>Ga0172379_10000034_pt1 | contig 341062 bp, 338 predicted proteins | sample GrowelOW334metaG_FD_119756 | JGI IMG/M metagenome (GOLD analysis project Ga0172379, IMG submission 119756) | Groundwater microbial communities from an aquifer near a municipal landfill in Southern Ontario, Canada - Groundwater well OW334 metaG | ecosystem: Environmental > Aquatic > Deep... | reverse complement strand
GACCGACACCGACCAAACTGCCTTCACTGCCAACCGAATTATCCATACCAATTCTGGCGGAACCGGTCTGACTGACACGGCTAACTTTGTCTTTGACGGTACCAACCTGGGTATTGGTACCACAACTCCTTGGGGAATGCTCTCTGTTGCTGCACTTTCTTCTAACACCTCACCGATCTTCACTCTCTCAACCTCTACCGCTTCCGCAACCTCAACTGCCCTTATTGTCACCTCGGCAGGTAAGCTTGGCCTCGGCACCACCTCACCATATGCAGTCCTTTCGGTTGCCGGTGATGCTTCGGTGACCAGATTGGATATTACCAACGCCTCGGCTACCTCGACTATTGCGGGAGGGCTAAGTGTTGGTGGGGGTGCCTTGAATTATGACTATTCATCAGGTGTCACTTCAGTTGATAACCTAAACCTAGGAACAATCGGCTTTGATACCGATGCGGGGCAGGTGACGTGGGTAGATCTGCCAGTCACCAACGCGACCGCCAGTACCACTGAAAGCTACACCGCGGCAATTGACGGCAATGCTGTGCTTACAATTTATGGTGAGGCGGATGGTGCCGGCGGAGTGAATACCTTACGGGTTGGTATTGGCACTTCTTCGCCTTCCGGAAATTACGGTCCTTTAACGATGGCCTCCGGTGCATATGTTAGTCAGGGAGGTGTTTGGACTGATGCTTCAAGTCGTACATTAAAGGAAAATTTTACAGCGCTTGATTCACAGTCGGTTCTTCAGAAAATTCAGACTTTAGATGTTACTCGCTGGAATTACAAGAGTGAGTCTGCCGGTACAACTCACATTGGACCAGTGGCCGAAGATTTTTATGCCGCCTTTAACACCGGTGGGCCAGGTGGCACGATGTCAATTTCTCCATTAGATACATCCGGTGTCGCTCTGTTGGGTATTCAGGCAATTTCAAATGTGATTGATATCGTCGGAGCCGGCACAACCACCCCGTCAATTCGTTCACTTTATTCCGGTCTCATCGATCCTGCGGTTAGTATTGATGCCGACGGGAATGTTGGTATTGGCACCACGACCCCGTCCTATAAACTTCATGTCCTGGGCGATGTGGCCGCTACAGCTTTCGTAAATGTTTCCACTCGTGATGCTAAAAAAGACATCACCTATATCGGCGGCGATCCGTCAGATTCGGTTTTGGACAAATTCGCCAATCTTAAGGTCGCCAACTATCACTACAATTTTGACGCCGAAGACGCACCGCTTCGTATGGGTCTTATCGCTGAAGAGTCACCGGCTGAGATCTTGGCCGCTGGTGGTAAAGGTATTGACCTCTACAAACTTTCGGCTTTCACAATTCTCGCTGTACAGGAAGAAGCCAAGAAAATTCAAAATCTCGAAGAACAACTTGCCAACCTCCAAGGCCTTTCTGTGCCAAACGGGGGAATCTCGATGGACGCGGTCGTTTCTGGACTTAAATCTCTCGGTGCGGATATCGCAAGCGGATTAGCCACTTTCAAAGATATAATTGCTGACTCGATTACTACGGGTGCTCTGACCATCAAAAATGCCGACCAAACCAAAAACGGTATTACAATCTATGATCGCGAGACAGGTGCGCCGTTCTGCTTCTATATTTCTGGCGGGGTGCAAAAAACAGAGGCTGGAACTTGCGTCGGGCTTGCCCAGACTGCCTCGGTTTCCAATGCCTCGTCTTCTCCTGTTTCTAATGAAGCTAATCAAGCTAACGAATCTGGTTCATCTGATACCGAAGCGCCGGTGATTACTGTGGCCGGCAACAATCCGGCGACAGTGGAGAAGGGTACGAGTTATGCCGATCTTGGAGCGACTGTGACCGATAATGTAAATGATAATCTTGGGGTCAAGGTTGAGGGTGATGAAATTGACACTTCAGTTGTCGGTGAATATACCGTCACTTATACTGCAACTGATCAGGTTGGTAATGTTGGCACAGCGACCAGAAAGGTTAATGTGGTAGAGCCGGTTGTGCCAGGATTTATCTTGACACCGGAGAGTTCGACTACTGCCACATCGAATGCTTCAACTAGTACTGATGTCGGGACCACGACTGAAAATTAATAGTTTAATTTAACTAAGGTGAAAAGATATGCAAAAGAAAAATTTAATTTCCACCATAACAGCTGTATTTGTAATCGGACTAATCGCTTGGTACGGGTTTAGCCGTAGTGGCCCCGATTCAGATTCGGTTGGTGGCATTGCAAGGCTTGGTGACAAGGCGTTGGAGACTAACCAATCACAAACCGAAGCCACAGAGACTCAACCGGCGAAAGGTGGCTTTTGGTCAAATGTTTTCGGGGGGAGCAGGGAGACTTACAACGATTTGACTTCGGGCTTCAGTTTTAAATACCCGAAGGAGTACTCCATGAAAGAGATTCCAGCACCGTCCGAAGGCGAGGCAAGGACTTTGCTATTATCGAAAGATGGGAAAGCGCCTTCTGTGCAGGTGGCAGTTTCGCCTTTCGACGAGGATATTGTTTTAACAGTGGAGAGAATTCAGGCGGATGTTCCTGATTTGGGTATGAAAAATCCACAGGAGATTTCGATTGGTTCCGTGACGAAGGGTGTAAAGTTTGATTCCGATACCGGTGTGAATGTCTGGTTTGTTGCGAAAGGCAATTTGTTTCAATTGACGGCGTTTTCGGACGAGGCGGGAGTGTTAGATCAAATAGTGTCGTCGTTCAAAATGTAGAAACAAGAAACAATGGGCACCATTGCAGACGGCAAAGAAAATTTATGTAAAAACAAGACAAACATCATATCTTTGCGGGGGCAGGTGAGAGAATTCTGGTTACGATCTCGCTTGGCGATGGGGTAGGGCAAAAAATAGAACCAGTGAGAACCCTCCCGAGTCCGCTAAACAGTTTCGTCTGTTGCCCCGCAAGGATAGAATGAATTATTCAAAAAATGCTGAAAAAAGAAAACAATTACGCGTTTATAGACAGCCAGAATGTTAATTTAGCCATTCGGTCGCTTGATTGGCGTCTTGATTGGAAGCGTTTCAGAATATATCTAAAAGAAAACTACGGAATCTCCAAGGCCTATCTTTTTATCGGCTATATAGAAGGCAATAATGAATTATATATTTCCTTGCAAGAAGCCGGTTTTATCTGCATTTTCAAACCAACGCTTAAATACAAAGACGGCACCACAAAAGGTAATTGTGATGCTGAGCTAGTTCTACAGGCGATGATTGAATATCCTAATTTTGACAAGGCACTTATAATAACAGGCGATGGCGATTTCTATTGTTTGGTTCAGCATTTTATCAGTAAAAGTAAATTGTTGGCCGTATTGGTTCCAAATAGATTTAGTTTTTCTGCTTTGTTAAAATTAAGAGAGTTTAGACCGTATTTGAGGTATATGAACGAGCTACGAAATATGTTGGAGTATAAAAAGAAAAGACCCCATAAGGACGGAACCTTATAGGGCGACCTTTTCCATTGGTGATGTGGGTATCTTAGCAAAATCAAATCAAAATGTCAACCCTGTGAAATTCCGCAAATTTATATGAATAAAAACAACTTTATTTACACCTATATATTGTTAAGCCAAAAAGACGGTCAGTTATACACTGGCTTCACTAGGAATTTGGGCGTCAGTCTTAAAGGTCGTTCCTCGCCTGCCTGCCGAAGTCTTGGCGCAGGCAGGGCATTGAGAGGTGCGACTTTGGTTCTCGGCATTATCTTTTTCCTCTTTCTCTCTTACTACCCACTACTCACTACCAACTACCAACTAGTAGAGGCTTCTACCATTAAACCCCCTGTCATTAACCTCGGTCTCACTGCTCATTGGACTTTTGATGGTAAAAATATTGTAAATGGTGCGATGATTGACGCTTCTGGTAATAGCAATACCGGCAATTTTGTAAGCATCGCCACCTCGACTTTCTACACCGACGGTGTTCTCGGTCAAGCAGGGAAGCTAAATGGTAGCACGCAATATGTTTCGACTCCTCTGGTTACAAATTACACGGCGGTTACCTCTTCTAGCTGGGTGAAATTTGACTCACTATCTAACTCATATCAAGCGACAGTTTCTACAAATGTCAGCGGTTCAGGTCAAGCTAGCGACTGGATTCAGTGGTACTATACTGGTGGTCAATCGGATGTCCTCTTTCGTTCTGGAGGTGTCACTTTCGTAAATGAAAATGTCAGTTGGGTGCCAAGCTTAAATACCTGGTATTTTCTTACAACAACCTGGGATTCCGCAGGAGACGGCAAGGTTAGATTCTATGTCGATGGAGCTATCAAACATACTTCTACGGGCAGTTCAAACACAGCGATGACAGGTAGTGCAAAAGTCCTGATTGGAGCGCTTCAGTGGGCAGATACTAGTCAAAATAGTATTGTCGGTAGCCAGGCGTTGGCAGGGACTGTCGACGACGTCCGCATCTACAACCGCGCTCTCACAACTGCCGAAATCAAACGCCTCTACAACATGGGTCGTCCGGTGAAAGTGACCGCGACTAGAAAAGACCAAATCACGAGCGGTCTTGTCGGGTACTATCCTCTTGATGGCGCCGATGTTTCAGGTCTTACTGTCTATGACCGAAGCGGGCAAGGCAGAAATGGCACTATCGTCGGTGGTTCCGCCACGACTCTCACTGATGGGATCATCGGTCAAGGTATAAATTTTACCACCAACACTTCTGGTGGTGGCGCCAACAGTAGCAGTGTCGATTTGAGTAGTCAGTTCAATTCGCTTTTTACTACCACTCAAGACTTTTCCATTTCCCTTTGGGCCAAGGTTAGGGGTGACGGTTATTTGTTCGGTAGTTATTGGAACGGTAGTCCGATAATCAGATACTCATCCCCGAATCTTCTTGTCGGTAATACCACTAGCGGTGCCGGTAGCGTGAGCTACACAAATTATCTTAATACTTGGTCTCATATTGTTTGGACTCATTCAGATACCAGTGGCAATAATAACTGGCTTTATGTAAACGGTGTTTTGGTGTCAGGTCCGACTGTTCAAAATCAAGGCGCTTTAGTCAACTATACCTCAATCGGTGAAAGGCGAGGTTTTTTCCCGCCGGCAGCTTCGGTTGATGAAGTTAGAATTTACAACCGTACACTCAGCGCTTCCGAGGCGAAGCGTCTATATGTCATGGGCCGTCCGGCGGTGGTGAAAGCGAATTACCTTTTGGATAACATTCCAAATGCCGCCGCGGCTTACAGTGTTCGAAAACTTCGTTCTACTTACAGTGGTTATGCGATGAAAGTCAGGCGGGACTCCGATAATGCGACACAAGATATTGGTTTTTCTGGCATCAATCTCAATACTTCTTCACTTCTTTCTTTTTGTGGCGCTGGCAGTTGTTATGTTGATACTTGGTATGACCAGAGCGGGAATGGTAGGAATACTGTTCAAGCAACAACAGCTAATCAACCGCAGATTGTTTCTTCGGGGGCGCTTCTCACGGGTTCTAACGGTAGGCCGAAGATGACATTTGATGGTTCGACTGATTATTTAATGGCCACATGGACTCAAGCACAGCCCGAAACAGTAATGCTGGTCTTCAATCCAATTTCTTGGACATCTGCTGATGGTGTTTTTGATGGGACCACTTTTAACACAATGCGACTTTTGCAGTATCCATCTACCGGTTCTTATCAAATATATGCCGGAGCTCTTGTTCCCGCTGTCTCGTTTGCCACTGGTTCTTGGTCTCTGGTAACGGCTACATTTGCTGGGGCATCAAGTGAGTTGAGAAAAAATGGCGATACAGCTTCAGCCGGTAATGCTGGAAGCAGTGGTGGGGGAGGTTTAGTTTTGGGTAGCAGTGGAGATTTAATTTCGCAATGTTCCAATATTTCTGTTAGTGAGGCCATCGTCTGGCCATCGGATCTTAGCTCGGGGGATGAGGGAGCCGCGAGGACAAATGCCAATAATTATTTCAGAATATACTAAGAGTAGATTTATGATTCAAGAGCTAAAAATTAACAATCGAAAAAGTGAAGTATCAGCCGAAAATTCGCGGCGAATTTTCGGCTTCTTCTCATTCCCTAAAGGTCGAACCTTAAATCTTAAAAAAGGTTCGACCTTGGTTCTGTTCCTCTTTCTCCTTTTCTTCTCTTACTACCCACTACCCACTACTAACTACGAACTAGCTGAAGCCTCCACCCTGAAAGCTCCTCCTTCCGCTCTCGGCCTCGTCGGCTATTGGCCACTAAACGAAGGTTCGGGAACGATTGCTGGTGATGCCTCGGGGAATGGCAACACCGGAACTCTCACAAATGGTCCAACTTGGACTACGGGCAAACGTGGTAATGCTGTGAGTTTTGATGGGACGAATGATTATGTGAGTACCAGTTTTACTCCGGCGATCACCACCTCGACGTTTTCTTATTGGTTTAAGCCAACAATTGTTGATACAAATTATCGAGCAATTGTTCAACTTCAAAACGGTGTCCCTTTTTACGGAACCCTTTTTCACAATGGCACTATGGAAGTTTGGTCAAGTGGTGACAGCCTCCTTCCTGGGCTGACTGTTTCAGGCTTGACTGCTAATAATTGGTATCATTACGTTTTGGTGCGGCAAGGTAACTCTATCACTGGGGGTGTAAAAGTTTACCTAAACGGTGTTTTGCAGACCTCAGCTAATAGTGGTACTGGGGCTGAACCGAGTGCGTTATTAGTGATCGGCGATCAAAGTAGATTTTCGAGATATTTTGCTGGTTCCATAGACGACGTTCGCATCTACAACCGCGCGTTGTCGGCTTCCGAAATCAACACTCTCTACCACTCCGGCGAAGTCAAACTTGGCGCTACTCAATCCACCGGCTCGCTCTCAACTGGCCTCGTCGGCCATTGGACATTCGATGGCAAAAATATTACGAACGGCCGAATCAATGATGTCTCAGGGCAGGGAAACCACGGCTACGCTCAAAACATCGCCACCTCAACTTTCTATGTCTCCGGCCAACTCGGTCAAGCCGGGAATTTTGATGGGGTGAATGATAGTATAATAATCTCTGATGCAAATTCTCTAGATATTTCAAATAGTTTCGGCATATCCTTTTGGTTCAAGCCGTCCGATTTGTCACAATCGCAAACATATTTATTGGGTAAATTGACAAATGCTGGAGGGGACAATGCTTACGGCGTTATTTGGGAATATGCAAACAATAAAGTTCAATTTTATTCGAATACTACAGACCCTGGATACCCCGCTGCAAGTACTGATATATCGATTTCTGATACCAACTGGCATCATATAATTTATAATTATGACGGCACAACTTTCAGGGGTTATCTCGACGGTGTTTCTGCTATTACGCCAGTAACTACCAGTTTTTCTCTTGGTGCTAGTACAGGACAATTGCTGTTGGCTGATTTTGACAACACAGCTGGAGAGAACTTTAAAGGATATTTAGACGACATCCGTATCTACTCCCGATCTCTTACAACCGCCGAAATCGCCCGACTATACGCCATGGGCCGGCCGACGGTGGTGAAAAGAATGGACCCGTATGCCAGCAATACTTCGCTCTTGCTCCACATGAACGAGGAGGACGGCTCAACCCGTTTTGTCGATTCGAGCATCAACAGGAAAACTGTTTCAGTTGCCGGTAATACGCAAATCGATACGGCCCAATCAAAATTTGGGGGAGCCAGTGGTTTATTTGACGGTACAGGTGATTCTCTAGCCATCAACTCTTCATCAGATTATGCGTTTGGAACCGGAGACTTTACAGTTGAATTTTGGTTGAAATCTACCGATACTGCTGGCAATCTGATTACCGAAACAGATAGTTCGACAAATTATTGGGCGACATTGCTCTTCGGCGGTTCATTTTATTGGCAGAAATCTTATAATGCCAGCAACCTTTATTCTCTAAGTGCTTCAGCTATTTTGGATGGGAATTGGCACCATGTCGCAGCTTCTCGTACCGGAACCAGTCACAGACTTTTTTTTGACGGGGTGCAACAAGGCGCCACAGTGACGGATAGCACTGACTATAGTCATGCCTCTGTTTTGACGATCGGTACTGGAGCCAACGGTTCTTATGCCGGCTGGCTTGATGACATCAGAATTACCAAAGGTGTTGCCCGTTATACTTCAAACTTTACGCCACCAACCAGACAGTTTTCGGATTAGATTAAAGTTCCGTAATGACCGTTTTTATGAAAAGCGATAAGCTGAAATTAAATGGTAGAATAAACTGATGTTGAAAAGATATTTTGAGATTAAAAACAGGGAAGGGAGAAAAACCGAAAACTTGTTTCAGCAAGGTTTAGTCTCGGTGCGAATTTTTGATGACCTCTCTGTCCCGAAAGGTTCGACCTTGAATCGGGAAAAAGGTCGAACCTCAGAGGTTGGTTTTAAAGGTCGTTCCTCAGCCTTGAGAGGTGCGATTTTGGTTCTCGGCATTATCTTTTTCCTCTTTCTCTCTTACTACCCACTACTCACTACTAACTACCAACTAGTAGAGGCTTCCACCATCAAACCACCCATCATCAACCTTGGCCTCGTTGGTCACTGGACTTTTGACGGCAATAAGGTCGTCAACGGGGCAATTTTGGACTCTTCCACTAGTGGCAACAGTGGTTCGCCGGTTAATATCGCCACTTCGACTTTCTATACTCGCGGTCAGGTGGGCCAGGCTGTCACCTTCGATGGTTCTAGTAATTATATAAATTTGGGACGACCGACCGCCCTGACGAATTTGGTCAGTAGTAATTTTACTATGTCCTTGTGGTTCAAAGTTAATGGCATGACTGTCGGTAATCGTCCATGTATGTTTGGGTGGGGTTATGATAACACTGTGGTTGGTTTTGATTTCGGTTTCAACAATTGGGGTTCTGGCCCTGCTGAGGGTACGGGACAGTTGGGTTTCGTGACTTACACCAATGGCGGTTTTCCGTCCGGAGCCTATTCTACAACCGACTACAACCTTTCTGCCAATCAAAATAAATGGGTTCACGCTGTTGTGACTTGGGATGGGGCAGACTATAAAATGTATATCGACGGAGTTGACCAGACTAATGCCTACGGGACACAAACCCAAGGTATTCTAAATAGTGGATCTAATATTGCCATTGGTGCCAAATTTCATCCGACAATCCAGTCTTATTTCGATGGCTCGGTAGACGATGTTCGTGCCTATAGCAGGGTTCTTACTCTGCCTGAAATCACCCGCCTTTATAACATAGGTCGATCCATCAAGGTCGCTACTACCCAATCCACCGGTTCGGTTGCAAACGGTTTAATCGGCCACTGGACATTGGATGGCAAAAACATCACCAACGGTCGGATTGACGACGCTTCCGGTACCGGCAATCATGGTAATGTTTTCAATATTGCCAGCTCCACCTTCTATACTCGTGGCGTTCTTGGTCAGGCGGGGAATTTTGATGGCACGAATGATTATATCAATAAAAATAATCCTTACGCGTCAAGTATTTTTGGGACAACTGGATTCACGGTCTCCGCTTGGGCGCAGTTGCCTCTGAATTTGAATAATGCCGCGACTTACACGGTTGCTTGTGGTATGAGTAGCGCCGCTAATACAAATTGCGCCGCCGGCGGACTCTATATTGTTGATGGTGCCGCATATAATCAGGTAAATTTTGTTGTTTATGACGGAGCGTATAAGACCGCGCAGAACTCGGGAGCTAGTGCGCTTGTCCCTGACAGCACAGTTTGGCATCACTATGTGGGGGTGGTTGATAAAGCCAATTCACTTCTTCGAATATATGTGGATGGTGTGGAATTGACAACTACCTCATATAATCCTGCCGGTTCATTCCTTAATCCGGCTCTGTTCGATATTGGAAGAAAGCCGACTCCCGCTTCTTATCTCAAAGGTCAGATGGATGATGTCCGCATCTATAATCGCACCCTCACCACTGCCGAAATCACTAGGCTCTATGCTTTGGGTTCGCCAAGTCGTGTTGACACCACTCAGTCCACCGGCTCGCTCTCTTCTGGTCTCGTGGGTCATTGGAGTTTTGATGGAAAGAATATCGTAAATGGCGCAGCTATCGACTCTTCCGGTAGTGGTCATAACGGCTATCCGACAAACATTGCCACCACAACTTTTTACACTATAGGGAAAATCGGTCAAGGGGTTTATTTTGATGGTACAAATGATTATGTGAGTGTCGCCGATGTAGCGTCTCTAAATCCAACCAATGTCAGTATGGCAGCTTGGGTGAAAACTTCAACTGCGGGGGGTTATATTATTGCCAAAGATGCGACGGTTGGGCCGAGTGCGCCTGGAACTGCTACTGGAAGTTTTGGTTATGGTGATGGTAATAATATTAAGGTTGACGACAGTGCCTATGTTATCTCTGACTCGTCTCTTAGTTCCATGGATCTGTATTTAGTGGTTGGTGGAGTTCAGGAGTGGAATGTTAGAAGTGTCACGATACCTGCAATAGAGGGCTATGTTTCTGCAGGGGGCAGTAGTGATTTGTGGAATACCACTTTAACCCCAGCGCAAGTCAATGCGAGCAATTTTGGTATTATGATCTACGATGGTAGCTCTATGTCAATGGAGATTAGTAGTTTTGGTTTTTCCGTTCCCGTTGGCTCCACCATAGATGGTGTCTTAGCGGAAGTAAAGGGGGTAATGGCTTACAACAATGGCCCTGGTTTCGATACTCCAAATCTCAATTACGCCAGAGTTACTGTCTACTATACCGAACCTGGTAAAACCAACGTCCCCTATGCCATGAGTACAACAAACGGGGGGCAATTCCTTATTAAGAATGGTGCGACAACCTATACCGTCGACAGTTCCGTCAGTGTTAATGATGGCAACTGGCATCATATGGCTAGTACTTATGATGGCACAACGATGAGAGTCTATGTTGACGGGGTCCAAACCGGTTCCGGTACCAGTTTCTCCGGCAATTTGCCAACTGAAGCTGGCAATGTTCGCATTGGTGCTGATTACAACATTACTCCCAGCGGGTTTTTCAGAGGTTCAATGGATGATGTCTATGTTTACAATCGGGCTCTCACTGCGAGTGAAGTCCAGAAGCTCTATAATCTAGGACGGTAAACCAACTCTGCCGAAGCAACCCCAACCCTACCGAGGTAAAACCTCGGTAGGGTTAATGTTCGGATTTATCAGTGCCGTAAGGTTTAACCTTACGGCAATTTAGACCTATACAAGGCTGTATTTTAACCAGTGGTTTAGAAAATCTTTAAAATGCCGGCTATTCTCAAAGTAATCCGGGAATGAATCTTTATGAATTATTTTATTTTTTGGCTGATCAATTCCAGTGTATGCAGAATAGCTTGAGAAGTGGTATTTGTTGAGGAAGTCTTCAGCCCTCCCTGTGTCGTTTATACCAAACTCTTTCCAGTCTGACTGAAGAAGTTTAATTGGATTTAGGTGGATATAAGCGAATAGATATTTCAGATAGTCATCCGTATTTGCATGCTTGGCTTTGTATGTACCTTCAAATAAAGCCCCGGTTCTCTGGTATCTTGTATTGAAGTACATAGTGTATCCAGTGGTAAGTTTTTGCATAAATTTACTGGCCCCATTATCAGTTTTTTCTCTGATTAGTAGGTGAAAATGATTAGGCATCAGACAAAAGGCCCCAATGTCTATGAGGGTGTCATCGGATACAGAAAAAAATTCTGAGTCAGTCTGGCCGTTCATGTTCTCAAGGCGAACAGGTCCTCGTTGGTTGCAGATGTATAGAAGTTTTATAAATCTGGAATAGTCAGCTTTACTTTTGAAGACGATCCGCTTATCAGTCCCGCGATTATAAAGGTGGTAAAACTCATTAGGAGATATTTTAAAGTTACGGCTCATTAAGTTATTATACCACACCAATCCTCCGTAAGGTTTAACCTTACGGAGGATTGGTGAAGTTGGAGAGAATAAAATGGATTAGGGTATAATTAAGGAGTTAAAACTAAAATCACTAAAATTGTATTTTTATGAAAAAAACTAGAGTGGCGATTAATGGATTCGGGCGGATTGGGCGGGCGTTTTTCAAAGTGGCCGAGGAGTGCAAGGAGCTGGAGGTTGTGGCTATTAATGATTTGGGCGATGTGAATAATCTGGCCTATCTTCTTAAATACGACACGGTTTATGGCAAGAGTGATTTGGAGATTTCTGTTACGACCGAAGGCGGGAAGTCATATTTAAAAGCTGGCAAAGCCAAGGCATTATTTTTGAGCGAGAAAGATACCACCAGACTGCCGTGGAAGGAGCTTGATATTGATGTGGTTGTAGAATCGACGGGTCTTTTTGCGGGTTTTGATAAAGCTAAATTTCATCTTGATCAGGGCGCCAAGCGAGTGGTGATTTCCGCGCCGGCCAAAGCTGCACACGACACTAATACACGAATGGGGACGAATGACACGAATGGGGAAACGGTGATAATGGGTGTGAATGAAGATAAGCTTAAGACTTGCCAGATTAGTTCGAATGCTTCTTGTACGACGAATGCCGGCGCGCCGTTGATTGCAATTCTCGACGAGGCGATTGGAATTGAAAAAGCAATTTTGAATACTGTTCATGGTTATACTGCAAGTCAGGGAATTGTTGATGGGCCAAATAAAAAAGACTGGCGGGAGGGCAGGGCAGCGGCGCAAAATATTGTGCCTTCTACAACCGGTGCTGCGATTGCGACTACTCTTGCATACCCGGCTTTGGCAGGGAAATTTGACGGTATTTCGGTTCGGGTGCCGGTTGTGGCCGGTTCGATTGTTGATATTACTTTTATTGCTAAACGGGCAACTTCGGTCGAGGAAGTTAACTCAGCATTAAAAGCCGCGGCCAAGACTTCACGTTGGGAAAAGACTTTTGCTGTGACGGAGGAAGAATTGGTTTCTCGCGACATTCTCGGCGACAGTCACGCCTCAATCGCTGATTTAAAATTTACTCGCGTTGTCGACGGCAATTTAGTAAAGGTGATGGCTTGGTACGACAATGAGATGGGGTATACGCATACTTTGGTCGACCATGTCGTTATGGTCGGGAAATTGATTAATTAAGTCTATGTCCATTTCAAGAAAGTTTGGTTGGATCGGGTTCGCAGTTTCACTTGTTGTTGTCTATTTTTTTGTTATTTACATGAGAAGCAACCTTGATTCTGGCGGAATGATGTCTCCTCTAGGATTGCCAATTCTTGTCATTATAATCACAGTCGTTTTCCATTGGATTGGGAAAATAGTAGAAAAAAAGAAGAATAAATGAAAATATTTTTTGGGAGCGATCATGCTGGGTTTGAATTAAAGCAAAAGTTGATTCCTTTTGTTCGGGGTTTGGGCTATGAGGTGATCGATAAAGGTCCGGATAATCTCAAATCTGATGATGATTACCCGGACTTTCTGGCGCCAGTTGCCAGGGAAGTGATGAATGACAAGGCTTCCTTGGGCATTATTTTAGGCGGCTCCGGCCAGGGTGAGGCGATGACTGCTAATCGTTTCGTGGGTGTGCGGGCGGCCGTGTATTATGGCGGGCCACTTGATATAATTAGACTCTCCAGGGAACATAATGATGCCAACGTGCTGGCCCTTGGCGCCAGATTTATGACGGAGGAACAGGCGAAGCAAGCAGTTAAGATTTGGTTGGAGACGCCGTTTAGCCGTGAGACTCGGCACGAGAGGCGAATTAAGAAAATCGACTCCGCTGCCTGGGGCACTTGTGTTCAAAGAGACTTATAGTTCTTCCGTCATGGACTCTAACTACTTACTACTAACCACTCACTAATTCTATGGATATCATTCCCGCCATAATTGCACAGGACTTCGAAGATTTGAGAAGCAAAATGTCTCTGGTGGCTGATTTGGTACCACTGGTGCAGGTTGATGCGCTTGATGGTGAATTTGCGCCATACAAAAGCTGGCCTTACCTTTCTGGCAACCAAGATGGCGATTTTGCCAATATTTTAAACGAAGACATCCCGTTTCCTTTTTGGGACCGAGTTGATTTTGAAGTCCACTTGATGACGGTTCGACCGGAAGATAAAATTAAGGATTGGATTAAGGCTGGCGCTAGTCGGATTCTATTTCATGTTGAGGCGACTGATCGACTTGAGGAGCTGGTGAATAATTTTCGAAAAGATTTTCCACTAGGACAGGAATCATTGATGAGTGTCGAACTTGGTGCGGTTCTCAATATGAAGACGCCGGTCAGTGCGATTGAGGGTATAGCCAAGGACCTCGATTCGGTCCAGTTTATGAGTATCAATCAGATTGGCAAACAAGGTGAGCGTTTTGATGAGCGGGTCTTTGACCGGATTGATGAGCTACATCAGCTTCATCCGGATCTGGTGCTTAGTGTTGACGGCGGTGTCAGTCTTGATAATGCCGATGAATTGATGCGTGCCGGCGCAACTCGTCTAGTGGTTGGCTCGGCGCTTTTCAAAAGCGATGATTTGGCTGAAACTATCCGGATGTTTAAAGATATAAAGATTTAATGTCGCTTAATAGTGAGCAAATTAAAAAGTTAGAGCTTCAGGCCAACCAAATTCGCCAGACAATTATAGAGGCGTTGGTTGAAGCTAAATCCGGACATACGGCCGGTCCTTTGGATATGGCCGATATTTTTACTTATCTATATTTTCACAAACTCAAACACAATCCTCAAAAACCGGATTGGCCGGATAGAGATCGATTAGTACTCTCCAACGGTCATATTTGTCCGGTGCTTTATGCCACGATGTCGCATGCCGGATATTTTTCAGTTGATGAGTTTAAAAAGACTTTGCGAAAGTTCGGTACCAAGTTTCAAGGTCACCCGCACCGAGATTTTATGCCCGAGCTCGAGACGAGCTCGGGTCCACTCGGTTCTGGTCTTTCCCAAACTGTCGGGATGGCCTTGGCTGATAGGGTTGATAATGGCAAAACTTCCGGTAGGCAGTTTTACTGTTTGATGTCGGACGGCGAGCTTGATTGTGGTAATAGCTGGGAAGGGGCGATGCTGGCCGGTAAGGAAAAATTACAAAATCTGACCGCGATTGTTGATCGAAATAATATTCAAATTGACGGTTTTACGGAAGATATTATGCCCTTGAATCCTCTGGCTGATAAGTGGCGAGCTTGGAATTGGCATGTTCAGGAAATTGACGGACACAATTTTGTCGATATCGACCGGGCGATTGGCGATGCGCACGCGGTTTTTGATAAACCATCGGTGATTATTGCCAATACGATTGCTTCCAAGGGTGTTCCGCAATTTGAACGAAAATTTGAATGGCACGGTAAGCCACCGAATAAGGAGGAGGGGGAAATGGCACTTAAGGAGTTGAGGACCTTGGGAGGGAAGATTAGGAGTGAACATGAGTAGAAATTAAATCAAAATGTAAATCTCAAAATGGAAAATGACAATGTAAAATCAAATAATGTCCTAGGTGTTTTGTGGGGGATTGCACTCGGCATTCTTGGAGCTGTAGCCGGTTTGTTTTTTGGGTTTACTTTTTTTGGTCTGGTGTTGTTCGGAGATACCGAGAAGGCGATGTCTTTGATCGGTCTGGCATCTTTTGCCGGCTTCTTAATAGTTTTTGTAATGGCTTTCCGTTATTCTCGTAAACATTGGATAATGGGGTGGAGATCAAAAGTTTTGGCGCCCGTTGGATTTTTTATGGTAGAAATTTTGTTAGGATTGGGCGTTATTTATGGACTTAATGTTTATACGCAGCAAGTCCCGACCTCGTTCGAAGACGTTGATACTTTAGTGCGCAACCCAACATTTTTATTTGAGCGTAATTCAGTATTTAAAGATGCCTGGGATTCTGCTGAAAACATTGCATTTGGACAGGTTAAAGTATTGGATGATTTAAACACCTCAGGATATTACCGGGGGACTGCAAAGGTTGATGATATTTATAATCCGTGCAGCTGCCCTCTAGGGGCCTCGTGTGAGCCATGTGCGCCAGGAGCTCCTGTTCAGGTAACCGTCTTATTCGAGGAATGTTATTGTGGGGGTGGTGCGCAGTGTAAGGTTTGTACTACGAATCGTTCCAAGACATTACAAATGCCCATGTTTAATTTTGGTGACAAGCCGCTTCCTGAAAAAGACAAATATTATTTTTTCTTATTTGAAAAATCTAAAATACCTTTAGCGGTGCGAGTCCTGGATTATGAAAGTGAGAACATTGTTAAATGAGTATGATCAATCAATCACAAAAACTCAATCCGAAAATATTCGATAAGGATGTCGAGCAGGTGCCGATCCGAAAAGGGTTTGGTGAAGGTCTTTTGGCTGCAGGGGAAAAGGATGAGAGGGTGGTCGGATTGTGCGCAGATTTGACCGAATCAACGCAGATGCATTTGTTTAAGAAAAAATTTCCCGAGAGATTTGTGGAAATCGGGGTAGCGGAACAAAACCTAGCGACGGTCGCGAGTGGCATGGCGGCGATGGGGAACATTCCTTTCATTTCTTCTTACGCTGTATTTTCTCCTGGTCGGAATTGGGAGCAGATTCGCACCACGATTTGTTATAACAACCGGCCCGTAAAAATCGCCGGTAGTCACGCTGGAGTATCTGTGGGGCCGGACGGCGGTACACACCAAGCTATTGAGGACATTGCGATTACGCGCGTCATCCCGAGAATGGTGGTGATTTCGCCTTGTGATTCGATTGAGGCAAAGAAGGCCACGATTGCCTGCGCTACAACCGACAGCCCGACTTATTTACGCTTAGCTCGGGAAAAGACTCCGGTGATGACGACCGAGGCGACGCCGTTTGAAATCGGCAAGGCCCAAGTATTTTTCCAGCCAATTGCGGGGAAGCCGGATGTGGGAATTATTGCGACCGGTGCGCTTGTCTACAAAGCTTTGCAAGTGGCTCGAGAATTGGAAAAAGAAAAAATCGGAGTGACAGTTTTGAATCTTTCGACCATCAAGCCAATAGACGAAAGAGCAGTCATTAATCTGGCCAAAGATGCCGGATGCATTGTGACAGTGGAGGAGCATCAGATCGCCGGGGGAATGGGTAGTGCGGTTGCCGAAGTTTTGGCAAAAAATCAACCAGTGCCGGTTGAATTTGTCGGTGTAGATGATAAGTTTGGTCAGTCCGGTACGCCAGATGAACTGATTGAATACTACGGAATGGGCGAGAGGCACATTAAAGAAGCGCTTAAAAAAGTCTTAAAACGTAAGGCAAAATAACATCAAGGCTCAACCTCGCTTAGCGAGGTTGAGCCTTGATAGAATTTATATTATGTCGATTAAACCAAATTGTGATTTTTGTAAAAAAGGGCTGACCGCTTTCGGGGGCATTCTTTTAAGTCCGCCCCGAAAGACCTGTGAAGTTAAAAGATTTCATATTTGCAAGGCTTGTTTCAAACAGATTGTGCGTTTGCTTAAATTTTCAGTCAAAGAAATTGAGGACATTCTTTCAGTTGGACCAGCCTGGCTTAATTATACTCGGAAGATTAAACGCAAAACTAAATAGTTCTTGGCGGTTATCTTTTCTTCGGCCCCGGTCCGGTCTTTTTCTCGGTCAGTGAAGCAATCTGATTTTCTAATACACGCATCTCATCTTTAAGTTTGCCTTGGAAAGCTTGGATAATTGCTCGGGATTTGTTTTGGTAGAGCTTTGAATACTCAAGCTGTTTTTTGGAAAGCTGATTTCTAAGATCACTTAATCTTTCTGAAACTGGGTCAGTCTTCTGGTTAGTGGCGGTCTCAGAGGCTTCTTCAAGAAGGGAAGACTTGTCAGGAAATTCCTTGGCCATCAACTCGACAATGAGCTCGGTTGCTTTTTGTCTGATTTTGTCGGTGGCGGTGACATTTTCGAGTGCGACCAGAGGTTCAGTTTCGCCCAGTTGGGTTGCCCATCGGACACTTTCAACGGCGCGGTCAATTGCCCAGTTTACGTAACTGGAAGAAGCTCCCTCCTTAATTTCACCGATTGTTGTGATTAAATTTTTTAGTTCGTTTAAATCCTTGGCCTCCGGAATAGTGGCTCTGGCCTTGGCGATCTCGGCTTTCCTCTGGGCCCAAAATTTCTCTGGATTAGGGATTTCTTCCTTGCTAAATTCTTGAGTGTTATCACCGGTCTCTGCTTTCTGTTCGATTTCACCGCCGTCTACCGGTTTTTTCCAGAAGTTTAAATTCATCGAAGTAGTCTAGATTGTAACTGGTCTGAAGTCTGTAGGGGCCTTGTCCAAAAATGTTTTGATTTCGGTCGGCGACAGTAAGCCTTTTTGTGCTCCAACTTTCTGGACTACTGACATGGCATTTATGCTCGCCCACATGAGAGCTTCTTTATTGGCATTGCCCAAAATTACGGCAGAAACAAAAGTTGAAGCGAAAGCGTCACCGGCCCCGGTTCGCTCATAAGGGGGCTTTGGGTCCGGATAGGTCATCATAAAATAGCTACCGGAATCATCTAGGAGGTAAGAACCTTTTGGACCATCGGTGATTAAGACAGTTTTTGGTCCCAAGGTTCTGATGCCGGCCAGCAAGACTTTAATTTCAGATTTACCAAGTTTTAGAATTTTTTCAGCCTCTTGGACATTGCAGATAAAAATCTCGCTTCTTTGATAAATCGGCGCCAAAAATTCTGTGCCCAAAACCATTTGGAAGGTGCCGGGTTGGAAGGCTAATTTAACTTTCGGATTGGCTGCGAGATAGGAGATTATTTCTTGATGATATTTTTCGGTGCCACTTGCGAGAGAGCTTAAATAAATCCATTTTGGCGATTTGAGGTTGGGAAGTGAGTATTTAAAATCTTGATGCTTGACCAAAATGGTTCGCTCAGCGTCATACCATAGGACATAGTGGTAATTGGTCTTTTTACCTTTTTCGATTGAAACATATTTAGTGCGAACTTTTTCCTTTCTTAGGACTGAAAGGCAAGTTCGGCCATTTTTATCGGCTCCAAGGTGGGCAACTAAACCAGACTGAAGGCCAAGCCTCGCGGCCGAGACGGCCGCGTTCGCGCTATTGCCAACGGCCGGCACCTCTTCAACCGACTCGTAGGGGACTTTACTGGCGAAGTCCATGCAAATTTGGCACTCGTCGCGGTCGACATCACAATGAACCTCGGCTTCTTTGAGTTTGATAAAGGCGTCGATGGTAATATCGCCGATAGCCAGTAAATCTAGGGGTTTGGAAAACATGAGGAAATTATAGCACCAAACTGTTCACTTAATCCAAGTTTTGTCTGAATTTAAAAACCAGCCAATTTGGCCGGTTTGAAGTTCTGGGGTCTAGACCCCTTTGCTCGAGTAGAGTCTGTAGTCTTGCTCGCTTTCATCATCGCGATAAAGTGACCACCTGTGGTCTGCCGCCCAATCACAGTAGAGTTGGAATAGCGGAGCGAGCGGTATGGTGACGAGAACGGGAAGGACGACTAACCAGCCGGAAAGTTTCAGAGCCGAGATTGTGGTCTCCGGATACCAAAAAGCTCCGGCGACAATCCAAATCAGGAAGAGATGAATCGGTAAAATTCTGATTCCACCCAAAGTTAACCATTTGGGCCAACGAGTAAGCTCGACATTCTCGGTCCTTCCCAGTTTGTTTATATCCTTTCCGAAGAGGAAACAACACAAAGCAATTACCAAAAGGATACAGATGTTGATGATAATTGGGATCAGGTTGTTGACTATTACCCAAATGATCCAACAAAAGCTACAAAAAAGGCTCCAGATTTTATTCATGTTGTTCCTTCTGCTCGAATTGTTGTCTGACTTTATCCTAGACCTAAACGGAATAAATGCAAGAGAGTGATTGCAACCCGGACTTAATCTTGTACAATTTAAAAGCTTGATCGAAGCTCCCGTAGAGAGTGGCCCGCTCTTCTCGGCAGGACAGAAATAGGGCTATAGCTCGGGTTTGACCATTGTGCTCGAGACAAAAACGAAAAATGGCAGGGCTAAGAACCCGGCTCCGTCCCCAAACGGAGCCTTTTCTTTTTGTGATATCCCGTTAGAGATGTCTTGTTGTGTAATTTTACGTATCAATTTAAAAGTCACTTGTCGCAAGTATTTGACGATATTGCAAATTAAAACGGTCATCTTGGATGACCTATCTCTAACGGGATGATATAATTTTGGAATGAAAACCTTAAGGGAGTATGTGAATGACGCCCGAAAAACTAAAACGGCGATCGGTCATTTTAATATCGCAACTTTGGAAATGCTTCATGGAATTTTTGAGGCCGCCAAAAAACTGAATGTACCGGTGATTATCGGGGTTTCGGAAGGTGAGAGGGATTTCGTGGGAATTAAAGAAGTAGTGGCGCTGGTCAAAAGTTTGCGTGAGGAAAATAATTTTCCAATTTTTCTCAATGCTGATCACACTTATTCATTCGAAAGAGTTAAAGAGGCAATTGACGCCGGCTTTGACAGCGTGATTTTTGACGGTACCGAGTTGCCTTTTGATGAAAATGTCGCGGAAACTAAAAAATGCGCGGATTATGCAAAAAATTGCGGCCGAGACGTAATCGTCGAGGCCGAGTTGGGTTTCATCGGCAAATCGTCAAAAGTTTTGGAAGAAATTCCGGTCGGCGTGAAAATTACCGAAGAGTTTTTGACCAAACCGGAAGAAGCGAAAAAGTTTCTAGATTTGACCGGGGCAGATATGTTGGCGCCAGCGGTCGGCAATATTCACGGCATGCTCAAGGGCGGAGTTGATCCGGCTTTAAATATCAAAAGGATTAAAGAAATTTCTGAAGCTGTCGGCGTGCCGCTCGTGCTTCATGGTGGTTCAGGCGGTTCACTTGAAGATTTTAAGGGGGCGATTGCATCAGGTGTGGCGATTGTTCACATCAGTACCGAACTTCGTGTGGCCTACCGCAAAGCTCTGGCACTTTCGCTCCAGGATGATCCGGAACAGGTGGCACCATACAAATATTTAAAGCCAGTGGTTTTGGCAGTTGAAAGAGTTGTCGAGGAAAAACTCAGGTTGTTTAATGGATTACGATGAAGATTGTTGTTGTCAAGGATTCGATTGGGATTAGAGAGGTGAAAGAACTGGCTAAGGAATTTTATGTTTCCATGATTAAGGGTGTTGTTGATGTCGAGAACGAAATCTTGGCACTTGGTGGGGAATACCACATGGATGCGAATATCAGATTACTAGAGGACGGTTTTGAACAACAAGACATTTGGGGGTTTAACATCAGACTTGATAAGGATCCAGCCGACTGGATTGAGTATGTTTCACTTATTAATATTAGACCCGCTCAAGGTAATTTTGATATGGAGATTGGGGATGTTTCGTTGAGGGGGAAGATAAAGGATATTTTAAGTGCTAGAATAAAACTATGAATGGTCAACGATCACCACTTTTTTATATGGCTAATTTAGGAAGCGAGGTTAGACGTTATTTAAATTGCTTGCAGCAGAGTGATAAAGTCGGCCAAGATCAATCTTGGCAGAGAATTCTTAAAATATTTGCTGATAGTCAATCAAGCGGGGCAGGTGAAGCACAAATAAAGGAGACCCGATTACTCATCGATTTTCTTGAGCCTGCTAATCTCGCCGGGGTAGATCTTGTCAAAGTCAGTAAAGAGTTCCAGGCATATTTCGGCCCATTTGCCTCCAGATTATTAAAAAGTTAAATCAATAAAATGAAAAAAGTTTATGTGACTCGGCAAATTCCAGAAGTCGGTATCAAGATGTTGCAGGATAAAGGTTATGAAGTTGATGTGAGCAATAAAGCCCGACCTTTAAGTAAAAAAGAATTGATTAAGGCCCTGAAGAAGGAACCTTATGATGCCGTGCTCTCACTTTTAACGGATCAGATTGATAGAGAGATTTTTGACGCGGTGCCGACCGCTAAAATCTTTGCCAATTATGCTATTGGCTATAACAACATTGATGTCATAGAAGCGAAAAAGCGGGGAATTTTTGTGACCAACACTCCCGGCGGTGGTGCCGATCGGGTGGCGGAGCATGCTTGGGCTTTGATTTTGGCTCTGACCTGTAAGATTGTTGAAGGGGATAGATATCTGCGCGCCGGCAAATACAAAGGTTGGGATCCGATGATTTTTCAAGGTACCAAACTGGCCGGCAAAACTTTGGGTATTATCGGCACTGGCCGAATCGGCGCGGATGTGGCGCATCGGGCGCTTCACGGTTTTGAAATGAAGGTCGTCTATTTTGATGTTAAGAGAAATGAGGATTTGGAGAAGCAATACGGAGCGATTTTCAAACCAACTGTTGAGGAAGTTTTGCGCGAAGCTGATATTGTTTCAATTCATGTACCACTTTTACCTTCAACTACCCATCTTCTCAATTCGGCGCGCTTGGCAGTGATGAAGAAATCTGCCTACCTCATCAACACTTCTCGTGGGCCAGTGGTGGACGAAATTGCTTTGGTAGAGGCCTTGCGAACAGGGGTAATCGCCGGAGCTGGTCTCGATGTTTTTGAATTTGAACCAAAATTGGCCAAAGGTTTGGCTAAGCTACCTAATGTAGTGCTTACTCCGCATATTGCTTCAGCCACGGCTGAAGCAAGGCACGAAATGGCCGTGATGTCGGCTCAAAATGTAATAGCCGTTCTTGAGGGGCAGGTTCCACCCAATCAAGTTGCGTAAAGAATTTTTCTGTGTATAATAGTCGGACAATGCTTACGCTTAATGTTGTAAAACGAAATACTAAAGACGCTCTCAAAAAGCTCCGAAGTGAAGGTTTGATGCCGGCAGTTTTTTACGGCCGAAAGGAAAAATCCACGCCGATTGCCATCAAATTGGCTGACTTTGAAAAAGCTCTGAAAGAAGCCGGTGAATCCAGCGTCATTCAGCTCAAAGGTGAAGGGGTGGATGCCGAAGCCTTGATTCAAGAGGTTGATCTTGACCCGGTTAAGGAGACCCCGCGTCATGCTGATTTTTATGTAATTGAAAAAGGTAAGAAGTTGGAAATTTCTGTGCCGATTGAATTTATGGGCACTTCTTCGGCCGTTAAAGATTTGGGCGGTACACTCGTTAAAGTTCTGCATGAACTGGAAATCGAAGCTCTGCCGAAAGATTTGCCTCACTCAATCCAGGTTGATATTTCAGCTCTGATTAATCTTGATAGCAAAATTCACGCCAAGGATATCGCTTTGCCGGACGGAGTGATTCTTAAGAGTAAGCCGGAAGAAGTAGTTGCGGCCATTTCGGAAGCGGTTAAAGAAGAAGAGAAGCCGGCCGAACCAATTGATATTGCCAATATTGAACTTTCCGAGAAGAAGGGTAAAGAGCCTAAGGAAGGTGAGGAAGCTACTCCTGGAGCCGAGTCCAAACCGTCCGGCGATAAAGGGAAGGGCGGAAAGTAGACCGGAGCAATCTTTCACTGATTCGAAAACCTCTTGTATAATGGATACAAGAGGTTTTTCATATGATTTTAAAAATCAGAAATTTAGTTGGTATTTTGGTTCTGTTCTCATTTTTGACCGTCGGCTTTAAACCTTCGGCTGTTTTTGCCCAAGACCCGGCCTCGGCCGTGGCGTCTCGCCGGGCTGAACTGGAACAACAGTTGTCGGTTCTTGAGTCCCAAATCAAACAACAAGAGCAGATTTTAAATACCCAACAAGAGAAAAGCGTTTCTTTGGAGCGAGATGTCGCCATTATTACGGCCCAAATTAATAAGGCGAAATTGAGTATCAAGGCTCGAGATTTAACTATCCAAAAGTTATCTCAAGAGATTGGGGTTAAAAATAGTACAATTAGCTCTCTTGATGCCAAACTGGGACGCGAGAAGGAGTCTTTGGCTCAGCTTTTACGCAAAACCAACGAAATTGACGACTTCTCTTTGCCGGAAGTGGTGTTGAGTAGCGACAACCTGTCGAGTTTTTTTGAGGATTTGGATGCTTTTGCCTCAATCAAGCAGTCACTTCAAACATCTTTTCAAGAAATAGGAGACACCAAAGATCAGACCACGGCGGAGAAAAATAATTTGGAGGACAAGAGAAATGAAGAGACTTCACTGCGACAGATTCAGGATCTGGAAAAAAAGAAATTGGAAGCTCAAGAATCAGAAAAGAAGAAAATTTTGAAGGAATCGCGCGGTGTTGAGGCGGTATATCAGCAGGTGCTAAAAAATACCGCACTTTCGGCCGCCCAAATTCGAGCCGAACTCTTTACCCTTCAAGGTTCAGCTTCAATTCCGTTTGCGAAGGCTTATGATTTGGCAGTTCGGGCCGGGAAGAAAACTAATGTCCGGCCGGCAATTATTTTGGGAATTATAGCCGAAGAGTCTAACTTGGGAGAAAATGTGGGAACCGGCAATTGGCGTGTGGACATGAAAGCTCCCCGAGACACCGTGCCGTTTCTGGATATTACTAAGCGTCTTGGTCTTGATCCCGATAAAATGCCGGTTTCCAAAAAGCCCTGGTACGGTTATGGTGGCGCCATGGGGCCGGCTCAATTTATCCCTTCGACTTGGGTTTTGTACGAAGAACGGATTTCTAAGGCAACCGGGCATAATCCGCCAAATCCTTGGGATCCGGAAGATGCCTTTATGGCGGCGGCCATCCTGATGATGGATAACGGGGCCGACAAACAAACTTATGCTGCCGAGAGATTGGCTGCTTTGAGGTACTTGGCCGGTTGGGCCAATGCTTCCAAAAAGGCTTACGCCTTCTACGGCGATGATGTGATGGAATTGGCGGCTAAATACCAGAATCAAATCAACATCTTGCAAAACTAGCCCCCCAGTGCTATATTGTCTCCCTATGAAAGCCGAAATCCATCCAAAGTATTTCCCGAACGCAAAAGCCACCTGCGCCTGTGGCAAGTCTTTTACTGTGGGTTCAACCAAAGAAAAAATTGAAGTTGAAATTTGTAGCGCCTGCCACCCTTTCTACACCGGTAATGATAAGATAGTAGATACCGCCGGCCGGCTTGAGAGATTCAAAGCTAGGGTTGCTAAGGGGAAAGTGGCTAGAGCCAAATAACTATTTTAGCCAAAAACCCGCTATAATGAATAGGCGGGTTTTTGCTTGTTGGGCTAAAATTAAATAAATGGAAAATTTCGATCTAAAAATCTATAAGGAAAACAACAAGACCTCATACTTGGCTTCGGCTTATGAGAAGCTTTTGACTGAAGAGAAGTCGGTTCACGAAATGCTCGAAAAAGATCCGTCTTTCAAAGACCTGGCCAAAGATGAGCTTGATAGTTTGGCTGAACAAAAAATGGGACTGATTACTCAAATGAAAGAGATTTTGGATTCAGAAAAAGTTGAGGAGGAGTTCCCGAATGAGATGATTTTGGAAATCCGCGCCGGGGCCGGTGGAGACGAAGCGGCGCTTTTCGCCAGAAACCTGTCTTCAATGTATCGAGGCTATGCCGATTCGCTTGGCTGGGCATTTCTCACCATCAGTGAGTCAATGAACGATATCGGTGGCTACAAAGAGGCAGTTTTTGAAATTAAGGGCAAAGATTGTTTTCGGCGATTGCGTTTTGAGACCGGTGTGCACCGCATTCAGCGAGTGCCGGAAACGGAAAAATCTGGCCGAGTTCATACTTCGACCGCCTCTGTGGCGATTTTGCCGATTCGTAAGAAGACCAAGATCGAAATCAACCCGGCTGACATCGAGATGGAATTTTCGCGCTCTGGTGGGGCCGGAGGGCAGAATGTTAACAAGGTTGAGACGGCCGTTCGCCTTATTCACAAGCCGACAGGCATCGATGTGCGCTGTACTTCCGAAAGAAGTCAGGCCAAAAACCGTGATAAGGCCATGTCGATTTTGATTGCCAAACTGGAAGTTGTGAAAGCCGAAGAAGAGGCCAAAAAATTTGCGAGCGAAAGGAAAAATCAGATTGGCACCGGTGATCGTTCCGAAAAAATCAGGACTTACAATGTGCTTCAGGACCGAATTACTGATCATCGGATTAAAGAATCTTGGCACAACATTGAAACCATCATGGCCGGCGAAATTAGCCCGATTCTGGACGCTTTGGAGGCTAAAAGCCAGTTGAATGAAGCTTGAGGCTTGAAACTTGAAGCCTGAGACGTAAATGAGAATCTTTTCTTAGGCTCCAGGTTTCAAGTTTTATGTTTTATAATCTGGCCTTGCAAGAGCAGGGCCAATCTGCTAAACTCTCATCCTATGACCCAAGCGGTAAAAGATACTATGAATAAAGGAGTTGAGGCCATGTTTAAGGTCGGTGCCCATTTTGGTTTGGGCCGAGCCCGACGACACCCTTCGACCGCCGAATATATTTTTGGCGCCAAGAATAAAGTTGAGATTTTTGACCTGGAAAAGACCAGTGTCCTTCTGGATAAAGCTAAGGAGTTTGTTAAGACTGTGGCTGCTTCTGGTGGTATGGTCCTTTTTGCCGGCTCCAAAAATGAGAGTCTCACTGCCATTAAGGACGCTGCGATGCGCCTGGATCAGCCGTATGTGGCTGGCCGATGGATTGGCGGTACCCTGACTAATTTTCCTCAAATTCGCAAGCGAGTCGAGAGGATGGAAGATTTGATTAGCAAGCGAGAGAAAGGCGAGCTTGCCAAGTACACTAAAAAAGAACGACTGTTGATTGACCGAGAAATTGCGAAACTGGAGAGATTTTTCCTGGGTCTGGTTGTTATGAAGCAAAAACCAAAAGCGGTTTTTGTGATTGATCCGAAGAAGGAAATGATCGCGGTTAGGGAGGCCAAACACGAAAATATCCCGGTGATTGCCTTGGCCGGTTCCGACTGTGATATCAGTCTTGTTGATTATCCAATCGTCGGTAATGATACTGCTAGGGCGAGCATCGCCTTCTTTGTGAAGGAAATCGCTGACGCCTATGAAGCTGGGCGCTTGAGCAAAAAAGAATAACTGGCCTAGTAATCAGGGCTCCTAATTTGCTAAAATATAGCAGTCTGACTTAATTTTGATTTTTTAAATCTAAATCTATTTTATGGCTACCACTGAACAAGTTAAAAAGTTGCGTGACGAGACCGGTGTCTCAATCATGCAGTGCAAGAAGGCCTTGGAAGAGGCTAAGGATGATATGGAGAAAGCCAAAATTGTTCTTCAAAAGAAGGGCGGTGATATCGCGGCCAAAAAATCAGATCGAACTCTCGGCTCGGGTTCAGTTGCTTGTTATATTCACGCCAACGGCTCGGTTGGAGCAATGGTGGAGCTATCCTGCGAGACCGATTTCGTCTCCGGTAATGAAGAATTTAAGACTTTGGCAAGAGACTTGGCGATGCAAGTGACCGCCTCAAATCCGGAATTTGTTAAGAAAGAAGATATTACAGCCGAGGCTCGGGCCAAGGTGGCTGAAGTTTTTGCTGCTGAAGTCGCCAATAAGCCGGAAGCTATGCGCGAGAAAATTTTGCAAGGTAAGCTCGACGCCTATTTTGCTGACAAAATTTTACTGGAACAGGACTATATCAAGAATCCAGATTTGAAAATTCGCAACTTGGTGGAGACGGCAGTTCAGAAATTTGGTGAGAAAATCGAGATTGCTCGTTTCGCCCGCTTCTCCGTGCTGGGAAAATAGTTTGCTAAACATGATCTCCTTTATTATATTTCTAATTGCCTTTTTCGGGATTTTGGCTTTGCTGGGTTTGCATTCCTATGAGCTGGAGCGAGGGCGAGCCACTTTCCTGACTTCTTTAAGCGGGACTTTTGATGAACCACTGATTGCACTCGGTCTAAGAATTAAATATTGGCTTTCGCGCGTCGATTTCAAAAAAGCTCTGGTATTCGCTAGTTTACTTTTGGCTCACGCTGCACACGATGTTTTTCATCTTATCAAACTTGGGGCCGAAAAGGTGCAGGGCCAGTTTTCCAGTCTCATCAATTTAATTAAGGGCCGTCACGATTTGGGCAAGAGGGGAGCGAGCTCGGTTTATTTGAAAAGCATTGGTGAATACAAAAAAGAAATAAACGGCGTCAAAAAGTAGCCGTTTTTTCAGTTTTCAGGTATATTTTGTCTGGTAGAAGCAATAACTTGCCGCCTTAGCTCAGTTGGTAGAGCAACGCTTTTGTAAAGCGAAGGTCCCCAGTTCAAGTCTGGGAGGCGGCTCAGATATTATAACTAAACCACGCAAGCGTCTCGGTTAATCAAGATTGTGCTTGTTGATAACTTTTTACGGCTTAACAAAGCCATTTTTTTAACATAAAAATGGTTGTTTTTTGGGGTGTTTTTTGCTATAATTTCAGGGTAGCTCAAAAGGCTCTTTTTCTTTTTAAATGGCTAAAAATAACGATAAAAAAGAAGACAAGAAGAACGGATCGGGGCACCATTATGACGCCTCGTCTATTACTGTCCTTGAAGGTTTGGATCCGGTCCGCAAGCGTCCCGGCATGTATATCGGTACTACTGGCCCAAGTGGTCTCCATCATTTGATTACCGAAATTTTCGATAACTCCCGCGATGAGGCGATGGGTGGATTTTGTAATGATATCGAAGTGGTACTTCTGCCGAACAATCAAATTCGAGTGACTGACAACGGTCGAGGTATTCCGGTTGATATGCACAAGGCTACAAAAGTTTCTGCTCTAGAGACAATTATGACAACCCTTCACGCTGGAGGTAAATTTGGCGGTGAGGGGTACAAAGTTTCTGGTGGTTTGCATGGTGTCGGTGCTTCGGTGGTGAACGCGCTCTCGGTTTACATGAAGGTGATCGTTCATCGTGATGGTGGGATGTTTGCTCAAGAGTACAAGCAAGGCAAGGCCAAAGCTAGAGTGAAGAGGCTCGGCGCTTCCAAAAAGAACGGAACAATTACGATTTTTGAGCCGGATAAAGAAATTTTTAAAGAGGGAATTGCTTTTGATTTTAATTGGGTGGTTTCGCACATGCGCCAGCAGGCCTACCTGGTGCGCGGGCTCCGGATTTCAGTAATTGATGCCCGTGATTACCAAGGCTCGTTGGATTTAGAAGATGTCTTTTATTTCCGTGAGGCCAATATCGAGGCGCTGTCCCAAACCTTTTACTTTGAGGGCGGTTTAGTGTCGCTCGTGGCGTTTTATAACAAAATTCAGAAGCCGATCCACAAAAATATTTTTTATATTGAGAAAAAAGTTGACGGGGTCGAGTCGGTTGAAGTAGCTTTGCAATATGTTGATGATATTTCCGACCGAATCATCGCTTTTGCCAACAACATCCATACCCCTGAAGGCGGTACCCATCTTACCGGTTTTAAGACCGCACTCACTCGAACCCTGAACACTTATGGTAAGAAAAATAATCTAATTAAAGATGGTGAGGACAGTTTTACTGGTGACGATGTGCTGGAGGGTCTTACTGCGGTTGTTTCAGTTAAACTACGCGAGATCCAATTTGAAGGTCAGACTAAAGCCAAATTGGGTAGCGTGGAAGCCCAGAGTGCCGTGGCCACAGTCTTCGGTGAAGCTTTCTCGGCTTTTCTCGAGGAAAATCCTGAAGATGCCCGTTCAATGATCAACAAATCGATTTTGGCGATGAAAGCCAGAAAGGCGGCGAAAGCGGCCAAAGACTCAATTCTCCGAAAAGGCGCGCTCGAAGGCATGACTTTGCCGGGAAAGTTGGCCGACTGTCAGACCAAGGATGCTTCCGAATCGGAGCTGTTTATTGTGGAAGGAGATTCGGCCGGCGGTACCGCCAAGTCTGGGCGCGACCGTCGTATTCAGGCCATCCTGCCATTGCGAGGTAAGATTTTGAATATTGAGCGGGCAAGACTAGACAAAATGCTGGCTTCAGAACAAATTAAGAATTTGGTGGTAGCGCTCGGTACGGCGATTGGCGACACTTTTGATTTGGCCAAACTTCGTTATCACAAAATTATTATCGCGACCGATGCCGATGTGGACGGTGAGCACATCCGTACTTTGCTTTTGACTTTGTTTTATCGCTATTTCAAACCACTTCTCGAACAAGGCTTTATTTATATCGCCCAGCCGCCACTTTACAAAGTTAAAAGAGGCAAAGAATTTTTGTACTTCTATTCCGAAGAGGCCAAGACCAAAAGTTTAGGCAAGGATATTCCGGAAGATGCCGTTGTTGAAGCTGGCGAAGGTGAGGAAGTTGCGGAGGCAGAGGAAGATGTCAAAGATTCCAAAAGGCCCGCCAAGGTCACCATTCAACGCTATAAAGGTTTGGGTGAAATGAACTCTGAAGAATTGTGGGAGACCACCATGGATCCGGCCAGACGCATTCTTAAGAAAGTTAAAATTGACGATGCTCAAGAAGCCGATAAAGTCTTCGACATGCTCATGGGTACCGACGTGCCGGCCCGTAAATCTTTCATCCAATCTAACGCCAAATACGCGACTTTAGATATCTAGTTGACATTATTAATAAATTGTGTATAATTTGGTCATGAAAACTCTTGAAAGTCAGACTTCGAAAGGTTCCGAGTCGTTAGCCGAATCAAAAGCTGAACTCTTAAAAATGGTCGCCGAGCTCGAAGCTACCAGGACTAACCCGATTGATTTTAGAGGTGTGGCTGGTTGCGAGGACGTTGATATCATTAAGGATGTTAAAGCTGTTCAGGAAAAAGAAGCGGCCATTGCGACAAAAGTTTCCGAACTGCGTGGCACAGAGAAAGATATTTACGAAGACTCAAAATTAGTTGAGTCGCTTTTGTGTACTTGTATTCGTGAATCCAATTGGTTAGGTGAAGATGCCGAAGTCATCTTGGCGTCGCTTTATGATGATTATTTTCGTGGTATTGACACTATTGCCGAGCTCAAAGGTACTGAACCAGAGGGGCGCCATGTCGGTTTCTCGATAGATTTTACAATGTCACCAGATACCATCGCTACCAAGTTGACTAAGACCGTGGAGTCGATTGCTAAAGGTTTTACTCCTTCAGTAAAATATTTTAATTCGCCGTCAATGGGTAAGTTCAGAAACTTCAAAATGGCTAAGGTGGTTTTGGGCGCAGATTACCCGTCGGTCAAACGCTTGGCCGATGCATATGTTGAAGCTCATGCTTCCGGGAAGCCGATTTCAGAAGTCTTGGTTAACGATCCAATCCAGTTTGTTTTGCTCGATGAAATTCGTGGTCAACTTCAGGCACTTAGAAATATTGCGTATGAGCAATTTAATAACCGTCAAGCGGGCGCAATCTATCATAAAACCCTCATGACTTTTATGGGTGTGATGGCAAAAAGGGGAATTACTGAAGAAATGATGAGAAGCAAATCCAGGGGTGATACGATGCACAGCCGCATTCTCTCGATGATCGGTAAGTTTGATCGAGAAGCGAAAAGATAAGATATTAAAAACCGCCATCAACTCTCGATGGCGGTTTCCTGTTGGGCCAGTGCCGCTTTGTACTTTTCAAAAAGGTCATCCGGAATATTGCCGAGCTTGTGTTGCTTGGCCACTTCGGTATCGAATTTTGAGCGAATCAGCTTGGGCTTTTGGGCCCTTTCCGAAATCGCCCAATCAATATACTCTTGAGGAGTTAGGTTTGATGGTGATTTCGTTTTCATCCTTAAAGACTATAACACATCTGATAAAATTTGCAATGAAAAGTCTATTTCTTGCCCTTAATCTCCGGAAGAAGCCTCTCGATAATTTCAGAAGATTTCATTTGGCCTAAGTTTCCCTTATCGCGTGATTCTAGAGTGACTTTTTTAGCCTCCAAATCTTTATCGCCGATAATGATGAAGTAGGGGATTTTTTGAACTTTGGCTTCGCGGACATTTTTACCAAAACCGCCATCAAGCGCCAGTTCAGCACGGATGCCGGCTGATTTAAATTCGTCGTAAACTCGCGAAGCTTCAGCGTGATGATTTTCCGCAATCGGAATAATTTTGACTTGGACAGGAGAGAGCCAGAGCGGAAAATTTCCGCCAAAGTGTTCAATCAGGATTGACAGATACCTCTCAATCGAGCCCATGATGGCGCAGTGAATCATAACGATTCTTTCGCGCTCACCTTTTTCGTTGGTGCAGTCGAGATCAAACCTTTCCGGCAAATTCATATCAAGCTGGATTGTGGCGACCTGCCATTCTCGACCGAGAGAATCTTTGGCCATAAAGTCGACCTTAGGCCCGTAAAAAGCGGCTTCGCCTAAAGCTTCGATTGCGGTGACGCCTTTTTCTTTAACCAAGTCTCGGAGTTCTTGCTCAGATTGCTGCCAAACTTCTTTGGTTCCAAGATATTTTTCCATCTGCTTCGGGTCGTGAAGAGATAGACGGTGATAGAGTTTGAAACCGGCGGCGCTGTAGAATTCTTCAATAATTTCCCAAATTTTCTTCATTTCATCTTTGACTTGTGACTGCAGACAAAAAACGTGGGCATCATCTTGGGTGATAGCGCGAACGCGCGATAGGCCCGAAAGCTCTCCGGACTGTTCGTCGCGGTAGACTTTGGTGGTTGAGGCATAACGTTGAGGCAATTCCCGGTAGCTCCACGGCTTGCGAGCGTAGATCTGTGTGTGATGGGGGCAGTTCATCGGCTTCATGACGAAAGTGTGACCTTCACGAGTCTCAATTTTGAAGAGTTCGTTGGCGAATTTTTGCCAATGGCCGCTTTTTTCGTAAAGTTCTTTTTTGGTGATGTGGGGAATATCAACCCGTTCGTAGCCGTGATTTTTTCGGAGTTCCCAGACAAAGCTATCCAAAATATCTCTAAGGACGGTGCCTTTCGGGGTCCAAAGGGGGAGGCCGGCTCCAACCAGTTCGGAAAAGGTGAACAAGTCTAGCTCTTTACCAAGTTTTTTGTGGTCGCGTTTTTTGGCTTCTTCTCTTTGGGCTTCATAGGCGTCGAGTTCTTCCTTGGTGTTATAAGCAAGCCCATAAATCCGGGTTAGCATTTTATTCTTCTCATCGCCACGCCAATAAGCGCCGGCGACACGTTCAAGTTTGAATGAGTCCGGTTTAATTTCTTTGGCTGATTCCGAATGGCCACCACGACAAAGGTCGGTGAATTTGCCAAAAGTGTAGAGAGTAATTTTCTCGCCTTTGCCAACGATTTCATCAATCAATTCCAGTTTGTAAGGATTGGCCTTAAAATGCTCCCGAGCTTCCTTTTCCGAGACTTCCTGGTGTGAGACTTTATCCCAAGTCTTCAGGATTTGCTTCATCCGCTTTTCAATTTTAGGCAAATCTTTATCCGAAACTGGAGCGGAGAATTCAAAGTCGTAATAAAAGCCGTTATCAATCGCAGGACCGATGGTATTTTTGGCATCAGGCTGAAGTTCCAAAACGGCTGCTGCCAAAAGGTGGGCGAGAGAGTGGCGAATGTGTTCTAAGTTTTTCATAATTATTTTGTTAAAAATTAAATAGCCCGAGTCTGTAAACATTTTCAAGGTCCGACCTTGGTTCAGGAAAAAGGTCGGACCTTAATCCCAAAATGTTTTCAGACTCGGGCGATCTAAGACCGTGGTTCCACCGAGCTTCCCTCGGGCTTTTGCCTAAGGACGCTTACTACCCTAAAACATCAGAATGTTCGGGCAAGTTAGATTAGGGATTTCTCCTCGCTTGGCGACTATGGTTGGTAGCCATAGCAATCTCTATTGGGTTAATTCTATCGCTAATTAAAAATCCCGCAAGCGCTTGGCGCTTGCGGGCCTGATTATGTCTTTCGCCCATCGGGCTTCGGGCGACTGTCTCCAGGTTTTCTTTGCCGTCCTGACTTTTTCAGTGCTCGGAGAGTTTTCGGGAAATCTGACTTCTTGATGCCAAGATCACAACAGATTTGAGTCGCCGTTGCCGGGGAAACTATGTGCTTGTGGGTTCTTCTCATAAGCTTACCTTTCTAATCAGAGTCTACCATTTCAAAATTCAAGTATCAATTAAGGTAATTAAAAAGCGAATGGATATTGACATTGTGGTTTTCATGTGTATTCTAAGTGTAGATAAAACAAGTGAGAAAGGATTCTATGCCAGTCTTTGACTTCAGTGTAGTGCCAGAATTGGATTTAGCAGAAGGTGGAGGTTGCATCACAAGCCTGCCGCCTGGTAACAAGGCTGTTTCTGTTGAAATGGTGAACGGGGATTTGGTAATGGATGGTAACAAGATAATTGCCTATGTGCCGTCATGGCAACTTGAAGCTGGAGAGACTTTCGATATTCAACGGTTGCCACCCTTCCTCGATGGAATGCCATTGGTCCACCCATACCTTGCAGTGGTCATGCACGATCATCCAGAACTTATCCCATCTTCACTGAAAGATCAGCTGTCATTGGACAGACTGGCTATTCCGAATTGTGGTGGCGGAGTTCTCTTTCCGACATGCCGTGTTCAGACCTGGACCGGCAAGAAAGCGATACTTTCGCTGTTCACGGTTGAAGGGAGACCTTACTTCTGTTACCCAACTCTTGATCGCATTGCAAGACGGCGGGCATGTCTCATGGCCTTAGGTGGTTAACGCTTTAGCAGATGCCGGCAACTTTTACGAGTTGTCGGCTTTTTCATACCCAGGAAACCCCGCCCGACTCTTCCGCCTCTAGGGCGGGGCTGAATGGATAACGGCTTAGCGCATTCTGATGTGCTAAGCCGTAATCATTCTGATGCCTTGAAAGGAAACCCCGGTCGGATGCTTGGCGGAGGCCGGGGAGGGGAGGTCATTTATATTAAAAACCCAGCCGGGGGCTGGGTTTCGTTCAGGTTTACTTGGTTAGAATCGCGCGCGGGCATGGTTTGGTTGTTCACATTTTGAAGCTACCCCCAACAACCGTGTTGATCAGGGGACTGACCTCTGCAGCTTCCGGGGCGGTCACTTCACCGACCAGGCTGGTCTCAATTATCGCTTTGAGCGCTTCCGGCGAGCGATAGCCTTGAGCGAGTGCCCACATCAACTTGACCTGGGCGGCGACATCGGTCATATCCAAAGTACCGATGGCACCGGCGGCCAGAGCTTCCTTCCCTGGTTCGTAGGTATTCATGTGCGTGTTACCGCCGACGAATTTTGTCGAAACGAGAACAGGGATTGATAAGGACGCGGCCTTTTTGATAATCGGAATGATTGAGAAATCGTCCAAGCTTGGCACATTGCCGGAGCCGAGAGACTTCAAAAGCAATCCTTGGCAGGTTCCTGAGTCCATCACGGCGCTCAGGATACTCGGCTCAATACCTGGTACCAGATCGACCGTCAAAATGCCGCGCTGAAAGTGTGGCTTCAGAACAATCTTGCTTTCAGCAGTCTTCTTGTGAACTTGCTGATTGAAGGCAACGCCAATGGCGTTGATTTGAGCCAACTCGTCGAAAGCCGGCGAATCGAAAGCGGTAAATTTTGCTTCACTCGTTTTGATTGTCCGAGTCCCTCTCAAGACTCGATCGTGGAAAACAATCATGACTTCGTTAACGCTAAGCCTTGCCGCCTCAATTACCGTCTTCATGGCATTCTCCAAGTTAAACCGTGCATCGGTTCCAAAAGCCACTAGTGGCAATTGGGAACCGGTAAACACGATTGGAGTTGGCGGATTGTTGCCAATCGCCATTGAAACTGCGGTGGCGGTGTAAGCCATCGTGTCGGTGCCGTGGGTGACGATGATGCCGTCATATTGGCAGACCCGCTCGGCGAGGACCATGGAGATTTTCGCCCAGTGGCCCGGGTTCATGTTGGTGCTGTCGATATTGAGTAACTGTTCAAGCGTGATGTCAGCACTTTCCTTCAGTGTTGGCACGAGCGTGGCGATGTCTTCAACAGTTTTGGCCGGTTTCAAGACTCCACTTTTGGGGTCGGGGACCATGGCGATGGTTCCGCCACAGCCGAGTATCAGAATTTTTTTCATAGGCACAGCCCTTCGTTAAGGTTCTGATTTGAAAACTAGCACTAGATTGAGATATTGTCAATCATCCTACTTGAGCTCCTTGATTTTATCCGCAATCACACTGACTTCGCCGTTGCGAAGTGAGATTTTGCCCTTAATGGCTACACACTTTTCTGGCAAAAGCAGGGCCTTAAATTCCTCAAAGACTTTCGGGAAAATTACGCACTCGATACTGCCGGTCAAGTCGGCTAGCTTTAGAAACATCATGGCGCTGCCTTTTTTGGTGGCAATCGGACGAGTTTCCTCGATAAGTCCGCCCAAAACAACGGCGATGCCTTCACGCGGTTGATTTTTTATTTTGGCGACGCTCATGTCTCGCTTATTCAAAATCTCTCGATACTTATCAAGTGGGTGGCCGGAAAGATAAAGTCCGAGGAGCTCTTTTTCCCAAGCCAGTCGGTCGGCAATCGGCGCCGGCTCGGCTTTTTCCAGCCTTAATGATGAAGCGCTACTACCAGAAACTCCGAAGAGCGAGTCCTGATTTTTCGGCATTAATGATTTTTCTCGACTGTGCGCTAAAAGCAATTCCAAATTGGCCATCATCTGACCCCGCTCGCCGAAGTCGTCGAGGGCACCGGATTTGATCAGCGCCTCGAGCGATTTTTTGTTCAAATTTTTATCCTGGACTCGCTCCAAGAAATCAGCCAGTGATTTAAAGTGACCATTTTTTTTACGCTCGTCAATGATCGCTGAGGAAATGCCCTGGCCGAAGTTTTTGATAGTCACCAAACCAAAGCGAATTTTATACGGGTGGGCGTCACCTTTGACGACGGTAAACTGACTGAAGCTTTCGTTGACTGATGGCGGTAGAACCGGAATACCGATGCGTTTGCACTCACCGATAGTTTGACCAATTTTTTCAACATCACCAGAGTCGGCAGTGAGGACGGCAGAGAGATAAATTTCGGCAAAGTTAGCTTTGAGATAGGCAGTGATATAGGCGATTCGGCCATAAGAAACCGAGTGAGCCTTATTGAAACCGTAGGCGGCAAAAGGTTCAATCCATTTCCAAACCTCTCGAGCCTTGTTCTCCGGCCACTTGCTGTTTGCTACACAGCCCTTAATAAATTTTTCTTTTTGGGCCTCCATTTCGGCCGGAATTTTCTTACCGACTGCTTTGCGGAATTTGTCGACTTCGCCCCACGAATAGCCGGCCAGTTTGTGTGCCATCATGAGAAGGTCGTCTTGATAAACCAGGATACCGTAGGTTTTATTCAAAATCGGCTCGAGCGCCGGGTCCAAATATTTAATCAGTTTGCGATTATGTTTTCGTTCGATGTATTGAGGGATAAATTGAATCGGGCCAGGTCGGTAAAGCGCCACCATGGCGTTGATGTCGTGAATTGTGGAAGGTTTCAAGTCTTTAAGAAAACGCGTCATGCCGTCGCCGTTTAGTTGGAACAAATCGGCGGTTTCGCCCCTCGCCAACATTTCGAAAGTTTTCTTGTCATCGATCGGGATAGTGTCGACCTCAATGTGGACCCCGTCGATCTTTTCAATTCGGTCGATGGCGTCGGCAATGATGGAAAGATTTTTTAAGCCCAAAAAGTCGAATTTCAATAGACCGGCTTCCTCGATGGAGTACATGTCATACTGACTGATGATTTTATTTTCACCCTTCGGGTCGAATTGGAGGGGAGTGAAATCGGTGAGTTCGGTTGGTGCAATAACTACGCCGGCAGCATGCACCCCGATGTGTCTGGCACAACCTTCAATTTTTCTGGCCATGTCGATAATGGTTTTGGTGTCGGCATCCTTCTTGTACAGCTCTTTGAGCTCCTTGGTATCTTCAAGGGCTTTGTCGATGGTCATCGGAAAGCCTTGCGAGCCCATGGGAATCAGTTTGGCAATTTCATCGCCCTTGCTGTAAGGAAAACTAAGTGCGCGGGCCACATCGCGGACCGAGCCGCGCGCGGCCATGGTGCCGAAAGTTCCAATCTGGGCGACCTTATCTTTGCCGTAGCGATTTCGGGCGTACTCCACCATCTCATCCCGGCGGTTGTCGGCGAAGTCCATATCAATATCGGGTGCCGAAGGTCGGTCCGGATTTAAAAATCTCTCAAATGGAATCTCGTATTCAATTGGATTGATGTTGGTGATGCCAGCCAAGAAAGTCACCATTGAACCGGAAACCGAACCTCTGATGTTTGAAAGAATGCCATGAGTTCTCGCAAAAGCCAAAAGGTAGGCGACAATCAAAAAGTAAGGCGAGTAGCCCTTGTCTTTGATGACTTTAAGTTCGTACTCAACTCGTTCTAAAATCTGGGAAGTCCTTTCGATACCGCGTCGGGCAAAACCCTCATAAACCACTTTCCGTAATTCGTCGTCAGGAGTCGTGCCTTTAGGTAGACCGAAATCCGGGAAGACCCATTTGCCGAGTTCGATTGTCAGATTGCATCGCTCGGCAATTTTGACGGTGTTCTCAAGGGCTTCTGGCAAATTTTTAAAATATTTGGCGGCCGTGGCCTGTTTAATGAAAGAAAAATCTTCAGCCTCATTGGAAAGACCCGATCTCTCGCTTAAGTCACCGGCCGTGTTTACCAAAAGCAAAGTGTCGCGCGCTTTTTTATCAGCAGGGGAGAGATAGTAAACATCATGAGCGCCCACGATAGGCACCTGATGAGTTTTGGCAAAGGCTACCAGTTTTTTCATCAACTCTTGATGATTTTCAATCTCCGGATGGTGGGTGATTTCCAAATAAAGCCGGTCGCCAAAAACTTTTTTGTAAAAGTCAATTTTCTCGACGGCTTTTCCTTCGTCTTCGTTTTTTAAAGCTTGGGCGACTTCGCCACTAAATGACGGCATCAGACAGATCAAGCCTTCGTGATATTTCTCAATCAATTCATGGTCGATTCTGGGTTTGTAATAAAAACCTTCGAGATGCGAAATGGTCACCAATTTAATAAGATTGCGGTAGCCGATTTCATTTTGAGCCAGAAGCACCAGACGACTTCGTCGATTGTCGATACCGGCTTGTTTGTCGGTTCGGGTTCTTGTTGCAACATAAGCATCGACACCGACAATCGCTTTTATTCCGGCTTTCTGACATTCTTTGTAAAACTCAATCGCTCCATAGAGGTTGCCGTTGTCGGTGAGGGCGAGCGCCTCCATACCATCGGCCTTGGCCGATTCGACCAAATCCGGGATTTTCGGCAAAGCGCTAAGGAGGGAATAGTGGGAGTGGGTATGGAGATGGACAAACTTGGACATAAGCAAATTATATCCTCTTGCTAGGCGGTTGTATAATTGAAGGAATCTTTAAACTATGGCCAAGCAAGCTCGAAATTTAATCGGAATTGATGAGGTGGGTAGGGGGCCTTTGGCTGGGCCTGTCACGGTCTGTGCTTTTTCGGTTTTGTGCCGAGGCAAAAAATTGCCGAAACCTTTGCACTTGGCAAAAGATTCGAAAATGCTTTCACCGAAACGGCGCGAGGAGTGGTTTAAGGTTGTCAAAGAATTGGCCAAGCAAAATCGGTGTCAGTATGCTGTCTCGTGTGTCAGTGAAAAAGTAATCGACCGCGAAGGGATCGCTTATGCAATCCGCTTGGCGATTGCTCGGTCGCTAAAAAAAATCGGCGCGGATGAGTTGCGGTCCCAGATTTTGCTCGATGGGGGGATTAAAGCGCCAGCTCAATATATTAATCAGCAGACGATAATCGGCGGTGATCGTAAAGAACCGATTATCGCGCTTGCCTCGATTGTGGCCAAAGTGAAGCGAGACAGTAAACTTCGACGCTACGCCAAAATTTTCCCGCAGTATGGTTTTGAAATTCATAAAGGCTATGGCACTAGGCTCCATTATCAAAATCTAAAAAAGTACGGCTTGTCCGAAATTCACCGCCGGAGCTTCTTGACCAAATTACTAAAGGATGTTAGATTTCGGTAAGAAATGTCAGGCCAAATATTTGGTCTAAAGTGGGGGGAAAGGACGTATGTATGGAAAATGCCCACCGTTTTGGCTACGGCCTGATGGTTGTGCTCTGTCGCCGACTTAGGGGCGAGAAAGGAGAGACGGACCCAAATCGAGTCCAGTTTCTGACCTACACTTACAGCGAGGTTTCGACCGAGCTGTCCCGCTTTTCGTGGAGGTTTCCAACGAAGACGGATACGGCCGGCAGTTCAATTTATGAACTGGCGAGCGTAATTGTGAGGGGCCGAGTAGTTCATGAAAGGTGCACTGGCTTTCAGTTCGCCACGATCGCCGATCACAACAATCAACCGATTCAAATCGAGCAGCCGTTCTTGTCTTTGGTACGGAAAGGGGATGAGGGTGGTCTGCACTATCAGCACGGTTTTCTAGCCTCTCTTGATGATGGTACCAGGTTGCGCGAGACAGCCAAAGAGACTGCCGATGCTGGCAATATAATCAAGACGCTCGGGGTGCCCGAATGGCGCGAAGCCCTTGAGCTGTGGGGTCTGATGCGTAGTAACGGTCAGTCTTCGCACCGAGTCTATTTGATCGGGGCACTCGAGCAGTTGGTCCGTCATGATGCCAATTTGGCTGTCACCTACGGCAGGTTCCTGGAGTCGCCAATCGACCTGAGTATGGAGGTAGGTTCCGGCAAAACAAATCTGTCATTTCGGCAAGCCATTTCGGCAATCCGAGACCTCGGACAGACGGATCCGGATCCGAGCCAGTATAACCGGCTCATCCAGTTGTTCTGACAAACGCCGCGAGTTCGCTCGCGGTTTTTTAATGCAGAAAAGTCTATTATTTTTCAACACAACAATAGGAGGGTGTACACTTGACTTTTAAACAAAAATCTGTATTTTAGTATCAGGAAAAGTGTCCTTTGACACTGGAAAAAACAGTTAGAAACAATGAAAGAAAGGTAGAAATATGACAGCACTCTTGGCGGTGGGTATTACTAGTGCAGTGCTAGGCACCACACAGTTTTTGGTATTTGCGGCGCTCGCCGTTTGCGGTCTGATTGCTCTTGGTGTAGCCGCCATTTTTGGCGGTGACCACGATGTCGATCATGATGCAGATGTGGGCGGTCATGACATGAGTCACGATGCAGACAGTGGCGGAGAACACGGCGGAGCGCCGTCTTTTCTTTCGCCTCGAGTCGTCTTCGCGTTTATGCTGGGTTTCGGCTCGGTTGGTGCGATGGTGACGGCCTATGGCGCTTCGGTGCTTTGGGCGTCTGCTTTTGGCATAACTGCCGGCATAGTGATGGCCGTCCTGGCTTACTTTGTTGGCTATGTAATGTACAAACAACAAGCCAACTCGTCGCTCAGGCCCGGCCAGGTTGTTGGTAAGACCGGTACGGTTGTGACAGCAATTCGTGGTCAAGGTATTGGCGAGATCAATGTCCCGGTCGGCGGTCAAATTGTTCAGTTTACCGCTTCGTCGGTCGACGGCAATTCGATTGACGCCGGTTCAACAATCATCGTCGTTCAGGATCTAGGCGGTCGAGTGACTGTCCGGAAAAGTGTCTCGGCCTAGGGTCGAGAGAGTCGGAAAATCAGCAAGTCAAACCAGAAAAGAAAAGGAAGAAAGAAAGTATGCAAATGCAACAAATGATCGCGGAGATTAACTTGGGCCAGGCAATCGTTCCAGGATTTATCGTCGTACTGTTTGTCGGAATCCTCTTTGTCGTTTGGGCAATGACCAAGCGCTACAAACGGATCCCGCCGAATGCAATCGGCGTAATCTATGGACGGAAGCGCATTCAGACGGCCAATGACGGTACAAAATCTGAAGTCGGTTTTCGTCTGGTCACGGGCGGCGGCGTCTTCGTGATGCCAATCGTGGAAGCTTACGCCGAGATGTCAACCGAGTCATTCAAGATCGGAATCTCGGAAGAAGATATCCCGACCAAGAAAAATGTACGAGTCCGGGTCAACGGCGTGGCCGTTTGCCGGATTTCGGCGACGGCAGAAGAGCAAACGACGGCGGTCCAGCTCTTTCTCAATAACGAACAGGAGATGCGCGATCAGATCCAATCGATCCTTAGGGGTCACTTGAGGTCGATCATTGGTGGGTTGGAAGTTGAGGAGCTCCTGCGCGAACGGGCGAAGTTCAACGAGATGGTTGTACACGAATGTTCAACTGAACTGTCTCGGATGGGCATCAAGATCTTGACTTTGGTTATTCAGGATATTGAGGATAAAGAGGGTTACATTGAGGCCCTCGGTCGTCAAGCTGTCGCAGGTACCAAGCGCGATGCAAACATCGCGGTGGCTGAAGCTGAACGGGAAACCGCCATCAAGACCAGCAATGCCAGTCGTGATGCGGCGCAGGCAGTGGCCGCTAATGATGCGATGGTGAAGGAAGCCGAGAAGAACCGTGACATCCAGGTGGCACAGTTCACCAAGGAAACTCAAGCCAAGAAGGCTGAGGCAGATGCTTCATTCGCGATTGCTAACGCTGATCAACAAAGACTGGTCAAGTTGCAGGAAGCTACGCGCGACACTGCGGCGGCGGAAGCGCAGGCCAAGGTGCAAGAAATGGAAGCTCGGCGTAGGCAGAAAGAGTTGGAGGCCACGGTTATTGTGGAAGCCGAAGTCCATGCTCGGGCGCTGAAGATTGCAGCTGAAGGCAAACGCCAAGCTGAACAGGTTGAAGCCGATACGCGCAATCAGGTTGCGACGATTGATGCTCAAAGAGCCGCGGTTGTGGCCGAAGGTCTGAAAAATGCCGCGATCAAAACGGGCGAAGGTGAAGCTCAGAAGCGACTGGTTACAGCGGAAGCTGAAGCGGAAGCTACCCGGAAAACCATGGTGGCGAAGGCCGAGGGCGATAAAGCCATACTTTTGGCAGCGGCCGAAGGTGCTAAGGCGTCCAAGTTGGCCGAAGCTGAGGGCGAAGGTGCCAAGCTGAATGCCCAGGCCGAGGGTCGCAAGCGGTTTTTGCTCGCCGAAGCGGAAGGTCAGGAGCGATCGCTTTTGGCCACGGCGCACGGTAAGCAGAAGTATCTGCTCGCCGAAGCGGAAGGTACGGAGAAGTTGGCGCAAGCTCTGCAGCAGCTCTCGGAACAAGGCAAGCTGATCCTGATTCTGGATCGTCTGCCGCTTCTCTTGGATAAGGCTGGAACCGCTGGCGCACAGATCGCCAAGGAAGTCTTTGGTCCGATCGGAAATGCGATTGGCGCGATCGATTCGGTGAAGATTGTCGACCTTGGCGGTGGCAACACTGCCAAGACCGGTATCGCCAACCTTGGGAACATGGTTCCCGGGTTGGTCACGGACTTTATTGTGGGGTTGCAAGCCCGCGGTATTGATCCGACAGCTCTGCTCAGCTTCTTGAAGCTCAATCCGGATGGATTGCTCAAGATGATCGAGACTAGTGCTCTGGCCGCTGTTCCGGCGAAGCCCGTTCAGGCTGAAGCAGGGGCAGAGCCTCCGAAGAAGTAACTGTTTGACTAGTGTTAGTTGCCCCTCGTCTACATGGTAGATGAGGGGCTTTTTCATGTGCCTGACACGAAAACAGTTAAGATTTGCATATTATCGGTCTTTGGTTTATACTTTCCCAACTATGGTAAATCGAATGCGCGCGACGCGCTCCCATCGCAATAATCGAAGGTCCCATCACGCTCTAGCGGGAGGGGCGCTTTCCAAATGTAAAGAATGTGGTCAGCAAAAAATGGCCCATCAAGTTTGCCCAAATTGCGGCAAATATAACGGCCGAGTTGTCGTGAACGTAAACAAAAAAGCTGAAAAGAAAGCCAAGAAGTCGAAAGAAAAAGAAACGGCCCGATAAATCTAAAAAAGCGCGCAAGTACACTTGCGCGCTTTTTTGTTTCGCGTTAGCATAATAAGGAAATACTATGGCTAATCGGCACCTTTCACGATCGTTAGTTTTGCAAGCACTCTTTGAGTGGGATTTTGCAAAGCGTAAAGATTCGCAAGTCCTCGAGCTCATCAAGCGCGATTCCACTGAATTTGCGCCGGGCCTCGGGGATTTGTCGTTTTCGGATAAACTGGCCAAAGGAGTTTTGGCGAAAAGGGAAGAACTCGACAATATTATCACCAAGGCGGCTCCCGAATGGCCGATTGATAAGATTTCTGTGATTGATCGCAATGTTTTGCGCATGGGTCTTTACGAATTGATTTTTGCCGACCGCAGTGAGGTGCCGGCCAAAGTGGCAATTAATGAAGCGATTGAACTCGCCAAGACTTTCGGCGGTGAAAACAGCGGTAAGTTTGTAAACGGGGTTTTGGGCGCGGTCTACAAAGAGTTGGGTGAGCCGGGCAAGGACGAAGTCTCAAAGAAAAAGAAGAACGACGACAAATTTAATTTGCCTTTTGAGAAAATGCCGATTGAGCGACTCGGTGGCGCAATTGTTTATTCTAAGCACAAAAATGATATTTACTTGGCTTTGGTCCACGATGTTTTTGGCCACTGGACTCTTTCTAAGGGACGACTTGAGCCCGATGAGGAGCTGAAGGTTGGGACGATGCGCAAAATCAAAGAAGAGCTCGGACTCGAGGTGGAAATTAAAGATGAGTTGGGAAATAACGAATATGTGGCGACCCATCCGGAGGAAGGCAAGAAGCGCAAGCAGGTCAATTACTTTCTGGCCGAGGCCAAGTACCAGGATTTGAAGCTGGGCACCTCGGGCGGTCTTGATGATGCTCGTTGGTTTAAACTTCAGGATATACTTGAACTTAATTTTTATAGTGATATATTGCCAATTGTGACTAAGGCGGTACAGCTCCTACTTAAAAAATAAGCACCAAGTACCAAATTTCAAGTTCCAAAAAATTTAGAATTTAGGATTTGTTTGGAGCTTGGGATTTGGAATTTATAATTTAATAGCATGGACCTAAAAACTTTCGAGAAAAAAATTGGCGTGGTTTTCAAAAACGAGGCGCTTTTAAAACAAGCGTTTACTCATCGTTCCTATATCAATGAAAATCGCGGGAGCAGTCTGGAACACAACGAGCGATTGGAGTTTTTGGGCGACGCAGTTTTGGAGTTGGCGGCGACTGAATTTCTTTATGCCAAGTACCCGAAGGCGACTGAGGGTGATTTGACTTCCTATCGGGCTGCGATTGTAAACGCGATTACTTTGTCCGAAGTAGCATCCGATTTGGGTTTTAATGATTTCCTCTTGTTGTCAAAAGGTGAGGCTAAGGATACTGGTCGCGCTCGTCAGTATATTTTGGCGAACACCTTCGAGTCGGTTTTGGGGGCGATTTATCTCGATCAGGGTTTTGAAGTGTCTCGGAAATTTCTCGAGAAGAATTTGTTCGGTCTAACTGAGGGGATTGTAAACAGCGGTTCGTGGATTGATGCCAAAAGTCGTTTTCAAGAATTGGCGCAAGAAAAAGCCGGCATTACTCCTGCCTATCAAACTTTGAGCGAAAACGGTCCGGATCATGACAAAGAATTTACCGTCGGGGTTTTCTTGGGTAATGAAAAAATCGCGACTGGTTCTGGCCGTTCTAAACAAGATGCTGAACAAGAAGCGGCGAATATGGCTATCAGTAAGAAGAAGTGGAACTAGTCCCGTTAGAGATAGGTCGTCGCGGCGACGGCCGTCGCTGTTGGTAAGTCTCTGTCGGACAGATAATAATTGTGAACTTGTTTTATGCTGCCATTATTAACTGAATATCTCTAACGGGATTGACATTTGGCGGGGAATATAATAAGATACAGGAACAACATGTTGGTCCATCGGGGACGGATTAAGTGCGACCGTGAGTCGCGTATCAGTCCCTGATTGGGCAATCTAGGTTGAAGCGCTTTGGGGTTTATTCTCCAGGCGCCTTTTTTGTTAAGAACCCTTACGAATAGGGCGTACGAATAGTTAAGAACCTTCACAAATGAGGCATCCGAATATGGAGAGATTGAGAACCCCTGGGGAATAATCAATAACCAAGAAACAATAACCAAGCCCGAGGCAAGCAGTGTACGTTATCCTTGACAGAAATTTATTTGGAACATAATGCAAATTAGCGAGTTTCCGAGTATAATTTGTTTGACTGAAATTTTGGCCCAAGATTAAATTTTTGGTTATTGAGATTTATTTGGAACTTGTAATTTTGAATTTATAATTTACCGTCATGCATCTAAAATCCCTCGAACTCACCGGCTTCAAATCATTTGCCAAGAAAACTGGTCTTGATTTTAAGACACCGATTTCGGCGATTGTCGGCCCCAACGGTTCGGGCAAAAGCAATGTGGCCGAGGCTTTCCGCTTTGCTCTAGGCGAACAATCGATTAAATCTCTGCGTGGGAAAAAAACCGAAGATTTGATTTTCAACGGTTCTAAAGATTTGCCGAGAGGTAATCGGGCTTCCGTTAAACTCACCTTTGACAACCGCAAACGGCTTTTTAATCTCGATTATGACGAGGTGATTTTGGAGAGGATTATTTATCGCGACTCCTCAAGTGAATATCTAATTAACGGCACTCAAGTCCGTCTGCGCGATATCATCGAGCTTTTGGCGAGTGCCCACATTGGCGCTTCCGGCCATCAGATTATTTCTCAAGGCGAGGCCGACCGCGTTTTAACCGCGAACCCCAAAGAAAGGCGGGCGATGGTTGAGGACGCTTTAGGTCTCAAAATTTATCAATACAAACGACAGGAGAGTGAGAAGAAACTGATTAAGACCGAGGAAAATATCAAACAAGTTGAATCCCTGCGCAAAGAAATTGCGCCGCATTTACGATTTCTCAAGAAGCAAGTCGAGAAAGTTGAAAAAGCTTTGGCGATGAAGGAGGAATTGAAATCACTCTACCGCGATTATTTAAAGCGCGAAGAGGTCTACTTGAGTCACGAAAAGAAAACGGTTGAAGAAGCTAGGCGAGAACCGGCTGCCAAATTGAAATCGCTCGATGAAGAATTGAAGAAAGCCAAAGAAACCGTGGCGAGCTCCAAAGGGCGCGATCATAAAAGTGACCAACTGATCAATTTGGAGAGCGGTTTGCAAAATAGCCGACGAGAAAAAGATCGACTGACTCGGGAAATTGGGCGGCTCGAGGGTATGATTGATTTCGAAAAGCGCCGGATTGAGAAGGCGCAAAAATTGGCAGAGACGGAATCCGATACGATGGTCCCGGTTTCTTCGGTTGAGTCTTTGGTTTCTGAAATCAAGAGTGAAGCCGGTCGCGCGGAAGCTGAAGAAAATATTTCAAATTTGCGAGACCTGATTAAGTCGCTTTTGGCGCGATTGGAAAAATTTGTTAAAGATAGTCGCAATTTTAGTGGTCAAAAAGAAACCGGTGAACTTAAGGCTGAAATTAAAGAACTTGAGGAGAAAAGGCACAACCTGGAACAGGAACTTAAGGCTGTTATTTCGACTGAGGAAAAACAGCAGAAAGATTATGTTGAGGTTAAAGATTCGATTGAGAAAGAGAAAGACATCAACCGAGAGGCGGAGAAGGCGATTTTTAGAATTATGGCTGACCAAAATGAGATTCACGCCATTATGCAGGCGATTCAGACCAAGGAAGATAAGTTGATTATTGAGGAGACCAATTTTAAACGAGAGGTGCAGGAGGGGCTGGTTTTGGTTGGTCGAGAAATTTCGGCTTTCCACGATTTTAATCCGGTTGATGATACCGGCCGGGTTTTGTCACAAGAGGAGATTGTTCGTGAGTTGCGCGACCGGCAGGAGGAGAGGCGGAAAGTAATCGAGAAAATTAAAATTCGACTGGAAGATTCCGGTGGCGGTTCGAGCGAGGAGATTATGAAGGAGTATCAGGATGTGAGTGGCCGAGATGAATTTTTGGTTCGCGAATTGGCCGACCTGGAAAAATCGGCGATTTCGCTGAAAGAATTGATCAAGGATTTGGAGCTACGACTTGATGAGGAGTTTAAGACTGGAGTTGCCAAAATCAACCATCAGTTCCAGGAATTTTTCGCTTTGATGTTCGGTGGTGGGCACGCTTCGCTCGATGTGATACGAGAGGCCAAGCGTAAGGTTAAAGATGAAGGTCTATCCGATTTGTTGGAGGGTGAAAGTATGTCGATTCCGGAGGAAGAAGAGGAAGACGAAGGTAAAGAGGGTCTGGATATTCAGGTTAGTTTGCCACATAAAAAGGTCAAAGGTTTGGTGATGCTATCAGGTGGTGAAAGAGCACTCACTTCGATTGCTCTGATTTTTGCCATTTCCCAAGTTAATCCGCCGCCGTTTATTATTTTGGACGAGACCGATGCGGCGCTCGACGAGGCCAACTCAAGAAAGTATGGCGATATGATTGCCAATTTGTCGCAACACTCGCAATTGATTTTAATTACCCACAATCGCGAGACGATGTCCCGGGCGGGCGTGCTCTACGGTGTGACGATGGCCTCCGGTGGCGACTCAAAGCTTTTGTCGGTTGAGTTTGAGGAGGCGGTAGCGGTAGCTAAATGAGTTTAAAAGTTAAAAAGTTTTAAAGTTTAAAAGTGAAGGCAGGGCGGGGACAATTAGGAAAGCAGGAGCTTGCAAATTTTTAAGAGCGTGGTATTTTGAATTTGGAAGGTACAGTTAAAAATCAAAGGAAAGGCTAGATATGTTCCTGTCAGACATTCCCGAAGTTCTGCTTGCCGAGTTTGGCTTATGCCGCGATCTCGCTAACGTGCCGACTGACGACGGTTCCAAGACGAAAATTGTGGCGGCACCGCTTAAGGGTCACAGTGATTGGGGACTACGGGTTACCACGGAAGGTAACACGAAGCATCTCTTTCAAGTTTGGAACACCACACGGGCCGCAAGGTGTCCGAGAGATGACTCGACGCTTCAGAGCGTGAGCTACCTTAGTGTTTGGACCGAATTCGTTTCTTCGCCAATGGGAAGTTCTGGGTCACGGACTGAGAAATCCTTTATCAGATTTTGTTTTCCGGACTTTCAGATAACGATGGATGGGGCTGAGATTGTTGCCCAGATGGCTTTGAGGGCTTGCCAACTTGCAAAACAGTGTCAGCCGGCGCGCGAGCTTAAACCAGGTCAGAAGATTTGCCTCGGTGCAATTTGTGACACTGTCAGGGTATCACTGCCGCCGCCCTTGGCCAGACCCTTGACTTCGTCCACTACAGGAGAAAGTCCTACAGTGGCGATACCCATCAATTTGAAATAGATGACGGGAAACTCGCTTGGGTTATTACAGGAAGCCGAACGGTCGGCTTCTTTTTTATTGGTTGCAAATTTTTATCAAAGTGGTATTTTGAATTTGGAAGGTTCAATCAAAAATCAAAGGAAAGGCTAGATATGTCAGACACACCTGGAAGAAAAAAGCCGGCAACTGTGAGAATCAGCTTGCCAGCGAAGCCGGTTTCGGTAGGTGAGGCAAAAGCTTACACGGTTCCCCAAGGGGTAGCTTCACAGATGCCGTCCCGGCCCAAACCGCCGGAAATCAGAATATCTTTGCCGCGGGGGCCGGATAGACAGCCGGCCGGTCATGCGGTGATCCCGATTCCCGAAGAGACACCTCTCATTGAGATGGTCAACCAAGCAATCAACATGTGTCTCACCGCGGGTTATCGAGACATAATGTTCGCCGCTCACGATAACAACCCTGTGGTCGTGGCGGGCCTGTCCTCGGAAAGCTTTGATTGGGTTCCTGTTACGACTATCGTTCCGAAAATGCGTTCATTTGTACTAGCACGCCTCAAGGTTATGGCCAACATGTCGATTGCCGAACATCGCCGGCTGATGCTTGGGAAAATTGATGTGGTGCTAAGTCCGGGGTCTGGGGCCACCATGTTCGGGGCGTACTTTATCCCCAGAGGTGGTGGCAGGTACGAGTTCTATCTTTCGAAGGTTCCGAATATTTGAAGCAAGCGGCCCGCGCATCCGATGCGCGGGCCTTTTAAATTACTTAATCAACTGGAAATCCAAAGTTTTTCTCTCCAAATCGGCGCCGACAATTTTGAACTTGACCTTATCGCCCAAGCTGAATCTTTTTTTCGTTTTTTCGCCGACCAAAGCGTAATTTTTTTCATCCAAATTGTAGTAGTCGTCGCCAAGATCACGAATCTTAATCATACCTTCGGCCCGAGTGTTTACCTCCTCCACATAGATACCCCATTCAGTGACTCCGGAAATGACGCCGGCAAATTCTTTACCGATTTGCTCCTGCATAAATTGCACCTGTTTGTATTTGATTGAATCCCGCTCCGCTCCGGCGATGTTGATTTCTTGTTCGGTGATAGTTTCGGCAATTTTTTCGTACTGGGTCCAAGTCTCCTTTGGTAAAGGCCGGCGGGTCAGGTTGGCAAAAAGCACGCGGTGAACCATGAGGTCAGCATAACGACGGATTGGGGAAGTGAAGTGAGCGTAGTATTCAAAAGCTAAGCCGAAGTGGCCGATATTCTTGGTGGAGTAGATAGCTTTGGCCATGGAGCGAACAGCGGCGCCCCGAATCATGGCCTCTTCAGCTTTGCCCACGCTCTGATTGAGAATGGCTTGTAAGTCTCTGGCGCTCACTTTGCCACCTTTGCCGACCGGTAGGTCATAGCCTAAAGCGCGGAGAAATACCTGCAAATCGGCCACTTTCTCGCGGTCCGGTACATCGTGAATGCGGTACAAAAAGGCGCCCTCGGTTTTCCGGTTTTCCTGCGCGCGATAAATCAGCTCGGCGACTTCTTTGTTGGCGAGGAGCATAAATTCTTCAACCAGCTTGTGGGCATCCAGGCGCTGCTTTTTGTAAATTCGAATCGGCTTGCCGGTTTTGTCCAATTCAAATTTAACTTCGTCCTGTTCAAAATCAATCGCGCCCTTTCGAAATTTTTCCTCGCGCATAATTTTGCCAAGACGGTTTAAGGTCAAAAGTTCTTCACGATAATCAGTTTTCTTACCATCGATTGTCTCCTGAGCTTCTTCATAAGTGAAGCGTTTGTCAGAATTGATAATTGTCTTGCCAAACCATTTTTCAGTAATTCTGGCCTTATCGTCAATCACGAAGACTGCGCCGAAGGCGAGCTTGTCTTCCTTGGGATTTAGACTGCACAAATCGTTGGAGAGAATTTCCGGGAGCATGGGAATGGTTCGGTCGACGAGGTAAATCGAAAAACCGCGCTTGATGGCCTCGCGATCAAGTTTGGAACCCTCGCGCACGAAGTGGGAGACATCGGCAATATGCACGCCGATTTCGTACTTGCCGCCCCCAAGATTTTTGAAGGAAACGGCGTCGTCAAAATCTTTCGCGTCGGCCGGGTCGATGGTAAAAGTTAAGGTATTTCGGAAATCTTTTCTGGTGGCAATCTCGGCCGGACTGATTGGCATTTCCTGACCTTTAATCAACTTAGCTTCAGCTTCAACTTCAGGTGAAAAGCCAATTCGAAAACCACGCTCCATTACAATCGAGTGCATTTCGGTGTCGTTGTCGCCCTTCTTGCCGATGATTTCTATAATTTGACCTTCTGGGTGCTTGCTTTTCTCCGGCCAGTTTTGAATCTCGACTAAGGCCTTGAGGCCACTCTCGGCGCCGGATTTTTGGGGGACAAAAATATCCGCGTACATTTTCTTGTCGTCGGGGAGCAGGAAAAAACCACCCTTGGTAGTTTCGAGTGTTCCAACGAACCGACTCTTGGCCCGTTTGTTGATGCCAATAACGCGGCCAGCTTTTCGGCCTTTGGGGTTTTTGTAAATTCCGCCGACTGTCACCTCGTCGCCATGAAGCGCGGTGGCCAGATTTTCCGGGGCGATTTCGATATCATCCTCGGGATATTTTTCGGTTGTCACATAGCCGACGGCTTTGCTGGTGAGGTGGATTATGCCCGTCAGAGTCTCGGTTTTGTGGGATTTTGGCTTGGAATAGTCAGATTTGGGGTATTTTGACATTTAGGCATTCTAACATAGAAAATGAAACATGAAACATGAAGCTTGAGGCAGTAGGCGATGAACCGAGAGCTCCCATGTTTCAAGTTTTAAACTTCAAGTTTCAGGCCAGTTTGCATTTTAAATGGCTTTTTGTTAGCATAGCCGGACAATGTTAATTATAAGACTACAGCGAGTGGGACGACGCAATGAACCGACTTTCCGAATTGTCGTCACTGATTCCAAAAATGGTCCAAAAAGCGGCAAGGCCCTAGAGGTTGTCGGCGCTTATGATCCGCGGGAGGCCAAAGGCAACAAGGGTAATAACCGACTTGATACTGAAAGAATTAAGCACTGGATTTCCAAGGGTGCTCAAGTTTCTGATACGGTTCATAATATGTTAATCTCGGCCAAAGTTATTCAAGGCAAGAAAATTAATGTTTTGCCAAAGAAAAAGCCGATTGTAAAAGAAGAGAAACCAGTCGAAAAGAAAGCTGTACCACCAGCCGGAGTCACTCCAGCCCCGAGCGAGGTCAAAGCCGAAGCTCCGACTGTCTAAATCACTTAAACTAAAGATCCCCAAAAACACCCTAAAATGGTGTTTTTGTTATACACAGACACCCCTTGCATTTTTCATAGAAATAGTATATAATTCAGCGAGCAGTACCGAAACGGTCGTTTACTGCAGACTTAACAGAAATAAACGCACGATTGAAATGTCTACAGAACAAGATGTTCAGTTTCTTGAGTATGTTGTTAAAGGATTGGTCGACAATCCGAACGATGTCAAGATTGCTCGAACCGTAGATGAGATGGGAGTGCTTCTCACTCTCTCAGTCAATCCAGAAGATATGGGTAAGATCATTGGCCGGATGGGAAACACCGCCAAAGCGATCCGCACCCTGCTTCGTGTAGTTGGTATGAAGAATAACTCTCGAGTTAATCTGAAAATCAACGAGCCGGAAGGCAGTACTCATGTCCCAAAGACTACGAAGACTGTCGACGAGGCGATGGATGACCTCAAGATCTAAATAGATTCACGATTCAAGAATTTGGATTCAGGAGTCGTGAAGCAAAAAACTGCCGAGAGGCAGTTTTTTGTGTTATTCATATGGCTCGGTCCTGGGGGACTATATTTTATTGACATTGAAACGACCGTGTGTAGTATTGGATATAGAAAGTAGAGCCAAACAGGAAAAAACAAAACAACGGAGACTGACGAATGAATACTAAAAATGAAAAAGTTCGGGCCATCGTGAATGGATACAAGGGAAAGACGGGTCAAATGCTGTTCGCATGCGCCTCGAAATTTCCCGGTATCAAAATCATCGGAGGATGGGATGAACAGGTTTGTACTGAGCCGTTAGTGCATCCTGACCAGGCTGATGTGATTATCGACTTCAGTGTGCATCACGTCACGCCCGATCTTGCCAGGCGCTGTGCCGGTTTCGGCAAAGCCATGGTGATTGGTACCACTGGTTATACACCAGAAGAGCTAAGGGTTGTTAAAGATTGCTCTGGCGTGATACCGATCGTGCTCACCACTAACTTCAGCCTCGGTGCGAATCTTTTGTTCTGGTTGGCGCGTCAGGCGGCGATGCGGCTTGGGCCGGACTATGATCTTGAAGTTGTTGAAATGCATCACCGGCAGAAGAAGGATTCACCAAGTGGAACAGCGCAGACTATTGCCGATATCCTGGCCCATGTTCGCAATCAGCAGCTTGAGCAGATGGTTCATCCTCGTCAGCGTGGCGCGGCGACCGTGATTCATGGTCGTTCGAAAGGCCAGACTGACATTCGTGATTCAAGTCAAGTCTGCGTTCACTCTCTGCGTGGCGGTGACGTCTTCGGTGATCACAACGTCATCTTTGCCGGTGACGGCGAGCGTGTTGAGCTGACTCACCGGGCCTCAAGCCGTGAAGCGTTTGCCAACGGGGCGCTCATCGCGGCGTCGTGGGTCAAGGGCAAAGATCCTGGTGTGTACAGCATGCAAGATGTCCTTGGTCTTACCTAGTTCCAGTTCGGTTTTTTGAAGACAAAGTAGCCGGTCCATCATGGGCCGGCTAAATTTTTTAATAAACCAATATACGCCATGGCGTATATTGGTTTATGACAAATAAATACAAAAATTCCGCCGACTAGAAAGTCGGCGGTGAGGGGAAGGCGATTTTGTGTTGACAAAGTTTAAAATATGTGTATATTTAAAAAAGAACTCCAAGCGAAAGGTTATTCATATGAAATTGACTGCCGAGATATTTTATTCGGAGCCGACAATTGAGGCGGATGCCAGAGCTATTTTGGGCCTGTACCGCCGGCATTATGCTGGCGCGGATATCAAAAGCGAAGAGATTGAGGCCTTGTTTGAGGATAACACTGCTATCGTTGCTAGGGACATTCGCGGTCGAATCGTCGGGATAATTTTTCTGTCCGAGGTTTCGATGTTGCGCCGCAAGTTTGTCACGCTTCATGACACGATGACGCTCAACTGGATTAAGCGCGACGCTCTTGCTCTCAAAATTTTCAAGGTGCTGATCGAGAAAGCGATCTGGTATTCTAAGGAGAGCGGCTTCGGTGTGGCGCATGTGCCGTTTGTTGCCAATCCGAATGATAGCTGGTTTCCGAAGCATTTCAAATTCAAGCAAGAGGGGCTCGATTTTATCTTGCCCTTGTGAGCCTTCCCATCAGGCCCGAGTTTCGCTCCTGCGAAACTCGGGCCTTTTTGTTGACAAAAAAATGAACAAGCGTATCTTAAGTTTAGAAACCTTAACCAAAGGATTGTTGTGTCAATTCAAGCTAATGTCATAAAGGAAGTGCTTTATGGTCGTGCCTGGTCAATCGCGACTACCGCCGATGTCCTGTATCTCTTTGACCAAATCAAGGACAAGGTTGACCCAAAAGTTTTTCAGCCGCTCATCATGCTAACCGGAGGTTTTAGTCTGGTTGGTGGAGAGGACAATTTGAAGGGCCTGTTCTTCTTTAATGATTGGTATTACTTGTGTATTGATGCTGGTGCCATCCCGAAAAATTCGGTGATTGCTCTCGCTGCTAATTTCGACGAATGCCGGGGTATGGTTGCGCTGGCGCTTGAGGGCGGTTCGATCGCGACGAAGCCAGGTTCTACCAATCGACTCGACCTTGGAGCTTTCGCTGAGGCGGTCAACGAGGTTTTTGGTCGCGATTATGCTGGTATTACTGCCATGGCGGGGAATTGGGGTGTAGAGCTTAAGGGTGAGATGATTCTCGAGTCGGTGAGGGGGCGCATGGCGCGAAAAGAATGGCGGTTGAAGTTGGGACACGATGTCCTCATTCATCCGGTGACTCTTAAGCCGTGTGAGGACTCCCTTGGCCGGCCACTTCGTTTCTAGGGGTTTGAACTGGTGCACGACCCTGAAAGGCAGGACAGCCATGCGCTGTTCAAATTTGCTGACCAAGATGGTCAAAAAATGACCTCTTCCGAGTTTCTCCCAAATTTGGCTCCAGCCAAAATCTAGTCTTAGACAGTCGCCCATCGCGCGCCGCGCGCGATGGGCTTTTTTCTTGCATTTATACTATATACCAGATACTTTATACTATATACTTTCACTATGACTTTCCACATCATCACCTTATTCCCAAATGCTTTCGATTCCTACTTAGGGGAGTCGATTTTGAAGCGGGCGATTGAGGATAAGAAAATTAAAGTTTAATTTTATAATCCACGCGATTTTTCTGATAACAAATTTAAGCACATCGATCGCCCGCCTTATGGGGGTGGCCCTGGCATGGTGATTCAAGCTCTCCCTGTGATTAAAGCAATTGAAAAAGCCAAATCAAACTGTTCTCTAATTCGCGCGAATAGGCGAATAGTTGAGAAAGTTAAAATAATTTGGCTAAGTCCGGGCGGGAAACAGTTTGAAACCGGTACCGCAAAAAAACTCGTCAAATTTAAGCATCTGATAATCATCTGTGGCCGATATGAGGGGATCGATGCTCGGGTGAAGAAGGCATTTAAAGTTGAGGAAATTTCAATCGGGCCGTATGTCTTAACGGGTGGGGAATTACCAGCGATGGCGATTATTGATTCCGTGTCGCGACAGGTTGAGGGAGTCTTGGGTAATTTCGATTCTCGCGAAGAAGAGCGAGTCTCAAGTTCCGATGTTTATACTCGTCCGGAAGTTTTGGAATATAAGGGTAAGAAATTAAGAGTTCCGAAGGTTCTGCTTTCCGGTCATAGGGCAAAAATTGAGGAGTGGAAGAAGAAGGGGGTATAAGGTATATAGTATTTGGTATATGGTATGGGGACAGGGAGAAAGAAAATCCTTGAGTATCCTAGATACGCAACCTATCCATTTTGATACTGAATGCCCATACTGATTATGGTTATCCACAGCCCTTGTTGCTCAGGTTGACAAAAAATGATAGGTCGGCTATACTCTTCGAATCAAAGCAGGATTGAGTTATGACTGAGCTTTTGAGGCGAAGCTTATCAAGTAAGGGGTGAAAACTCCTTTAATCAAGCGCATCTTGCTTACTCACTTAGAATAGTTTGAAGCGCACCTAAAGAACCTTTATTTAAAGGTGCTTTTTTGTTTTTAATTATTAGAGCGGGTTAATTAATAATTTATTATGCAAACAGAAGACAAGTCTTTCGTGCCTTACGGCAAGCGTCCGAAAAAGTATTTTAGTCGGTTTAAAAAGCCGTTGATTGATTTCCCAAACTTTGTGGAATCGCAGATCGCCTCATTCGATTGGTTGCTCGAGAAAGGCCTCAAAGAAATTTTTGCCGAGTTCTCGCCAATCAAAGACTACTCTGACAAAAAGTTTGAGCTGTCTTTCACCAGTTTCGAGTTGGCCAAGCCAAAAGGCAACGAACACTTCGCCAAGGATAATAAAATGTCCTACGAAGTCCCGCTCAAGGCCATGGTCAAGCTCAAGAACAAAACCTTGGGCACGGTCAAAGAGCAAGAAATCTTCTTGGCTGACTTTCCATTGATGACCCCGCACGGTACCTTCATCATCAACGGCATCGAACGAGTCATTGTCCCGCAATTGGCCCGTTCTTTCGGTATGTTTTTTACCGCTCAAGAAATTCGTGGCCGAAAATATTTTGGCGCTAAAATCATTCCGGCCCGTGGCGCTTGGATTGAAATTGAGTCCGAAGCCGACGGTGCTATCTATGTTCGCATCGATCGTAAACGAAAATTTGCCGTCACCTCACTCCTGCGAATTTTGGGTGTTGAGACCGATTCTGACATTAAGGCTCTTTTTGCCAATGTTGAGCACGCTAAATTGCCGATTGAGACCAGCCTGGCCAAGGATCACGCCAAGACCAGAGATGACTCCTATTTGGAAATCTACAAACGCTTGCGCGACGGCGATTTGGCGACAATTGATAACGCCCGCGAATTCATTAAGTCGATTTTTAGCGCCGACCGATACGACATCTCCAAAGTCGGCCGATTTCGCTTCAATGACCGTTTTGGCAAATCGATGGATGAAAAAGAATTGGAAAGACGCACCATTTCGCTCGATGATGTGGTGACTTTGGTTTCCAATGTCATTAAGCTCAACAACACTCCAGAGGCGCGTGAGGATGATATTGACCACCTTGGTTCCCGCCGAGTCCGTTTGGTTGGTGAATTGATGCAACAGAAACTCCGAGTCGGTATGACTCAAATGAAACGAAACATTCAGGATCGAATGTCTACTGTCGACACTGATTTTACAATGCCAATTCAGTTTATTTCTCCGCGACCACTTCAGGCTCGCCTCAAAGAATTTTTCACCACCAACCAGTTGTCGCAGTTTATGCAACAGGAAAATATCTTGGCGGAAATCGAGCACTTGCGAACTCTTTCAGCTTTGGGTCCGGGCGGTCTTACTCGCGAGCGTGCCAGCTTTGAGGTGCGCGACGTGCACCCGTCTCACTATGGCCGACTTTGTCCGATTCATACTCCGGAAGGTCCGAACATCGGTTTGATTTTGAGGATGTCGACTTATGCCAAGATCAATGAATTCGGCATGCTCGAAACTCCTTACGCCAGAGTTAAAGACGGTAAAGTGACCAAAGAAGTTAATTATCTAAACGCACTCGAAGAGCAAAATTTTAAAATTGCTCACGCTGCTACACCTTACGATAAGGACGGTCAAATTCTGGAAAAGGAAGTCGAGGTTCGCATTAAGGGTGAACCGGTAGTGATTAAACGCGAAGATGTGGATTACATCGATGTTGGTACGACTCAAGCCTTTTCGATTGCCACTTCGATGATTCCTTTCTTAAACCACGATGACGCCAACCGAGCCCTTATGGGTTCGAACATGCAGAAGCAGGCTACCCCTTGTATTATTCCGGAAGCCCCGCTCGTGGCGACTGGTATTGAAGCTAAAGCTGCCGAAGACACTGGCCGAATTTTCTTGGCACCGGAAGAAGGTACTGTCACCAAGGTTGATGGCCGCCATGTCGCGATGAAATCAACTAAAGGTAAAGAATATAGCTATGATTTGGTTCAATTTTCTCGAACCAACGGTTTTACGGCTTTCCATCAGCGACCGGTTGTTGATCTTGGTCAGAAGGTTAAAAAGGGCGATGTTCTGGTTGACACCTCTTCTTCAGACGGCGGTCAAATGGCTTTGGGCCAGAATGTGCTTATCGGTTTCATGTCCTGGAACGGCTCAAACTACGAAGACGCGATTATTGTTTCCGAACGAATGGTTAAAGAGAGCAAATTTGCGAGCATTCATATCGAGGAGTTTGTGGTCAATGTGCGCGACACCAAACTTGGTCCGGAGGTCACCACTTGCGATATCCCAAATGTCGGTGAAGCTAAACTGAAGAATCTTTCTGAAGATGGTGTGATTAGAATTGGCGCTGAAGTTCGTCCGGGTGACATTCTGGTCGGCAAGATTACTCCGAAGGGTGAAACCCAACTGACCCCAGAAGAGAGGTTGCTCCGATCGATTTTCGGCGAGAAAGCTCGCGATGTTAAGGATACTTCCAAGCGAATCGAAGGTGGCAAGCGCGGCCGAATTATTGGCGTGAAAATTTTCTCTCGCGAGAAAGGCGATAAACTTGATTCCGGTATCATTAAGCGAATTCATATCGAGGTTGCCCAACTTCGCAGTATTTCTGTCGGTGACAAATTGGCCGGCCGACACGGCAACAAAGGTGTTATCTCGAAAATTTTGCCGGTTGAAGACATGCCATATATGGCCGATGGTACTCCGATTGACTTGATTCTTACTCCGCTTGGCGTGCCTTCTCGTATGAACCTGGGTCAGATTTTGGAATTGCACCTCGGTCTCGCCGCCAACACTTTGGGTTACCAGGCGATTGTGCCGCCATTTACCGGTGCCACTGATGTGGAGATTAAGTCTGAATTGGTTAAGGCTGGCTTCAAGGAAAACGGCAAGGTTAAACTCTATGACGGCCGAACCGGCGTAGCCTTTGAGCAGGAAATTGCCATCGGTTACATGTACATCTTGAAACTGCACCACATGGTTGAGGATAAAATCCACATGCGTTCGATTGGTCCTTACTCTTTGATTACTCAACAGCCTTTGGGAGGTAAGTCACAAAACGGTGGTCAGCGATTTGGTGAAATGGAAGTCTGGGCCTTGCTTGGTCATGGCGTGGCGCACACTTTGCGAGAAATGCTCACGATTAAGTCTGACGATATTATGGGTCGTTCGGCGGCTTTCGACTCGATTGTCAAAGGTGAGCGTCTGCAACCGCCGAATATTCCGGCCTCATTCAATGTTTTGCTTAACAACCTTCGCGGTCTTGCGCTTGATGTCGACTTGCGCCGAGAGAAGCCTTCGGAAGATGATCGCTCGATGAACGGCTAAATTAAAACTTCCTAAAATAAACAACATGTTAAAACAAATTAAAAAAGAAGACCTCCTAGATTTCAATGCCGTCGCGTTGCGTCTGGCCTCGCCGGAGAGAATCAAAGAGTGGTCACACGGGGAAGTCACCAAGCCGGAAACTATCAATTACCGAACTCAAAGAAGCGAGAAGAGCGGTCTTTTCGACGAGAAAATTTTCGGCCCGGATCGAGACCATGAATGTTACTGCGGAAAGTACCGAGGTATCCGTTATAAAGGAATTGTCTGCGAGAAGTGTGGGGTTGAAATTACTCGTTCAATTGTGAGACGGGAGCGCATGGGTCATATCGAATTGGCCTCGCCGGTTTCTCATATTTGGTTCTTGCGCAGTATGCCATCTCGAATCGGTTTGATTTTGGGTATGCCGGCCGCCGAATTGGAGAAGGTTATCTATTTTGCCAGCTACATCATCACCAAAGTTGTGCCGGCTCAAAAAGAGCGGGTGCTAAAAGAATTGGATTCCGAATACAAGAGCAAAGTTAAGTCGGTTAACGATGAAAAGACCAAGGAAGCCCTAAAAGAGCTTTTGCTTACCACCAAGAAAGAAATCGAAGATGTTAAAGAGGGGGCAATTATCGACGAAGTCACTTATCACAAATATTCAGTTAAATACGGCGGTTTATTTGAAGCTTCAATCGGCGCCGAGGCGGTCTTCAACTTGCTCAAGGGTATTGATTTGAAAAAATTGTTGGTGACAGTCACTGAACAACTTGAAACTGTGAGTGCGGCTGAGCGCGAAAAATTGCAGAAGCGAGTTTCGTTGGTTAAATCCATGGTGCGCTCGGGCGTCAGGCCAGAGTGGATGTTTCTAACCAGCATTCCGGTTATCCCGCCGGCCCTTCGACCGATGGTGGCGCTTGATGGTGGTCGCTATGCCACTTCTGATGTGAACGATCTTTACCGACGAGTTATCAATCGAAACAATCGATTACAAAAGCTCAAGGAAATCAGTGCGCCGGAGGTTATTTTGCGAAACGAAAAAAGAATTCTACAAGAAGCGGTAGATTCGCTTTTGGACAACTCAATCAGACACGGTAGTAATTCGGCCGGCGCTTTAAGCCAAGCTCAAAAGCGACCGCTCAAATCTTTGGCCGACAACCTGAAAGGCAAGCGCGGATTGCTAAGAGGTAATCTCTTGGGTAAACGAGTCGACTATTCCGGTCGATCCGTCATTGTGGTTGGTCCGACCTTGCGCCTAAATCAGTGTGGCTTGCCAAAGCACATGGCACTAGAGCTTTTCCGACCATTCGTTATTTCAAAGATTTTGGAGAAAGAATTGGCTTATAACATTAGAGGTGCTGGTCGCTTGATCGACGAAGGAGTGCCGGAGGTTTGGGCCATTTTGGAAGATATTATTAAAGACAAGTATGTGCTCCTAAACCGAGCGCCGACTTTGCACCGCCTTGGTATTCAGGCCTTTCAGCCGATTCTGATTGAAGGCAACGCCATCCAGGTTCACCCGTTGGTTTGTACCGCTTTCAACGCCGACTTCGACGGTGACCAAATGGCCGTTCATGTGCCGTTGTCCAAAGAAGCTCAAATGGAAGCCAGAGAAATTATGGCCTCGGACAAAAACATCCTGAAACCGGGATCTGGTGACCCAATCATCTCCGCTAAATTGCTCGACATTATTTTCGGGTGTTACTGGATGACCAAGTTGGAGGAAAACGGTTTGGGTGAGGGCAAAATTTTCCCAGGACCAAACAGCGCGATTACCGCTCGAACCTACGGTGTTGTCGGTATCCGCTCAAAAATTAAAATCTTGGCCAATGACAGCAAAAAGTTCAGTGGCTTCAATGGCGAAATTTTCGAGACCTCAGTTGGCCGACTGTTATTTAACGGCGTACTACCCGAAGACTACCCTTATATCAATAAAGAAATCAATAAGAAGGCTCTAGCTAAGATTATTGATGATGTCATGGGTCGTTATGGTATCGACAAAACTCCGGAAATTCTCGACCGGATCAAAGCTTTCGGTTTCAAATACGCTACGGTTTCGGGTGTCACTTGGGGCATTGACGATGTTATGATCCCAGAGGAGAAAACCGAGATTGTCGCGAAAGCCAAAAAGAAAGCCAGCGAAGTTAAGGAGCAATTTAATGAAGGTCTGCTCTCCGAGGAAGAAAAGCGCCGAATCAATATTGAAATTTGGCAGTCTGCTAAAACCGAGCTGGAAAAAGTTATTCCTAACAGTTTGGATCAGAATGGCCCGGTTCATGACATGGTGGAATCCGGTGCTCGAGGTTCACTCGGCAACATCACCCAAATGGTTGGTATGAAAGGTTTGATTCAGAGCACGAGCGGTGAAACTATCGAATTCCCGATTCTTTCTTGTATGAAGGAAGGTCTTACTCCGATTGAATACTTCATTACAACCCACGGTTCTCGAAAGGGTCTGACTGACACCGCTCTAAACACCGCCAAAGCCGGTTATCTAACCCGACGCCTTTTCGATGTGGCTCACGATGTGATTATTACTGAAGATGATTGCGGTACCAAAGAGGGTGCAATTATCAGGAAAGACCTTTCTCTTGGTATGGATGTCTCAATTGCCAAGAGCATCAAGGGTAGATTTCTACCAGATGATTTGGTTCATAATGGCAAAGTGCTTTTCAAAAAGGGGCATTTGCTGACTAAAGTCGAGGCGCAAGAAATTGAGGACGCTCAAATTACAGAAGTTAAAGTACGCTCGCCTTTGACCTGCAAAACCTCTCAAGGTATTTGTGCCAAGTGTTATGGCTTGGATCTTGGTAAAGGCAAACCGGTAGAATTGGGTGAGGCTGTCGGTACTGTGGCTGCTCAAGCGATTGGTGAGCCGGGAACTCAACTTACTATGCGTACTTTCCACGCCGGTGGTACCGCTTCAGTTGGTGGCGACATCACTCAAGGTCTGCCTCGAGTCGAGGAAGTCTTTGAAAAACGCAGTCCGAAAAATCCGGCCGTGGTGAATCGGGTTGATGGAATGGTCACAGAAATCAAAACTGACGGTAAGGAGAAGATTATTGTTGTCACCCCGGAAATTCATGATAAGAGCAAAACTAAGAAGAAAGCCGAAGTTGAGTATCTCGTTCACTACAAACGCATGCCTTTGGTTAAAGTTGGCGACAAAGTTTTGAAGGGCGATATTATCACCGACGGTTCGGCTGATATCGACGAAGTCTTCAAATATGCCGGCAAAGAACGAGCCGAAAGCTATATCATTAGCGAAGTTTCCAAACTTTATGAATTGCAGGGTGAACGAGTAGCTCGTCGACACATCGAAATCATTGTTCGTCAGATGTTCTCGCGAAAGCGAGTCAAAGAAGCCGGTGACAGCGAATTTTCAGTGGGTGATGTCATCGAGAATCGACACCTTAGCCAAGTCAATGACGAGATTAAAGAAAAGAATTTACTCGAAGCCAAGGCTGATTCGGTGGTCATGGGTATTACCGAAGTTTCCTTGTCACGACGCAGTTTCTTGTCGGCGGCTTCCTTCCAACACACCAGCCGAGTTTTGATCTCGAGTGCCGTTCGGGGCAGTGTCGATCATCTCGCCGGTCTGAAAGAAAATGTTATCCTTGGCCGCTTGATTCCAGCCGGTACCGGTTTCCGTGGCAGTCCAAAAGAAATTATGCTTCGAAGCATTAAACAGGAAGTGCGAGAAGATTATTTTGACGGTAGTGGCGAAGCCTACTAGTAGGAGTTTTCGGGTCGGTTAAAATCTATTAAATGAGCAGTACCGCTTCAAAAATTAAAGAGCGGCTCTCGATTGAAGATGTGGTTGAGCCATATGTGAAGCTGACGCGCGCCGGCGCCAATCTAAAAGGCCGGTGCCCATTTCACAATGAAAAAACGCCGTCTTTTTTCGTGTCGCCGGATCGCGGAACTTACTACTGCTTCGGTTGCGGGGCGAAAGGTGATATTTTCAGTTTTGTTCAGCAAATTGACGGTCTGGATTTTGTTGGCGCCTTGAAGCTTTTGGGTGAACGCGCGGGAGTGCCGGTGGTTTTTGAAAATCCCGCCGTTAAAGATGAAAGAGAAAAATTGTTTGAGGCAATGGAGGAAGCGGCCAAGTTTTATGAAGAAAATTTGGTGCAAAATTCTGAAGCGAAAGATTATCTCTTAAAAAGGGGATTGACCGAAAAGACTATCTCGGACTTCCGGCTGGGATACGCGTTAAATGATTGGCACACTCTTGAGCACGAGCTTGCGGGTCGAAAGTTTAGCGAGGAAATCTTGCTTAGGGCCGGTTTGGTTAAGAAATCTGAAGGCCGAGTCTATGACACCTTCCGAGACCGGATTGCTTTTCCGATTTGTGATGCTTCCAGTCGGGTTGTGGCTTTTTCCGGCCGAATTCTTCACGACGACGGCAAGTCGGCCAAGTATCTCAATAGTCCGGAAACTCCGCTTTTCACCAAATCGAAAATATTTTTTGGCTTTGATAAGGCGAAACAGCAGATTCGGACTCTTAATTATTCTATTTTGGTTGAGGGGCAGATGGATTTACTAATGTCCCACCAGGCCGGATTTATCAACACAGTAGCTTCTTCTGGCACAGCGCTCTCCGAAGAACAATTGGTTCTTTTGAATCGGCTGTCATCAAGAATTATCATGGCTTTTGATGCTGATGGTGCGGGTTATAAAGCGGCCCTAAGAAGCACCCAACTGGCTCTGGAAAGGGGGTTTGAGGTGAAAGTTGCCAATTTGCCGGCCGACGAGGATCCGGCCTCGCTCATTCTTAAAGACAAAGAGGCTTGGAAAAAGGTCATCAAAGAAAGCACTGATGTAATTGATTTTGCCCTAAAGCGAGCGATTGAAAAAGGTGGCCGCGACAAAGTTAAGGCAGTCCGTCAGGAAGTTTTACCTTATGTAGCATTTTTGGAGAGCGCGATTGAGAAGTCCCAAGCCGTTGCCAAAGTTGCCAGGGCACTCGGGGTGAAAGAAGAGGCCGTCTGGGAAGATTTGGGCAAGGTCAGGCATCAGGAAGAAAGGCAGATCGAAAAGGAGGAGGTGGCGGAAGGTCCAAAAGTCACTCGCAAAAATTATATCGGCAAACGCCTAATTGCGATTCTTTATTGGCAGAGATTGGCCGCGACACCGTTAATCTCGGTTGCCGAGATGGAACAAAAATTTAAGGAAATTTTAGGGGTCGAAAAATTTGCGGAGGTAGATAAGTTTTATGAGAAGAAAGCAACCGAGTTATCCTTTGAGGCCGAAGTGGCCTATGCTGATGCCAATAAATTGGATCGAGAAGTCGCGGAGTTGTTCAGTGAGTTTTATAAGGAAAACCTAAGGTCAGAGCTAAGTGCGGCCATGGTCGAATTGAGAGAAGCCGAAGTTTTGGGTGATAAAGCTAAAGCTGAAAAGATTTTAAAGCAGTGCCACGAAATTTCGCTCAAACTTAAGACCTGAATAGCCCATCTCGCTTTAAACTCTATTTTTATATATAATTAATCTTTACAAAATGCCCAAAAAAACTACTAAACGCCAAGTTGGCAAGAAGAAAGCCTCCACAAAGAAAGCCTCTTCAAAGCCAAAAAAGAAGGTTGCCAAAGTAAAAGCCAAAAAAACGGGGGTTAAGCCGAAGGTTGCCGGGAAAAAGCCCGACCGGAAGCATCGGGATTGGCTATCTAAGGCTGAAAAATTAATTACGAAAGGCCGAGAACGCGGCTTTGTGACCTACGACGAGATTCTCAAGGAATTTCCGAACATTGAACAGGATGTGATGTTTTTGGATGAGCTCTACAACAAACTTTCGGTGGCCGGTATCGATATTTTGGAGGGGGGAGGCATGTTGGAGATTGATGCGCCGGAAGCTGTCGCGCCGAGCCGAAAATATTCCTATAGCCGAGGCGATTCATCTTACGACTCCATTCAGATCTATCTTAAGGAGATTGGCCAGTATCCTTTGATTTCCGCCGTAACCGAAAAAGATTTGGCTAAGCGAATTGAGAAGGGTGACGAAGAGGCAAAAAATCTGCTCGCACGCGCCAACCTGCGTTTGGTGGTTTCGATTGCTAAAAAATATGTTGGCCGCAGTCCTGATCTAACCTTGCTCGACTTGATTCAAGAGGGCAACCTCGGCCTTTTCAAGGCCGTTGATAAATTTGATTGGACCAAAGGCTACAAGTTTTCGACCTATGCCACCTGGTGGATTAGGCAAGCGATTACTAGAGCCTTGGCCGACCAGTCGCGCACGATTCGCGTGCCGGTGCACATGGTGGAAACAATCGCCAAATACAAACAAGTTGTTAGACGCCTGTCACAGGACTTGGGCCGAGAACCTTTGCCGGAAGAAATTGCGACCGAAATGGGTCTGGATGTTGAAAAGGTTTATTCAATTGAAAAAATTGACCAAGATACCGTTTCTCTGGAATCACCGGTTGGTGATGAGGGTGACGACGGTAAATCGACCCTGGGTGACTTTTTGCCGGATGATAAAATCCTTTCACCGGATCAGGAATCCTCGAGACGAATTTTGGCTGACCAAGTCAAACAAATTTTGGGCGATCTTTCACCGAAGGAGAGAAAGATTTTGGAAATGCGTCATGGTTTGATGGACGGTATTACTCATACTCTCGAAGAAGTGGGGAAGGAGTTCGGGGTCACGCGCGAACGAATTCGTCAGATTGAAGCCAAGGCCCACGAAAAAATCCGCCAGCACGAGAGAGTGAACCGACTGCGAAACTATTAATTACCGAAAAAGCGCAAGGACGCTCGACTATTGACAGTTCGGGTGTTTTGTGTATAATTAAAGAAGATAGACAGGTGCAAATTCTGACCCAAAACAAAGAATGAAAATTCAAATAAGGAGATTGACATGAGCACAGTAAAGTGTCGGCAGGCGCTCTGGTACCGTGAGTCAGGTTCCGACAATAAAGACATCAAGGCCACACGCGCTACTCTTGAAAAGCTTTTCGGTGGCAAGATGGTAGATTGGCGGAGCGATAGATTGTGGAGTGCCGTGGATCTTGTCCGGATTAGGGACATCCGACTACTCGGTGGCGATGCCTTTGTTGGCCCTAGTCGACTTAGCTTAAGTGGAGGAGAAGTGCTTTGGGAAATGGGGCAACATCAGACATGGATCCCACTCGGTATCGAAGTCTTGTGTCGGCTGATAACTGAGTCGTCGCTCATTCCAAAAGAGTGGCAAGAGGCAGCGCAAGGTCAGCATGCCAGTCGGATCTTTTTTGATGGGGAAATTTTGACCACTATGAACAAGGAGAGGGTGTCGCCATTTTTGGCGTTCGTGTCAGATGAATGGGTGGTTGGAACAGTTCCCTTGTCTGACCCTCGTCTTTATTTCGACAAGATGGCGGTGGTAAAAAGCCGTTTATCACATCGCCTCTGGTCCGCGTTCTTCCCGGAGTAGTTTCTAGAATAGTCAGTCTGACTCCATTTGACCAAGAGGTTGGATGGAGTTTTTAATTAAAAACGCCCCGAAGGTTTCGGGGCGTTGTGGTGAAAATAGTTAGGCCGTTTTAAGAGGGGTCTTGAGGTGGGGTTTTTTGCGGCCTTTGGCCGGACGAAGGAGGAAGTGCAACCTCTTGCCGACCCGACTCATTCGGACGATTCTTGGCTTGAACTTGTAGCTGGTTGCTGTCCCCTGGCCGTCAAAGAATACGGGAATGATATTGATAATATTCATAAGTTTTTCTTATATAATTTATACATATTTTACAGATAAAAGCAAGTCAGGATTTAATTTGGCTCAAATTGCCGAATGTTATACTTAACTCGTGAAAAAAGACGAAAAATTTGTTGAGCTGTACAAGAATCTCAATCCGGAGCAGAAAAAGGCCGTAGATACTATTGATGGCCCAGTGATGGTAATTGCCGGGCCGGGTACTGGTAAGACCAAAGTCTTGACGATGCGAATTGCGAAAATTCTGGCGGAAGGCTTGTCGCCGGCCGATGGGATTTTATGTCTAACTTTTACTAATACCGGCGTGAAGGCCGTGCGTGAGCGTTTGACCGAAATCATCGGACCATCGGCCCTGCGCGTGGTTATTTCCACTTTTCACAGTTTTGCCAGTTCCTTGATTGAAGAGTTTTATGAGGAGTTATCCTTGGAGCGCCCCCCGAAATTGCTTGATGAAAAAGATGCGGTTCTGCTTTATGATGAATTGCTTGAAAACAATGACTGGGAGTGTTTGCGTTTACGGAGTGGTGGCGAGCACAATTTCGGCGATTTAAAGTCCCTAATTTCACTTTTAAAGCGCGAGAGAATGGTGCCGGCAGTTTTCGCCAAAGAGATTGAATCGGAAGTTGTGAGAATTCAAAATAATCCCGAAAGTTTGTCTTCGCGTGGACCCACGAAGGGTCAATTGAAGTCGGCAGAAAAAGAGAAGGTCAAAAATCTTGAAGGGCGCACGGCGGAGACGGCTAGGTTTTACGAACTTTACGAGCGGACTAAAAAGGCACGCAATCTTGTTGATTACGATGATATTTTGGACTATTTGCTTGAGCTGGTTTCGAAGTCGTCTGAAGTTCGCGACACGATTCGTGAGCGTTTTCTCTATGTCCTGGTTGATGAGCACCAGGATTCAAGTGGGGTACAAAATGGTTTTTTGAGTGCTGTTTGGGCGGATGTCGAGAAACCAAATATTTTTGTGGTTGGTGACGATCGTCAGCTTATTTACGGTTTCGGCGGAGCTTCTTTGTCACATTTTCAGAATTTTCTTGAAACGTTTCAGGGTACCAAGCTGATTGCGCTCACGCAAAATTACCGCTCGACTCAGAATATTTTGGATTTGGCCGGGGAACTGCTTCAAAGTGATTTGGTTAAAGAGCCGCTTGTCGGTAACAAGGCCGGGTCGCAAGCGATTCGTTTGATTGAGGCGCAGTATCCTCGAGACGAAATTTTGTCGGCCGGTCTTGAAATTAAGAAAAAAATTGAGGAAGGAATCGCCCCTCACGAGTGTGCCTTGTTGGTGCCCAAACAAGCCCAGGTCAGGACGGCGGTCGCGGTTCTTAGGGATTTGGGTTTGCCGGTGGCGCGAGGTAAATCTGCCAGGCTTTTGGGTTTGCCGGTGACGCAATCCTTGCTACGGATTTTTCGGGTAATCGCCTCACCGGCGGATCCTGTTTATTTGGGTGAACTCTTGCTGGATACTATTTCTGGCGTACCGTTTCTTCAGGCTCATAAATTTTTACGTCTGCAAGGTAAGAAAATTTCACTTGAGTCGTTTGAAAAAGCGGAGAACGAAATCAAACAATTAGGCGAACTTGTTGTCGGCTTTGTCAAGGTTGGACGAGAGAAGGATGTCTATGAACTTATTCAATATGTCGGCGCGGAATTATTTTTCCAGAATGCCGACAGCCACAGAAAACTGCTTACCGAAATTGAAGTGGTACGGACTTTGCTGCACTTGGCCCTGGTTTCAATGGAAAAGAATCATAAGCTGACTTTGTCGAATTTCCTGGAATTTCTTGATCGGCTTGAATCTTACGGTGAAGATGTGCCGCTAGCGGTTTTCGAAAGTGATGAGGGGGTAAGGGTGAGCACGATGCACGGCTCTAAGGGTTTGGAATTTGAATACGTTTGGATTGCGCATTTGGATGAGAATTCGATTATGAAAGGGAGGCACTCAGGCTTTACCTTGCCGGAATCAATCAAAGAGAAGATTGCTAAGAAGGATGAGTTAACCGCGAGACGTGAGCTCTACGTGGCGATTACCCGCGCCAAACGTCACTCGACGCTATCTTATCCGGTTATGAGTTATTCCGGGAATGATTTGAAGTTGGCCAAGGTGATTGCGGAAATGCCCGAGGGACTTTTTGAAAGAAGGAGTGCCGGAGAGACAGAAAAAAGTATTCAAGCTGAAAATTTATTCGCTTATGTTGCGGCGACTCCGATTGTTGTCCCGGAGGATGCCAGGAAAGAAATTGTCGAGTTTGTAAAGAAAGAGTACTCGGACCGGTCACTGTCGGTCACGCATCTCAACAACTTTTTTAGCTGCCCTTGGAAGTGGTATTTTAGGAACTTTATCCGTTTGCCTGAGCCGGAGTCTGAGAGTCTACATTTTGGTAATCTCGTTCACTCGGCGATTGAAAAAATTTTAAAAAATAAAATTACTGCCCCAAAGGAGTTGCCGGTTTTGATTTCGGGAGTATTGGATGAACTCTTGATTTGGGATGATCGCGAAAGGGTTCGATTTTCTAGAGATGCATTCGCAATTTTGGAACCTTTGGTTGTCGATTTTGTGCCTAAACTTGGCGAAGCTCGGTCAGAGACAAACATTGCTTCTTATCGAGACCCCGACGTTCCGAATATTGCGATTACCGGAAAAATTGATTTGATTGAGGCTTTGCCTGACGGCACTTCTTCCGTCACTGATTTTAAAACTGGTAAGGTTAAAACCCGAAAGGAGATTGAGAAGAATACGGAGGATGGGCGAATGAGTGATCTGTTGCGTCAGCTGGCCATGTATTCATATTTGTTGATGCAGGTAAAAAATGAAAAACCGGTATCGCTCTCACGACTTTTCTTTGTCGAGGCTGAGGTTGGTGATAGGGATAGATTTTATGAAAGACAGATTGGCTCTACTGAGATTGAACTTTTACGCAAGGACATCAAAGATTACAACTTCCTGCTTTCTTCGGGTAAGTGGCTCGACTTACCTTGTAATTTTAAACCTTTTGGTAGGCAAAAAGAGTGCGAGTATTGCGTTCTGGCAAAAAATTTCAAATCGAGTCTGTCAGTTTAGTCCGCTTCTGAGTTGAGATTCTCAGGTTACTTGCCGAGTAAGAGAGAAACTGTTTGCTCAAACAATGGGTAGGGAATGGCGCCACTTACGCTAACTTTTAGGCCATCGGTCGAGGTTTTGACTGGCAGTTCGCCTGTCTGCGAGTCTCGATATTTTTCGTATAGAGCCAAAACGGAGGCGATGGTTTGGCTAGAAAACGGCTTGTCGGCAATAATCACCGAGTGGGGCGTGCCTTGGACTCCGACCCCGATGCCGTCTTGATATTGGTCGTCTACTTTTTGCGCGTATTTGCCGCTATTCAAACAAGTTTGGAAACTTTGCTCATTAACTTGCTCGGCTTTGGCCAATTGAAGTAGCACCGCCGGGTCAAGATTGTTATTGGCCGGAGTAGTGCTGAAAATTGCGTTGAGATATGTCCAAAAACCACTGTTGCCTTTAAGCTCGTCCACGCACTCGGTGGCCTCGGCTTCTTTGCGAGTTTTTGGGTGAATGTTATCAAGCGGGAAGTGGCGGTAAATCCAGGCAATTTCTCCGGTTTTGCCGTACTTACTCACGATTTGCTGCATGGTGGTGTGGAAAGTCTTGCAGAATGGGCATTCAGTATCAGAGAACTCAACAATTTTTAGTTGGGCGTTAGGATTACCCAAAATATGTTCGTCGGCGGAAACTGCTTTGAGATTTATCTCACTCTCATTGCTCACGGCCCTTCCGGTTGGGACTGATGGGGTAGTACTTGGCGTATAAGAAGCGTAAAAAACCGCCCCGGCAATGAGAGCTCCGGCAATCACAATTGCGGCCGGTAAGGTTAAAGAATTTTTCTCCATTTGATATTTTTGCTAGTTGCTAACAGGTTCAATCTTAGCATGATTAAGAATTAAATCTATTCAAATTTTGTGCTAGAATGCTTTTACTTATGATTATTGTCATTGCCATCGGTGCTTTTGCGGCCACCCTTCTTGGGGGACTGTTCGCCTTGCGCTATCAAGATAAATTGCATTTAATTTTGGGTTTTAGCGCCGGTGCGGTAATCGGCGTGGCCTTTTTTGATTTATTGCCGGAGGCCGTCGGGCTTTCGTCCGGTTCATTCGATATTTCTACAGTTTCTAGTGTGATTGCCCTGGGCTTTGTTCTCTTCATGATTTTGGACCGAGTTTTGGCGGCCTGTCATCATGATGACGATCATTGTGAAAACCAAAGTCATCGCGGACGCTTAGGGGCGGGGAGTTTATCCTTCCACAGTTTTTTAGATGGCCTAGCTGTGGGTTTGGCATTTCAGGTTTCGGTTTCAGTTGGTCTTGTGGTGGCGATTGCGGTTTTGGTCCACGATTTTTCTGACGGTATTAATACCGTGGGCATGATTCTTAAAAATGGTGGCACCAAAAAACAAGCTTTCAGTTGGCTAACTCTCGATGCTTTGGCGCCGGTCTTGGGAATTATTGTGGCTTATTTTCTAAAGGTGCCGGAACAAATTTTAGGAATTTTACTGGCGATTTTTTGTGGTTTCTTTTTCTATATTGGCGCGAGCGACTTGTTGCCGGAAAGTCATCATCGTCATCCAACCATTTGGACAACAGTCACTACTGTTTTAGGTATTGCCGTTCTCTACGGCGCAATTAAGTTGGCGGGGATTTAATATTTATTGTAAATAAAAACCACCAACAAGATTGCGTCTTGTTGGTGGCGGAGGACAGTGTTTGGCTCAGGCCAGGCAATGGTCGAGAACCAGCTGCGCAGTGGCGCGGATCCGGACGATGTCCTTTTCCAGCTCGCCCGGGGGCAAACTGCCGGAGGTGCAACCCATGATGGGACGATCCAAACGCTCCTCTCCGAGCAGTGGCTGTTGGGATTGCCAAGCCAAGCGGGCCGCGATTTGGCCGATCTTGGAAGTCGGCTCGGCGTCCGTCCCTTCACTCGCCATCGTCTTCAATGCGGAAGCGAGGTCGGGGCTGACTCCGAGTGCGATGGCGATTTCGGCCGCTTCCACCACAGCATACAGCCGCGGCAGACTCATGGCGACTTTCTTCCAGTCAGCAAGGGTGGCTTGTTGATCGGCGGGTTTGCCGAGGTTGGCGTTAAGAAGGGCGAAATCCCGGCTTTGGAAAAATGCTCCAATTTGCGAGCGGACTTCTGCGTCAGACACGTTTTTCATTTGTGGCCTTTGGTTTGCGGTTCTGTACCTCCTATAAGAGGTCTCTTTTGCAAGTATAGCATATTACATGCTATATGTCAAGGCCTTAAAAAGGCAGCGTATGAGTCATCGCCGAGTGACTTTTTTCTTCCCATTTGCTGGTGTCGATTTTTAATTCCTTGGTGTCTTTGCCGTCGAGGTATTTAACTTTGCCGTTTTCAAGCATATATTCGTAAAGCTCCTTGGTGATTTTGACATCTTGTAGACAGTAAGAACGAACTTTTTCAACTTCACCTTGCTTCCATAATTTAATTGCTTCCAGACCGTTGCCGGTTTTATTTTTACCCAAAGTTGCTTCGGCCAAAGTGTCTAATTTGATTCTTCGGCCTAAAACATTCTGGACTTCCTTCATCAGGTCTAAACTTTTAATTTTGGTTAGATCGCCTGGGTAATATTTATCTAAAAGCGGAATATCGAAATGGTTGGAGTTGTAGCCTATCAAAATATCAGCTTTTTCAATAATTGGCCAAAGCTTCTTGAGCTCGGATTCCAAAAAACTGCTGTAAGAATCGGTTTCGGAATCATAAATGCCCACGACAGAAATCGTGAGGGCGGCCGGGTCATTAACACCAACATCGGAAAAAAGATTGCTAGTCTCGATATCAAAGACGATCTTGTGCATAAGATGTTTGACTCGACACGAATTACGAATTAGCGCGAATGACACTAATAAAATCAAATCCAAGTTCTGCATTAGTGTAATTCGTCTTCATTCGTGTATTTGTGTCGTGTGCTACTTTTTAATAATTTTTACTAAAGATTCAACCTCGCTATCACCGATTTCAGTCTCCTTACCATCAGAAAGGCGCTTGATTTTAAACTTGCCGGATTTGACCTCATCTTCGCCGATGACTGTGACAAAAGGAATCTTGTTCTTGTCGGCATATTTAATCTGGTCGCCGATTTTTCTCTCGGTATAGTCGACAGCGGCAGAAATACCAACCTCCCTCATCTTTTGGGCGATTTCGTTGGTGTAATCGGCGGCTTCTAGATTGGTGGAGCAGATATAGATTTGAGTTTTCGGTTCAAATTTTGGAAGTAGGCCATAGGTTTCCAGAACATCACGGATGACGACATCTCCCATGCCAAATCCGAAGGCCGGAATCTTTTCCTCTCCAAATATGGCCAAGAGGTCATCATAGCGGCCACCACCAAAAATTGAGCGACGATTCTTGGGATTGGTGTCGAAAACCTCAAAAACAATGCCGGTGTAATAATCGAAGCCACGCATCAGGGTTTGGGTAAAGACCACATTGGTGATGCCAAGTTGTTCCAATTTTTCAATCAGCGTCTTGATTTCGGCGACAGCGGGTGCAACTTTTTCGGCACTGCCGATAACCTTAATAAATTCGGCAAAGTTCTCGGTATTTAAGAGTGTGAGAAAGTCATCACTTCTTTCGCCAATCATTTTCTTGATTTCTCCGGCAAATTCATCCTTTGAGATTTTCTCTTTCTTGTCAATCAGTTTGGAAATTTGGTAGGATTCGCCTTCATTAAGCATAAAAAGATCGCGCAAAATATAATTCATGATTTTGCGGCTATTGATTCGGATTTCGAATTGGTTATCCTTCAGGCCGAAATTACGAAGTAGGGTAGAGGCGAGAGTCAGGGTCTCAACTTCGGCCTGAATATTTTTGATGCCGAAAACGTCGGCGTTCAATTGCCAATGTTCGCGCAAACGACCTCTCTGGGGTTGTTCATAACGAAAAAGATTGGGAATCGAATACCAGCGGACCGGAAAGGCCATTTCTTTTCGCTTGGCGGCGATCAATCGTGCGACACTTGGGGTCATTTCCGGTCTTAAAGTGACTTCGCGCTCACCGCGGTCAGTAAAGGTGTAGGTTTGATCGTTGACGATTTCCTCACCGCTTTTGGCTCGGTAGAGTTCGGCTGGCTCCAGCACGGAAGCCCCGTACTCTTCATAACCGAAACTTTCCAAAGTTTTTTTCATGACTCCAAAAATGTAGTTTTGGGTGAATTGGTCGGCAGGGTAAAAATCTCTTACGCCTTTGTAAGGTTCAGTTGAGAGTTTTGGTGTTTTGGTATTTTTTTCTGACATGAGGCTAATTTTAACAGACTAAACGAGTAAACTAAAGCCCCGCCCCCTTGCGGGGGCGGGGCTTTAGGCTTTAATTTAAATTCTAAAACCTAAATCCTGCATTTCCACGAAAGGGACGATTGGCGGCTGATCGGCGATCATATGGATAGCTTTGTCGGCGATGATAATGGCATCAATAGTGGCCACAAAAACCAAAGCGACAATCAACCACTTGCGAATATTATCCCAAGTCAGATGCTTCATAATTTCGTAAGGTAAAACAATGGCATAGACTGAAAGCGAGAAGGGAATTAGGAGTGTGATGAAGAACAGGGCTCCCCAGAATAGGTAGGCAATATCCAAAAGCGGGGTAGAAATATTAAAAGTGTACCAAAGGAATTTAAGGGCCAAAATGACATTTTCAAAGTAAAAAAGGGCGAAATACACGAAAAAACCGAGATAAAGCACGGTGACAAAGGAACGCAAAAGCGGGGCGAAATAAAAGCCCAAAACCTGCTTATAATACGGCTTGTTGTCTTTGCTACTCATGTTTCGGTATCATAGTATACCTACGGTGTTTTGTCAAGTTTTTGGAAACAATTGTCTGGGTTTGTGTTTTTGGGCTGGTCGTGTATACTGTTTTCGTTGTAGAGTTTCTCTAGGGGTAAAGGTTTCCTTGGCCATAGTGAAGGTCGTTCTACAGGTTAATAAAATAGTTTACGATACATGGCTAAGAAATTGTATGTAGGCGGTCTTCCATATTCAACTACCAATGATGAATTGAAGGACGCTTTCTCTAAAATGGGTGAAGTCATTTCGGCAAATGTTATCATCGACAAGATGACCGGTCGCTCACGCGGCTTTGGTTTCGTGGAGATGAATGACGACGACGCTTTGAAAGCGGTTGACGCAATGAACGGAACTGATCTAGGAGGCCGAAAGATCATCGTCAACGAGGCTCGCCCAATGGGTGATCGACCTCCACGACGAGGTGGCTTTGGCGGTGGCGATCGAGGTGATCGACGCAGCTTCTAAGCAGAAGTTTGTAGTGAGTAGTGAGTAGTTTGTAGAAAATGAAAGCGAAAGCGCAGGCTAAAACAAAAACTCCCTAGGGGGAGTTTTTGTTTTACCGACATTTCAGGTATAAAAAAGCGCCCTTCCGGAGGAAGGGCGCGTGCTGGCTTGGTTGCGGAACTAAATGCTAAGAACTTCAAGGCTCAACCGGGTGTGGCTCATCCTTGAAGATCTGGCGAGCGAGCGCCGGCGCCACGAAGACTGCCGGCTGATTGCTTGAGGTGATTCGGGCGTTAGAGATCAGTCCCAGGCTGTGCATGATCAGGCTCTGGACTTCTTGCACGCCGAGATCCTCAGCAACCTCCACGAATTGGTGGCTGACCTGCGGACTCTGCATGAAGGGCTTGATTGGCAAGGTCTTCTGGTCGAAGGCCTTCAGTTTGTGGTCGATCGATTCGACAGTCGAGTCGTCGACGCGGCCGTCCTGGGTTTCGGAAGCCCGTTTGGTGATTCTGTTCCGACAAGCCTGCTCCGAGGCGTTGAACCAAAAGGTGGCCAGCTGATAGCCACGACTCTTCAGTTCTTGGACGATAGTGTTGGCCTGTTGCTCTGTCCGGATAGCGCCATCGAGCACAATCATCTTTTCCTTGTGCGCGGTGAGCCAAAGTTTGACTTGCCACATGACCGTTTCGTCGGCCACCAAGATTCCGGAATCGATGCAGTCGATGGACGGACTATGCTTGGCCTGCTGTTTCATCTCGCGGAAGAGTGCTCCAGTTTCCAGAACCGAGATACCCATTTGCCGAAGAGGTTCTGCGCCCTTGCCCTTGCCACAACCGCTCCGACCGATCAACACCACTGCAGTTTTGATATGCCTCATTCTGCCTTTCTTTACTTGTTTTTGTTTGTGCTTTATACCTAGTTCCTGCAATCTTGCAAAGAACAACCAGTTGAAAATGGTATCAGGGTAATAAATTGTTGTCAATCGATTGAACCTATTATACCCAAAGACTACCCAAACCGAGACCCTCTTTAATTTTGGCAAAAATCTGTGCTAAGATGAATAAACTAAATTTTCTAAACTAAATGAAACATCTAAAAAAGCCGATTTTCTATATCCCCTCAATCGTTCTGGTTTTAATCGTCATCGCTTTGTTTTTGATTTTCTCGCCCAAAAAAGTTGAATTGCAAACTATTGTGGTATCTCCGCAGACTTTAACTCAAGAGGTAAGCGTGACCGGCAAAGTGGTTGCGAAAAATGATGTTAAGCTGGGCTTTGAAAATAGCGGCCTAATTAGCGCGGTGTATCGAGATGTCGGTAGTGTCGTCAAGGCTGGCGACGCCATCGTGGCCCTAGATAGCTCGGAAATTTTCGCCAAGTTGCTTCAAGCTGAAGCGGAAAGAGACCGGACGCAGGCTGAACTTGATCAGCTGAAACGCGGCACGAGACCGGAGGAAATCGACATTGCCAGAGTGAAAGTCGACAACGCCGAAGTGACGCTTACGGATGCTCGGAAAAATTTGGTCGACAAGCTTAATGACGCCTTTGTAAAGTCGGATGACGCGATTCGAGCTAAAGTTGATCAGTTTATCACCAATCCGCGCGCTCAAAATCCTAAACTAAATTTTCAAGTCGATTCTCAACTGGCGGCCAAGATCGAATCAACACGGCTGGCCCTGGAAGGGACCCTGACTCTCTGGCAGACAAGCTTGGTCAACCTGACCATAAGCTCCGACCTCCTAACTTATTTGGCAAGCGCCAGCGACAATCTTTTTGTCATCAACAATTTCCTAAACGATGTGTCTTTTGTGGTCAACGCCTTGCAGGCTTCGGCCAGTTTGACCCAGACGACAATTGACTCCTATAAGGCCGATATTCTAACGGCGCGCACGAATATCAATACTGCTATTTCCAATTTGACAACCGCCGGTGAAAAGTTGCGGGCGGCCGATTCCAACTTGCGTCTGGAAAATAATAATCTCAAGTTGTCATTGGCCGGCGCGACAGCCGGAGACCTTGAGGCCGCAGAGGCTTCACTGAAATCGTCCGAAGCCAATGTCCTCAATCTGAAAAGCCAGCTGGCGAAAACCGTAATCCGCGCGCCTTTCGCCGGAGTAGTGAGCGTTCAGGATGCCAAGGTTGGCGAGATTGCTACTGCCGGTAAGATTTTAGTATCACTCTTTGGTTCAACCTTGCACATTGAGGCTTATGTGCCGGAGGCGGATGTGGCCAAAATCCATCTCAAGGATCAGGCCCGGGTGACCTTAGACGCCTATAGCAGTGAAATAGAATTTCCAGCCGAGGTGGTCTTCATGGACCCAGCTGAAACAGTGATTGAAAATGTTTCCACTTATCGAATTCTGCTCGAATTCAAAACTGAAGATGAGAGAATTCGTTCTGGTATGACGGCAAACTTGGATATTATTACCGCCACCAAAGAAAAGGCTTTGGCTGTGCCACAGCGGGCGGTTATCGGTCAAAATGGTGGTAGTTTTGTTAAAGTTCTGGTCGGCAATGAAATCGTGAATAAGGATGTAAAAATCGGCATTCGTAGCAACGATGGCCTGGTGGAGGTGATTTCCGGACTGGAAGTGGGCGATACGGTGATCATAAATTAAAAAACATGTCCCAGTCTAAAGATTCGGCAGTGGCAATCGAGACTCGCGATATACACAAGTCTTATTTTGATGAAGGCGGGGAAGAGACCAAGGTTCTCCAAGGGATTTCCTTCTCAATCAAGGCAGGCGAGTTTGTGGCGATTATGGGACCGTCCGGTTCGGGTAAATCGACCCTGCTTCACATTTTGGGTTTTTTGGATTACCCGACTTCCGGCGAATATTATTTTGGTGGCCGTCGTTTTGAGCATTTTGGCGAGGACGAGTCGGCCAAGTTGCGTAATGAAAAAATTGGCTTTGTGTTTCAGGCCTTCAACCTGTTGCCGAGGACTACGGTTTTTGAAAATGTTCGCTTGCCCCTTTTCTATTCAAGAATTCCGGAATCTGAATGGCAAGAGCGGACCGAGCGGGCCATTGACTCGGTCGGCTTGTCGCACCGGATGCACCACGAGTCAGCCGGCCTCTCCGGCGGAGAAAAACAACGAGTGGCTATTGCCCGCGCTCTGGTTGTCAGGCCGGAGATTATTTTCGCCGATGAGCCAACTGGCAATTTGGATTCAAAATCTGGCCAAGTGGTCATGGATATTATCCGTAAACTTAATGAGGAGCACGGGCACACGATTGTTTTGATTACCCACGAGACCTATACGGCCGAACAGGCCGGCAGGATTATCAGGATCAAGGACGGCTCGATTGAGAGCGATAGCAAGGTGTCAAAGCGAAGTGTTTTTATGAAATAATTTATGACTCTGAAACATATAGCCAGAACGGCGGTTAGAGGTCTCTCGGTGAATAAAAGCCGCTCGATTTTGACGATTCTCGGCATCGTTATCGGTATTATGGCGATTATTGTGATTGTTTCCTTGGGCAACGGCGCGCAAAATCTAATCCTTGGTCAGATCCAGGGCATGGGTTCAAAAACTGTTGTGGTTATCCCGGGCCGAGAACCAAGCGGGCCGGCCGATTCGGCTCAGATTTTTAGCGATTCGCTTAAGCAGAAGGATCTCGAGTCTCTGCGACAAAAAATAAATGCTCCGACAATCGCCAAAATTGTGCCGGTGGTTTTTGGCGGTGAACAGGCATCTTATGACAACGAAACCTATCGATTGACGATTTTCGGTGCCTCGGAGGCAATGGCCCAGATTTTTGACATGGAACCGGAGACCGGATCTTTTATAACGGCAGATGATGTTCGTGGTCGGGCCGATGTGGTGGTAATCGGTTCCAAGGTCAAGAAAGAACTTTTTGGACAGAGCGACGCTTTGGGACAAAAAATCAAAATTAAAGGCCGGACTTTTCGGGTAGTCGGAGTTTTGGCGGCCAAAGGCCAGGTTTCTTTTTTCAATTTTGACGAGGTGGCGATCGTGCCCTATACCACGGCTCAACAATTTATTTTCGGCATCAAATACTTTCACCGCTTTATGATTGAGGCCGAGTCTGAAGAATTGATTTCGGCTACCGTGTTTGATGTGGAGAGGACTTTGCGGGCCAATCACTCGATTAGTGACCCGAGCAAAGATGACTTTTTCGTGCAAACTCAAGCTGACTTGGCGAGCCGGCTTAGTGTCATCACTACAGCGCTAACCTTATTTTTGGTGGCGGTGGCCGCGATTTCTCTGGTAGTTGGCGGTATTGGCATCATGAATATTATGCTAGTGTCGGTGACGGAACGAACGAAAGAAATTGGTTTACGCAAAGCTGTCGGCGCTTCCAATCGCGACATTATGCTTCAATTTTTATTTGAGGCGGTTATTCTAACTTTGCTCGGCGGGTTGGTCGGAGTCATTCTGGGGGTAATTATTTCTTTTGGCGCCTCAATTATAATTGGCAAAGTGGTTGGACTGGGCTGGCAGTACGATTTCCCTTATCTGGCGCTCATTATCGGCCTGGCGGTTTCCGGTTCAGTTGGTCTGGTGTTCGGAGTTTATCCGGCTAAACAGGCGGCTAAGAAAAGTCCGATTGAGGCCCTAAGGTATGAGTAATCCCAAAAGTGGTTGTGCCGGTATTTAGAAATGAAATGAAAAAGGGAAGCGTGCGTCAACGCTTCCCGTGTTACTCCTGACTTGTTTCAGTCACTTCGCTTCTTGCGAGCGAGGTGCAATCCGAAGCGTTCCAGGTTTCCAGTTTTGGAGTCTTGCGACTTTCACTGCCCGGAGGGATCGGTAATTCCACAATAATCTGCTGGGTGGCCGGCAGAATTTTGAATACTGTCCCGATGCGACTGCCTTTTTGGACTTGTCGACCGGGGAAGGCTTGCTGTACTAACACCTGAATCACCACCTTTCTTGACCGAGCATGCGATGCTTTAGGTCGGTTTGGGGTTTATGGAGATTTTGACCTGTCTGTACGATAGCAGATTGGGAATAATGTGGCAATTCGTTGACATGAAGTTCTTTTAGGCATACCTTGGTTATAGAAAATTCAGCTCAAGGCACTTATGAAAATTATAAGCTTGCTCGGTTTCTTGTCAGTGCTTTTTGTCGGTTGCGCTTCGCCGGTTCGGCCAGTTTCGACTGTCGCGTCGCCGGAAAAAATATTGGGAAGTCCTTTCAAAATGGCGATGTCCGGCCTCTCCACGGTTAAGGATGCTTACGGTAAAAGTGCGATGATTTTGGAACCCAGAGATCTAATCGGCTGGGGTATCACCTTGAATCTAAGCGAAAGACTTTTTGACAACACGCCGGTTGATTTCGAAGTCCGTTTTGATTCCAGAACGCACCACCTCTGGATTAGAGTTTTTCCGGAGACGGAGGGGAGTACGCCATTTCCGGTTCCGTCTGATGATAATTGGTTGGTGCTTATCAAAAACCATGGCCGGACATTTATCCATCGTGAATTGCCGGATGTCGACATCTTTTCGGTTGTGCCCGGCTCTGCCCAAGATAGTGAAAGTGGTGGCGATTCGGTCGGCCTGGTCCTAGTCTTAAGCAAAGGCGAGCTGATTTTGAATCGGCTGATGCAGTACGATGTTGATTATCGGGTTAGCCCGGTGAAGAGTGCGATGGATTCCCTGATTTCAGTCACACTACGTTCTGTAGACACGACAAATCAGAGGCAAACCAAAATCCATTAAATTTGGTCCAGACTTGCGTAAAATTATGGTTGTGCTAGTATCGACCTTGGCTAGTTCATGTCTTAGGAACGGGGGTAAAAAAGCGCCCCTCGCGCTAATGACGCAACGGAGTGCTATCCACTTCCTTGCCGATGCTGCCGAGGAGTCCGTAAACAACCGAGAGCCGAAAGCCCAATAGCTGATAGGTGTCGCCCTTCTGGCCGACAACTGACGCCCTTGAGCAGGGCTTGAACCCGACCCGTGAACCGGCCACTATTTCCCCGCATGCTTGCATGTGGGGATTTTTTATTCGCATGCCCTGCCTGCCGGCAGGCAGGGCCTATTCGTAAGGGTGCTTAACTTTTTTGACTAAATTTCATTTTTTTGGCACAGTGTAGTTGTTGAAATGAAATCGCTAGCTTACGGTTATATAAAGCAAAGGTCGCAAATTGTAAGCTGGCTAAGGACCCATTTAAAATATGGAAGTGGGTTCTAGGGAAGGGCAACCTTCCCTAATGCCTTTAAATTCTTAGTCTATTTAGTAATCGGCATGTCTTTACTAGAAGCTGAAATCGTGAATCTGAACTCTCATCTCGAAAATCTTTCCGATGAGGAAGTTTTGGTGTATTCAATCAAAAATCCAGATGCTTTTTCAGTTATCGTGGATCGCTACGAGGATGCGTTTGTGCGAAAACTGCGGATGATGCTACGCGCTTCGGATGAGGTGCAAGATATTGTTCAGGATGCTTTCGTGAAAATCTATCTTAACGCCTCCAAGTATCGGCCGGTCCCCGGTGCTTCATTCAAATCTTGGGCCTATCGAATTTTGCTCAACACCTGCTTCACCAAGATGAAGAAGCTAAATCTGGAGAAGACTCGTCTGATGGATTTGGAACCGGAGGTGGTGGAGAATCTGCCTGATAAGGCTGATAGTTGGCAAAAGCACCTCGAGCTTGATGAATTTTTGTCAGTTATTTCCAAAATTTCTTCCGGAGCCAAAAGCCTACTGCAGAGTATCGTGGTAGATGGCAAAACTTCTGAAGATATCGCGACCGCCGAAGGAATTTCGATTTCAGCCGTCAGGACCAGATTGCACCGAGCCAAGAAGGAATACAAAAAAGCCAGCACTAATCTAATTTAAAAAATGTCTCAAACTATCAAACAAAATGTCATGGCGAGGGTCAAGTTCCTTTTCTATCTAAAGCGGGTTTTCCAGCCTGTAGTTTTGGAGATCTCGGCCGTCGTGCTCTTTACCGGTCTCACAGCCTCCCTGGTCTCGGTCGGTCATGTGGTTGCCAACTCGATGGGTGTGGCCGACCGCTTGGCGGCAATCGAATTTTTTGCCCAGGCATTTTTGCGCACTGATTTTATTGTTCAGTTATCGATTTTGGCGATTTTAGCCTCTGGACTTTTTCTGATTCGGGATATTTATCGGTCACTTAGAATCACTGACGGCTTAATGTTGCGTCGACAGTTGGCTTAAATCTACATTTTAGTTAACGGCTCATTTCCACCATTTGAGCCGTTAAAAGCTCTAAAAGCCGGAGGCAGGGCTTGTTTTTCCTTCAACTTTGCCTAGAATTGGCTTATGGAAGGAATAATTCTAATTGATAAACCGTCCGGCATCACTTCTTTCGATGTGATTCGTCGGCTAAGGACTAAATTCGGCGCCAAAAAAGGTGAACCAAAATGGAAGATGGGTCACGCCGGCACACTTGACCCGATGGCTTCTGGCTTAATGATTATTGCCTATGGCCCAGCTACCAAGAGGCTGAATGAATTTCTTAAATTACCAAAAGTGTACGAGGCGGGAATTTTGTTAGGCGTGAAAACTGATACAGGTGATCTTCAGGGGAAAATTTTGGAGACGGTTTCTGCCCAGGTTACAGCCGAGGCTTTAAAAGTGGCACTTAAGGAGCTAATCGGCACGCACGAGTTTGCCGTGCCGGCGTATTCAGCAATCAAACAGGGTGGGGAAGCGCTTTACAAAAAAGCTCGGCGGGGAGAGAAAATTGAGCTACCCAAAAAGCCGATGACAGTGAAAAAAATAATTCTTAAGAGTTTTTTACAAGACGGTCAGTATCAGATTATCAAGGCTGATTTTGAAGTCGGCAGTGGCACCTACATTCGTACTCTGGCCGAAGAAATTGGTTATAAACTAGGCCTACCGGCCACCCTTCAGGCATTAAGGCGGACCCAAATCGGCGATTTTTCAATCGGACAAGCCGAAAAATTAAACTAATTAAAAAACTATTGTAAATATTGACAGGACTTGCTATCTGTGTATACTGCGAAAAGAAGTTCGAAAACAACAAGTTTAACTCAACGAAAGGATTAGTGTGCAACTCAACGGTATTGAAATCAGTCGTCGGGAAAATCGCAAGCTTGCAGTTGTCAAAGTGCCGTTTTATGTCCGGACTCACCTCATTGAAAGTCGAGTGGCTTTTTTTATGGGCCTTTACGCGGCTAAGGCGGCGGTTGATCTGCCGGTAATTGATCAGTCTGACAATCTGGTGGATGGTCGGCATCGCTTCGCGGCCCTCGAGCGCCTTGAAGTGGTTGAAGCTGAATTCGGCATTGCGAAGGAGCAAGACCGGACGAAGCTCATCGTTCTGGCTTGCCAAGCCAATCTGGGCGGGTCTCTGCCGCCGACTCAACAGGATTTGGTCCATACCGCCGAGTTGCTTTTCAAACAAAAGCAGACGCGGCGCCAGATTATCGATCAGCTGATTGGAATCAGCGGCTTCCCGCGCGAATTTGCCATTCGGGTAGTGGATGATGCCAAGTCAAACATTGCCGAGGCGCGGCTCAATCAAGCAGTCCACGCAGTTGTTGACGAAGGGCTCACGGTTGTGGAGGCGGCGGCGAGATACGAGGTCGACGGTCGGACTCTTCGGGGCAAATTGTCGGGCAAGCCGGTCAAGAAAATCGGTGCCGGAGAATTCAACGCGGCCTTCAGTACCAAGTTCCGTAGTCATTCGGCGAGTGTGGCTCGCCAAATGAGGACACTCAAGAATGGTGTTGATGATGGTACCATCTCGGAGACTTCAGCCAAGGCGATTATCTGCCACGTGAAGCGTTTGGTCAGGCGGACGGAGAAGTCATTCAAGGAATGGGAACGACGGTTTGAGGCATCTTTTGATGCCAACCGCAAACTGGCCAAGCCGGGAAAGAAGCCCTAATTCGTCAAAGTTTTTCGAGTGAGACAACCCGCCCAAAGTGGCGGGTTTTTAAATACCAAAAATTGTTGACAAATCTAGTTAGTTATGTATATTTAGGACAGAATAGTTTAGCTCAAAGCCAACGCTTTTAGCTTTTGAAAACGCTAGTTAATGAGAAAGGATGCAAATGGAAAAAATATCTGGAAGTGTAGAGTTTTGCTTTACAGAGTTGGTTTCGAAGCACCCGTTGGAAATTGCCAAGATTGTGGAATTCACCGGTCTTCATCCGAATACTGTCCAAAACTGGATTGTCACCAAGAGAATGCCAGAAGGCGAAAACTTGGTCAGGCTCCGCTACTTTTTGGATGCCCACGGTTGTGAAGTTTCCGAACTGAAAGGGATTAGTCCTGAAGTGTTGGAATTGGGCAGGTTGGTGGCCTTTAAGGTCATAACTTTCGGGGAGGCGGCCAAGGTTGCGGACTATCCCAATGCGCACTCGCTGATGCGAGTTCTTTTGGGTCGGTCCGGAGTTTATCCTGTTCGGCTCAAAAAGATTGCGGAATTTCTGGCCCTGAAGCAAGCCGAATTGGTTCAGAAAATCCGGGTCTTCACGGCCGGCGAATCGTCGTCGGCGGGAGAGCAAGTTGTTCCGGTATTCGAAGCCAACATTCACACCGATCTCAGTCACGATCTTATAATCTCGGCCTTGGCCTTCCAGGTTCAGGCAATTTTGCCACTCGCCCAGTTGGTGGTTTCGGACGGTTTTACTCCGGAAGAGAGAAACAAACTCAGGGAGTTGGCCGGTGCGACCAGCATCTTTAAGCTCGCGAATCATCTCAATCGACTCTGCGGCGAAAAAGCTCGCGGAGCTGATAAACGCTAAACACGAGGAAAAAAATGAGCACTGCAACAGTTGAGCTGTCGCCTACAAGTGGCACTCGCAACCTTAGCCGGGTGGCTTATCCGTTAGGAATTGGACTCCTGCGGTTTGCCGAAGATTATCGGACACTACCGCTCGTCATTTTCGAACAGGTCCAGAACGCTTTGGATGTTAACGCAACCAAAATCTGGATCTATGTCGATCAGAAAAAGAACCAAATCATCATTCGGGATAACGGCGGCGGCACGAGTCGGGAAAACTTCGACAGGGCGCTGACTTCCTGCTTGGTTTCATCCAAGATTGATGTGACCGACAAGTTTGGTCGGTTTGGCCAAGGTCTCATCAGTCCTCTTGGCAAATGCAAACGGAACACCTTCATTTCAAAGTTGAGAGGCAGTTCCGACCATTTTGTCGAGTGGGAATTCGTGACCGAAGACATTCGTCGCCAGGTTGGCGAGATCTATATTCCCAACCGTTTGCGGCGTGATATTCGTGATGTGGAGTGGAACACTGAAGTTCGACTCTACGAAACTACGACTGACGCGATTACGCGCCGGATGTCTACCGAGTCGCTTCGTTCCGGAATTATCGAGCGCTACAATGTCGTGCTGTTGAAGCATAAGGTTGTGGTGTTTGTCGATTTCGTTGACGAAGATGGCGAGCTTGCCAGAGGCAGCTTTTCAGGTCGGGCCTATACCGGCAAACAACTGACCGACGAGTTTATCGATGATCCTGCCTGCGGGATGAGCTACTTTCGGCTCTGGCTTGCTCAAGCTGATCAGCGTGGTCGGCGGCGGGGCGTGGTAAAAGTCGGGATTGTCAACAATCCTTACACATTCGCTCTCTCGAAGATGCTTCGTCAGGTGAAAGATGAGGATTGGCTTCTGCCGGACGTGGCGGAAGCACTGTCCTCCGGAGTTTTCGAGGGCGAAATTGTCGGCACCAAGCTTGAGCTGCATGTCGGCCGGGAGAAGTTCATTGCCAACGAAGCCTTGAGGGGCTTTTGTACGGCAATTAATGCCTGGTTTGTCGGCGTCGGTTCAAGCTACTACGAAGAGACGGTTAAGACTCAAACCGAAGAGCGCTATGTTCGTTTGGGAATTCAAACTCTCGAGCGATTTCAGTCGGTGATTAAGACTGAAGCTTTCGCGGGCCTGCTCGGCGTCATTAAGAGTTTCAAGATTGGCAGTGTTGGTACCAGACACACTAAACCCGATGACACGAAGGTGCTTGAGGGCGAGGAGTTTACTGGTACGGCAGTCGGAGGTGGCGCCGGTAAGGAAAAGGAACCGAGCAAGGATCCTGATCCGGTCGCGGTGCCGAAGCCACCGACAGATGAAAAGCCAGAGCATCATCCGCTCGTGGTCGATTCTCCTAGTGGTGGTCTTCGGGTGCCGGTCAAGCGCAACAGTCTCGGTCTCCGCTTCAATCACAGTTTGATGGAAGGTTCGGATGATCTTTGGCAGTTGGACGCTGAAGCTGGCGTACTCCACATCAATATCCGGCATCCCCATTGGGTGGCCTGTGAATCATCGGATCGCCGGTTGGAAGAACTCCAACTGCATATCCTGATTCACGCTCTCGTCCTGCAAACTATCCCGCGCGGTGATTGGCGGGACACTAGCCGTTTGACCCTTGCCGAACTCATCGGGCCTTTCGTTGGTCTAATGTTGGCAGGTCGCAAGAAAAATTCCACTGATTAAAAAGTGGTAACCCTCGGAGCAATCCGGGGGTTTTTTAATTTTCAACTATTCTGAAGTTCTTGAGAATTCCAGAATGGTTTTTAGATTGATAAATAAATCAGATACTCCGTGTTGCCGTCGGTGCCGTGGATCGGGGACTCGATTTGTTTCAAGAAAACAAAACCGTTTTGTTCGGTCCAAGCGATTACATCTTGCAGAGCTTTTTCTCGGATTTTCACATCGGCGACTACACCCTTTTTATTCACAATATCCGGCCCGACTTCAAATTGGGGTTTGACTAAAGCAATAATTTTAGCTTGAGGTTTTAAGAATTTTTTGACGGCCGGTAAGACTTTGGTTAGGGAGATAAAAGAGACATCGATTACTGCCAAATCTGCCTGTTCCGGTATGGAAGCCAGATTGCGAATGTCGGTTTGCTCGATTGAAACTACTTTTAGATTTTTCTTTAATTCCGGATTAAGTTGGCCGGTGCCAACATCGACGGCGTAGACTTTGATTGCACCATTCTGAATTAGGCAATCGGTAAAACCACCGGTTGAAGAGCCAACATCAAGTACGACTAAACCGCTAGGATTTAGTTCAAATTCATCCAGGGCTTTTTCCAGTTTGACTCCAGCTCGGCTGACGTATGGCAAATCGGCAATAACTTCCAGTTTATCGATCGGGGAGATGTTGGTGCTGGATTTTTCGGCCGGCTGTTCGTTTAGCAAAACCGCACCCTGTTCAATTAAGGTTTGAGCGATAGTCCGACTTCGAGCCAAACCGCGATTCACTAATTCGACATCAAGGCGAGACATGGTAGGAAGTATAAAGTATTAAGTATAGAGTATATGGTATGGGGAAAGAAACGAGGTTTATTTTTCTGCCAGTTTGCCCATTTCAAGGGTTAAATCCTGCATCTTTTTTACAATTTCATCTGTCTCGTCAAAACCTGCAACAGCCATATCAGTTTTTGCAGAATGGAATATTTCCTCCTGAGCTCGCTTTTTAAGGTCCTGCGGAAGCAGTTCTGTTACTTCGTTTATTTTTCGTTCTATATCAACAATTTTAAATCTAACATCCTCAGTAAGTTTATATATTTTTTTCTCCGCTTCCGTCTTTTCACTTTTTGCTGAGACTCTGGCAGCTTCGCTCGCTCTCTCGTCTCCATATTTCTTGCCGATCCAACCTAGAGCTGCAGCAATGGCCAATAATCCGGATAGGGCAATAGCCAGTTTCTTTTTTTTCTCACCAACGTATTTTTTATGCTCGACTCCGGCTCTTTCAATAAATGTTAAAAATTTCTCGTTTATTCTGACCTGTTCCTCTGTGATGGCCGGTACATCCCATTTGTCGCCAATTTGCCTCTCAATTTCGTCTCGAATGTGCTGACCTTTTGTCAAGTCACCTTCAGTCAGGATATTTAAGGAAAATTGTCCTTCTGCAACTTTCTCACCCTTGTACAAATAGCCAGACTTTACCGGCTCGATTGTGAATCCGGAGATGGATCCGTCTGACAAAAGTCTCTCGGCGATTGTCTCTAGTGTTGCCTCTTCGCTAAAGATTGCAGAGATCTTTACTGCGTCAATCATTTTTTCGGCTGACTCATGATTTTCATCACCCCCCTGATTTGCCTCAAGATTATTTTCCATATATAAAATCATATGACAAATGAGCGTATTAATCAAACAAAAAGCCCGATTTTCGCTTTGCGAAAATCGGGCTGAACCTAACTAATGCCGACTAATGCCGGCCATTTTTGGCAACGAGCGTTGTGCCGATCACCAAGAACGAACCGAAAACCAACCAAGTGAGGGGAATACCAGCCGATCTGGCGAGCAGTCCGCTTAACAGTAGGCCGATGGCACCACCGAAGTGGTGGGCAATCGATTCGAAGGACAGGATTGTAGCTCGCTCTTTCGATTCGATGTTGTTGTTCAGGTAAGCATCTTTGATGGGCACAACCATGCCTCGAGGCAGTTCGTGGAGCAGGAACAAAGCAATCGCTAATCCGTAGTTGCCAAATTGCCCCATAATGGTGATCAGAATCCCAATAGAAATTTCAGAAGCAAGCAGAGCTTTTCGCTCGTTGCCATGAAATTTTTTTATTAGTCTTGGAGCCAAAGCTGATCCGATCATACAGAGAGTCAAGTTTCCGACCCAGATCATTCCCAGAATACTTTTGCTTACTCCGCTATTCTGGAAAAAGATTTGCCACTGCATATTCGGCGCCATTACAACCACATACTGAAGGGCCATAATAATCAGAACAAATCTAATTGCCCGGTTATTGCGACTGTAGTGGAAGCTGGTTTTGACGGTTCGAATAAAAGCCTGCCAACCTTCACGCCAGTTCAGTTTTTGTTTGACAAAATAGTCTTCGCGTAAAACTATTAAGCTGTAGCCGGCAACTATGAACATGCCGATTGATCCGACAAACCAGGGTAAGGCCAAATCCCATTCAGCGATGACAGCCCCTATCAGTCCGCCAGCCATACTGCCGAGTCTGCCGATTGCTCCAGCTTTTGAGAAAATCGGTGCAAGCGGTTCAGCATGGCCGTGGTGTTTCAGACTATCAACTAGCCAAGCACTGAATGCTCCGCTTGAAAAAGTCGCCCCAACAGCCAGAACCATTTCTGCCATAACGAATCCCCAAAAACTTTGAGAAAAGGCGTAGGCGCCTAGCCCTAAAGCATAGAGGAAACAAGATATGATGAAGGACGGCTTTCTTCCGAAGACATCTGCGAAAGCCCCAGTTGGGATTTCACAGATGAATAAGGTCGTGAAAAAAGCTACATTGACTAGGTTAACTTCGAATAAGTCCAAACCATGAGATTTGAGAAATAAGACGTAAGTTGCTGAGCCGATGCCGGTCCCAAACATTCCCACTAAAGCGACTAATGCTAGATATCGATGGATAATTTGTTTAGCCATAACTATGCTTTCCTGGTTGAATTTTTAAAGAACAAATCTGAATGAAGGTTGAGATTTTTTTGGCCGAGCCACGCGGCTTTAGGCAAAATGAAAAATCCCGGCTTTCATTCAGCCGGGATTTTTCTAAGCAAAATTAATAGCTGGTTAAATTAAAATTGGGGAGTTAAAAAAATTACGGCTGAATATAAGCGTTCACAATCGGCGTCATTAAGAGAAACGCCAAAAGTGCCACGAGGATAGGTGGTGTTCTTATTAATATTCATTTGGCCGTAAAAATTAGGCATGGAAATATGATACCGTGCCGGCTTAGCGATGTCAAATTAGTTATTGACACGCAGATAATTAGCTGTATTGTATAAATAGATAGAAAAAGAAAGGTGACTTATGAGTGAAGCCAAAACTGAATGGTTTATCGAAGCTGATGAAGCTACCAACCGAATCATCGCGGAGCAAGTGCCGGATGCCGAGGAGTGTCCGGGAATCATTTGTGGCGATGGCCAGGCCAGAAACCTCTGGCGGGTTCCGGCTCATCAGGTGGCAATGCTTGCGGGAAATCGCCGGAAGCTCGGCTTGAATTTTACGGTTTTTTGTCGAGTTGATACCCGTGGAATCCACGTATCGTTTCTTTTCAACAGCCCCCAAAAGCGTTCGGCCTGGAAAAGGGTCGTTATGGCGGCCTGATTTCTTGGCTTTTCGCCCCTTGCGCACTTTTGCGGGAGGGGTTTTTAAATACCTGGACCTGTGTATTACTCGCTGTTTACCTCTTGGACTTAGGAGTATAATAATGGGGTAATTAAAGTCGATCATTAATAGTTAATTTATTAAAAGTTATGAAAGGATTACACATGGTCGCTTTTATCCTCCTTATCATCGGTGGTCTAAACTGGCTTTTGGTAGGCCTCTTTAGCTGGGATATTGGCGTCATCTTCGGCGGACAGGCAGCAACGATCTCCAAGGTGATTTATGTCCTTGTCGGTCTAGCCGCTTTGGTTGAAGTTTTCAGCCATAAGGGCAATTGCAAGGCTTGCGGTACTGGCCAAGCAATGTAATTTAGCGTAAATGCTAAATAAGTAATTGTAATTGGGCTAAAACAAAAACTCCCTCAAGGGAGTTTTTGTTTTAGCCCCACTTTTGTATTTGTGGCTACTTTCCGTCACAATCAAAGCAGAAGACGAAAGACCGGTAGGCGAAGTAGATGGCGAAAACCAAAATGATGCCCGAAAGCCACATCGGAAAAGTAAAACCAAATAAGCGTGAGTCGATGCCCAAAATAATTCGCAAAGCATCAAGCCAGGCGATTATCAGAAATAAAAGCGAAATCAGTAAGTATGGCCAGTAGCGACGATTTTTCTTGAATTCCAAGACATTAATTGGTCGGCGGGTGAATTTCATAAATCAATTTTACCATGACCGGAGTCTTGGCCAATCCCCAGATTAGTTTTGGCCCTGAAAGCGGGCGAAGCGAGCTTCCGAAAGCAATCTGCCGGTCGCCGATTCCAGATTGGTCAGTTCGCCGGAAGTTATTTGAGAGTCGTCGGCTCTGAGCGCGATCTTTAAGGCGTTGCCCAGGCTCACGGCCGAAATTTCGGAAGCGTAGGAGGTGATAATGAAAAAGAGCGGTCTCGGCTTCAAGATTTTGGCACATTCAGCAAGCAAAGTAGGGAAGAGTTCCTCGAATTTCCAAATTTCACCCTTTGGTCCTCGGCCAAATTTTGGCGGGTCCATGATAATACCGTCATAAAAATTGCCCCGCTTGATTTCTCTGCGGACGAATTTTAAGGCGTCGTCCTCAATCCAGCGAATGATCGATTTCTCCAAGCCGGAGAGTTTTTGATTTTCCTTGGCCCAGGCGATGCTAGTTTTGGAAGCATCAACATGCACAACCTCGGCTCCGGCCGAAGCGGTCGCCAGGCTGGCCAATCCGGTGTAGCCGAAAAGGTTTAAAATTTTTACTGGTTGCTTAGTTTTACCGATTTGCTCACTAGCAAAATCCCAGTGTGGCGCCTGTTCCGGAAAAACGCCAAGATGCCGGAATGGTGTCGGCTCAGCCCAAAAAACGAGTTTCTGATATTGCAGTTTGAATCGCTTGGTAAATTGTTTTCGATATTTCCAACCGCCCTTGTCCTTTTCGCCGGTTTCAAAAGTCGCTGAGGCTTTTTGCCACTCGTCTTGGGGCAAGTGGGGAGGCCAGATAGCTTGCGAATCGGGACGAACAAAAAGAGTTTGGCCGAAACGCTCAAGCTTTTGGCCGTTCCCGGAATCAATCAGTTCATAATCTTGCCAATTTTTAGAATAAAGCAGTTCCAGTGGTTTGTTTGACATAGTTCTCATATGTTAGCATATAAGTAATTAGGTTAACCAGACTCACTTTGATGTTTAAAAATCCATTTGAAAATTTTGGTCAGATTCCCAAAAGACCCGAAAAAATTGAGTCTAATCGAGACGACTCGGAATTTTATGAGCGCCGCTTAAGACTGACCGCCGAAATCGAAGCCTTGGTGAAGGAAGAAATTACACTTAATACTAAAATTAGAGATATTGAAACCGGTCGCGAGCCGAATTATCACCTTTATGATGAAGGGGAAAAAGACTGGCTAGCTTCGAACCCGAGTGCTCTTTTGGAGGAATACCGCTTGAGACGAGATGAGATTAAAGCTGACTTGGCTAAATTGCGAGAAGAATTAAAGTAATTAAAACCCGCATTGCAATGCGGGTGGTAAACCATCTACCAGCCTCGGTAGAGGTAAAAATATTTGCTTTTGATTGCTCGGAAAGGGTAGAGGCCACCAATCTTGTGGCTGGGGATTTCTTCGGTGATCGCTAAAAACCGAATGGGCCGAGATTGCCACCTGGCAAAGGAAACTCCGAGCCAGACTTCAAGAGCGCCTGGAACCGTTGTGTTCCAGATTTTTCTTTTCAGACGCCAGAGCTGTTTCTTCGGGTCGCCGACTCTTTGGTAAATGCAGAAAAGCTGATCTGGGCGTTTTTCGATTTTCATTCCAGAGTTTTCCCTTTTTTGAAATGAGCTACTTTCATCAATCTACTTGAAAAGTCGATTTTGTCAATTAAAAGCCCCGCAGGTGGGTACACCTGCGGGGCGAAGGAATCAGATTACTCACCACCCAAGCTCTATAAAAAGCAATTTCTGGGCGACTTGGGCCAAGAGGAAGGCGTCATGATCGGCCCGGTGCGGCTTGATTCTGGTGTCCGGAATGCCGAGCTCTCTCAGGTTGGCATTCCATCTTTGGGTGTAACCCCGGTACAACGAGTCGAGATCGAGCCCGCCCCAACCGTAAGGGGATTTGTTTCGGTGATTCGGACCAAAGAAAAGATTGATGAAGCCACTGTCAAAAAAGACGGTGTCAGCTACGGCCTCAACTTTGAGTTTATTGCCAAGGGTCACCCGCTCAATCCAAGCCAGAAAGCGCTCCATGGCCAGCCTCGGATCCTCGCCAACTTTTTGTAGGTAAGCCATCACTCTTTCCGGCTCAAACAGGTTACTGTCAGGATCAAATCTCTTGTCGGTCCGGATGCGTTCTTCGAGACAGATGAGTTGTCGGCAGCCGACTTTTAATGCTTCAACCTCGAAATTAATCGTGCTAGGCCGGAGTTCAGTGTAGAAAATCAGATCAGGAAACGATGTGATTCGATTGCCGATTAGGTTTGCGTCTCTTGTGACAACGCAGGTTCCAAAGGATAGGGCGCAGTGGTGGCCAAGTCGATTCCCGGCGGCCTCAACATCATTAGTAATGTAAACGGGCCTTTCGTCAGTATTCATCATTAGCCTTTTTTAAAATGTTCAGGTTTCTCTAAGTTCTAATCTACAGTTAAAATCAAAAAAGTCAAATGACATAATCTATATCCTCTTACGGTATTTACCAACAAGCAAGATTTCCCCGAGCATGATTTTCCAACATACAATTTTATCGCGACCGCGAGTAAATTGTATGTTGGGAAAAGGTTTTGATTGGTGCCACTGATATTCGGTCGATGCCAAATATAAAGGCCAGACACTTGGTGTCTGGCCGGCGGAAGGGCTACTTTTTTTTCTTGGATTTCTCGCTATCGTCCGTCTTTCGAACCACCTCGATTGTGCAGTCGTTGATGACCGCGGCCATCGCGCCAACGGCGACGAAGACAGGCGCGCCGATGGTGGCGATGAGGCCGACATTGATGGGGAAGCTGGCAACGGTCTTGCCGTCTTCACCCTTGATGCGGATTTTGCTGGCGTTGCCTTTGGCGATGATGTCTTTGACCTTCTGGAGCAGTTCGCCACCTTTAACTTTGATGGCGTCAATGATCTCTTCCTTCTTCATACTTTTCCTTTCTTTTCCGAGTTCGGTTTTGTGCTTGAACTCTGACCTATAATTATCATATTCAAGTAGGAAGTCAACCACGTTAGAGATTTTTTGTTAAGAATGGCAGTCACAAAGCCAAACTCCTTTTTGTTTAGAACACCGGAGACACCTTAACTGCTACGGTCGTCGTTGCGGCGACCTATCTCTAACGGGGTCAAATCAATTTAAAAGGGCCGCGCGAAACGCGCGGCCCGAACTCGATTATCTTGTCGGCAAATTAGAGAGCTGACTCTCATAAAGGATTATGTAAGCCTTTTTTGCCCGGATTTGTAGCGAGGGAGCAAAACTTGTTATTTTGCTCGCTGGCCAGGTAAGTTGAAACTGTCTTTGCAAATCGGCAACCCCAAATCCGTTATCAGCGGTCCAACTATCTCGGCTACCGCAATTGAGGGCGGCAAAGAGTTGGCGAGAGTTGTCACCCTCTTCGGTCAAAAGTAGATAGCCAAGACCTACTTGAGTAAAGGCGGCAATTTTCTGCCCCCTGTTGTCCTTGAGCCACCTGTTGAGAACTTCCACCTCGGAATTGGTGGGATTGTCGGGCTGAACTTCGATGAACTCAAAATTGGCCGTTTTCACCTTGTCCTTTTGGTGCTTTCGGAATTCGGAAATTTTTTGCTTGATCCAACTGCTGTAGTTCGGGTAGAAATAAATTCCAAAAGTGACGCAGAGTGTAAGTGTGACGAGGGTGAGGAAGGTCTTCATAATTTTTTTTGTCGGAATTTCTTTTTCAACTATACATATCAAATATAAAAAGTCAAATAGTCCAACCCGCGAAAATGCTTGACAAAGCTTGATATTTATGCAATATAGGTAGGAGAAGTTCGTTCGTTGACATTTGCATCTAGAAAAAACGGCTTAAATGAAAGGAAAAGCCAAGAAGCAAAGACAGACGAGCTGTCAGAAAACAAACAGGAAAGGCAGAATAATGAAAAAATACAAGATAAAGTTGCTCGCAGTTTTTGTGGGCCTTTTGGCGGCGTTCAGTCTAAGTCTCCCCGCGGCCCAGTACATCGCTTCGCCGCCTCTTACCGAGGTGGTCAAGACGAAGGTTGGCCCGGTTCAGGAAGGTTCCGTGATGGAGCTTCCGATTATCACCTGGGGTGGCGACATCGCCACCATCCATGCGAATGGCGGTGGCGTGAATACGGCGCCAGGCAGTATCTTCGCCCAAGCCGGTTTGAAGTTCAAGTTGGTTCGCGAGGATGTTTTCGCCAAGCAGTTGGAGCATTATATTTCCGGCGTGACTCCGTATCTGCGGGGCACAGCAGGAATGATGAATCAGGCTTCCGAATTGACAGCGAAGGACCCGCGCACCAAATTGGTTGTCATCTACCAGATGACCTGGTCATCTGGTGGCGACTGCTTGGTGGTTAAATCCGGCATCAATACAATCAAGGATTTGAAAGGCAAGACCGTCTGCTTGCAGGCCTACAGCCCGCATGTTGAATATCTTGCCACGGTCCTCAAGAGTGCCGGCCTCCAGATGAGCGACGTCAAAATCCGCTGGGTGAAAGACTTGACGGGTACGGCGGAAGCTCCTAGCGAGGCCTTCAAGAAGGATCCCTCTGTGGACGCTTGTTTTGTCATCTCGCCCGATGCGGCGGCTTTGACTTCAAACGGCACCGTCGGCACCGGCTCTGAAGGGTCGGTGAAGGGGGCGAAAATCCTTCTCCGCACCCTTGCCAGCCGAATCATTCCCGATGTTTACGGAGTGAGAAGCGATTACTTCGAGGCTCATAAAGCGGAGGTTGGAAAGTTCGTCCATGCACTTCTGTCGGCTCAGGAAAGTCTCAGTCAGCTCGTAATCGGTAGTGCCAATCGCAAGGCCGAGTATGACAAGTTGATGACGGCTTCGGCGAAAATCTTACTCGACAGCGAGCAGGCGGTTGCTGATGCCAAGGGACTTTACGGCGATTGTGAGTTTGTCGGCTATGTGGGGAACGTGAAGTTCTTTGCGACACCGACGGAAGTTCGTAAGTTTGAGACCTTGACGAAGGAGATGCAGGATGCATTTCTCGCGATGGGTCTTCTGACCAGCAAGGTCGGTCTATCCCATGCCGGGTTTGATTACGAAGCTCTGAAAAGGGGTCTGACTCAAACCGTGGCGAGCGAAACTCCTCGGTTTCAAGTGAGCGAAGTTGCCAAAGTTATTGACCAAAGGACGAAGCAAGGACCCCTGGCCAACGGCTCGATTCTTTCACTCGAAATCTACTTCAGCCCGAACCAGAACAGCTTCAACGCTGAACTGTACAAGGCTGATTATGACAAGGCGATTGAATTGGCAGCTACCTACGGCGGTGCGATTCTCACGGTTGAGGGTCATGCCGACCCGACGCAGTATATCGACAAGAAATTGGCGAATGCGCCGGAGTTGGTTCTGTCGCGTTTGCGGCAGTCGGCCAAGAATCTTTCCTTGACGCGGGCAATCGCGGTTCGGGAAAGCTTGCTCAACTACGCCAAGTCGAAGGGTGTGGTGATGGACCCGTCGCAATATGCGGTGGTTGGTCACGGGTTTGAACAACCCAAGACCGGCATTGCGAATGGCGAACCAATCCGTCCCAAGACTCAACAAGAGTGGGCTTCCAACATGCGGGTGGTGTTCAATCTCATCCCTGTTGGTGACACTGAAATGCAGGTCTTCGCGCCGGCGGGAGGTGCGAAATGAATAAGCTCATCAAGCGCTTCGGTTTACTGTTCCTCGGGGTGTTCATCATCTCGGGCTGTGGCGATCAACCGCCGAGTCAGGCCACGGCCGCTCCGCCCAATCCCAGTCGTCTCGGAGATGTCTGGATCAAGGGAGTGGAGACCAAGGGCGTGGTGCTCGACGCCGATTTGATGCGACGAAACATCTACCTCGTCTTTGATTGCTCCGGCAGTATGGCGGATGCCAAGAACGGCGAGCCGAAGATTGTGACGGCCAAGCGGGCAATTGAAGCCTTTGGTCGGAAAATCCCGGCCGAGACTTCTCTTGGTTTGGCCATCTTCGACTCGAACGGACCCTCCGAAAGAGTGCCCCTGGGGGTTAACAATCGCAAGCAGTTCTACCAAACTGTACAGTCAGCTGGTGCCGGCGGTGCGACTCCGCTCTCGAGTGCGGTTCGCCTCGGCTACGAACAACTGCGCAAGCAAGCGGTTCGGCAACTTGGCTATGGCGAGTACCACTTGGTCATTGTGACCGACGGGGAAGCCAACGCAGGCTTTGATCCGGGAAATGATGTGAACATCATCTTGCGGGATTCACCCGTAGTGATTCACACCATTGGCTTCCACATTGGTAGCCGGCACTCGCTCAATCAACCGGGACGAACGGTTTACAAGGAAGCCAACAATCCGGCGGACCTTGAAAAGGGTTTGGCGGAGGTGTTGGCCGAGTCCGACAAGTTCTAGTTGCAATGTCAGTCGCCCCACACGTGCATGCATGTGTGGGGCTTTTTTGTTAAGAACCCTTACGAATAGGCCTGCCTGCCGGCAGGCAGGGCATGCGAATAAGAAAGCCATCCAGAATTTATGTTGACAAAACAAATTTTATGTGTATAGTGGGAAACAGATTTGTGAACCTTTAAAACCAATCAAAAAGGATAAAAATGAAAAAAAGTAGCTTCGCCCCGTTTATCGTTATGGTCGTGGTGATGTTGGGCATCTTCGGCGCGTTCAAAATTCTGCTCATGGTCAAAAGCCATTTGCAGAAGAAAACGAGTGACGCCAAAGATGTCAAAGCCAAGATTACTTTGGCCTACGACGATTGGATCGGGTATTTCCCGGTCAGTTCCGGACGGATGAAAAAGTTCCTTCGCAACGAGGGCTATTTGCTCGAGTGTCAGAACGACGGAGCCGATTACCAAGCGCGGAATAAAAATCTGCGCGATGGCAAATTGGACTTTGCGGTGATGACAGTCGACTCCGAAATCCTGAACGCCGCCGCCCACGATTTTCCGGCGACGATTATCATGGTCATCGACGAATCCAAAGGCGATGACGCAATCGTGGCCTACACCAATTTGGTGCAAAACCTCGACTCGCTGAAAAGTGGGGTCTCGCCACGGATTGCTTACACGCAAGGTTCGCCGAGTCATCAATTGCTAAAAACGGTCGCTTCGCACTTCAATGTGCCGGCTCTGAAAAATCTTGATCGCGAACATCGTTTCGAGACCAAAGATTCTCAAGAAGCCTTGCGCCTGTTGCAGAGCAAAAAAGTTTCGATGGCAATACTCTGGGAGCCGAATGTCTCCAAGGCTCTGCAGATTCCGGGCGTTGGCAAGATTATCGGGACGGAAAGCATCAGCCGGGCCGTAGTCGATATTTTGGTAGTGAACCGCGAGTTTGCCACCAAGTATCCGGAGCGGGTTGACCTGTTCCTCAAAACCTACTTCCGAGTGTTGAAGTTTTATGCCGACAACCCCGAAGAGTTTAAGAAGGACATTCACGACGAACTCAAGGTGCCCAAGGAGGCAATCCAGACCATGCTCGATGGCGTACGCTTTGTAAATCTTAGCGAGAATTGCCAAGAGTGGTTTGGAGTGAGCGGTCCTGGGCAGATTGCTGAGCAAGGCTTGGTTGATACGATTGGTTCGACAGTCTCCATTCTTTTGGAGGCCGGCGACTTCAAGGAGAGTCCCTTACCGGACAAAGATCCTTATCGGATTATCAACAGCACCTTCATTACGGCGATTTACCAAAATGGTTTGCGGACCGGTTTCGCAAGTCTCGATGGGGGAGTCAAAGCTCTCGATCCGACGGCGGCGCTGGCGCGGTCGTTCAAGGTTTTGACTCCGGCGCAGTGGAGCAAGCTTCGATCAGTCGGAAGTATTCGGGTTGACCCGATTATCTTTCAGACCGGCTCTTCTGAGTTAGGAGTTTCCGAGAAAGAAAAGTTGGACGCGGCGGTCGAAAGGCTGAAGCACTATCCGACTTTTCGGATTCTTATCGGCGGACACACCTCGCTTGATGGTGACCAGACTGCCAATGCCACCCTCTCGGAACAGCGGGCCGAATCGGTTTCGAGGTATCTCTCGATTACCTATTCGATTGACGAAAACCGAATGCGGACCGAAGGCTTCGGTGGCAAGAAACCCTTGCCTCGGGCCCCGGGCGAATCTGATCGGGCGTATGGGTATCGTCTGCCACGAGTGGAGATTACGCTCATGGCCGAATCCTACTGACTGGTTTGGGCCGATTAGTCGGCTGAGTTTACCGGTGGTGTCTTCCATCTTATTTCGTCCGGCGGGTCCGGGCGATGCATAAGACTGGGAGGCACTACCGGTTTTTTGTTTGACAAAATCATTGTTTTATGCTAAACATATTTCAGATTGTTATTTGGAAAAACTCAAAAAAAGGAAATGATATGACAGACTTCAATCAAGACTTGGAACAAAATCCAATTCGTTACCCTCTGGTTCAGGCGACAGTTCTCAAAGTGAGTTCTCGGATGCCGAAACCGACTCCGAGCATGCTCCGGAAAACTGGGACTCTGGTCACGGTTAATCCCGGCAGTAAGTTTGCCGCTTCAGCCCCGAAAGGGGTTGGCCGGATTTTTGCGCCAGACCCGAGGGAAGAGGGCTGGTCGTGGGTCAGCTTTCCTGACGGTGCCAAAAATCGTTATCGCATCGGTATGTTCGGTGTGCAGGGTGGCGCTTGCGATCTGGAACTCGCCGAAGGCGAAAAAGAGCGGTTTGCGACCGTGAATTACTCGGGTCAGATGATTGAGGTGCCGATCGACGGTCTCAACATCGAACCGGGTGATGTGGTCAAGCTGGAACGCGAAACTCTCCGCGCCGTTGGTGTGGAGCCCGCAGTTCCGACCGGTAGCATCGCTTTCGTCTCCCAGATTATCGACAAGGAATTGGCGGTGGTAGATGTTTCGGGTGGACGCCGGACAGTTTTTGCCGGTAAGTTTGCTGGCAAACTGGTTCCGAATGGCCGAGTCGTACTCGACTCGGCCCTCGCGATCGTGCTCGAAAATTACGGTCTCGAAGACGACTCGTTTGAGCTCGATCAGGCGACCGGCATCACTTGGGACGACATTTGTGGCCAAGAAGCGGCCAAGGCGTTGTTCTTGGACTCGATGGAGAGGCCGATGCGCTTTCCAAAGCATTACAAATTCTTTGGCAAGAAGCCGGCGGCCGGCTTTCTGCTCTACGGCCCTCCGGGTTGTAGCAAGACAATGTTTGCCAAGGCGGTCTACACTTCCTTGGTCAAACGTTGCGAAGAGAAAGGTGTGAGTCCCAAAGGCGGCTTCATCCTGGTTTCTGGTCCGGAGTTGCTCGACAAGTATGTCGGCGTGCCGGAAGCGACCATCCGCCACATCTTTGCGCGAGCCCGCGAGTTCTATCGTCGGACCGGCATCATGGCGGTTATCTTCATCGACGAGGCTGAAGCGATTTTGGCCAAACGCGATTCGGGGATTTCGAGTGATGTCTTGAAGACGATTGTGCCGGCCTTTCTGGCGCAGATGCAAGGCGTGCGGGAATCGGGCGCGATTGTGATTCTGGCGACCAACAAGCCGGAGAGTTTGGATAGTGCGGCAATTCGGCCCGGTCGAATCGATGTGAAAATCGAAATCAAACGGCCCACGAAGGTAGCGGTTCGGGAAATCTTTCTCAAGAACTTTAAGGGTGTGGCGATTTCCTCCACTACCTCGGCTGAATTGTTGGCCGAAGTCGGCGCGATTTCGGTTTTTTCTCCGGAGCGGAGAATCTACGAAATCAAGAAGGCTGACGGTACGACTGTTGACTTCACCTTGGCCCATATTGTGAGTGGGTCTATGATTCCGGCGATTGTCGCCGATGCCAAGCGTCTGGCTTTGGAGCGGGAACTCTTGAAGCCGGAGCCGACCGAAGGTTTGACCGATGCGGATCTGGTCGGAGCCGTCGACAATATCGCACGGCAGGAGTTTGGCATGGACCATGGAGATGCATTGCGGGAGTTCACGCACGACTTCATGGACCAGATTGCCAATGTGCAAAAGCTTCATCAGATCGGTGTCTGATCGAAGCAACCGTCTCTCCGAAGAGGGAGACGGTTTTTTATATATTCATGTGCCCTGCCTACCGGCAGGCAGGCGTATTCGTAACGGTTATTAACTGTTTTTTAATATCCGAGACCACGCCAAGTTTGGCCTAAATGCTTGACAAAAACTATACTTTGTGTATAGTGGGAAACAGATTTGTGTTCGTTGAAAACTTCAAATAACTAAAAATATATAGAAAGGCTGAAAATGAACGAAAACCCGAAAGGCGCGTCAGTTGAGCTGGATTACAGCGAAACGGCCGCTCGCAGGGCGGCTTTGTCAGATACGATTCAGCATCCGCTTACCCTTTGGCCCCCGGCCCTAGGCGTGGCGGCAGGATTTGGTTTGGGACTTTTTGGCATGGTGACAGTCCCGGCAGCGCTTGGGATTGCCGCCGGTTGCACCTTCGTCGGTGCCGCCAATTGGGCCATCAAATTTTTCGGTGGACGCGACGCGTGCCTGCAAAGGTATTACGCGGAGCTTCACGATCGATTTGAAGTCATGAAAGAGCAAAAGTTGGAGACGGTTGCGACTGACTTGAAAAAACTTGGTTGCAATCAAGGTCGAGAACAGGTCGGGCAGTTGGCAGACAAGTTTGAAAATCTGCGAACTGTTCTTTCCCGAGTTCTCAACGAAGGCGAGCTGTCTTTTACCAGATTTCTGGGTTCGGCAGAAGTGGTTTACGCTTCTGCCGTCAGTAATTTGGAGCGAGTTGCGAACATTCTCACTAACATCAGCGATATCAATCGCGGTGATATTTCGAGGAAGCTCGACTTGTTGAAAAGAAAGTTGATACGCACTTCGGCTGACGAGCGAACTGTGAAAACTTTGGAGGAGCGAGCCAAGCTTTACGACGACAGCCAAGCTGAGGTCGCCGAGCTTTTGGCTCGAAACGAAGAAGTGCTCACAGCTATCGATCAGGCCGGCTCCGCTGCGCTCAAAATCAAAGGTCAAGGCAATGGCGAGTTGGAAGGTGCCATGAGTGAATTGGTCGGTCTGATTAATCGAGTCAATAACAGATCGAAGGTTAATCCTCTCGATTTGCCAGTGGAAAAGCAAACCTAAACAGCAGAACAGAAGAAAGGAAGAGATAACATATGTCAGAACAAGTTCTCGTGTCAGCGGCGCCAGTGGCGCCTTTACAGGTTGCAAAACCTGATCAGGTCAGAAGGGATTTGGGTTTTTTGAGCGCGGATGATTTGGACAGCAAGAAAAAAGTCGATCTTCAGGTGGATCAAACCGCTCAAGAAGTGCTCGACAAGATTCTTGGTTGTGATCTGAATCAGCCCAGCCAAAGAGTCCAGATGGAGGCAGCTGTTGAATCAATCGGCGCCCCGCTCGTCAAAGGATTGCTCGCCAAAAGCGGCCTCCTTAATCGACAAGTTGGGAAATTGGCAACCACAACCGAAGGTCGGCCGGTGGCGAAATCGCTGATTGATCTCAAAGTGCAGGTTGATCATATCAATCCTGCTCGCTACAACATCTTGGCACCCGGTGCCTTTGGACGAGTGTTGTCGTACATTCCGTTTGTGGGGATTACGGCCAACCGGTACTTTACCAAGTACCAATCGGCCAGTGGCGTAATCGAGGCGATCGTTTTCCAAATGCGAGAAGGGGCAGCCCAATTGCAGAGGGACAACGATTTTCTGAGTGAGGATCAAGCGGAAATGCGCAGCCTGATCTTGCGTCTGCAGAAGACGGTTCAGGTTGCGAGACGTCTCGACGATAAGCTTGCAGAGAAAATTGCCAGCATTGATCCGGAAAGCGAGAAGTGCAAATTTCTTAACGAAGAAGTCTTGTTCCCTCTCCGCCAACGGATCGTGGACCTTCAGCAAAACCTACTGATCAATCAGAACGGCGTGATCGTCTTCGAAGTTATCCGTCGTACTAATCGCGAATTGATTCGCGGAGTGCGCCGGTGTGAAGAGGTGACAGTCAATGCTCTCAGGATTGGTGCCGCGGCGTCAATCGCCCTTGCTGATCAGCGTGTGATTCTGAAGAGTCTCGAAGCCATGGATGAGACTGCCAACGAAATGCTTGTCCAAATGGGCCAACTTGTCAAAACAGGTGTGGCCGATGTCAACAAGCGGGCTTCCGGGCAATCTCTGAGTCTTGATAAGCTGAAGACGTGTTTCGCAGACGTGGTGTCTGCTGTTGACGACATTTCTCGGTTTAAGCAGGAAGCTTTGCCGCAAATGGCGCAAAACATTGCGGAGATGGATCGGATGGCTGGCGAAGGAGAGAAGGTGATTGGTCGGATGGAACGCGGCAACGCGCAACGTTCGACGATTAGCCTCGAGCTCGAGCCTTCCGGTGCCCCTCTCAATGCCTAATTGGTTGGGAAGGAATCGGCCCACGGCAGGACGGTCTTGCCGTGGGCCATCAGTCAGAAAACAAAACCCTAAAGCAATAAGAATTGCTCGGGTAAAACAAAAACGAGAAGTCAGAAAGCCCTAAAACAGGCTCCGCCTGTTCGGGCAAGAAAGGAAAAGTCAGCATGAAAAAATACCTCAGCCTTCTTATTTTGACCATCATCAGTTTGGTTGCTTCCACTGCAGTGCAGGCCGGCGAAACCTATCGGTATCTCTGGTCCCATTACACCGGCTGGGAGCCGTGGCAATACATCAGCGACTCCGGCATTATGAAAAAGCATGCGGACAAGCACGGCGTGAAAGTCGAGATTGTCCTCATCAATGACTATGTCACCTCGATCAACCAGTACACCGCCGGTTCGGCTGTGGGTTGCGCGATGACCATCATGGACTGTCTCGATATGCCGGCCTCCGGCGGTATCGATTCCGACATCCTCGTGGTCGGTGACTACTCGAACGGCAACGACGGAGTGGTGCTCATGAATGCCAAATCTTTGCGCGAAGCGAAGGGTCGACAGTTCATGATCGTGAAGGACTCGGTTTCCAGCTATCTTCTCTCCCAAGCTCTCAAGGCCGAAGGAATGAAGGACGGCGATGTGACCGAGGTCAACACTTCGGATGCTAACATCGGTGCCACCTTCGCCAGTTCCGGTCCCAAGGGCGCTTGCGTCACCTGGAACCCGATCTTGATGCAGGTGCGTAATTTGCCCGGCGCGAAGATGGTCTTCGACTCATCCAAGATTCCCGGCGAAATCCAGGATCTTATGGTGGTTCGTCGCGACGCTCCGGAAGGTGTCAAAAGGGCACTGGTCGGAGCATGGTTTGAGGCGATGGAGATCATGACCGGCCAGGGCAAGAAAACGGATGAAGCGATTGCGGCCATGGCGAAATTCGCCGGTGGTACGGTCGCCGAGTTCAAGGCCCAGTTGAAGACGACCTACATGTTCTACAAGCCGGCGGATGCGCAGGCTTTTGCCAGCGGCCCGCAAGCTAAGAAGGCAGCCAAGACCGTGGCGGAGTTCTGTTTCGATCATGGCCTGCTTGGTCAAGGTGCGAAGTCGGCCCAACATATCGGGATCGAATTTCCCGATGGGTCGGTTTACGGCAATCCGAAGAATGTGAAGATCCACTACAAGGATCCCACCAGTTATTTGAAGTAATTATTTGCCGGAGCGCGAAGCGTTCCGGCCCAACCCCTCATCTGCTACGGCAGGCGAGGGGTTTTTATGTTAAGAACCCTTACAAATAGGGCATACGAATAAAGTACGCGAATAGCGAGACCACGAATACGCACACACGAATTCAGCTATTCGTGTATTGGTGTCGTGCGCTAACGCGTACCGGTGTCGTTATTTGTCTTGACCCCGTTAGAGATTTTTTGTTAGGAATAGCGATCACGAAACCAACTTAGCTTTTACACAAAATGTTTGGAAACAGTGACGGCCACGGTCGTCGTTGCGACGACCTATCTCTAACGGGGTTGACAGACGGCTGAAAATGTGTATACTCAAAATCAGAACCCAGTAAGGATTTAAGCCCTAAAAAGCTTGTTCTTTAAAAACAAACAAACTAGAAAGGAACCAAATGGACAACAACATCCATTGTCGGACTCCGTTATTCTTTGGCATCAATGCCAAACCGGGCGAGAAGCTTTCAAAACTTCTCGGACTCTTGCCGGTTGCGCTCTTGCTCCTGGTTTATTTCCTGATCGCCCAAAAGCGTCACGAAAAAAATCCGGATGACAAACTGATGCCGTACTTCAGTCAGATGTACGGCGAAATGAAGGAAATAATCACTGTCCCGGACAAGCGTTCGGGCAAGAATTTTTTCCTCGAAGATACCAAGGCGAGTCTGCGAAGGCTTGCCATCGGTGTCGGTATTTCCGCAGTCTTTGGCTATGTGGCCGGAATTATGATCGGACTTTTCCCGGGCCTGCGGTCCTTGTTTATGCCGATTATTACTGTCCTCTCAAATATCAACCCCTTGGCGGTGCTAGTCATCGTCTTGGTGGCGCTTGGTATCGGTGAAGCTTCCAAAATTTTTCTGATTGTTTTCGGCATCGGGATCCCGATTGCGCGAAGCGTCGAACAAATGGTGGAGCAAATCCCGAACGAGGTTAAGGTCAAGCAATTGACTCTTGGTGCGTCGCAGTTTGAAGTCTTGATGCGCATCGTGGTGCCACAGATGTTTCCGCGACTCATTGACTTGGTTCGAGTGTCGCTCGGCGCCGCTTGGATCTTTGTGATTGCGTCAGAAGCGGTAGCGTCAACGGAAGGTTTGGGTTATCGGGTTTACCTCCAACAGAGGTACATGAACATGGCCCTGATTATTCCGTATGTGATGTATATCACCGCCCTGGCCTACAGTTGCGACTACATCCTAAAGCTCTCGCTTAAGTTGCGTTGCTTCGCTTGGTATAGCAAAGTCAGCAACTAGAAAGGAAATATGGAGACAAAAACCAAGTACGACATTCTGGTTGAGAGCGCTTACCACGGCTATCCGGATCCGAAAGTTCCGGGTGGCCGCAAAGTGGTGCTCAACAATGTGGACATCAAAATCAAGAGTGGCGAGTTCGTGACCATGGTCGGGCCTTCCGGTTGTGGCAAGTCGACCCTTCTCCGTTTGATTACTGGGCAGGAGCAAGTCGATACCGCTCTGCAGTTTCAAATTATGGGCGGTCCGGCCGGTTTCCCTGATCGCAGGCGTGGTGTGGTGTTTCAGAATTACACTCTGGCTCCACATCTCACTGTTTTAGGGAATATCCTCTTGAGCCTCAAGTACCAAGCAGATCCTTGGCGGGAACTATGGTCGCCGAAGTGGAACCGACAGGCCAGATTGCTGGCCGAAGGATATCTCAAAAAAATTCGGCTCGAAGGCGCCGGGGACAAGTATCCTCACGAACTTTCGGGTGGGATGAAACAGCGAGTGGCGATTGCCCAAACGCTGATTACAATCGACCTCTTCGCTATGCCGAAAATTCTCTGCATGGACGAACCCTACGGGGCTTTGGATCCGTCGACTCGTGAAGAGTTGCAGGTCTTCATCCTGGAGCTTTGGGAGAAGTACAAGACGACGGTGATTTTCGTCACCCACGATATCGAGGAAGCGGTTTTTCTTGGTTCGCGAATCGTCACTCTCTCACAGTTCTGGCAGCCGGATGTTTCGGGCAATTCAATCACGACCGGAGCGAGGATTGTCTTTGATCAGCTCTTGCCGCGCCAGGCTCTCTCGACCAAGGTCAAAACCACGCCGGAGTTTGCAGCGATGGTGGCTAAGGTCTTGGAGCAAGGCTTCCGGCCGGAACATCGCGTCCATGTGAGCAAGTTCAACTTGTCTCATCCGGATTCGTTTCGGACACTCTCAACCGAGGAAGACCCGAAAAACGGGAAATTCTCGGAAGTGGCTCTGAACGGAAACGGCCATGGGGCAGGGAAGTAGTTTGTTTTCGTCATAGTCCCTCTAGCGCTAGTCGCTCGGGGGATTTTTTAATTGCCGTGCTCGCTATTGCAGTGTTTTGCAAAACACTGCAATAGCGAAGAAGATAAAAAGCCGAAGTTTTGCCCTCGCAAAACTTCGGTCGCGCCACATCATCAAATAAAAAACCGCTCCGACATGCTTGCGCACGCGGAGCGGGTGAATTAGGCGGTAGCCTCCTTCCGTCGATAGTTGTAGCCCCAAGGGCGAACGACCAAATGGCGGAAGTAGTGCCAGTCAAACTTGGACCAGAAGGTTTCTTCCAGCTTCTCCGTCTTCCACGGCAGGGTGAAATTGTCTTGTCCAGAGAAGGTATAGTGGGGGACGAGGTCGAGAAGTGAGGGCTTAAAAATTGGCCCGCGGTCGAGGTATTTCTTGACAGCCCGATACACCCGATCAACTTTTACAATCAGCTCGGTTGGTGATAGGGTCTCGGACCGGCTGTAAGGCTCTTCAAAATGCAGAACGACCTGCTCGTTCTCGCAGTCTCGTTCAATGCTCATACTGCCGTAACTTCTGAACCCCTCGATCTCCACCTTTGTTGACCCGAAGATCGGCATGTCGTGGTAGATGCCACCCCCGTGCTCGTGAAGGGTGTCCTCGAGCCAGTGAGGATTCTCTTGGAGTAGGGTTCGGAAGGATTTGAAACGAATGTAAAAGTCCACTCGCCAGTTTCCCTTTCGCGGATTCCCGGAGTCCTCAATGTGTTCGTTGTACCGGAGCATCACGACGAACCCCTTCCCGTGCTTGTGAAAGAATATGGAAGTGGCCCGAGCGGCGACTGTCGGGACATGGTACTCACATTCGGTGCTGTCGATCGGCACCGTTGAGATGTGAGCAAATCCGGCGCGAACCATTTCACGCTGGACCCCGTCGAAATAGCCTTTCGGCATGAGTTTATCTATCATTTTTCCTTTCTTACCCGAGCAGATTTAGCAATCTGTTTTAGGGTCTTAGCCGAGCACTTGGTGCTTTAGGCCTTGGTTGTTTAGGGACTAATTGGACAATGTTCGGTCCAACTTTCTGCCGGCAATTATATCATATCTCATACTAAAAGTCAATCAATAAAAAATCCCTCAACAAAGGGAGTTTTCTCTACATAAGACCGTCTTACGCGTAAGACGGTCTTATGTAGTTTGATATTAAAAACCGCCCAAGAAACCTCGGAGGTTTCTTGGGCGGGGCGGGGAAGTTATTCTTCCCACGGAAGAAGCTCGAGAACTTCGACTCGGCTGGTCTCGAACCAGCCACCCGGGACCAGATGAACTCGGTTGCCGACCGGTCGTTTGTTGCGACCCTCGTCGCACGGATGTGCCATGAGCACCTTCACGACCGAGATTGCGTCACCAATTTTGACCTTGAGCCGGCAGGTTTGTCAACACTCGCTAAGATCCATCTTCGTGGGTGAGGCCGGTGCAGTCTTGGCTTCGGCTTCGACAATTTTGGCCAGCTTTTGGACCGTGGTAGTGATTTCCTTCGTTGAGTTATCGACACATTCGTAAACTGCGCACAAGCGTGAATCGGCAAGACAGAGCAGCTTCAGTTCCTCATGTCCTTGGCGGTCGGTTGTGTAAATCAGTGTCGGCACTGCGATGTACTTTCTCCGGAGGACTGCATAAATGGCCATCCCTGTCCGGATGTAGCCATAAGTGCTGTGTTCGTTGACCTCCTCGGTATCACCCTGAGGAAGGAAGTTGTCCATGACCAGGATGTCCGGCCATGTCTCCTTGGGGCCGGTGAAGGCCTCGAGTACCTGAGCCGCGTCCCTACGGAAGTCCACCCGGAAGCCCAGATCTGTGAGTATCCGGACTCTTGTTGATGAAAAAATCGGATTACCGTTTGCGAACAAGATCTTCACTTTTGTCCTTTCTTTTTATTCGAAGCGACCTTTTGAGTCGTTCCGAGTTTGTTTTTTGGTTTGACTTTCTGCCTAGAATGTTATCATAGATTGAGTATTTTGTCAAATAACCAAAAAGGCCTCCAATATCAAGGTCCGACCTTGATATTGGAGGCCAAGCAACACGGGTCTTATCTTGATTCTCCCTCAAAATTCTGCGCCACCTCGCCAAATTGCATGGTGGCCGGATCGAGTTTAAGCCAAACGCTTTTGCCAACTGATGGGGAAGTGGTAAACGGTTCGTCGGGTTTTCGAATGGCGTAATTTACGATAATAACATTTTTTCTTGCCGTCCCAACCGCCGTAATTCCTTCTTCCAGCACTGTCGATTGGGGAGCAATGCGGTCACCCAACAAAAATCCTTGCGAGCCGATGTAACCGTTTGGAGTATTGAGCGCGGCGACAAAATAATAAAAGGTGCCACTACCGCCGGTTTCTTGAGTTAGCAAAAAGGCCACATCTTCCTGGCCGTCATCATTGAGGTCATGTCTGATCTCGTTGCCAAAATATCGGGTGGTAGTTTTGGTCGCGGATTCCGGAGCGCTTTCAGTCTCAGCTACACCATTAACCAAAGTGACTTTTTGATTGCCGATTTCATAAGTGGCATTTTTCTCATTAATTCCGCCCTGGACAGGGGCGGCCACTTGGGCTTTCGGCTTGAATAAGTAAATACCAGCTATAATCAAAATAATAACTATTAAAATTGTCGAAACATTTTTTGTATTCATGGTTTTAGTATAGAGCTTTCAGTTTTAATTTACAAATTAAAAGGACTCTCATGAGAGAGTCCATCGCGGTCTTAGTAGGGCATTCCCCAGCCACCAAGTGTTTGGTGGTAGCTACCGTCTTCCATGCTTCTATCGTGTATGATGGGGCCTTGTCCTCCTTGCATATCGGATTGATTTTCCCTCTCCGTGCTTGACTTGCGACCCCTGTTTTTCCGCGGTGTTTTGGTCGGTTCTCGAGTCCTTTTCGACAATTTCTTTTTCGGCATAATTTAGTCCTTTCTATCTAGTTGAAGGATATATCAAGCTGGGCCTCCGGGTCAATCCTGCAAGACCAAATCTTACAATTTTTAACAGATTAAAATGTGGCGACACCAAGGTGTCGCCACATGTTCTAGAATTTGTAATCCTAGATTTCGTATTCGATTTCTGGAACCTCCACTTCGCGAACAAACTCGGCTCGGCGTTTTGCAAACGCCACTGCTCCGCCATTCTCAATGAAGTGTTGGATTAACCACTCCGGATGGTGCCAAAGTTCCCAGTCGTCACACTTATGCTCCAAACGGGTACAATGTCGGTTGATTGGGCAGGTCAAGGCCTCGATAATCTGTCGCTGCAAAAACCGAGAGTTATCAAAAACTACTATTCTCATAACCCTCCTTTCCAAAAAGGTTTACTGTAGACAATTATACCTGAATGTTTTCTTAGATGAAATATCTAAAGTAAGTTTGTCGCAATTAAAAAACCCGCACGCGTTCGCGCGTGCGGGGTGGGGAGGTTGGATGTTAACGGCGGACCAATTGCCGTCCCTTAAGCATCTTGCCGATTTGCCAGAGATCATGTATCTCCGGGTAGGTCGCCTTCAGAATCAGGTCGAAATGATTCGGCTGCAATTTTCTGCCGTCGGCAAGTGCGGGTGCCTTGTTGGCGAAGGCGCCGAAGCGCTCCTCGACCGTATTGAGGATTGCCAAGATGGCTTCGTCTGTCTGTGCGCGCCTCTGTCTCTTGAGCTCGGGGATATCATGCAGCACGAGCTCATTTATGACCGTGTTTAAGGCCTCGATCGTGGCACCGTTTCTTCCGAATTCGGTCACTATTTCTTTAACGGGTCTCATTCGGTCTCCTTTCTTTCGGGTGCGCCTGACACATTCCTGGGCTTGTAGAGTTTCCACAACGCGAACGCCTCTGGCCAGGCTTCCTGCAGTAGGGGGCCGAAATGTTCGGGGCTGAGTCTAGTCTTGCCTTCGACTGATGGCGCGAGCCTGGCAAAGGTCTCAAAACGTTCCTTCGCTGTGGCGATGATGCCGAGGACACCACTGACAGTCGTCACAGTTCTCACTCGCTTCATTTCTGGAATGTCGTGGACAAGCAGTTCGTTAACCGCTTTGGTCAAGGCCTCACTTGTAGCACCGCTCTTCTTGAATTCTTCGACTATGTCCTTAACTTTTCTCATTTTCACCCTTTCCGTTTTTCGGGTTAACGGTGGTGACGAAGCCGAATTTGAGCTCAACCTGCGAGGGATCAATTTGGTTCGCCTCCAGGAAATCAAGCAGGTTTTGCAGCGTGATGTCCTTATGGCTACTATGGACCCCGACAAGCAATTTGTCTTTGTTTTTACCGCTTCTTGCTGCCTTTTGCAGAAAGAAACGGTCGGTTTTCAAGGCTCTTGGCATATATTCCTTTGGCTATACCAGCTACAAGCCGGCGTTCTGTTCTGTCGGGGACTGTATCATATTCATGCCAAAAGTCAAGGTGCAAAAGGTCGCCCAGCGCTCCGGCGCGGGGCGGTCTCGCTTTCCTGAATTAAAAGAGGCCCGAAAGTGTCGGAACACTTTCGGGCCAAAACGATTTAGATTTGTGACTGAGTCGGAAGCGACAGAGTGAGCGGACGGCAAGGAAGCCGGTTTTTAAGCTGGTACTTGCCCCTCTTGAGTCGGGCCAGGTGGTTGAATCCGTACCACCGATAGACTACGGTGCTTACTGAATTGCGACTCACCAATCTGCCGGTTCGGCAACCGACTCGCCTGGCAACCTCGGTTTTGCTGAGCGGCTTCTTGGCCAGCTTGAACACTCTCCAGACCAAATTTGCGACTTCGCCCTTCGATAACTGCGGCTTGGGCAATTTTATTTCGGGTGCAAAAAGATAGGTGTACATTGTGCCCCGTCCGAATCTGGAAGAGACGCGAGTGCGAATGAGCGGGCCGCCTTTCTCGGAAAGGCGCCTCAAGAAGTTGCAAGCGATTTCGATCTTGACCCCGGTCTCACCCGAGACATCGGCCGAAGTGAATGGTTGGCCCGCTTCGGTGCTGGCCCGGCGCATTTTCAAAAATTCGTACATCAGTTCATACGAATCGTTCGGATTTCTGACCTGTCCTTTCAATGGCTTCCTTTCTTTTGTTTTTGTTTGTCTGACCAATCTAACTCCAAAAGACTCTCTTCGCAGGCTAGCATATTTATGAAAATTGTCAAATATAAAATTCTGAATTATACAATGAAAGTGGAGACTAAAGGTTTCAAAACTGTGCACATGAGGCAAATAAAAACCACCTCGAGACTCTCGTCGGGAAGTGGTTTGTGGGTTAAGTGTCTAAGCTGCCACAGAGAAGCAGTTGTTTGGCTCAGAGGCCTTACTACGACACCTGGATGCTTGCAGGTGAGCCACAATTTGGCGGTGAACAAGATACAGGGTTTCGTATACCGAACGGCCGAACTTGAATCGACCGGTATCGCTATAGAAAGCGATTAGCCTTGCTTTGTCTGCCTCGAGGTGCGCGATTTTTTGTTCGAAGGTGGCGCAATCTTTCTCGTAATCTTCAAGCATTCTCCTGGCAAAATCGCTGTTTTCCTTCCGGTACGCCTTGATGTGTTCCAGAGTTCTTGTCAGGGTTCTCTGGTAGTCGGCGAGCGTCTTTTTGACCAGACTCTTCCCGTCGATTAGATACAGCGAGTAGGTGGGGAAGTTTTTCCTGAACAACTCAATCACAAATTCCAGTCGGTTTTTTGGTAATTTGTACAAATACCGATTTCCACTCTGTTTGGCTGACTGAACCTGCTGGATGAGAATCCGGCTCTTGCCAGCTAAGGAAAAGCCGATGGTCATTATGTGCTTGCGTTTGTAATAGACCAAGTAGGCAAAGGTTCCGTCGATGTAAACTCGACTGAACTTGGCGTGGCCGTACTCATTGTGATAGGTCGTGTAATCCAAACGAACTTCAAAATTTGGATCATCCGAGAAGGTGAAATGACGTAGACGGTCATAAATTTCGACGATCTCATTCCAACCACTCTTGTAAAATGACCAGCGCCACATGGAATTTGTGATTTTTTGGATCACTTCGTGTCGCACGTTTCGCTCGAAGAAGTCTCGGACCGAGCTACTCATCCTAAATTTTGAGGAATGCTTGAGCATACAGAGTTCCTCAAAAGTGAATCCGGCGAAAGCCTCAAGCGGCAGTGCGTGATACTTATCAATCATCTCGGCGTCATCGTCGGTATTCTCGAGGAGCCTTTCGCCCCATTCACCAAAGCGTTTCGCGATGCTTGCAATCGAGGTGGCTGGCTGAGAATCAAAATCCGGACTTAATTTATGGAGTTCCCACGAAAGGGAACTTAAGCGTAATCCTTTCATTTTTCTCCCTTGTTAAGGAACCGAATCGGTTTACGGTTTCTTTTACAACGATAACATACTGTTTGGTGTTGTCAAGTATGGGCAGAGTAATGAAAAAGCCGCCCGGCGGCCGGGCGGCGCTATCGAAACATTGTTTTGTGATAATGGGCAAGTGACGACGGTGTTGGTTTGGGTAGCCGTCCCCGTGATTCAGTCCTCATGCTGTAAGCAAAGCCGTCCGCGCTTGCGCGCTAGGATGTAATTCGCTCCCGAAGGTTGGAATTTAATAAACCAAACCTTTCTGATTAGGTCGTCAAACTCAGCCTCCCCGATTTTCGGAAAAGTCCGAGATTTTCGCAGGATTTTTCCAATTGCCAACCGTAAAACATTCTTCTGTTCGTCGGTTATGGGCAGTTGAGCAAGTGACTCCTCCCAATTGGTGTCAGGCAAGATTGTAGGCATAAAGTGTGAATTTCGGTTTCAATTAACTCCGAAAATAACTTAGCATACATTGAATTGAATGTCACAAATTAAAACCGCACCATTGGGCGCGGTTAGCCAATCTTTTTCTTTTGGCTTTTCATTATGCCGACAATGCCAAAAATGACTGCCAGAAGCCCAAGCAGTTGTCCCCCGGGGCTGTCGTCAATCTCGCCGTAGACAAACATCAGTGCTCCAAGTGTGATTTCAATAACCGAGTAAATTATCCTCTTTTTGTTCATGCGAAAATCATATCACAAATATTGTTCGCGAGACCGATAAGCATTTGTTTCTAAAGTAATACATTTTGTCAGTTTGAAGTTTTTTAAATTCCTGTGCGATTTTTGGAAATAAAAAAGCCGCCCGGAGGCCGGGCGGCGATAGCTAATGTACTTTTTTTGGGAGCAAGGAAGCGACGATGGTGTCGATGTGGGCCATCGCTCCCACCCCTTTTGTCTTGCAGGCCAACATACCTTCAACTGGTTCGATTGTGCCTGTATTGTAAACTCGCTGAATCGTTGCCAGATTGTCTTGAGTGATTGGATTTGACCACATCCGAGTGTTCATGGCCGGAGCCAAGATAATTCGCTTTTCCCTCGGCCAGGCCAAGACCGTGCTGGTCAGGAACTTGTTGGCTTTGCCGTGTGCCATGTCCGACAAAGTGTCGGCCGAAAGCGGGGCAATCAACAGTTGGTCGGCCCATTCACCCAAATCAATGTGGAGAACAGGAGTGTCTTTGACATAACCGCCTTCGGTCCACTCAGACTTGTCGGTGAGCACCGGAATCGGTACATCTTCCTTTCGGAAAAAGTACAGGGCCCGGTCAGTCGCGATGACTTTGAGCTCAAGTTCGGGTACTCTTTCCATGAGGGTTCGAACCAGTTTCGGAGTAAGTTTGGCAGCCACACTGCCGGTCACGCCAAGGAGTAATTTCATAGGCCGAGTTCTTGGTAGAGGTTCTCGGGCAGTTTGTCTCGACTGGTGCGAATCGGATTTCCGCCCTTCACCGAGATGATGAAGGCCTTAGCCGTCAGACCTTCCAGGGTGTTGGCAACAATGAAGTCGGCCGAGGAGTGCTTCATACTTTTCGTGGCGATTTCAATGAGCTCGGCGTCGGTCATGTCTACCTGGAGCTTGAATTTAACGAGTATTCCTTTGAAGCCCCACGGTTCACGAATCAGGTCGACGATCTTCACTGTTGGAACCATTTTCATCCACAACTCGGGGTGATCGGAACCGATTTTGCCAGAGCTGTCCAGTTGGCTGAGCTCGCGCAGGAGGTGCCCACCAATTTCGACAGCCTCGCCGGTCTGTTTGTACATGCCGGCAACCTTATAGTCAGAGACCGCGGCCGAATGAATAATCGCGTCGAAGGCTAGGTCTTGGACCAATGCCCTCATTTTAAAACGCAGTTGTTCAAACGAACTGAATGACAGGACTTCCAAATTCGGATGACACTGCTTTGCGAGGTCAGGATGCGATGTGAGTAGAGTCACCTTACAACCCTGCGTGGCGAAATATTTTGCGATTGCGACTCCGGTTCGACCTTTGAAAATGTTGTCGATACCGCGAACTCTGTCAATCGGGACCCGGGTGTTGCCGGCTGTCACGAGTATTCTCTTTATGCTCATTTGATCTGCCTTTCTTTATGTTGCGTGTGTTCTGTCCAGAAACCTGATAGCATTTCCTGCCAGAATTTTCTTTAACCCAACCTCACTCAATTTCAAGCGCCAGACCAGATCCAAAGAATCTTCATAGCTCTGGATAGGGAAGTCGGTCGCAAACATGACCCGATCTTCTCCGTTCGGAAGTAAAAGAAACTTTTGGATTTCCTCGACGATAAGTTTGCGATACTCGGGCATGTCCTCTTCGGCGCCGGAGACAAATTGTCCGGAGATGTCGGTAAAGACATTCGGGCAACGAGTCATCACTTCGCGAAGTTCCTCAAAGTGAGGGTTCGAGAGGTGACTGACGACGAATTTAACTTTCGGAAAATCCCGGGCCGGTTTTTCAACATACTTTGGTCGGGAAAGCTCGTTCCATTCTTTTGGGCATCGATGCAGTTCGCCACCATGAAGCATCACCGGCAGGCGATAAGTTTCCGCCAGCTGATAGATCCCGACAAGTTGGGTTTCGCTTGGTTCAAAACTCTGATAGCCGGGATACAGTTTGATGCCGGCGATTAAACCAAGTTGGGCCAACTTCTCAAGCTCGTCGATTCCGGTACGCAGTCCATTTATGACATTTAGACTGCCGAACATTCGAAACAGTGGTCGTCCCTCGATCCGTTTTAGCAGATCGTGATTGTGGACACCGGTTCCCCGGTGGGGGAAGTAGGTTGCCAACAGAATAATGGCTGAGATGCCATACTGCTTGGCCAACTCCTCTAGTGTGGCAATGGTCGCCGAAGTAACGTGGAGACCCTTCATCTGGTGATTTGATGTGTGTGCGTGGATGTCGATTATCAAGGTTCTGCCTTTCTCTTTAAACTTTTTTCTGCTGTTCTTGTCTGTTTCTAGCATAAATATAGCAATGTGTCAAAGCACCGTAATGGTTTTGGTAAATTAAAACCGACCACGCTTCAAAATGAAGTGGTCGGTAGGTGAGGCAAACTCTAAAAATTAAGTGCCCACATCGGCTCCGTTTCAACCCTCATGTCGAGTGGACTGTCTTTCTCGACCTTCTTCGCGGTTTCCTCGAGGGTCATGGCCGGAGTCAGGTCTTCAGGTTTAAGACCCAGCGTGACTGATAAGTTTCGGCATGATTCGGGAGTCAGGCCAATATCTGAAAGGGGAATTGATCCCCATAAATGAGGGGCGACGCTGAAGCCCGTCATTTCAAAAAGGACATCTTTAACAAAAACTTCGGCGGTGTGAAGGTTCATAATTTTGCTGGGTTGACGGGCTTCTATCTAGGGTCAGCCTATCACAATGGGTTAAACAAAAACAGCGCCGAAACGCTGTTTTTGCAAATGACCTCTAAGCTCCGGGAACTGGACCGCGGGTACGTTTTTCGAAACTTACAGTTTCAGTACCCCGATTGGATTTTTCCCGCGCCACTGTGGCTTGAAAAAATGCTCAATCGGGCTTCGAATCCAGTCCGCAAGTGAAATCGTTCACTTGCTTCCTCGGAGCGAGGTCAAACAAAAACAGCGCCGAAACGCTGTTTTTGCAAATGACCTCTAAGCTCCGGGAACTGGATTCGCCCGCGACTAAAACCTCGCCGCCGCTCGGCCTTGTCTGGGCACCGCCTCGTTGGTTTTGTCTGCTGACAAAAACACAACTCCGGCGTTCGAATCCAGACGGACGCAAAGCAGTTTGCGTCCTTTCCCGGACCTTAGATGAAGCAAAACCGCCCAAGACGGGCGGTTTGCTAAATGACCTCTAAGCTCCGGGAACTGGATTCGAACCAGTGACCAATCGCTTACACTTAATTCATCATTACTGATGGCGTGGACTATATCACCACCATATCCTTGCGGATTTAGGTGCCTCGGTATCTAGTCTCTACGGCGCCCGAGCATATAAACTTTATGTGCTCGGTTCCCACGGTATTGCCCTCAATTTTTAAATAGTAGGGTTCCACCGTTATCCCGAAGTTTTCGATTTACCTTTCGATAAAAAGCTGCATTACTCTACAGGCGACTGCTCTACCGCTGAGCTATCCCGGAGCTTAATTGTCATTTATTATTCGGTTTTCAATTTACTCTGCGCTGTCTAATTTCGTTATGCCCGCTCCGACTTCTCGGTGACAGTTGGCACACAGCAAGGCACACTTATCTAGTTCCGCTTTTACTTTTTCCCAGGATCTTGTGTACCCTTTATCACCAATTGCGAAACTTTTGTCTCGCTTGTCTAGATGATGAAGTTCTAATGCTCCCGGATACCTTTCATAACCGCAAACTTGGCATTTTCCGCCCTTGTATTCAATAGCCAGCAGCTTAATTTTTTTCTACGCTTTGCTACGGCCTTAATCAAGGCTTCTCGACGATCTGCGTATTTTCTATTATCTGGCATAGTGATAAATCAAAGAGCTGGCTTATAATAGCAAAATTTTTGAGAGTTGCAAAAGTCAGAATGAAAACCACTAGCGGGTGCTAGTGGTTTTCATTAATCCCTAGTTTTTCGAAAATTTACTTCTCAAACATCTCGCCGTGCTTCCAGGGTGTCCCAAGCTTTGGCAAAGCGAAACGGTCTAGTCCGTACCAGCCGGCAATACGCCAAGCTAGAATCAAAAATAACTGCAAAATGCCCAGAACAGGGTTGGTGCTCACGGTGCCAGCCAAAAGATAGTTGAGGTTCATAAAACTGCCGAAGAAGGCGGCAATGCCGGTAAACAAACCCAAAATCAATCCCAGACCAACCGCGATTTCGCCATAAACTACCAGATTGGAAAAAACGATTGGGTGATTCAGTACGAAATTTTGAATGAAGCTCGCATACCAGCCGGCAACATCAGGGTGCTCGCCTACGGTTTTTTGTAGGGCTCCTGCCAGAAATCCTTTGAGGGCGGTGCCAGCCTGTTCGCCTAACCAAGCCGGAGAATTAAGTTTTGAAATTCCGGCCATTAGCCATTCATAACCAACATAGAGTCGGATAACGAGCCAAAGCATGGCCAGTCGGGTGTCGGCAAATAAAAGTCTGGCCAACTTTGGCTCCGGAATGGTCGCGACAAATTTTGATTTAGTCTCCATATTTTTTTTAATTTCTAATTAAGTGAAAAGGCCAACCTTTTGTCATATACTATATAATACATATCGAATCCTCGATAGTGGGAGATGTGTCCCGTTAGAGATATTTTGTTTCGAATTTAAAGATTTTCTCAAGTTGCTGTGAAAAATTGTCTTTCGTTTTGCTCCGCAGACTTCGGAAGCGTTTCGTTAATTTGTCGGTGTGGGGTATTATTCATCTAATGTTAATTTCACATAGGGGTGTCAAAAGTACACAACTTCACGCTTCCTATCTCTAACGGGATGTACATCAAGGTAAAAGTCAAAACCAATTCGGACGAGGAGTTGTTTGAAAAAGTCTCGGACACGAGTTTTAAGATACAGGTCAAGGAAAAGGCCGAGCGCAATCTGGCCAATACTCGCGTGATTGAGCTCTTGCGACGACATTTCGGGCCGAAAGCCGGTCAAATCCGGATTGTGAATGGGCACCATAGCCCGAGCAAGCTTGTCGCGGTCGGGGATTGATAGGCAGTCTTAATAATTTTTGCTAAAATTAAACTATGACAAAAATCAATACTAAAATTAAAGCCACCGACATAACTTTAACTCCGGAAATTTCCGATTACCTCGACAAGAGACTTTCAGCTTTGGAAAAATTCGTCGATGCCGAGGACGATGCCAACATTTGCTTTGTTGAATTGGCTCGTACCACTTCTCATCATAAAGCCGGAGATATTTTTAAAGCCGAACTCACTCTCCATTTGGGCGGGCAAAGTTTTCGAGCCGTCTCGGAAATGGCCGATCTGCACTCAGCGATTGATAAAGTTAAGGATGAGTTGTTGCAAGAGTTGCGAGGCAATAAAACCAAGCAAATCAGTCTGATTAGACGAAGTGGCCGACAGATCAAGAATTTGATTAAAGGTATCAGCAATTGGCGTCCTAACAAAAAATAAATTCAATTTATGGTGAAATCAAAGACACAGCAAAAACTGTTGCCGCTCGAACTTGCGCTTGCAATAGTAATTATTTTGGGCATTCTAGCCTATGTTCTCGGTCCTTGGCGGCCAAGTCCAAAGGAGACGGACACGACCAACTTATCAACCACTAATAGTTTAAATACAAAAAATATGGCAGTTAAATCGAGCGAACAGCAAATTAGTAGAGCAATTTTGAAAACCACTTCCGGCAATATTGAAATCCAATTTTTCAGTGACAAAGCGCCGGCAACCGTGGCCAACTTTGTGAAACTCACGCAGTCCGGTTTTTATGACGGAGTTAAATTTCATCGAGTTATTAAGGATTTTATGATTCAATCCGGCGATCCTCTAAGCAAAGGCGATAACACTGCTCTCTATGGCCGAGGTGGTCCCGGCTACACTTTTCCGGATGAGATCAATGACCAAAAAATTGTTCGTGGTGTGATTGCCATGGCGAACGCCGGACCAAACACCAACGGCAGTCAGTTTTTTATTGTCACGGCGGCCGCCACTCCGTGGCTCGATGGTAAACACACTGTTTTCGGCAAGGTTGTTTCCGGGATGGATGTCGTGGATAAAATCAACAATGTAATTACAGGGGAGAGTGATATTCCTAAGACGCCGATTGTGATTAATTCAATAGAACTGAAATAAAAGTATATAGTATTAGGTGTATGGTATATGGTATGAAGAGGGAAAGAAATATGGGATAAAAGACACTAAAACAGCCCCAAGGACAGGGCCGTTTTAGTGCTTGACAAATTGGCGAGGATTTGCTATTGTGCTGAAAGAGAAAGGAAAAATTATGAAAAAAGCCGAACATGTTCTCCAGGGAATTGCCGAGGATGCTGAGATGCGCTTTTCTGAAGCCCAGGAGTTAGTAGCAAAGATCCTTCTTGCTGTGAATCCGGGGGTTGTTCTGTCAGAGTATCAGCAGGTAAATTTGGTTGAGAATATCACCACCAAGGCTAGGCATCTTCGCTTTGCAGAGCGTGAAAATTCCCGTGAGAGAGTTCAAAACGAGCTTAACTGTTTTGTCCTCTTGGTAGCGACCTATATCAACTCTTGCCGTTCCGGCTCGTAAAGGTTTGGCAGATCTAGCACCTCGCTTCGGCGGGGTGTTTTTAATTTTTTCCCTAAAACAAATTAAGAATTTGTTCGGGCAACCCTAAACCAATCGGATTGGTTTAGGGTCTAGTCGCAAAATCTTGGTAGCTAATTTCCTTTTTGCCCTCGGGAACCACTCTTTCGATTACAAATTGGCCATCTCTGAAACTGGCTTTTTTGATAATGACTCGAATTTGTTTGCCACCCTTTTCTGCAAAGAAATAAGTGCCCGGCCAGCCGAAGTAAGCGCGATATTTTAAATAGTTAGTTTTTGGGTCGGCCGTGAGATTGATGAGTCCGTCTTCTTTTTTAATTTTGTGACAAAAAGTCGCTTTGGCCGGGTCCTGTGTCTCTGGGGCGATGTTTTCGGAAATTATTTTTTCAGTAGTTTTAATTAAAAGGCTCTTGGCGATTTCATTTAGTCTCATTCGCAATTCCGGGGCAGTTTCATCCGGTCGGATTTCCGTTTTCTCGCTTGCTACTACATCTCCGGCGTCAAGCTCGTAAACCATTTTTTGGATTGAAACTCCGGTTTCAATGTCTCCATTTAGAATTGCCGACTCAACCGGTGTGGCGCCACGATATTTTGGTAGTAGGGAATAGTGGACATTAAAACTGCCAAGTTGAGGAATTTGTAAAATTGATTCCGGGATGATTTTGCCGTAGGCGGCAACTAGGAACATTTGACAATTGACCTTTGACAACTGACTGATGAATTCAGAATCTTTTAAAGAAGTGGGTTGGAGGCATTCAATATTATTTTCGATAGCCCAGGTTTTAACTGGTGGTGGTGTGACAATCATTTTTCGGCCGACTGGTTGATCGGGGTTGGTAATTATAACGGCAGGAACAAAACCGGCCCCTTTTAAGGCCTCAAGCAAATCTGCCGCCAGACTTGGCGTGCCGAAGAAAGCAAATTTTGTTTTTTGATTATTTATCATGCAGTTTCTTCGGGGGGATCTCAACGATGTCCTTGGCCTTATCAATAAAGAGAATACCTTCAAGATGATCAACCTCGTGCTGGAAAACTTGAGCTAAAAGACCGCTGGCGCCGCGAGTGATTTTTTCCGCCTTTTCGTTGTAAGCCTCGACGGTGGCGTTCTCGGAGCGTTTGACTCGACCGTATAGCCAGCGGACTGAAAGGCAGCCCTCTTCCATAAAATCCTTCTTGCGAGAGAGCTTGATAATTTTGGGGTTGATGAAAACTAAATCAGAGCCGTCTTTTTTAGTCGACCTGACCTTCTTTGACTGCTGGGCGAGAATTTTTCCAGAGACAACAAAAATCCGCAACGGTTCACCGATTTGCGGGGCGGCGATAGCAACGCCGTCATCCTGAGTGGCTAGAGCCTCCTTCATTTCAGAAATTATTTTCTGAATCTCCGGTTTACCGATTTGCGAGACCGGAACTTCCTTAGCCTTTTCTCTAAGGACTGGGTTGTCACGGTTTACGATTTCCAGCATAATTTAGCATTATATAATAGAACCACGAATATGTACACGACACAAATACACGAATGGGGACGAATGACACGAATATTCATGTGTCCTATTCGTAAAGGTCCTTAACAAAAAACCCACCGTCGCTTGCGCTAAGGCGGGTGAGAGTGGGGAGGTTATTCGAAGATTACGATTTTTCCTAGTGGGCACCGGCGGACCAATTGGAGGAAGATTCTGGCGGTTCCCGCTAGCTCCGGGTCAGGTTCGAAGACTGCCGCAGAGTGAAATGATCCGTCACTGCCGTCCTGTCTCAGGAAAATCCCTCCGGAAAGATATTCCCAGGCCTGTTTCACTTCTGTGGGAGTGGCAGTCGGGGAGATACTTTTTCTTAAATGTGAGTTCACCAAAGCCTTGAGGAGGCGTGCCAGCTCTGCCGGCAATTCTCCCTTCTTGCTCATCTCGTCCAGTTCTTGTTGGTAGTTGTTCACGGAAAGAACGATGGGTAAGGACGATTTTTGCTGAGGTGGTCGAATTGTGCCCTCCCGCGTGCCACTGTCGGTATAGATTGTGGCTTCTCCGGCGGCCCTGACCACCGCTTGCGCTCGGTTATTCAACATCCAGAAAGTGACCTCATCGGCATGACAGTTGGAGTGTTCACCCCGCAGGTCGCTAGTGTTCAGTATAATCTTCATTTGCGGTTCTGTTCTTTGCGGTTTGTTTCCTTGCTACACTATTTCTGTTTCGGCGGGTAGATTGCATTGTAGTTGCCATTGCTCTGAAATGTCGCTCTGCCGACGGCACGAATCGCCACCTGCACTTCCGGCTTGAATTTGTCGAAGCGAGTCAAACTTGTGCTGCACTTTTTATGCTCCGGCTTGAGATCGAATGAGTCAGGAAATAGTTCCATAGACGGTCCTTTCTCGGGTTTTGTTGGGTTCACTGCTCTGCCGGTAGACTATCACATATCACAAAAATGTCAACTTTTCTTTGACTTTTCTTGATTTCCCACCCTGCACTAATTGTGGCGATTGCTACAATTAGTGCAGGGTGAGGCCATTCTTTTTTGTGGCAGAGTTTTCTATCAAATCTCTTCTTCTCGCTACTTTCTGCTAACTACCCACTACCCACTACCAATCCCGACGTCAGAAGTCGGGACCCCGACCGAAGCGTCGGGGCTAGATAAGGTTTTCCGGATTAATCGCGATACTCCAGGCCGGCGATAAGCTCCGAAGTTTATTGAGCAACTCTTCATTTGGCCACTGGGCTTTAGGAATTTTGATTAAGGCATTCATAATGTGCTTGCCTTTAATAACAGCGACGAAGGCTGGAAAAACCGCCGGCTTAAATTTGGTAAAATCAATCTCAAACTTTTTCATTTCACCAAGCGCGTATTCCTTGGTGCCGCGGAGCGACAGTTTAATCAGTACGGTAAAAGGCGGATAATTAAAGCTTTGGCGCACCTCGATTTCATCTTTGTAAAAGTCGATGGTATTGCCGGAAAGCGCGTATTCAAAAAGCTTCTTTTCCGGGTTGCGAGTTTGAATTAGAAAGTTCTCGGTGCTTAGAGACCTCAAGCGCAAAAGAATTTGGAAGACGCGCTCATCAATTCGAAAATCCGGAATAGCAAATAAGGCGTCAAGCGAAGCTACCGCACAGTTTTCGATTTTCTGGTCGAGATAGGTCAGTGCCATCTCTGTGCCCAAAAGAATACTGCCGGGCGAAGCGTAAAATTTTTTGGCCACTTCGGCGGCCTGCTTCTGGGTCTTGGTCTTGTCTTTGCTAATCTTGAAAATATTGGCATCTGGGAAGTGGGCGGTGATTTCGGCTTCGACCCGGTCGACTCCGATGCCAAGTGGTTTGAGACGCCAGCTGCTGCAATTTTTGCATGTTTCTTCAGCACTGCGCTTTGTTCCGCAACGATGACAAAGGAAGAAATTGCTTCTGGCCGATGAATAAAGGATTACCGGAGCTTGGCAGTGCTCGCACATCACGGTTGTGCCACAGTCGCTACAAACCGTTTGTGGCGCCAAGCCTCGCCGAGCAGAAAAAATAAAAAGCCGGTCGTTATTGTTGCGACTCCGGTTGACGAGATCAATTAGCTCATCACCAAGAACAGAAAAAGTCTTTTCCGTGCCATCGCCCTGGCGCTTAAGGTTGACTAATTTCGTGCTGGCAGTGGAAAGTGAGCGAAATTTGAGCGGTGTATACTCAACGAGTTCGCCGCCCTTGGTGCGCCAAATAGTTTCGATTCGGAGCAGCGAGTCGCCGAGAATCAAGCGAGTCTTATTTTCCTTGGCGAAAGCTTCGGCTAACAAGCGAAAATCCAAGTAGGGTCGGGCCTGCGACATATATGATTTGGAGCTTTCCTTTTCAAAAATGATAGTGCCGATATCGTCTCTGGGTACGGCTAGAAAGTTGGCGGTGCCGATAATTAAAACTGAATGGGCTTCGGCCTCAAGTTTGTTCCAAGTCTCCAGTAAGTCTTTTTTGGGTAATCCGGAGTGCAGCAAAAAGACAAAATTCTTAATGCCCCTTTCGAGAATGTCATAAAGAGCCTGGGCCTCGAAGCTGGTGGGTAAGCAAAGAAAAACTGAAGATTTTTTGGCGAATTCCTCGCGAATCAAACTTTTATAGTGCGAAAGTCTTTCTTCATCATCCGCTTGAATGACGAGCTGTTCTGTGTGTGGACGAGACTTGTTGGTCGAAGCGCCGATTTTTCCTTTGGCCTTATCTTTAACTAGCTTTTCCAAAATAATTGGCGCGACGGCGGTGTTTAAAACCGAACCGGTTGTCGCGGAAAGATCGGTCGCCACGGCTTTGCTGGCCTTGATAAAAGCTTCCGGCAGACCACCTTTGGCTCCGATTTTTGCCAGTTTTTTAATTTCAAATCCAGCCGAGCGCAGTTCAGCTCTCGCGTCACTCGCGTTCTCAACCTCGGCAACGATGGCTGGTATTAGCTTTTTGCGAAGAGGGACAGAAACGATTGTGCCGACAGTCAAGTCCTTGGAGGTGAAATAGGAGAGCGCCTCAAGGCCGGTCGTTTTGGAGATGGGTATGACCTTGATCAATTTGAGCCCGACTGATTCTGTTTGGTCCATGGCACTATAGTCGCAGAAATATTGACTGATTTCAACTTCTTGGGATATTCTAATAACAGAAGGACTTGCTTATGACTATGATTAAAGTTTACCATCGGCCTCTCCACGATTGCCCGGTTTTAGGAAAACTGGTTCTGGTGATGCAACTTAGGGCCTACCATGATGAATTTTGCCTCTGCTGTGAACATTGCGACGGGCAAGTTGCCAGCTTTGAGCTTAGGGAAAGTGTGGAGGAAGTTCGTGAACCGCGTTCTAGGATTTGTTTGCCCGGCCACTCTTGTGGCCGGGCTTTTTTATCAAGGCTCAACCTCGCTAAGCGAGGTTGAGCCTTGATATTAGATCTCTCTCAAAATTTTTATTTTTGCGCCGAGGCTTTGCAGTCGCTTGACGATGTCTTCATAGCCACGATTGATGCTGTAAATGTTTCGTAAAATCGAAGTACCTTCGGCGGCGAGCATGCCGATTAGGATAATGGCGGCCGGACGAAGCGCCGGCGGACAGACTACTTCAGCTGCTTTCAATTTGGTCGGTCCATTCACAAAAAGTCGATGCGGGTCGGCCAAAATTGTATCAGCACGCAATTTGTCGAGCTCCTTGTAATAGATGGCGCGCTCCTCGTAGACCCAGTCGTGAATCAAGGTCTGACCCCTCGCTTGGGTCGCGATGACGGCGAAAAATGGCAAGTTGTCGATGTTGAGCCCAGGATAAGGTCGGGCCTCAATTTTGTCGGGCGGGGCGGTCAATTTTGATGGATAGGTGGTGATATCAACTAAATCAGTCTCACCATTTCGGGCCTTGTAGCGTTTGGAGATTTTAAAGCGAAAACCCATTTTTTCGAGTTTCAGAAGCTCAATTTCCAAAAAGTCGATCGGGGCGCGGGTAATTGTGATATTCGATTTGGTGGTAGCGGCGGCCGCGATAAAGAACATTGAGTCAATCGGGTCCTCACTAATCGAATACTCGACATCCTTTTTGATTTCCTTGAGACCGTGCACAATCAGAGTCGAGGTGCCGATACCTTCGACTTTGACCCCGAGGGCCTGCAGGAAAAAGCAAACATCCTGGACTTGATAGTTGGCCGAGGCGAACCGAATCGTGGTTTTGCTGGGAATGAGCGCGGCCGCCATTAAAACATTTTCAGTCACCGTATCGCCGGTCTCGTAGAGAACGATATAATTGGGCTTCAACTTTTTCTGACTGATTCGGTACTCTTTTGATTTTGTCTCGATTTTCACACCAAGTTTTTCCAGGGCGAAAACATGAGGCGCGATGGTGCGGGCGCCCAAACGGCAACCGCCAACGTGAGGCAAGGAGAATTTCTTCAAAAAGTGGATGAGTGGGCCGATGAGCATAATAATGCTCCGGGTCTTGGTGCCGGCCTCGATATCAAAATTTTTGATATTGAAATTCTGTGGCGGCTCAATTTCCAAATCACTGTTTTGCCAACGAACTTTAATATCAAGGCTGGTGAGTACTTCGATAATGCGGTTGACCTCCTCAATTTTTGGGACATTTCTCAAGGTTGTCTTGCCGCGGTTTAAGAGGGAAGCGCAGAGCAAACCGACGGCCGCATTTTTAGAGGTTTTAGTTTGGATGGTGCCGGAAAGGGGAGAAGCGCCTTGAATTTGGACATCAAGTCGCCCCTTCGATAGCTCAATTAAATTTCGTTCCAAAGCGGCACTAATTTTTGAAAGTGTTCCGGCCGAAATGTTTTGCGAGCCGGATTCGAGTCTGGCGATGGCACTCTGGGTGGTGCCAATTTTCTGAGCCAGCTCTTCCTGGGAAATGCCCCGCTCTTCTCGCAGGTTTTGAATCAATTTTCCTAAGGAGGCCAGGGTTTTATCTTTTTTCTGATGTTTCATGTTTTATGTCTAATGTTTTATACATACAATATAGCATAGACGCTATATTAATTATAGGGGTAAAAATTGGGGAAAAAGAAAAGCCCTCCGGGTGGGGAGGGCTTGGGGACTTGCTACAATTTTTTGATGGGCACTTCCCATGGAGTTGGGGAGTCCTGACCTTCGCGTCGCCCTTTCAGGAAAGCGGCGATGAGGATTGCCAGGGTGGCGCCTACCATGATCACGACCACATAGGTCGGGACCTCGAAGAACCAGAACGCCCCACCCATCATGAGTATTGCCAGGAATATAATCGGCCAAAAGATGATTTTATTCATCATAATTTGCCTTGGTTAGGGTTTACGGCTGTCCGAATACAATTTACCAGATTAAAATTTTATGTCAAGCAATTTAAAAGCCGCGCTCGTTGCGAGCGCGGCTGGGGGCTTACTGTTTTGGGCGGGCACTTTCGAGTAGCTGTTGGACAGCAGACTTGATGGCTTCATCCACTTCGATCGAAATGTTCGGGTCCCCGTCATATCCGGTGCCGGGACCCGGAATATTGAGGTACTTTCTGAAACGCAGGTAATGCCCTTGGTGGGCGGAACTGCCTCCGTGCTCGGTGATGAGCATTTCGCCGAATTCTATCTGACCGTCCGTCAAAAATGCCCCCTTCATGTCTTTGTCACTGAAAATTCGGGTGCCAGTGTCAAATTCCTCCCGACTGTGCCTGACCAGCCAAGTGACCAGCCAACGGTAAGCTGGGGTGGCATCAGGGCGAAGTCGAATTGTTAAGTTGGCGACGCTGGCCTCAATGACCAGCTGTTTGTTTGCCAAGTCAAGAGTTTTGACTTGGCATTTACCACTATGGAGGTGGTGCCAGATTGGTATACCGAACAGTCGGGATCGCGGCGCTATTTCTGTCATAAGCTTCCTTTGGTTCAGGTTGTCTAAAGCGATTATCGATATTTGCGGGCCGTTGTCAACCCCGTTAGAGATTTGTTGTTAGGAATGGCCGTGGCTGGGTAATTAAAGTCTTTACACAGTTTGATAGATGCTGAGAGTAGCCACGGTCGTCTTTAGAAGACGACCTATCTCTAACGGGGTCAAGTATTAAAATTCTCTGTATACCATATACTATATACCGTATACCTAATACTTTTTTCTCGTGTCATTTTTCTCCAAAAAACTTGGAATTGACTTGGGTACAGCCAACACCTTGGTTTTTGTGCCGGGCAAAGGGATTGTGCTAATGGAGCCGTCGGTAGTGGCGGTTTCGGAGCAAGATAATAAAATTTTGGCGGTCGGAGTTGAGGCCAAAAATATGATCGGCAAAACTCCGGAGTCGATTATTGCTTACCGACCAATGAAAGATGGTGTGATTGCCGATTATCGCGTGACAGAAGCGATGCTCCGTTATTTTATCGACAAAGCTCTCGGCCCCTTCAACTTTTTCCGACCGGAAGTAATGGTCTCTGTGCCGGCTGGTGTCACCTCGACTGAAAGGCGCGCGGTTATTGAAGCGGCAATTAAAGCTGGCGCCAAAAATGCTTATGTTGTGAAGGAGCCGATTTTGGCGGCAATCGGGGCGGGAATTCCAATTTACGAACCAATCGGCCACATGATTGTTGATATTGGTGGAGGCACCACTGATGTGGCGGTGATCTCTCTTGGTGGCATCGTGTCCTCAACTTCGGTCAAGTGTGCCGGCAACCGAATCGACTACGCCATCACCGACTACATTAAAAAAACTTTCAATTTGGCCATCGGTGATCAGACGGCTGAAGATATTAAAATTAAAATTGGCTCGGCAGTTTTGGTTGAGGAGGAGCTCGCCCTTGTCATCAAAGGCCGAGATTTTCTTTCGGGCCTGCCTCGTTCGACGGAAATTAAGACGAATGAAATCGTGAAAGCGATTGCCAAGGAACTGCGCGACATGATTAAGGCTATCAAGGATGTGTTGCAGGAGACTCCGCCGGAACTTGCTGCTGACATTATCGACCGGGGCATTATTATGACCGGCGGGTCTTCGCAATTACGCAATTTGCCGGAGCTGGTTTTTCGCCGAACTGGCGTGAAGGCCATTTTGGCCGACGACGCACTCTACTGCGTTGCCAAAGGCACCGGTATTGCGCTCGAACACCTGGATACCTACAAGAAATCGATTATCGCCAAGCGCTAATTCTTTGAAAATGACAAACCGAAACCAATCGAACAAATCGGTTAAGTCCCGGCTGGTTTTGGACCTACCGCTTCACCACGCCTACTGCCTTTATGGTCCGGCTCCGGAAATTTTTGAGAATCTCAAACTATTTTTGGAGGGAGAATTAAAAATCGAGACAGTTGGCAACCCGGATTTTTGGCAGGCCGATTTCGAGAGTTTTGGTGTGGAGGAAAGTCGGGAGCTCATCAATCGGCAACTGTTAAAATCGGCCGGCGGCGGTAAGAAAATAATTATTGTGAAAACCCCGTCGATTACTTGGGAGGGGCAGAGCGCGCTTCTAAAGGTTTTCGAGGAGCCGACACGGGAAACCCATTTTTTTCTGATTTTGCCTTCAGTCGAAAGATTGCTGCCAACCTTTAAGTCCAGATTGATGATTGTGCCTTTCGTGGGCACGAAGGATGAAGATTTGTCGCCCGAAGTCCAAAAATTTCTGAAAGCCAATTTGGCTCAGAAATTTGAGATTAGTAAAAAAATGGCTGAGCAAAAAGATGCCCAGTTGGCGATCAGATTTTTGAATTTGCTGGAAGAGAATTTGGCGGGGGAGTCGGTAGTCAAAAACCAAAAAACTTTATCGGCGATTTTACAAGCCAAGAATTATCTGAGCGATCGGGCGCCGTCCATCAAAATGCTTCTCGATTGGGTAGCCATGAGTACCAATAACCAAATAACGAATCAACCAAAACAATAACCTGAAGCCTGTCCCGTTAGAGATCTGTTGTTTTGTCACTCGTCAATATTCTTCGCCTGCGCACTATTTTTATCGTGTCATTGCGGTTGGACATTCCTGGTCATTCTGAATGACCAATCTCTAACGGGATGATATAATATTTTCATTACAAACTTAGTTTTAGTTTATGACTCATTATGTGTGTAAGGGTCTCTGTGGAAGCGAGTCGGTTTTGCCCGGTATCTGCGATTCTTCTAGTTGCGAAAAAACCGGCAAGCCATTAATGGAATGTAAGTGTGCTGACGGTAAGCACGAATCAATCGGTCGTTTGGCCAGTCGAGGGATATCCGACGATTCTCCGGCCGGTAAAGGTGACAACTAAGCGGTTCTTTTAAAAACTTCATGGGACTAGATTTTTTAATCAAAAACGGGAATGAGCTATTGGCCACAGTCGCCTCTGCCGATTACTGGAGAGATTTTTCAAGCTGGTTGGCATTGCCACTGGCGCTAGTTTTAACGACCGTCATCAGTTTGCTGATTTGGCATCGCCAGAAAAAAGCTGATCTCTTGAAATATGAGTTTATCACTGTGGTGGCTCACAAATTTCGAACTCCGCTCACATATATCAAATGGTCGGCCGAAAATTTGGCTCTTTCCAATGACCCGGCCGAACGCAAAAGGGCGGTTGATGAGATTTTGACCGCCAATGCTCGCTTGGTGGAACTCACGAATGCACTTTCAGATTTATCGATGGCGAATGGCGCTTCCTATTTTTATAAATCAGAAAAAATTGAGCCACGAAAGTTAATCGATAGTGTTTTGGGGACACTGGATTACCAAATTAAAAAGAAAAAAATCGATTTGCATATTCGTGAACTCGTCACCTCTCGAATTGTTGGCGATTTTCGTCGCCTCACTTTTGCTCTTGGGATTGTCGTGGAAAACGCCGTCATGTATACGCCGGCCGGCGGCTCGATCGGCATTACGGTTTCCCAAAGTGACAAGCTGGTCTCGATTGCGGTCAAGGATTCTGGAGTCGGCATTTCCAGGGAAGAACTGTCAGCGATGTTTTCCAAATTCTTCCGTGGCGCCAAGGCCAAACAAATCGACAGTGGTGGCGTTGGTATCGGCCTGTTTATGGCTAAAAAAATTGTTGAAAAAAACGGCGGCCAAATCGAAGTTTTTTCGGAAGGAGTTGGGAAAGGGGCAACATTCGCTATTAAATTACCGGCCGTGAAATAGCGTTTGGTTATTGTTTCTTGGTTCCTGGTTATTCTGGTATCATATTCAGATGTTTCAAAAATTTTTACTTAAAAAAATGCTGTCGACCCAGTTAAAGGGTGTGCCGGAGGCGGAGCAAGACCGCTTGATTGCCATGATTGAAAAAAATCCGGATTTATTTAAAAAAATTGCCGAGGAGGCTAAAGTTTTGACCGACTCGGGCAAGGATAAAATGGAAGCGGTTAAGGAGGTGGTTTCTAAATACCAAAAGGAGCTTAGCGGAATTCTGTAAATCTAAATTATCTGTTCCAGACTCACTAATTTTTAAAGTTTTTCAAACTGCACTAAATTCTGCTATCGCAGAATTTAGTGCAGTTGGTGAAAATGCTTTAGTGAGTCAGTGAAATAATCAGTTTTCGTATTTCGGACGATTTGTGATATCTTTTGGAGCATGTCTCTAAGTATTGGTATCGTCGGTCTGCCTAATGTTGGGAAGTCCACTCTTTTTAACGCTCTGACTCGCAAGAGTGTCTTGGTGGCGAATTATCCTTTTGCCACGATTGATCCGTCGGTGGGGGTGGTGGCGGTTCCGGATGAGCGCTTGCAAAAGCTTTCTGACTTTTCCAAATCGGCCAAAACCGTGCCAGCGGCGGTTGAATTTGTTGACATTGCGGGACTAGTGAAAGGGGCTTCGGTTGGTGAAGGTTTGGGCAATCAATTCCTGACCAATATTCGTGAGACGGACGCCATTGCCGAAGTGGTGCGAATTTTTGAAGATGACAATATTATTCATGTTGACGGCAAAATTAATCCCCTTAGCGATATTGAGGTAATTAATCTGGAATTGATTTTGGCCGACTTGCAGACGGTCTCAAAAAGAATTACGAATATCGGGAGAGATGTGAAGGCCGGCAAAAAAGAGGCAAAAATTGAAGAAGGACTTTTGGCCAAATTGAAAATCGCGCTTGAGGCAGGGAAGTTGGCTTCGACCGTTCCGGCCGATGATTTTGAGAAACCAATGTTGAAACAGCTCTGTCTGATTTCAGCCAAACCGATTATTTATGTTTTGAATAAAAAGGCCGGCGGCAAGAATTTGGATGATCTTAATGACGAAAGGTATCAGAAGCTTTTGGAATTTTTCAAACAAAATAATGCCAAGTGGGTGGCGGTGGATGCTGGGTTTGAACAAGAGCTCAAAGATATGGGGGATACGGATAAGAAAGAAATGCGTGAAGGCCTTGGCGTGAAAGACGATGGTATCAACGACTTAATTAAAAAAGGTTATGAGACTTTGGATTTGATTACTTATTTCACAACCGGCGAGGATGAAACTCGTGGTTGGACCATCAAAAAAGGTTGGACCGCGCCGGAGGCCGGCACGGCGATTCATGGTGATTTCAAAGAAAAATTTGTTAAGGCCGAGGTGATTGAGTGGGACAAACTGCTCTCTGCAGGCTCTTACAGCAACGCCCGCGAAAAAGGTATGTTGAGGACGGAAGGGAAGGAGTATATCGTCAAAGGTGGGGATGTGATTGAGTTTAAGATTTAGGCAAGAAAAAATCACAGAAATTTAGGAGTCTCAGGGAATCGCCTGGTTGACTAGCAACGCTCCCAAATTTCTGTGATAACCAATTCGCGTCGCCCCTTTCGGAGAAGTAGGAGATTGGTCAGTGTTCTCGCTACGAATATATTAATATTATCAAACTTCTAAAAAAATGAAAGATGGTAGTGCGATAGAGTTTAGAATATAGATAAAAGGCCATCACCGAAATGATGGCCGAGACTGGTCGCCGGTCGGAACTTACTTGGGGCTTGGGGGCAGAACATTCGCGGGGACCTCGATGGCGGTTTCGCCCTTGCCCATTTTTCTTCGGATGTTGCGGGGGAGTTCGCTACCGGCAGGGACTGACCCGATGATGATGAGTGTGTTGCGGTCGGTCTTGAAGACGGCTGGACAGGGGCCGACACCGCACCGAGCTTCAGTGGGAGTGATTTCTTTGGCTTTCATAGATAAGAACCCTTTCACTCGGAATTATCACATAAGATTGTCTAATGAACAAGGGGCTAAAAGAGGATGAATAGGCCCCCGTGTCAGCAGTTGTTGAAAAATAAAAACCCACCAAGACTGACGCCTTGGCGGGCTGAAGTTGGGGTCGAGGCTTTCGCAAAGGATTGTTCCGCTCGCCTTACCTTCAGATTCTGTGCTACCGGCGCTTGTTTTGGTGCCGACTTTTCGGTTTCGTGGCACTTAATGCCGCCAATTTCTTATGGCGCTCGCTCCTGAACGCACTGTTTTTGACGGTTGTAACTCGTGCGCCAATCAAGACCTTAAGAAATTTCCTGGCAGCTTCCTCTTCAAGCCGGCTAAGCCGCCATATTCCTTCAGGGTCTACCAGTCGCTTCAAATTGCGGACTGTCGCGGCGGCCTCGAAGTCCTGCTGTTCACAAAGCTCGGCTGTTACCTCCTCCAAAATTAACTTAATCGTCGCTCGCATATTTTCCTTTCTGTTGAAAACGAATCTGAGGCTATTATATCATAGCTGTATAAATTGTCAAGCGAGGCACAATGGCGGGTCTACTAGTGTTGACAAGAGGCGGTTTATATGATAGTTTCGGATTAGAGCCATTTTCGTACTTCAAAAAAGAAAGGCTGAGAATATGAAGGATATGAAGAAACCGCCGAAATCTTATCTCAATTCACGGCGTCCGACCTTCCATGAAGCGGCGGCGCTTGAGGGGGGTACCTTTATGGAAGCTATGGCTTCCTTGGAAAGGAAGGGCTACTTCGAACCTGCCCCTGGGCCATGGAAGCTTGGTATTCAGGATCGAGGCATCGGGAGAAACAACTTTGCCATTCTAGACCGTTTTGGTGATTTGGTGGTAGAAGCTCCCAGTCGAGCTACTGCCGATTTAATTATCGCGGCGGTTAACGCGAGTCGGAAGAAGAAAAAGTAATTTACAACCCGCCATCTCAAAACAGAACCCTCTGTCACGAGATGGCGGGTTTTTAATTGAAAAAGCCGAAGCGCGGAGCGCTTCGGCGTAAGGGTGATGTTGCCCTAGTGTTGACCGGTGGGCGAGGGATCGGTTGCCGACCCGACGACCTCAGCCAAACCACTATCGGTTGCTGTGTAAAATTTGCCGGCCATCGGGATAGGTGATTTCGGTGGCACGGAGGTGATAAAGCTCATGCTCTTGGGGCCACCTGCAGTTTCACCGACGAGCATGACCTTCGCAAGATTGTTGGTGTAAACACAGTGGACTTTGAAAACCTTGCCGGTGATGCCGGCGGGAAGTTCGATAATCGAAGTCTTGGCCACTTCCTCCTTAAGTTGGTTTTCCGCGGCCCTTTTCTTGGCCTTGACGATGGCAGGTAGGAGCATGGCTGCCATTATCCCAATAATTGCCAGTATCACCAATAACTCAACGAAGACGAATGCTCTCTTGTTTCTGGTTTTAATTTTCATACGGTCCTTTTCTGCTTTGCATTTTACATAAAATATTTCTGATGTCAAGGAGGCCGAGATTCTGTTTTATGGGGTTCTCGCTTTCTTAAACCGCTCTCGTCAGAGCGGGTTTTATAATGTAAAATTAACGGTATTAAAAATAATCTAATTATTAACATGGATCCAAATTCAGTTGTTTCGATTGCTAAGCCAAAAATGGGGCCAAAGGATTTCTTTCTAAATGTGGCGGCGGCAATCGTGATGTATGTCTCCGCGGGCAGTTTAATCGCTCTTTTGTTTTCAACTATCGATTATTGGCTGATTGATACTGTCAATTATTACAGCTACGGTTTTACTGGTGGGATGCGTTTTGCGATTTCTTCGCTCATTGTGCTTTTCCCGGTTTATCTTTGGCTCATGACCTTGATTCGTAAGGATGCCGACCTGCATCCAGAGAAGCGTGAAGTCGGAATTCACAAAGTGATTGTGTATCTGACATTGTTTTTGGCGGGCGGACTTATCATCGGAGATCTGATTGCCGTGATTAATGTTTTTCTTTCCGGTGAAATCGCCACCAGATTTATCCTAAAAGCTCTGGTGATTTTGATTGTTGGCGCTCTGATTTTCTCCTACTATCTCTACGATTTACGAAAAGGTAGTGCTGGTGACAGGCTGGTCCGCAATGCTTACAAGTGGGGCACGGCGGCAATTGTGCTGGTTTCCATTGTCGTTGCCTTCCTTGCGGTCGGTTCGCCAATGACGGCTCGCCAGGCCCGATTCGATGATCAAAGGGTAAGTGACCTACAAAATATTCAGTGGCAAGTGATTAGCTATTGGCAGAGCAAGGGGCGGTTGCCGACGGCTCTAACTGATCTTGAGGATTCAATTTCCGGCTGGAAAGCGCCAAAGGATCCAGAGACCAAGGTTGACTATAGTTTTGGCGTTAACGGTTCGGAGAGTCTGAATTTCAAGTTGTGCGGCAAGTTTGCCCTGGATAATTCCAAAGACACCCGCAGGGCCAATGATTACAGCTATGGAACCAATGAGAATTGGCAACACTCGGCTGGAGATTTCTGTTTTGCCAGAACGATTGACAAGGACCGCTATCCGGTAAATGTGAGGACTGTGCCGATGGGTTACTAAAAATTTAAAAAGCCGGCTCGTCAGACGAGCCGGCTTTTCTCTTTGAAAAAAACACTAATGGTTGTATGATTTTGCCTATGCACAGCAAAGACTATAATCATCGCAAAATTGAATCGAAGTGGCAGAAGATTTGGGCAAAGCAGAAAATTTATGCCACTAAGGAAGATTCAAATAAAAAAAAGTTTTATATTTTGGACATGTTCCCGTATCCATCCGGTGAAGGGCTTCATGTTGGGCATCCCAAGGGCTATATCGCAACCGATATAATTTCGCGAATGAAAAGAATGCAGGGCCACTCGGTGCTTCACCCGATGGGCTTTGATGCGTTCGGTTTACCGGCTGAGAACTATGCCATCAAAACCAAGACTAATCCGGCGATTGCGGTCGCCAAGAATGTTAAACGCTATAAAAAGCAGTTGGAGATTTTTGGTTTTGATTATGATTGGAGTCGGGAAGTAAACACGACCGACCCGGCCTATTACAAGTGGACGCAGTGGATTTTCTTAAAACTTTTTGAAAAAGGTTTGGCTTATGAATCCTTTGAACCGATCAACTGGTGCCCGTCTTGCAAGACCGGTTTGGCGAATGAGGATGTGGAAGATGGCCTTTGCGAACGCTGTAGCAGTGTGGTTGAGAAAAAGCCGATGCGTCAGTGGGTTTTGAGAATTACTGATTATGCCGAAAGACTGCTTGCCGATTTGGACGCGAAGGATAAAACTGGCGGGCCGATTTTAAACTGGCCGAATTCGATTATCGAGCTTCAGAAAAATTGGATTGGGAAGTCGGAAGGATCGGAGATTAGTTTTAAAGTTTCAAGTTTAAAGTTTCAAGTTGAGGAGGAGATTAGAGTGTTTACGACCAGAGCCGATACGCTTTTCGGCGTCACTTATGTGGTGTTGGCGCCGGAATCAAAATTACTCCAAGACTTAAAACCAAAAATTCAAAACTGGGACGAGATAGTACGATATATCGTACTATCGAAGAATAAAACCGAAATCGAGCGCACAGCCGAAAATAAAGAGAAAACCGGAGTCGAGCTGAAAGGTATTAAGGCGATTAATCCGGCCAATAACGAGGAAGTGTCAATCTGGGTGGCCGATTATGTTTTGGCTGACTACGGCACCGGCGCAGTAATGGCCGTGCCGGCCCACGATGAGCGCGATTTTGCTTTTGCTAAGAAATATAATTTGCCGATTAAGGAAGTTATTGCTCCATACTTTAAAACTGTTTCCGGACCGGATGCTGTTCGTGCCGACAAAAAGACAGAAAAGCGGAAAACGGTTTACGTGATCCTGAAGCATTGGCAAGAAGATAAGTTTTTGTGTTTGGACTGGCAAAAATTTAATTGGCACTCCTTTATTATCGGCGGGGTTGAAGACGGCGAAGATGTCACGGAAACCGCCAAGCGTGAAATCCATGAGGAGACCGGCTTTAAGAATGCCAAGTTTATTCGTCGGGTCGGAGGAGAAGTTCACAGCCACTACTTTGCCGGTCATAAAGATGTAAATAGATATTCCCTGGGCCACACACTTTATTTTGAGCTAGTGGATGGCGAGCAAGATGAAGTCTCTGAATCTGAAAAGGCCAAACATTCTCCGGTCTGGATTGAGCGCGCCAAGATGCCAGAATTCCTTAACCTGCCTAATAATCAATACGCCTGGGGCCTCTTTGATAAAGAGCAGGCTTTTGTTGGACACGGTGTTTTAATTAATTCAAGTAAATTTAATGACACTGAGTCGGCATTGGCCAAAAAAGAAATTACTGAATTTGCCGGCGGGAAAATGATTACCAAGTACAAACTCCGAGATTGGGTCTTCTCGCGTCAAAGGTATTGGGGCGAACCGATTCCACTTGTGCACTGTGCCCAATGTGCCCTTGAGACTGATCGGGCAAAGGCGAAAACTACTCTTAACTTTTATTATGAGCCGGTTTGGCGAGATTTGAAGTCAGGAGTCAAAACTGTAGAAACTCGTGCCCTTAACCCTGAAGAAAAAGGGAGATATTTTGGCGATTTCAAGGTTGGTGATTTGTTGCTTTTCAGCCGCAAGGACCAAAAAACTAGGAAAGTTAGGGAGGAACTGGTTTATCGAGTCAAATCATCTAGAGTCTATAAGAATTTTGACGAGGTTTTTAAAGATAAATCTATTTTGTCGCAATTAAGCAAAAAGAATTTTCGATCGGCGAAAGAATTGGAGATTGCCTACAGTGCTTTTGGAGCTAATTATGTCGAAAAGATTAAGCAGAATGGTTTGGTAGCCTGGGAGATTGAACCGGTCACCGTGGCCGTACCGGTGCCGGAAAAAGATCTACCGGTCAAATTGCCCAAGGTTAAATCTTACGAGCCGACTGGCACAGGTGAGTCACCGCTTGCCGCGATTTCTAAGTGGGTGAATGTGAAATGTCCGAAGTGCAAGGGTCCGGCAAAGCGCGAGACGAATACGATGCCACAATGGGCCGGCTCAAGTTGGTACTATATCGCTTATTGCATAAGCGAAAATCTCAAATCGCAAGAAACAATAACCAAACAAATTTCAAGCAACAATATTCAAAATAAAATTAAATACTGGCTTCCGGTAGATTTCTATGTTGGCGGGGCTGAGCATGCGACCCGACATTTAATCTATGCTCGTTTTTGGCATAAGTTCCTGCTTGATATTGGCGCCGTTTCGACAGTTGAACCTTTCACTAGACTTCAAACAGTCGGCTTGATTATGGGCGAGGACGGACGGAAGATGAGCAAGCGTTGGGGTAATGTGGTTAACCCTGATGATATCTCTGAAAAAGTCGGCGCCGACACTTTGCGTCTGTACGAGATGTTTCTGGGGCCTTTTGATCAAGCGATTGCTTGGAGTACCGAAGGAATTGCCGGCTCACGCCGATTTTTGGAGCGAGTCTGGCGGTTACAGTACAAACTTACAACTGACAACCAACAACAGGGGAAACTGGAAATTCTATTTAATCAAACAATCAAAAAGGTTTCAGAAGACATTTCCGAAATGAAATTCAACACTGCTATTAGCTCACTGATGATTTTGCTTAATGAAATTGAAGCAGTAGGGAAGTTGGGTGAAGATTATTTCAAGATCTTATTAAAACTTTTGGCTCCGTTTGCGCCACACATCACGGAAGAGCTGTGGTCTAATTTGGTAAGCCCTAATCCGCGAGGACGCAGTCGGGCAAGTAAGAAATCCATCCACCTTGAAGCGTGGCCGACTTTTGATCCGGCGAAAATTCAGGACTCAACCGCCAAAATTGCCATCCAAATCAGCGGGAAAACTCGGGCGATTTTGGAAATCGATATAGGGGCAAACCAGGCTGAGATTGAGCAAAAGGCCAGGCAAATGAGCGAGGTTTCTAAGTGGTTAAATGGTAAGAAACTGATTAAAACCATTTATGTAAAGGGTCGCTTGCTTAATTTTGTAGTTAGTGATATTGTATAGTGCATAGTAATAAGGCCGAAATTTGACAATAAAACACTATTAACATATAGTGTCATTTACCAAGTATTTATTTATTAATTTATTAATCGCGTCAAAGCGTATCGACAAACATGTCAAGCATTAATTTCAAATCAAAACAGGTCGTCAAGCATCTAATCACCGCTCTTCCTGAACGGGGCCGGGATATTATTACCAGTCGTTTTGGCTTGGGCAAGGATTTCGAAAAAATGACCCTTGAGGCCATTGGTAAGAAATACGGCATCACTCGCGAGCGGGTTCGACAGATCGAAAACTACGCTTTGGCGCAGATTAAGAAGTCTAAGAATTACAAAGACGAGGCCGACTCTTTTGCTCAGCTGTCAGATTTGGTCCACTCGCTCGGTGGGATTATTTCCGAAAAAGACCTTTTGAATCATGTCGCCAAGGACAAGAGCATTCAAAACCAAATTCACTTTATGTTGGTCTTGGGCGATGCTTTCTTTAAGGAGAAGGAAGACGAGGAATTTCAGCATCGTTGGCATGTCGATCATGAACTTTCCAAGAAAATTCATGAATCTCTGCGAAAACTTTACAAATCTCTTTCCGATGAAGACATTGTTCCGGAGTCGGATTTTGTCGAGACTTTTCTTGAGCACTTGAAGGATGTTTCTGATAAGTACAAAGATGAGGAGGTGATTAAGCGCTGGTTGGCCCTATCAAAAAATATTGGCCGAAATCCTTTAGGTGAATGGGGTAAGGCTTCCTCCTCAAACATCAAAGCTAAGGGTATTCGAGACTATGCCTACCTAGTTTTGCGTAGGCACGGTTCCCCAATCCATTTCCGTGAGGTCGCCAAGCAGATTGGCAATATTTTCAGCAAGAAGGCTCATGTGGCAACTACTCACAACGAACTAATTAAGGACCCACGATTTGTTTTGGTTGGACGAGGTCTGTATGCTCTCAAGGAGTGGGGTTATGCTCCGGGAGTTGTCCGAGATGTGATTCGAGCGGTTATCGAAAAGAACGGCCCGATGGTTAAAAAGGATGTTATTGATAAGGTTTTGAAGGAACGCTATGTTAAAGAGAATACGATTGTAGTCAATCTGCAAAACCCTAAGTATTTTAAGAAAGATAAGGAGGGCAGGTACGCAGTTGCGTAAATCTAAATCAAAGATTTGAAAAGCCAAAACCCCGGAAGGGGTTTTGGCTTTTAAGGGCATTCGTTTAGCTATCCTAGATAAATCTTTCCCCAAAGATGGCTAGAAACAAACCAAAGAGTGGGGTATGATATAGGGAATGAAGGATCTTTTGATCAAATTCCTCGATCTCTTTTATGCGCTCGCAACCTTGGAGCGAGAGAGGTACTTCCGCAGTTTCTTTTTTGCTTTAAGCGTGGTTGGGCTTATTTGGTGGTGGCAAAAAGCTTTCCAATTTCATCCGGAGTATTTTGCTCCAAGTTGGCAGCTAATTTTGGCGTTAGCTCCGGTTTATGTGCCCCTTATCCTTTTGCGTATTTTTTGGAAAGTCTGGTTTGACTATATCCGCTCTGACTTTATTCGGAAGCAAGGTTCGGTGCTTTTGGAGCTAAAAATTCCTAAAGAGACTAACAAGTCACCACTCGCGATGGAGATTTTTTTGACTGCGCTTTTTCAGACCGGCTCTTCGAGTTATGTTGACACTTTTTGGAAGGGTAAGGTGCGCCCCTGGTTTTCGCTCGAGTTGGCCTCTTTCGATGGCGAAGTCCATTTTTTCATTTGGACTCAACTTAAGTGGCGAAACATTATTGAGGCGCAGATTTATGCTCAATATCCAAATGTTGAGATTTATGAAGTGCCAGATTATGCCGCTGGCATACCTTATGACATTTCACGATATCCATTTTGGGCGACTCATTACAAGTTGACCAAGGATGATGTTTTTCCGATCAAGACTTATGTTGACTACGGTTTGGATAAAGACCCGAAGGAAGAATTTAAAATTGACCCGATTACTTCAGTTTTGGAATATTTAGGTTCCTTAAAAAAGGGTCAAATGGCCTGGATTCAAATTCTGATTCAAGCTCACCGCAAGAGCACCTTTACTGACGACGCCACTTTTAGTTTTGGGCGAGATTGGGTGAAGGAAGCGAAATCCAAAATTGAGGAGATTAGAAAAGAGGCGACTCCGGATCGTGGCCCTGATGTGACAGCTTTTCCTAATCCGACCAAGGGTCAAATTGAACAAATCGGTTCGATTGAAAGAAGTTTGGGTAAGTTCCCATTCGACACGATGATGCGAGGCATGTTTTTCTGGGACCCAAGTGAATTTGATGCGGGTGGCATTTCTGGCCTGATCGGCAGTGTTCGCCAATATAGCTCAAACTTTTTCAACGGATTCAAACTCGGTAAATTTACCGACTATGACTATTGGTGGCTCGACCCGGGGCGAGTGCGCCGTACGCGTCTGGAGAGGCATTACCTCGACGCTTACCGCCGCCGGGCTTTCTTCCAGCCACCGTACAAAAATTATCGTAATAAACCGTTTATCCTGACAACCGAGGAGATTGCGACCATCTACCACTTCCCAGGTGGTGTGGCGGCGACCCCAACCTTTGCCCGAATTATGTCCAAAAAGTCTGAACCGCCATCTAATTTGCCAACCTAGTCTACGGTTCCTATGGATTTGTTTGTCGAAAAAAAATTGCCGGATTATGCGCGGTCCGGTCTGCGTGGTACGAAATCACGGAGGCGGATTATGGCTTTTGGTGTGGCGCTTATAATCGGCTTTGTAGCGGCTACCTGGTGGCAGGCACCGGCCAATTTCCCCAAAAGTACTTTGATTGCGGTTTCTAAGGGGCAAGGTCTATCTTCGATTGCTAAAACTTTGAAAGCCGCACATATTATTCGTTCAGAGTTTTGGTTTAAAGGATTGGTGGTGATTTCTGGCGGAAGTCGCGGTGCACAAGCGGGGGATTACAATTTTGATATACCGCAAAATATTTTTGTGGTGGCTGACCGAATTGCGCGCGGAGTTTACAACTTGAAGCAGATTAAAGTCACGATTCCCGAAGGCCTGTCCAATCTTGAAGTGGCAAAAATATTTTCCGTGAACCTGCCGCGTTTTAATTCTAAGGAATTTCTGAATTTAGCTAAAAGCAAGGAGGGCTATCTTTTTCCGGACACTTACTGGTTTTTACCAAATGTTTCAGGTGCGGAAATTATTTCAGCAATGTCGGACAATTTCGATAAGCAAATTATTTCAATTACTGATCAAATCCAAAAATTCGGCAAACCACTTAATGATGTGATAATAATGGCCTCAATCATTGAAGAAGAGGCGAGGATTATGGAAACTAGGCAAACTATTGCCGGAATTTTATGGAAGCGCTTAAAAGAGGGGATGTTGCTCCAAGTTGACGCGCCCTTCTCTTATATCAATGGTCAGGCTTTGCCAAAAGTTTATTTGGACGATTTAAAAATTGATTCACCCTACAATACCTATTTATATAAAGGTCTGCCACCAGGTCCAATCGCAAACCCCGGCCTTGATGCGATTAAGGCGACTATCAATCCAGTTGCCACCAAGTATTACTATTATCTTACTGACAAAGACGGCGTGATGCATTATGCCGTGACGCACGATGAGCATGTAGCCAACAAAAACCTCTACCTGAAGTAGAGGTTTTGGAATCATGAATTAGGATTTAGGAATCAAGAATTGAAAATCCAACATACACTACAATTTCCGTACGGAAATTGTAGTGTATGTGGGGAATGGGTGGGGAAAATTAAAAACCGAGCGCGGGGCGCGCTCGGTGGGTGGGTGGGGGCTATTCAGGGATACTTTTTCCGGTAATATTTCTGAAGAGATTTGGCTAAGCGGTTAAGCTGGCCCTGGGTTATCTTGATTTTAGCGTCGCTGAGAAGGCTGAGGATTAGTCTCCGGCCACGATCCCTCTTCAGGGCATCAGCGCAATCGAATCTCTGCAGTGTGTCAAAATTCAGGATACTGTCGCGGATTAGCCACTTGAGGTTCGCAAGTGCTTGGGGTCTTTTTCTCATTGTCTCTATTGGGGTTGCGGTCTCTACGGTTTGGACGGGTCGATTTCAAAACTGACTTCATAACAGATGGCGACCGTCAGGGCGGAAAAGCCGACTGCCCCTTCTATTGATATTCCACCTTGTCTTGCGAAAATAATGGCAATAACCATTGCACTTCCGGAGATAATAACTGCTCGAACTGCTTTTCTCAGTTTCATAAAGAGCCTCTTCAGTTGAGGTTTTCTATCTAAAGTGATACCATGCGTATCTATGAAAGTCAAAGGTCCAAGGTCAAATGTCAAATGTTCTCGATCGTCTGTCTGTGTCGGCCTTTCCGGCGGGGTTGACTCGTCCGTTTCGGCCGCCTTACTCAAAAAGGCCGGTTTTGACGTGACCGGAGTTTTCATCAAAGTCTGGTCGCCGGATTTCATAAGGTGTACCTGGAAAGAAGATCGACTTGATGCGATGCGGGTTTGCGCTAAATTAAGAATTCCTTTCAAAACCTTGGATTTGGAAAAGGAATATAAAAGGGAAGTGGTTGATTGTATGATTCGAGAATACAAAGCTGGTCGAACCCCGAATCCTGATGTGATGTGCAACCAGCAAATAAAATTTGGTGCCTTTTTCAACTGGGCGATGAAGCAGGGTGCAGATTATGTGGCGACGGGACACTACGCTCGAGTCGCTCCGAGCGTGACTCGGGAAATTCCAAATTCCAATATCCAAGCTCCAAACAAAACTGGAAAGAAAAATTCTAAACTACTCGCTACCCACCACTCACTACTCACTGCCGAGGATACAGCTAAGGAGCAAAGCTATTTTTTGTGGACATTGACGCAGAAGCAATTGGCTAAAACACTTTTCCCAATCGGTCATTTACAGAAAAGTGAAGTTAGAAAATTGGCAGAAAAGTTTGACTTAATCACGGCAACCAAGAAAGACAGTCAAGGACTTTGTTTTATTGGGAGGGTGGATATGAAGGATTTTCTCAAAAGATTTATCAAAGAGAAACCCGGAAAAGCCTTGAATGTCAAAGGTGAAGTAATCGGTTCTCATGATGGTGTCGTTTTTTACACTCTTGGAGAAAGACACGGTTTCCAGATTTCTAAGAAAACTCCCGAGAGCGAGAGGTTGTATGTCGTCACCAAAAATTTGAGAAATAACACCATTACGGTCTCCAACAATCCAAAAGATACTGAAGTTGGACCCAAACAAGAGTACCGACTATCGAAAGTAAACTGGATCTCAAAACCACCGAAAGATTCTGTTAAGTGCGAAGTGCAAATCAGGTATCACGGTGAAATGATAGGCGCAGAGATTTCCAAACTTAGTGGTACGAAAGCCGTTATTCATTTTTCGCTGCCGCAGCTTGTGGCCTCGGGCCAATCGGTGGTATTTTACAAAAATAATGAATGCCTCGGTGGCGGAGTTGTAAACTAGGTAGATAGTATATGGTATTAGGTATATGGTATTATAAAAATAATCTCCCGATTTTTAATTTTTGAGATTTACATTTTAATTTAATATCATGGATTTAATCAAAGCGGACGGTGAAAGGGAAGTGTTTGATGAAGGCAAGTTTCGCAATTCTTTGACACGCGCCGGCGCGCCGGATGCTCTTATCGACAAGATTGTTGTCCAAATTAAGCCCAGGCTGAAGCATGGCATGACAACCAGCGAGCTTTACCGGCTGGCTTTTGATTTGCTAAAAAAATATGAACGACCGATTGCTTCCCGCTATTCTTTAAGACGGGCCCTTTTGAGTTTCGGGCCGTCCGGATTTCCTTTTGAAAAATTCTTGGCCGATTTGATGATTGAGCACGGCTATACCGCGCTTACTGACCAAATTGTAAGCGGGCACTGCATCACTCATGAGCTTGATGTGGTGGCCTATAACAATGAGAAGCTGATAATGATTGAAGCTAAATTTCATAATGAACCCGGTACGAAGACTGATGCCAAAGTGGCTCTCTACATCAAATCCCGAAAAGATGATTTGAGTAATGCGGAATTTAATTATGGTCACAAGCGAAAGATGGATGATTTTTGGTTGATTACTAATACCAAATTCTCAAGTAGTGCGATTCAGTATGCCAAGTGTATTGGTTTGAAAGTTGTCGGTTGGAACTATCCGTCCAAAGGTAATTTGCAAGACATGGTTGAAGCTTCCGGTTTGCACCCGATTACTTGTATGACTCATCTCACGAAAAGTGAAAAAGATATTTTGTTGGGCAACGGTTTAGTGCTTTGCCGAGATGTTGCCGGTAAACCTGAAGTATTGTCATCGCTTGGGTTTTCTGATCTCGAGGTCGAAAAGGTTTTAGCCGAGGCCGAGATGTTGTGTCGTTCCGAGCGACCGGCTCTGCCGACACATCTGGCCTAAAATCAAGGGTTTTTGGGGGCAGTTTGGTGTTTGAAAGCTCTCAAGGATTGACGGCTGGCTTTTTTGGTTTCCAATAAACTCTGTGGGTTTACATTGGGGTAATTTTAGCTAGACTGTAGCTATATAATTTAACTTATTAAGAAATATGGACGAGAAGAAATCAAACGGTAAGTATGTGGTCATCGCAGTAGTCGCCTTCTTGGTCGGCTTTGGCAGTGCCTGGTTGTGGCTCACTAAATCTCCAGCCGGAGTCGCAATCGTTGGTGACAAAACTTCCGGCAAGGTTGAAAATAAAACCGGTCTAGAAATTACCGGCAATTCAATTGTGGTCGGCGACCAGGTTGCAGGGATTTCTGCGAGCATTGATTCGGTGAAAGTCGAGAAGACTTCTTGGGTGGCGATTCATGAAGACAATAACGGCGCACCAGGAAACATTTTGGGGGCGCAGCTTTTCGAAGCCGGTGAGCACTCCGGTTCAGTAGAGCTTTTGCGCGGTATGTTGCCGGCCAAAACTTATTATGCCATGATCCATACCGAAGACGGAGATCGAGCCTTTGATCCTAAAAAAGATTTGCCATTAATCGATGATGTTGGCCAGCCGGTTTGGGCCATCTTCAATACTCTAGCTGAATAAAAGATTTAAAACCGCCCTTCACCTGTCGCAGGTGAAGGGCGGTTTTCTGTTGCTTTTGTTGTATATCTGTGTTAGTGTCAGGAAAGAACAGAATCATCAAAAAGGAACTAAATGACAACTTTGTTTGACCCAGTCTATGACCCGTCTCAAGGAGGGGCTGTGGGTGATCTCGAAAAGTCCGGTTTTGATATCACCATTGTCGCCAGGATGAAGCACGGCGCTCTCTATAACGCGATTAGAAAGCGGGGCTGGACTGTAGGGCAAGCGGCGGAATTTCTTGGACTTCAAAAAGGAGTGCTCTATGAGGTTTTGGCAATGAAGCGCCTGCCACCACTAGTTTTTTCCAAACATCGGGCTAGTCGTAAGGCTGTTGCCAGGAAGGCTGGAATTTTGGAGGAGAAGCTGATGAAGCTCACTGGCCAAACGATTGACGAGCTTTTCCCTGAAGAAGTTCGTAGTGAGTTGTTTCTTGGTCGGGCTCGATTGATAGTGATTGATCGAAAGGTATCACCAAGCCAGTTGCTTGAACTCGCGCAAGGTCATTTTGCGCATCAACTCGAGGCGCCCCCGTCTCCGGCCGAAGAGGCCACTAACAATGAAAAGTGGGAAATCGTCTCAGCTTTTATCAAAAAGCATTTTGACTGGCGGAGTGCTCAAATGTTCCAGTTGTACTATTTCGGCGATGTGACCATGGCGGAAATTGGACAAAAGTTCGGGGTGACCGGCAGCAATGTTGGCGCAATCCTTCGGCGCGTCGAACGAAAGCTCAAGACGCACCCGGAGCTTAGTGAAATTCGTGGTGAGTCCAGTCAGATTGGTGAAACCTCAGATCTTTTGGAGTGGGCCAAAAACAATCGCAAACGGATTTCCTGGCTGGCCAAGAGAAAAAGATTCTAAATATTCCAAACCGCCGGTTCGCTGGCGGTTTTTAAATGCCCAAAGTCCCATACTTTATACTTTCAACTTTATACCTTATACTGATTGCATGGCCTACGAAAAAAAGACCAAAAGGAGCGCCAATTGGAATTATGGCGGGGAAAGGTGGCGTTTATCGCGGTCAAAAATTGACCTCTTTACCGAGTGTGAGAGGTGCTTTTATTTAGATAACAAAATCGGCGTTTCTCGTCCAAGGGGGCCGTCTTTCACTCTGAATCTTGCCGTCGATGCACTTCTGAAAAAAGAGTTTGACATTCACCGTGCGAAAGCGACCCAGCATCCACTCTTGAAGCGCTATGGGGTTGAGGCGGTACCGTTTCAGCATAAAGATATTGATCTGTGGCGCGATAATTTCCAAGGCCTGTCTTTTTATCACCAGCCGACCGGTTTTACCGTCTCTGGTGCGATTGACGATCTCTGGGTTAATCCGGCTAAGGAGCTCATTGTGGTTGATTACAAAGCGACCGCCAAAGACGGCAAAATGGACGCTTTGTCGGATACTAAGTGGGAGGCTCAATACAAGAGGCAAATGGAAATTTATCAGTGGCTCTTGAGGAACATGGGTTTTAAGGTTTCTGATACCGGTTATTTTGTTTATGTAAACGGCAAAAAGGATCGGGAGGCGTTTGATGGTCGATTGGATTTCGATATCACTTTGATCCCTCACCTCGGCAAAACCGATTGGGTAGACGGCATCTTGCTCAAAATTAAGGAGTGTTTGGACTCGGCCGAACTTCCGAAGGCCGGCGCTGACTGTGAGTTTTGTCCTTATCGCGAGGCGGTCGGACTTTCAATTAGAGAATTATATAAAGCTAATGAAGCGAAAAAAGCCAAAGTCAAAGAAGTCGGTGAAGGGAAAACCCTCTTTTAGATCTCAAGTTCTAAGGGTGGTCGCCAAAATTCCGGCTGGCCAAGTTATGACCTACCAGCAGGTCGCCAAGTTGTCTGGGCATCCGCTCTGGTGTCGTGCTGTGGGATCGATTTTAAAAACCAATTTCGATCCACACATCCCTTGTCATCGAGTGATAAAGAGCGACGGCACGCTCGGGGGTTACAACCGCGGCCCGGCTCGTAAAAGGCGAATTTTAAAAGCGGAAAAATTTAAATTTGTTTGAATAATTAAAATGGATAAAGAACAGTTTCTGACTCATCTAAAAGAGGGGACTAAGGTATTTCAGAATGAAGCCATTGAGAAAGCTTTTCGGGCGATTGACCGAGCCGATTTTGTGCCGGCAGATTATCAGATCGAAGCCTACGAGGATTACGCCTTGCCACTGGGTTTTGGACAGACTATGTCTCAACCGTCGACGGTCGCTTTTATGTTGGAGCTTCTGGAGCCTAAAAATGGTGATTGGGTCTTGGATGTTGGTTCGGGCTCCGGCTTCTCTACGGCGTTGCTCTCTCACGTCGTTGGCAAATCCGGAAAGGTAATCGGTGTGGAAATTGTGCCGGAATTGGTAAAATTCGGCCAAACCAATTTGGCCAAGTATAAATTGCCTCAGGCTAAAATCATAAGCGGCAAGGATCTTGAGATTGGTTTCCCGGAAGAGGCACCTTATAATCGGATTCTGGTTTCGGCCGAGGCTGAGTTAATCTCCGAGGAACTGCTAAATCAGCTTAAGATTGGCGGGATAATGGTAATGCCGGTCAACCATGAACTCGTGCAAATCAGAAAGACTTCCGAGACCGAAATCGAGACCGAGGAGTTTCCGGGATTTAGTTTTGTGCCTCTGATATACTAGAAATCTATTTAGCCATCTTTCCTAAGCTTATGAAAAACATCGCCAACTTTCTCTTTGAAATAGGAATCCTGTCCAAGACACCGAGAAGCGGTTTTCATTTCTTGGGTACCGGCGATCAGAGCGTGGCCGAGCATGTCAATCGGGCGGTTTACATCGGCTACACCTTGGCGAAACTCGACGGCAAAGTTGACGCCTCGAAAGTGATTAAAATGTGTCTATTTCATGACTTGGCCGAGGCCAGAGTTTCAGATTTGAATTATGTCCACCAAAAGTATGTTGAACGAAAAGAGGCTAAGGCAGTGGATGATTTGACTCATACCTTGCCTTTCGGAAAAGATATTTTAGAGACCATTCATGAATATGAAGAGCGCAAAACTCCGGAATCGATTTTGGCCAAAGATGCCGACAATTTGGAATGGATTATTTCCTTGAAGGAGCAAGTTGATATCGGTAATACCAGGGCCAAGGATTGGATTAATTCTGCTCTGCAACGGCTTAAGACCAAAGTGGCGGAGGATGTGGCGGCGGAGATTATGAAGTCGGAATCGACCGATTGGTGGTTCGGCGACAAGAATAGTTCTTGGTGGGTGAATCGTAACAAATAAGATGGTCAAGACAGATTTAATGCGAATAATTAAGGAGGAGGTTTTGGCGTTAAAAAGTTCTCCGCTTTACGAATATCGGATTTCAAACAATTATTTCCCGGTAATCGGGGAGGGAAGCCATGACTCGAGGATAATGTTCGTTGGTGAAGCGCCAGGCCGAAATGAAGCCAAAACTGGCCGGCCATTTTGTGGCGCGGCGGGAAAAATTTTGGATGAGCTTTTGGATTCAGTAAAAATTCCTCGCACCGAAGTTTATATAACCAATATCGTCAAAGATCGTCCGCAGGAAAATCGCGACCCTTCACCCGAGGAAATAGAAATTTATGGGCCTTTTTTGGATCGTCAGATTGAAATTATTCAACCAAAAATTATTGCGGCACTTGGCCGGTATTCCTACGGCTACATTATGAAAAAATTCGATTTGGATTTTGAAATGGAGCCGATAGGCAAGGCTCATGGTAAAAAATATCCAGCCAAAGCGAGCTACGGCGATATCCATATCGTAGCCCTCTATCATCCGTGTGTGGCGATTTACAACCGGACTAAATTGCCTGAATTGAAGGAGGATTTTAAAATTCTAAGCAAAGTTAAGTAGGTATTGACAAGAAATACAAAAAATGTTAATCTGAAAAAAGATACTTAGCTGTATGGCTAAGTCGTTCTCTGCACCACAAGGTGGGGAATAAGGGGCTATATCCGTGCCCTAAACGGATTGTTCACTAAGAAAGGAGTGCTGTATGGCACAACAAACCAGAGTTAGAGTCGGGACCTTTAAAGTCACAGACGGCCCATCAAGGGAGCTTTTGAGAGACGCTGTTGGCGGACTGCCCGGGCATCGTCCTGGAGTAGAGTTTGCTCTTGATGTACCAAATCGACATCTTCCTAGGTTTCGTTTTGTCGCAAACAATGATCCGAAGTGGCTTGCTGAGCGAACTACCGTAGCACTGTTTGGTTGCGTGAACAGTTTTACCTGGGTGGGTGATTCTGGAGAGGATTTTATCCTTCGGGGTCGGTTTGTGAGATTGAACTTCCAAGATTCCTTTGGCAGTTACATTGTTAGGTACAACACAAGGAATCGAACTGGATTAATGTCGATTATGCGGGGCTAGAGGTTATCGCCAGGCCTGAATAGGTCTGGCGATATTTTTGTTTGCAAGATTGGCTTTTAAAAATATTAATAGCTGTTATATTTAGAGGATGAATTCCGTTAGAAATAGGTCATAGAGAATGACCGTAATACTTTAAATTATGGTGGCCTTTGCGAGTGAATCTGCTAGACTAAGTAACACTAAGTTATTAACTAAAAATTTCTAACGGGATGAAAACCACTTGGAATCTTGATTTGCTATACAAATCCATCTTGGACCCGAAAATTGAACAAGATATTAAAGCTCTGGAAAGGGCCTACGGCCTTTTTGCTAAGAAATATAGAAATAGCAAATCATATACAACTGACGAAGGTGAGCTCTTTAAAGCACTGACCGATTACGGGTATCTTTTTGACAGTTTGCGATCTTCTTGGGCTTTAAACTATTTGGGTTATCGCCAGGATCTAAATGCTCACGACCATGAGGCAGAGGCCAAGTCCAATCTTTTGCTGGACCGCCTGACCAAAGCTGACAACTCGCTTTTATTTTTCCGGTTGGCACTGGAGAATATTTCTCCGACCCTACAAAAGCAGTTTTTGAAATCAAAACAGCTCGCCCCATTCAAGTATTATCTCAAAACAGTTTTCCGATGGTCCAAGCATCATCTCTCCGAGCCGGAGGAAAAAATTCTCAGTCTAAAAGCCCAGCCGAGTCAGAGTCTGTGGGTAGCCGGCAATGAGAAAATTTTGGGCAGGAATTCAATCACCTTCGGCAAAAAGAAATTGTCGATCGGCCAGGCCATAAATTTGGTGGCCGATTTGCCAGGAGGTGAAAGAGTGCTCCTGCACCGCGAGATTATGGCCAGACTGAAAGATTTGAGTAGCTTTGCCGAGGCCGAACTCAACGCGATTGTCATCGATAAGAAAATTAACGATGAATTGCGCCACTTTAAAAAACCTTATTCAGGTACGCTTCTCTCCTATGAAAATGAGGAGAAAACCGTAGAATCCTTAGTGGCGGCCGTAAATGACCACGCTTCAATTAGTCATCGCTTTTATCGCTTAAAGGCCAAACTATTGAAGGCTAAAAAACTGACTTATGCCGACCGCAATGTTTCAATCGGCCACATTAACCATAAATTTGCATTTGCCGATGGGGTGGACTTGATTAAGAAATCTTTTGGCGCGGCGGATCCGGAGTTTGCCAGAATTTTTTCGGATTATCTTGAAGCCGGGCAAATTGATGTTTTTCCTAAAGTCGGCAAAACTGGCGGAGCCTATTGCTCGAGCAACCAAATCGGTCCGACTTTCGTGCTCCTTAATCATGTGGACACGGCCGACTCGGTGATGACCTTGGCACACGAGATGGGTCATGCAATTCACGGTGAATACAGCCGTAAAAACCAACCACCACTTTATCGCGATTACACGATTGCCTCGGCTGAAGTTGCCAGCACCTTTTTTGAAAATCTGGCTTTTGAGGAAATCTTCAGCCGTTTGACCGAGGCTGAGAAGGTTATCGCCTTACATGATCGGATCAACGATGACATTCAAACTATTTGGCGTCAGATTGCCTGTTTCAATTTTGAATTGGCGCTTCATAATCAGATTAGGGCGAAGGGCGCTTTAACTAAAGAAGAGATTGCGGCTCTAATGAATTCAGAAATGAAAAAATATTTGGGTTCGGCGGTCGAGCTTACCGAGGACGACGGCTACTTCTTCGTCTATTGGTCCCATATCAGACGCTTTTTCTATGTTTACTCCTACGCTTTCGGCCAGTTGGTCAGCAAAGCGCTCTACGAAAGATACCGGGCCGATAAAGGCTACCTGGCCAAGATTAAACAGTTCCTAAGCGCCGGTGGCAGTCAAAGTCCTGAAGACATTTTCCGGTCAATTGGTATTGATGTATCTGATCCGGCTTTCTTTGTTGAGGGCTTGAGATCGGTCTCGAAAAACATCGACCGGCTTGAGTCGCTCCTCAAAAAGCGGTAAAGTGGAGCCTATGAAGCTAAATGATGTTAGGACAAAATACCTAAAATTTTTCAAAAGCAAGGGACACAAGATAATCCCTTCGGCCTCTTTGATTCCAGAAAACGATTCGACGACACTTTTTACCGGTTCAGGTATGCAACCCCTGGTGCCGTATCTTTTGGGCCAAAAGCATTCGGCAGGCACGCGCTTGGCCGATTCACAGAAGTGTTTCCGGAGCGAAGATATTGAAGAAGTTGGTGACAATCGTCATACGACTTTCTTTGAGATGTTGGGTAATTGGTCGCTGGGGGATTACTGGAAGGAAGAGCAACTCAGCTATTTGTACGAGTTTTTAGTTAAGGAGATCAAACTTGATTCTAGAAGACTTTGGGTGAGCTGTTTTGAAGGTGACAAAAAGCTCGGACTTCCCAAGGATACTGAATCGGCGGAAATTTGGCGAAAATTAGGGATCGAAGATAGTCACATTAGATTTTACGGTGCCACGAAAAACTGGTGGTCACGTTCTGGGGTGCCGGAAAATATGCCAGCGGGAGAACCAGGAGGTCCGGACTCTGAAGTGTTCTTTGATTTTGATCCTGATGATGAAAAGGGAACTCATGCTGGTTCACAATGGAAAGCTGATAAATGTCATCAGAATTGTGACTGCGGACGTTTTATGGAAATCGGTAATTCGGTCTTCATGGAATATCAAAAACAGGCCGATGGAAGCTTTAAAAAATTAGCCCAGAGAAATGTAGACTTTGGTGGAGGGCTTGAGCGAATAACTGCAGCGACGAATTACGACCCAGACATTTTGACCGGGAGTGTGTTTGAACAGGATGGCCTTTCGGTAGTCAGAGCAATAACTTCTGTTCTTGGCGATGACCTGAGATCGCTCAGAATAATTGCAGATCACTTGCGTTCAGCGATATTCTTGATTGTCGACGGCGTGCTTCCGTCAAATGTTGATCGTGGATATTTTTTGCGCCGTTTGATTCGTAGGGCAGTCTCTGTTATCCCAAACAAGACGATTTCGGAATTAGAAATAAAATCGATTGTTGAAATGGTTGCTTTTGTCTACAGCGATACTTACAAAGAAATTGATAATCGGAAAGAGGAGATTATCTCGGTGATTTTTCATGAAGTCGTCCAGTTTGGTAAGGCTTTGCAGCACGGTTTGAGTAAATTGGAAAAAAACGCAAATTCAGACATCTCAGGTGCAGATGCTTTCTTGCTGTTCTCGTCCTACGGTCTACCTATAGATATGATAGTAGATTTTGCTAAAAAGCGTGGCCTTTCGGTCGATGTTGCTGGATTCCGAGATGAGATCGAAAAGCATAAAGAGATTTCTCGCGCCGGTGCCGAGAAGAAATTTAAAGGCGGGCTAGGGGACACATCAGAAATGTCGGTTAAGTACCACACGGCAACCCACCTGCTTCACCAGACGCTTCGAGATGTTCTAGGTAACCACGTTTCTCAAAAAGGCAGTAATATCACGCCGGAGAGATTGCGTTTTGATTTTACTCATCCGCAAAAAATGACCGATGAAGAGAAGAAAAAAGTCGAAGCGATTGTAAATGAGAAAATTCAGGCCGAACTCGATGTTCATCGAGTCGAATTGCCAAAAGCTGAAGCGGAAAAGTCTGGCGCCCTGCATTTCTTTGGTGACAAATACGGCGAGACGGTTTCAGTTCACTATATCGGCAATGATTTAAGCTCAGCCTACTCAAAAGAATTTTGTGGCGGGCCTCATGTGAAAAATACTTCCGAGCTCGGTCACTTTAGAATCCAAAAAGAAGAAGCGGTTTCAGCTGGCGTGCGGCGTATTAAAGCTGTACTCGAGTTATAATTGTGTCAGCCTAGAATTTTTCGCCACGCAGGCACTCTTTTTCCAATCTAAGATAAACCGCCACATGTGTGTGCTCTGTAGCTTTTCCTACAGGTTTTCTTTAGCTGTTCCTCATACATTTTTATCGCGGTCGTGGAAAAAATGTATGAGGAGGCAAGGTGGGCTGGCGAGGATCTGCCGTGGGATTGGAATGATTTTCCGGAACTAAATGGTGACAATATTTTCAGGTCTGTCGCCACCTTAGAATTTGGGACTGATAAAATTTTGAAGGCAAAAGGGTCAATGGTTGCTAGTCATTGGTCAAGCCAAATTTGGTGCGAATTTGGCGATCGTTTTCAATGGAGTCAGCAATCACATATAGCAAATCTTTACCGACCTTTAGGTCGGCCTTTAATAAGGTGATGAAATCTTCACAATCGTAGGGATAAACCCAGACACTATTCTGGAGTCGAATGAAGCCGATACTGCCTAAAATATTTCTGATTTTATCCCGCAAACTGTGCCGATACTCCGGAATATCAAAAACCAAGATTCGCCATTTTTTGTCCCATCGGTTAGGCCGCTTAAGCGCATAGCTTTTAGCCTCTGATATTCTCAAAAACTGTTCGCCTTTGTCGGTTAGTCGTAGATAACCACCGGCTTGCCACTTAAGAAGACCCTGCTTAATAAGTCGATTTCGTGACCGATTTACCCGTGATGTTAGGTTTGGGCTTTTTGAATTTAGAGATCGAAACATTTTTAGAGCGTTGGGTGCGAGCAGGGCAACGGACAACACCCCGGCCGCTTTTACAGCCAGCAGAAGTGTCTCCTTGATTTTCTCCCTCTGCTCCCGTTTTCCTGATTGTTCTTCAGCCTTTCCCATAACATACAAATTATACACGACCGCGAGTAATTTGTATGGGGATAATGATGAGGGGATAGGGGGAAGGCTTGTTGCAAGGTGTTGGTCGGGTATTGGACTGCGGTTCGAATTTTTAGATAAATTAATGACCTCCTCCCCGGCCTCCGCTCCGCTACGACCGAGGTTTCCTTTCAAGGCATCAGAATGATTACGGCTTAGCACATCAGAATGCGCTAAGCCGTTGCCCACTCAGCCCCGCCCTAGAGAGGGAAGAGTCGGACGGGGTTTCCTGGGATTGAAAAAACCTCACCCTGGGAAGAGTGAGGTGTGAGCGAATTAAGTCAGCTCAAGATTTGATGGTTCGCCAGCCGAGCCTGAGGGAAAGAATTTTCCAATCGAGCCAGGCCAAACCAAAGCCGGTGAGGGCGCCAACCAAGGTGGCCGTCAGCCGGCCAAGGTGAGGCAATTCAAGCGAACGGCCGGCGATAAATCCGGCGATGGTGCCGGCGGTAAAGCAGATCGCATAAACGGCCCGCTCATCACTGTGGACAAGACGAATCAGGTTTTTCAGGTGGCGAGCTGTGAATTTCACGACAGTCAGAGGAATGAAGGGGACCCAGAATAAGGGGTTCAGGTATTTGAACCCGGAACTAATCTGGGCGATGTCTTTCTCAAAGTACTCCTTAGATTCGTTGCGGAGCCCATGGGCGGAGAGTACCGCAACGGTAATCCCCAACCCAAAACCGAATTGTAGGCCGGTGATAGTTGCATTAGCAAGAGCTTGGAGTGGCGACAGAAGGAACACCTGGCCAGCGCGATGGAAGACTGTTAAGTCGATTGTTGTGCACACAAGAAAAGTTGCTAGGAATACCTGCGGCACGAGAATGGTGATGAATGCGGCCCCAAGAGTGTAATCGCGGATTTTCAGAGACCGCATTTCTGCGTTGCTGTTCGGCATGGTGTGGCCGAAACAATTCTTAAATTTGGCCGAGATTTCCGACTTGGCCTTGCCGTAGGTCTGCCGACAGCCGACGAGGAAGCCAGCATAATCCGCCGAAATCCAGCCGGTCAAGGCGGAGATGGCCGAAATGAGCCACCACCAGGCTTGAAACTCAAACGCCAGAGTGGCGCCAATCGCTCCACCGCACGCACAAAACAGAAACCGCTTTTGAATGCTTGTCATAATTTCCTCATTTTTTGATTGTTTTTCTCAAGGAGCTGCTCTCTAAATAATACATAATTAAGGAAATTTGTCAAACATCACAAGTTAGTCGTAGGTGGCGACAAGTATTCACAGTTCAACCGCCAGTCTTCATGTTATAATTTATAAATGAATTTTTTCCCTTTCAGAAGACAGCCAAAGGAAGAAGTTAATTTGATTTTGGAAATTGGCAGTTCAAGTATCGCGGCCACCATTTCAAAAATTTCTAAAATTGACCGGCCGGAGGTTGTCTACACTTATCGAGAGCCGATTCCAATCGAGCCAAATCGGGACCCAAAGCGTTTTGCGATATTGACGCTCGAGACCTTGAATCGTGTTTTAAAAAGAATTTCTAGAGAGGGCCTGGAGCACCTGCATTTTACTCGTTTTGGTGCTGGGAAGATTAGGCAAGCTCACTGCATTTTATCCTCACCGTGGTTTGCTTCAGAAACGAAAAGACTAGTGATGCGACAAGACAAACCTTTTGAAGTTACGCCAAATCTGGTCGCCAAATTGATAGAGGGTGAGGAGAGCCGGTTTTTGACCGTGGAGGAGGCGAGTGATTTTGGCGAGCACGGTGGTCGGCAAATGGTGAAGCTGGAAAAACACGTCATCCAATTGAAGCTCAACGGCTACGAAACCGCCAAGCCATACGGGAAAGAAGCGGATGAATTGGCTCTAACACTTTTCTTGAGTGTGGCTCCGGCTGATTTACTCCAAAAAATTCAGGAGATGGTGGCGCGAGAGTTTCTCGGTGTCTTACCTAAATTTCACACCTTCACTTTGTCTAGCTTTTCGGCCCTCCGAAATATTTTTCATTCCGAAACCGATTTTCTTTTGGTTGAGATTGGTGGTGAAGTCACTGAAATCTGGTTGGTTCGGGATGGAATTTTGCATGAGGCGGTCTCATATCCGCTTGGCGGTAACTCTCTAGTTCGGGCGGTGGCCAAGGCGGCCGGAGCGCCGAACTCGGTGGCAATTTCGTCAATCAAAATGCACCAAGAACGCTTGGTCAATTCGCCGACTGAAGAAGTCAAAACACCGCTTGCCCTTAAAGAAGCCAACGAAGAAACTAAATTGGCATGGCTCAGGCAGTTTGATTCGGCCCTGAAACGGCTCGGTGCCAACGAAGTTTTGCCGGAAAAACTTTTTTTGATTACCCACGAGGAATTTATGGAAACTTTAGTTCTATGGGTTAAGAGTGCCAAGTTTACTCAGTTTGCCGCACTCGAGCAGACTTTCTCGGTCAAGGTTGTCTCGGTTGCCGATCTTCGGCAATTTTGTCGACTCGGCAAAAAGGCCCAAATCGACCCGTTTTCAATCCTACATACCATTTTTCTAAATAGTCTTTAGGGGTGCGACTTATGCACAGGCGAGAATTATCTAGACCTGTGTTAAAATTTAGGAAATAACCTCTTTTGCCATTTTAATTATGCCTAAAAATATTTTACAAGATGTTTTGCCACCAAATGAGCGAAGTATTCGCAAGATTCCTCTGCCTAACGGCCGGAAAGTTCGACCGGTAATGAAGCGCAGTGACCGCCTGCAGATGCCCGATGACGACCGACATTCTGGACTAGCTCGTAAAGTGCTTTGGGGTTTGGCCGGCTTGGCCGTGATTTTTGCCGCGGCCGCTTTCATGTCCTTATTCTCAAGCGCGAAAATTAGTATCAATCCAAAATCAGCGACGGCAAATCTAGACGCTTCTTTTGTGGCCTATCCGGAATCAGTGAGCGATAGTAATTTAATCTACCAAGAGTTGTCACTGAAAAAAAGCGATAGCGAGGAAGTCAAGGCCAACGGCGAGGAAGCGGTTTCGCAAAGTGCCTCCGGTCAGATCATCATTTACAACAACTACAGTGGGGCAACACAGAGGCTAATTAAAAATACCCGCTTCCAGACTGCCGAAGGTCTAGTCTATCGCATCCATGATTCGGTGACTGTGCCGGGTCGAACCAAGAGTGGCGGAGTTTATGTGCCGGGCAGTGTGGAGACAACTGTTTATGCTGATGAAGCCGGAGAGAAATACAATCTCGGCCTGGTTGATTTTACAATCCCGGGCTTCAAGGGTGATCCAAGGTATCAGGGTTTTTATGCCCGTTCCAAGACTACTATGATCGGCGGTTTTGTTGGCACGGTGAAAAAAGTTGAGGAGGCCGATCGAATTGCCGCCCTTGCCAAAGTTGAGGCTCGCCTTAATGAGGCTTTGCGCGCCGAGGTAAAAAAATCTATTCCTCAAGGCTTCACAATTTTCAATGAGACCATCAAGATTGGTTTTACGCCAACCCCGATTGCTACGGTTGATAAAAATACGGCGTCAGTCGGCGAAACCGGTGAACTTAAAGCTGTGATTATCGAGTCTGGTCGCTTGGCTCGGGCTGTGGCGGAATCGACTCTGGCTACATTCGATAAGAAACCCGTCGAAATCGCCAATCTAGCCGACCTGAAATTCGCCCTGGTTAGCCAAGGTGCCGGCAAGACCGGGAGTGATCAGGCCCTAACCTTTACTTTGAAGGGTCAGCCGATAATCGTGTGGAGTGTTGATACTAAGGCCTTGAAAACCGATTTGGTCGGCTTGGTAAAGTCTGACACTAGCCGAGTCTTTGCCAACTATCCTGGCATTAAAGATGCTTCGGTCTCAGTCCGACCTTTCTGGAAGAGTAATTTGCCGGACGAGGAAAATCGAATCAACATCGAAATTGTTGAGCCAAAAAATTAGTCACCAAAAACCGGCGGGCGCCGGTTTTTTGTATTCACTGCGATAATCTGATTGGTGTAAAATGACAGTATGGTCAAAAGCCGAGGAGTCAGAAAAAATCGCCAGCAGAAAACTCTTTTCGAGCCAATCCTGCCGGAACTAAAAAATAATCCGAAAAGAATCATCGCCCATCTTGATATGGATGCTTTTTTCGCTTCGGTTGAAGAAAGAGACCGACCGTATCTTTCTGGTCGACCAATTGTGGTTGGCTCGGATCCAAACGGTGGTCGAGGTCGGGGAGTGGTTTCAACCGCCAATTATTTGGCCCGAAAATATGGGATTCGCTCGGCCATTCCAATTTCTCGCGCTTGGCAGTTGGCCAAGGAGGCCAAAAAGCGCGGTGAGCCGGAGGTGATTTTTCTTTCGACCAACTTTCACGCTTACGAAACTACTTCGGAGAGGATTGGTGCCTTAGCCTTGGCCACCCTACTTAAAAATGGGGCTGATAGTCGAGAGCCAATTCTTGAGAGTGCCGGAATTGACGAGATGTATCTTGATTTAAGTTTTGCCGGCAGTTTCGCCAAAGCTCGAAAAATTGCCACTGCGATTAAGTTGGAAATTAAAAAACAGGAAAAACTGACTTGCTCGATTGGCCTTGGCCCCAACAAATTGATTGCCAAAATTGCCTCCGATTTTAAAAAACCTGATGGTTTGACGGTAGTCGAAACTGGCGAGGCGGGAAAGTTTATCGAACAAGTGCCCCTGCGTTCGATTCCAGGAATCGGGCCGAAAGCTGATTTGGCCTTCAAAAAAAGACGGATTTCAAGTGTTGCCAAGGCCAGAGAGCTATCTTTAGCGGAAATGATTGATATTTTCGGCAAATTTGGCCACGAGCTGTTCGGAAGATTGAGGGGGATTGACCTCCGGCCGATTGAAGTTGTCGAGGCGGCCAAATCGATCGGCCAGCACGAGACCTTGCCGGAGGATTCGAATGAGCTTGGTCAGTTATTGCCGAGAATCGAAGAAATGGCCAGGAAGATTTGTGTCAGATTAAAAACCGGCGGTTTTCAGAGTTTTAAAACCGCGGTGCTTACGGTGCGTTTTTCGGATTTTACAACTAAGACCAGATCAAAAACTTTCACTGTTCCAACTGATTCTGAAGAGGCGCTCGAAAAGTGGGCAGTTAAGACTCTTTTGATGTTTTTGGACAAAAGAGAAAATAAATACGGTCAGCCGATTCGTCTAGTCGGTCTGCGAATTGAGCATTTAAGCTGATGCGGACAGGGTAGGGTTCGAATGTGCTATCCCGTTAGAGATATTTTTGTTCTGTACATTATTGCGGCTCCAAATTTTACATACTCTCTCAAAATAAAGTGGTTATCCCCACGTGACGGTCATCCGGGATGACCTATCTCTAACGGGATGCTATCATAATAGCCTATGAGTTTTGGGCCGGAACAGTTATCGGATATTGGAACCTTCGCCGGACACCTTTCTTACTTAGGTATCTTTTTGAGTGCGATTTTTTCGGGCGGTATTACTTTCTTCCCGGAGGAGATTGTTCTAATTACGGCGGGCTATGTGAGTAGTACCGGCTCACTCAACCTTTACGCGGCAGTCTTGGTCTGTGTCGTGGCAATGATTTTGAGCGATACGATTTTGTTCGGCTTGGCTAGGCGCAACAATAAGCATATCAAGACCCTTCGCTACTATGCCGGTAAGGTAAAAATTACCCGCAATCTGGAGTTTGTCCGCGCCCACCTCAAGAAATTTGTTTTCGTGGCCAAGTTTTTGCCTCTCTTCCGTTTCGTTGGCCCGATTATGGCCGGTACTCTGAAAATGAAACCGTACCTATTTCAAATTTACAATCTTTTCGCAATTGTTCTTTACACTCTGCTTTATGCCGGCATCGGCTATATTTTCCATAGCCAATTTTTGGTCCTGGTTTCAAAATTTGAAAATGTTCGACATGGAATTTTCGTTTTTGTAATGTTTATCTTGGGTGTGGCCAGTTATATTTTTGTTCATAACAAAATCGATCGTTGGTTAGACGAGAATACTCCCGAAGAATACAATGACTGAAACAATTTTAATTATTGGTTTTGCAGTTTTGATGCTACCAGCCTTGGGTTTGGTTTTTATTCCCTTTGCCCCGACTCTGCCTTATCTGGTTTTGGTGTCTTTAATTTTCAGCGCGCTCGGCTCCTTCAAGGCCTTAACTTTCAAAGAGTTGGGTGTTCTTGGTTTGCTTTGGCTCATCTCAATTCTGGTTGATTCATTTTCCGGACTTTTAGGAGCGCGATATGGCGGAGCTTCCCGCCAGGCTATGCTTTGGGGCCTGATAGGTGCCCTAGTGGGCTCATTTTTGCTACCTTTCGGGCCTTTGGCCGGCCTATTTCTGGGAGTGCTAATAGGGGAGATTTATGGTCGTAGGGGGCCAAAATCGGCCCTAAAAGCGGCCACGGGCAGTCTTATCGGGACTTTGGCGGGCATAATCATAAACCTGGTGATTGTTGTCACCTTTATAACGCTTTTTCTGGTTTTTGCTTTTTAGGAGTAGCTAGCTAATCAGACTCTGGCCAAGCATACTCTTCGGCGCCCCGAGATTTAAAAGTTGCAAAATTGTTGGGGCAATATCGGCGAGTCCGCCATCTTTCAATTTGTAATCGTGAGAAGTCAAAATGGCCGGGACCGGGTTCGTGGTGTGCGAGGTGTGAGGGATTCCAGTCTGCTGGTCAACATTGATTTCGGCATTACCGTGGTCAGCTGTGATAAAAGCGACTCCGCCTGCAGCCGTGAGGGCTTCGATAACTCGCTTGAGTTGCCGATCAGTCTCCTCGATAGCCTCGACAATTGCCGGGACATTCGCGGTGTGGCCGACCATGTCTGGGTTGGCAAAGTTGATGAAAATAAAATCATCGCCGGCCTTGATTTCCTCAACGGCCTTATCGGCAATTCCTTCGGCCCGCATTTTCGGAGCCTGGTCGTGAGTCTTAATATCCTTGCGACTCGGCAGCATAATGTGCTTTTCGTTTTTGTAGGGTTCTTCTCGTCCGCCATTTAAAAAGTAAGTGGCGTGAGGGAATTTTTCTGTCTCGGCGATGTGGGCTTGAGTGAGTCCGGCTTTGGAAATTTCAGCGGCCAAGGTCGTTTCGATTTTGATTGGCGGGAAGGCGACCAGGCATTTGTAATCCGGGTCGTATTCGCAAAAAGTGACCACCGCCAAATTGTCGGCTTTTTGGCGCTCCAAAATTTTCTCGGTGAGCATTCGGGCACGGTCAGCTCGGAAGTTGAAGAAAAGCACGCCGTCATTTTTGCTGATAGCGCAACCCTGACCTTTTTCGTCCAAGCAGACAATTGGTTCTAAGAGTTCGTCTTTAAGATTTTGTTTATAAAGTGATTCAAGGTAAGCGGAGGGCTTGATGCTGCAAACATTACCCTTGCATTCAAAAATTGCCTCTTCGGCTTTTTTCAGACGGTCCCAGTTTTGATCTCGGTCCATGGCATAAAATCGTCCGGAGATTGAGGCGATAAAAGCGTTGCCAACTTCGGCAACAACTTTTTCCAGGTCTTTCAAATAACCGGCGCCACTTTGCGGGGCAGTATCTCGGCCGTCAGTGAAAACATGAATAGCAACTTTTTTAATTCCAACTTTTTTGGCTAGACGCAGGAAAGCATAAAGATGCTCTTGGTGGCTGTGGACCCCGCCGGAAGAAACCAGACCTTGAGCATGCAGGACCGAGTCATGTTTTTTGACATGCTCGAATAGGGAAGTGAAGGCTGGATTTTTATCAAACTCGCCAGATTCAATTGACTTGCCGATTCGTACAAGTTCGGTATCGCAAATTTTTCCGGCGCCGATCGTGGTATGTCCGACTTCGCTGTTGCCCATCTGACCTTCCGGGAGGCCCACGGCGTTGCCAGAAGCCTTAAGTAGGGAGTGTGGGTAATCTCGCCAAAGGGAGTCGAAGAACGGCTTTTTAGAGGCCGCGATGGCATTATCTTTTGGGTCCTCTCGATAACCCCAGCCGTCGAGGACGATTAAAGCAACTTGTTTAGATTTGTTCATAGAGCCTATATTTTAGCCTATTTTGAGGCCGGTTTCTAGGGCTTGATATTTTGTATGGATATGTGATATAAGGATAAAAGAAAACCTGGACCGTATTCAACAAATACAGCCCATACAAGTAGGAGAAAAAAATGAACCTTGTTCTAAGAGTCCGACACGGGTCAATCTTGCCGGAGTTGCTGAAGATGCTTCTCAGTCTTGAGGGTGCGATTATCCCCAGGCTCGGTCAGGCTTTTGACCCTCGGGAAATGGATCTCGTTTGGACAGTGTCCAGCATTTGGGGTGATGACAGAGAGATTGAGGCCGAGCGGCAGAAGGAGTTTGAGTTGGAAGCCGCGATTTGTCGGCATGGTCGCACAGTTTCCGTTGGACCACATGTCGGAGATGAGGATGCGCCTTCTCCGAGAACCTGGGTTGAGATTGTGGCGTGTTCGACCGCGGTTCGGCCCCGGGATACGCAGTTTACGTACTGGACCCATTGGTTGTGGGACGGTCCAGGTTCGGGGATGTTTGAATCTCCTTGCGTAAAGATCACGGACTATTTTGTGCAGGAACTGGGTGAGGGTCTTCATTAAAAGGGGTTGTGGATTTGTTCTCTCAAACCGCCTAGGCGTAAGCTTCGGCGGTTTTTTAATTTACCGCGACCGCTTGACATTTAGCTACGAAGTATGATATAATAAGTGGAGAACAAGTAACCTCCCGCTACCCCTCAAGTAGGACACTCGTTAAGTTTGTAATAATACTCCGAAGGTGTCTGGAAACCAATGATTTCTCTCGGTCGGTCGTTTAGGAAGGACTGTATTTCCTGCAACTCTTCCTCAGTCACTGACCCGATGTCTCTTCTTTTGGGCACAAAACATCTGATCCAACGGTTGGTATTCTCAACCAAGCCCTTTTCCCAAGAATGGTAAGGGTGTGTAAAATATATTGGTACCTGCAGGAGGGCTTCCAATTCTCTCCAGCAGGTGAAAGCCAGGTCATTGTCCGTGGTGATACTTCTCAAGGCAACACCGTGGAACAGACCGGAAAGCGCGGCACGAATCGTGTCGCGTTTTCTGTTGGGCAATTTCCTGACCCAAGTTTTCTTGGCCACGAAGTCCACCGCGACCAAAAGTACCCACGAGCTTTCTTTTGACACAATGAAGTCGAGCTCGAGGTGTCCCGGTCCGTTCCGGACAGGGCGGGAATCGATATATTTCCGGCCGTCTTTCAAGGTTTTCCACCGCCCCCGTTTCCGTCCGCCCTTGTGATTGTTCCAGCCCCAAAAGAGCAGGTGTTCCAGGCCTCTCGACTCGGCAAATTTGTAGATGGCCTTGGCAGAACAACTGATTCCGAGCTCTCTTTTCAAGTACCCGCTGATTTGCTTGGGTGACCATTTCTTCTCCAGTCTTTCTTCGACAAACAGACACAGGAAACTTGAGAGTGCCACCTTCAAACATTGTCGCTTGGCTCGTCACCTTTTCATTGAAACCCGCTGTTTGGCTTTGGTCGCATCATATATGCCATTAACACTGTGTTTCTGTATTTCTCGGCTGATTGTATTCGCGCTCCGACCGAGAAACTCGGCAATTTGACGAACAGCCGAACCGGCGCGATACATTTTCTCAATCGCAAACCTCTCCTCAAAAGACAAATGATGATATTTCATATGACAGTTGATTAATTGCTAGTCCATTAATTCTAACTGTCCTACTTCAAAGGTATCTGGGGGAAAAACAACAAAAAAAGAAAGGAACTCAAGTGAAGACTCTGAAAAATATCGGTTTGACTATTGCTTTGATCGTTGCGATTGCTTGCCCGGCCTATTGCATCTGGAAGCTGATCAGTAAAAGTCAGCACCTGGCGGAGAAAGGAAAAGTTGAGGGCCACTTCTGGCTTCCGGAAAATTCAAAGGTCTTTACGAATTATTCTGAATGGGACAAAGCCTCTACCAACGGTTGCCTGTTCCGCTTTGGCAGAGACACGATCGAGTTCGGAAAGTTCAAGGAACTTGACGGGCAGTACCTGGTCTATATCTCGGAGTATGAGGCTGTATACAGGAACTGCCAAGGGGCGGTTATGCTGCAAGCTAGTCGCAGTTATGCTCCTGAAGCACTTGTGGTCTCCACCAGCAATTTCAAGTACCTCGGTGGTGGCAAGGTTAGCTGGGATGTCAGTTTCGACAAACGCAGTACGGCTGTTGCTGTGGTCGGAGGTTTACTGGTGGGGGTACTTGTGGATGTGGCAATTTTTATCGGTACCGTCATTTCGGTCGCCATTTTCTGCGGTTTAGCCAGCTGCATAATGAACTGGTGGGACGAACGCAAAGAACGCTGTTCAGCCACCACTCGCTAAAGCTGACGACGCCGATTCACCCCCCTCGACGGAAGTTGAGGGGGGTTTTAATTTACAAAACGCCCCGCGATTCCGATCGCGGGGCATTCTTCTTCTATTTTTTTAAAGCGGACTTGCCGGCATATTTGGCTTCTTTGCCAAGTTCCTCCTCAATTCGCATCAGTTGATTATATTTGGCAATTCTTTCCGAGCGGGACATTGAGCCGGTCTTAATCTGTCCGGTACCAAGACCGACCACGAAATCAGCAATGGTGGTGTCTTCAGTTTCTCCCGAGCGGTGGGAGACGACGGCAGTAAAACCAGCCTCGTGGGCCATGTTGATGGCATCAATAGTTTCGGAGACTGTGCCAATCTGGTTTAGTTTAATTAAAATCGAATTGCCAGCCTTTTCCTTAATGCCTCTTTCGAGTCTCTTGATATTGGTGACAAAGAGGTCATCGCCCACAATCTGAACTTTTGAACCAAGCTTTTCGGTGAAGAGTTTGAAACCGTCCCAGTCATCTTCAGCCAAGCCGTCCTCAATCGAGACAATCGGATATTTCTCAATCCAGCTTTCATAAAGGTCAACCATTTCTGCGCTCGTCAGATTTTTCTTTTCTGTGGCCAAATCGTATTTGCCATCTTTGTAAAGTTCAGTGGCGGCGGCGTCAATGGCGATAAAAATGTCTTGGCCTGGTTTGAAACCGGCCTTTTCAATGGCTTCGATGATGACCTTGAGTGCCTCTTCGTTGGAAGGTAGAGACGGAGCATAACCGCCTTCATCGCCGACAGAAGTGTTGAGGCCGCGCTTGGCCAAAATTTTCTTCAAAGCGTGAAAAGTTTCGGCGCCATAACGGATTGCTTCGGAAAAAGTCGGCGCGCCCAAAGGCATAATCATAAATTCCTGAAGGTCGGTAGAATTTTCGGCATGCTTGCCACCATTTAAAACATTCATCATCGGAGAAGGCAAAAGAAGCGGTTTTTTCGTACCACTGATTTCTCGGAAATATTGATACAGCGGCTTCTTCTCCGACTTGGCCGAGGCATGAGCAAAGGCCATCGAGACGCCGAGAATGGCGTTAGCACCAAGTTTGCCTTTGTTCTCGGTGCCATCAAGTTCGATGAGTTCGGTGTCGAGTTCGCGCTGATTGAACTCGTTGCCGACTAGGCGGTCTTTAATTGTCGTGTTCACATTCTGCACAGCTTTAAGGACTCCCTTGCCGCCAAAGCGAGTTGTGTCTCCATCTCGAAGCTCCACGGCTTCATGTGAGCCGGTTGAAGCACCGGAAGGAACGGCCGAACGGCCGAAAGAGCCGTCAGATAGCGTTAAGTCGACCTCGACCGTCGGATTACCTCGAGAGTCAATAATTTCACGAGCCTTCAATTCTTTTATTTTTGCCATGGTTTTAAATTAATGAGGTTCAATTATAACTCCGCCTGCTCCAGCTTGCCAGTTGTGGCAAAGTGTTGGAGTTAGTATAATTTGTTGGTTATCATTAATTTTAATTTTAAATGCGGAAATTAAATCAATACAAAAATCAAGATCTCGGCTTATTCTTGGTGCGGTTGGCTTTGGCGGTTGTCTTCATAATTCATGGTTGGCTCAAGCTTACCGACATGTCCGGGACTGTTAGCTTTTTCGAATCGATGGTTGGTGTCGCGGGTTTTTGGGCTTATGTAGTGGCGCTGGTCGAGTTTGTTGGAGGAATCACGATGCTTCTGGGAGTCTGGACTTATTGGACCGGTGTGCTTCTGGCCATCAATATGCTTTTTGCCATTATACTCTTTAAGCTTGGCAAGGGCTTTGTCGGCGGTTGGGAGTATGACTTTGTGCTTCTGCTCTGCGCTTTATCGATTGCCACGGTTGGTCCGGGGATTTATACGGTTAAGAAAATTATTGGGCGTTAAAGAAAAACAGCCCCGCCTTGCGACAAGGCGGGGCTGTTTTGTTTTCCGCGTTCTAGACTCGGCTTAACGGAGCTCTCTTTATAATTTCCAAAATTTCATCCACACTGTCGGTAATCGTGTAAAGTCTGGTATCCGGTTCGTCGATAGTTTTATGTTCATGTAGCATGACTGATTTGATCATTTTATCGATAGGTGCCCAGTAGTCTTGGCCTACGAGAATAACCGGCGCCCAAGGGATTTTATGTGTTTGAATTAAGGTTAAAATTTCAAACAATTCGTCAAAGGTTCCGAATCCGCCTGGGAAAAATAAAAAAGCTTCGGCGGAAAATGACAGGACGACTTTTCGGACGAAAAAATAATAAAAAGATAAGGATTCATTGACATAAGGATTAGCAACCTGCTCCTCGGGTAGTTGGATCAAAAGCCCCACCGATTTGCCGTTGGCGTCTTTGGCGCCACGATTGGCGCCCTCCATGATTCCCGGACCGCCGCCGGTGATAATGGCATAGTCGAGTTTCTTAACAATTTCCGAAGCAACCTTTTTAGCTTTTTCGTAGTGGACATTGCCTTCCGGGAAGCGGGCTGAACCGAAGAAGGTGACCGACTTGGGGTATTTACGAATAAAAGAAAATCCATCGACAAATTCCTGTAGGATTACTGATAGGCGGTGCTGTTCTTTGGGGCCGAGACTGGCCACAATGTCATCGATTGTGTGAGGGATTCGGTTTAATTGGAAGTCCGGGATATTAATATTCTTGCGCTCTTTATCGTCTTGCATATTTTTTAAGTTTAATTAGGGCAATTGTACGCTAGGGCAAGAGTCGGGGCAAGCTATTAATCTGTGGAAGAGTGCTTTGTTGAGCTTGGCTTTCGTACTATAATAGAGGAACTATTAACGCGGTTTTAATTTAGTTTAAATTATTATGAAATCACTTTCGACTAAAGAGGCGATTGCAGTCGCTGTTGCAATCGTAATCCTCCTCGCACTGGTTTTATTCGAAAATCCTATTGGCTCAGGAATCAATTTCACCAACAAAGCACAAACGGCCGCGCCGGTCGTTCAGGACTCCGGCTCGGAGGCGATCGTCGTCGACGATGTGCTAATCGGCACAGGTGTAGAAGCTGTGGCCGGCAAGACGGTGAGTGTAAACTACACCGGCAAATTTACCGATGGCCAAGTTTTTGACACGAATCTTGGAAAAGCGCCTTTCGGCTTCGTACTGGGCTCCGGACAAGTTATTCCGGGTTTTGATAAGGGTCTAGCTGGAATGAAAGTTGGCGGTAAGCGGGTGATTACCGTGCCACCGAGTGAGGCTTATGGTAGCCAGCAAGTTGGCCCAATTCCGGCCAATTCCACTCTGGTCTTCGAGGTTGAAATGCTCGATGTAAAGTAATCTAATTTGATGAAAGCAGATTGGGCCCGCCGAATTTTTGCTCCGCAAAATTCGGCGGGCCGTTTGCTTATCTTGAATTTCTCTGTTAATTTTGATTGACATGACTAAGGAATTTGGTTTTAAAATTGAGAAAAAACTTGCGAATGGTTTGGGACGAGCGGGTGTAATCCAAACTCCCCACGGCGAAATCAAAACGCCGGCTTTTATTGTGGTTGCCACTAAAGCCAATGTGAAATCACTGACGGTTGAGCAGGTCAAAGGTTTGGGCGCGCAAGCGGTTTTGGCGAATACCTACCACTTATATTTGGAACCGGGCGATGAGTTGGTGAAAAAGGCCGGGGGTTTTCCTAAAATGATGAATTGGCAAGGCCCAACCTTCACCGACTCCGGCGGATTCCAGGCTTTTTCGCTTGGTGTGGCTTTCGGTACGACAATCACCAAACTTTCAAAAGGCGAGACTGAAGCGGCCGATTCGACCAAAAATTTTGCTCGTAGTACCGACCAGGAGCCACTCGCAAAAATTACCGAGGACGGTGTGGAGTTTAAATCCTACCGCGATGGCAGTAAGCATTTTTTTACGCCGGAAAAATCGATGGAGATCCAACGCAATCTTGGCGCCGATATTATTTTTGCCTTTGACGAATGCACCTCGCCGACAGCCGACAAAAAATATCAAAAGGAGGCGATGGAACGAACGCATAGATGGGCAGCGCGAAGCCTGGAAAGGCATCGCGAGTTGCAAGCTGAAAGTGAAAAGTTGAAAGTTGGAGAGGGAAACAGAAAACAAGCCCTATTTGGTATCGTGCAAGGTGGTAGATTTCAAGATTTAAGAAAAGAAAGCGCCGAAGTAATAGGGAAGATGGATTTTGACGGTTTCGGCATCGGTGGCTCATTTGATAAGACCGATATCGGTCTTTCAGTTGGTTTGGTCAACAAAATTTTGCCTGAAGAAAAACCGCGACACCTTTTGGGTATCGGCGAACCGGAAGATATGTTTTTGGCGATTGAAAATGGTTGTGACACTTTTGACTGCGTGGCTCCAACTCGCACTGCAAGAAATGGCACGCTTTATACCAAAGAGGGGAGAATTCACATTGAAAATAATCAGTATCGGGAAGATCTGGGCCCGATTGAAAAAGGCTGTGGCTGTTATACCTGTAAAAATTATTCAGTCGCGTATCTCTCCTTTCTTCACCGTGCCCACGAATTAACTTTTCATCCACTGGCTTCAATTCATAACCTGTATTTTTTGGTTAATTTGGTAGATAAAATCCGTCAGTCAATTCTCGACGGTAATTTCGAAGAATTTAAGAATAGCTTTCTAAAAACCTACAAGTAAAAAAGCGAGACTCAGGTCTCGCTTTGATTTTTCCGGCAGGCTAGTGGTCGCCCATGACATGTCCGCAGTTTAAACATTTGTAAACTGCACCGTCAGGTGTGGTCAATGTGCCGCAATCTGAACACGTTGGCGGATTGCCAACCGCGTGACCGCAAGTAATGCATCGGTAAACTGATTCATCCGGCATCATTCCGCCACCACATTTCGGGCATTCCGGAGGATTGCCACCGGTAATTCTCCTTTGATCACCACCGTCCGGCACAACACCGTGTTGAAACGCTACTCCGCCTCCGTCCGCTTCAACAAATTTGCCGGGTATCGGGTTGCTTCCGCCGTCGGGACACAGTTGTTGATTGCAATATGTGCAGGTGAAGTGGTCTCGGACCCAAGTCCTCACAGTCTTGCAGGTCGGGCATATCGGATGCTCTACCGGCGGTTCAGGTGCTTGAAGCTCCAGAGTATCTGCCGCGCCAAGCTCCTGGAGTTCGACATCAAGCACCAATCCGGGCTCAGCCTCCGGAGGTATCCGATCAAGCAGTTCATTGCTGAATGCCGTGATGTCATCGGTTCTTTTCTCCACTACTGCTTCGACCAGGAGAACCATTAATTGATCCTTCCTAAGTGATTTTAGGTTGGTCGCCATATAGTCCTTTCTTTTAAACAAGTTTTCCTCAAATCATCCTACTCGTTCCTGACTATTTTGCAAGTGATTCTACATAGGGCAGTCCTATGACATAGGACTGCCCTATGTAGAGAAACTGTGTAGAGAATGCCGGATATCCACAGGAGAAGCTAAAAAGAGGTGACAAAATGCACAGGTTTTGCTAGGATTTACCGACACCAATGAAAATTCATTCCTACATTTCCATTAAGAATTTGCCTGTCCTCACAGAAGATTTGAGGGTTGGTTCTTGGTGTTAAGAAAATTTATCTCAACATTAAAAACGAGCCCTCAAGTCAAAAGCTTGAGGGCTCTTCGTTTGGCTTATGCTAGGCGGATTGTTCCTTCGGTAAAACTCAATAAAGCACAACAAAGAGAAAGGTATAAAATGACACCCGAGATGGTTATGAAGACCTCGCACGAACCGGTTTACGCTGAACTGTCGCAATTCAAATTCAAGCGAGATGAAGTTTACACAACTCCGGCCTGCGGGAAAATCGCTATGCCCAGACACGGTCAGGAGGGTTATCGGGTTGTTGGTGACGCGAATGTCCCAGCAACTCAAAAAGTTGTCTTCTGGAACCGAGACGGCTATAACAGCTGGATTACCATGACGAAGCGCGAGGAAATTCGGCTGGCGCGCAGGAACGATTGGCTCGTTAGTCGGGCCACAGCCGAATGTCAGGCCAGACAGCGGAAGCGAGATTGCCTAGGCCTGGAGAATCAGTCTCCATTTGCGGGTTATGCTCCGGGATAATTCTTGAGCAATCTTTGGGTGGGTTTGCAAATGCCTCGGCATAATGCCGGGGCTTTTTTGTTGGGAACCCTTACAAATAGGGCATGCGAATAAAACGAGAGTTGGGAACTGACAACTAATAGCCCACAACCTACAACAAACAAAGGTATTAAAGTTAAGGATTTTGTTGTATAGTGTTGCGATGGAATTTAAGCTAAGAACTGGTTATGAACCAGCAGGAGACCAACCTACGGCAATCAAGGCCCTGGTTTCAGGGGTTAGAAAGGGCCTTACCAAACAGACTCTTTTGGGCGTGACCGGTTCGGGCAAGACTTTTACCGTTGCTAATGTGATTGAGCAAATCCAAAAGCCGACTTTGGTAATTGCTCACAACAAAACTCTCGCGGCCCAACTGGCCCAGGAGTATCGGGAATTCTTTCCAGAGAACGCCGTTCACTATTTTGTCTCTTATTACGACTACTATCAACCGGAAGCCTATATGCCGGTTTCCGACACTTATATTGAGAAGGAGGCGATGATTAACGAGGAGATTGAGCGCCTGCGTCACGCTTCGACTCAAGCCTTACTCACCCGCAAGGATGTGATTATTGTAGCCTCGGTCTCCTGTATTTATGGCTTGGGCAGTCCGGAAGAATACGAAAAAGTGAATTTAAAGTTAAAAATTGGTGACAAGATTTCTCGTGCCGAAATGATTAGAAAATTGATTGGGATTTATTTCGAGCGCACCAATGCCGATCTTGAGCCGGGTAAATTTCGGGCAGTGGGGAATACGGTCGAAGTGATGCCTGTCAACGAGAAGGTAATTTACCGATTTGAATTTAGCGAGGAGATAATTGAGAAAATTCGGCAGATCGATGCGATTTCGCGTTCCGAAATCGGTGGGCTGGATTCGATTTTTATCTTTCCGGCCAAACATTTCGTGACACCGGAGGCAGAGCGGGCTCGCGCGATTGCCGACATTAAACTCGAGCTTGAAGAGCAGTTGAAGGTTTTGAAGAAGGAAGGCAAGGTGCTCGAAGTAGAGCGTCTGAAGCGTCGGACCAATTATGACCTAGCGCTTATTCGAGAAGTTGGCTATTGCAATGGTATCGAAAATTACTCGCGCCATTTTTCCGGTAAAAAGCCTGGCGAAGCGCCTGATACCTTACTTTCATATTTCCCGCACAAGGCTGACGGCTCACCGGATTTTCTCACTATCATCGACGAATCGCACGTGACCGTGCCACAACTTAATGGTATGTATGCCGGCGACGCCTCGCGGAAAAAAACCTTGGTTGATTTCGGTTTTCGCTTGCCGTCAGCGAAGGATAACCGGCCTTTGAAGTTTGATGAATTTGAAAAACGAGTCGGCCAGGTAATTTATACTTCGGCCACGCCGAGCAATTTCGAAAGGGAAAAGAGTCAACAGATTGTTGAACAGGTGATTCGTCCGACCGGACTTATTGACCCGGTTGTGGATATTAAGCCGGTTGTTTCGAGTAAAGAATATTTGGGTCAGGTGAAGGATTTTATTGAAGAAGCCGAGAAAACCATTAAACACGGCGGTCGGGTAATTGCCACGACTTTGACCAAGAAGATGGCCGAGGATTTAAGTGAATTTCTCAAAGAACGTGGCATCAAAGCTGAATACTTACACAGTGATATCAAGACGATTGATCGAATCGATATTCTAACTGAATTCCGACGCGGCAAATTCGATTGTATTGTCGGCGTGAACCTTTTGCGTGAAGGTTTGGACTTGCCGGAAGTCGAGCTTATTGGAATTCTTGATGCCGACAAGGAAGGCTTTTTGCGTTCGGATACTTCACTCATTCAAACTATCGGCCGAGCGGCGCGAAATGTGCACGGGCGGGTGATTCTTTATGCTGATGTGGTGACCGGTTCAATCAAGCGGGCGCTCGACGAGACTAATCGCCGACGAGAGATCCAGGTTGCTTACAATACAAAGCACGGTATAACTCCGCAGACGATTATTAAAAAGATTCACGATATCACCGAGGAGATGAGAAGTGAGCATGACAAAGCTGTGGCCTCGCTCGTTGAAATTGATACCCAATTGTTCGGCAAGAATATCCGCAAACTAATTAAAGAAAAAGAAAAGCAGATGAATGAAGCCGTAAAGGTGCTGGACTTTGAGACAGCCGCTTTAATGAGAGATGAAATTGAGGCGATCAAAGTCAAAAGTGGCTCTAATAAGTCAAAAAGTAAGGTCAGGAGGAAGAAAGAATGAAAATACTTGACAAAAAAGGTGGCGTATGCTATACTCTAACAGATGAACATTGAATTCGGGCCACACCAGCCTGCGCTCTTACATTATAAAATTAATTTAAAAACTAATAACTAAAGAGCGCAGACTGGTGTCGCTAAAGCTAAAAACAAAAACCCCGCGAAGCGATTCGCGGGGTTTTTGTTTGTGCGGGTTTGACAGCTTGTCATAAATGTGTAGTCTTAAGACAGAAACGAGAAAGGGAATTTATGATGAATAATATGACCGGAATGATTGTGGACCGAACTAGGACCATGATTGCCGATTGGCAACAAGAAGGCACCTGGGCCTATTGGATTGTGGACGATTACGACACGGTGCCGATGACTCCGGTTCGAGTCCGGTATACCAAAGGGGTTTGGCAAAATGTCGGCTGTTGCCTTCAAGATAAAATCGACATTCCTCCCGAAGAGGTTTTGGAATTTTGAAGAGTGGCGCGCGGGTGATTAAAATTCACCGCGCGCCTTTAAATTTATCAAAAAGAAAAGGCGCGGACAGAGTCCGCGCCTTAATAGTGAAAGTTGCTGATGTTCAATGGTGCCAAGGGGGCGGGCATTTTCTGGTTTCGGGCTTCACTCGTTCGGTGTGCCGGTTGGGCTTGAAGGATTTTCGCGGCGGGGCTTCTTCGGACGCTGTGGGGGTTTTGCCGTGGCTGCCTATGCTACCACCAAACAAGGAACCCGAACGCAATCCTGAAGGAATGAGACCGCGACTACCACTGCCGATACCAGAACTGCCTGAGACTCGGAACATCATCACTGCCATAACTGCCTTTGGTTGAGGTTGGTACAAGACTATCCAGCTTTAATTCTACACGAAAATATAAAAACGGCGAGGGGTTCGCCGTTTTAGGATCGAGCCTTATGGCAAGGGGAGTCGGCCTTGTCCGGCCACAGCGTCCTGACTTAACGCGGCCCTTTGGGCGAGCCTTTTCAAAGAAGGGCTTTCGGTCCGTTTCAGGCGATCCTGTTGAGCCTTGCTTAAAGGCGATACCGGTCGATTGCCGATTACTTCTGCCAACTCGGGCCGGTCAGCAATCGTTCGAGCGAAGTTGAGGAGCGCGTGGCACCTCGAAGCGGAAACAGTCTTCATAAATTATTCTCCAATCTACCGCCATACTACCATACTTTATATGGAGAAGTCAATAGTAGAAGAAAAGCCCGGTTTTCTTATATGGATCCATCGGCTGCGGGCACATAGCCTGATGTGTCGGGCAGTTCGCACTTCAGCTCTTTTAAGGCGGCAATTTTGGCGGCAGCCCTAGCTCGACAGTTTGGGCTTACACAAATGCTATTAACCATGGTGCCTGCAGGGTTCAGTAAGGTGGCATAACCTGCGTCATAAAGTTTACCGCTGAAGCTGTATGCTGGAACCACGACAGTATATTCCCCAACTGTTGGAGGTTCACAGGTGGCGATGTATTCTTGGTCCGAATTGTAGCAGGTTAGCTCGTCAGTGACCTGGCTTTTAAGAAAAGCGAGGGCCATCTCATCGGCCAACTCTTGGGAGTCAGCAAAAATCTGATTTTTGGGAACACTCTTGCTAATAACGGTATCTCCGACAGGCATGTCGGCGGCCGCAAATTCCTCGCAACTCAGCTGATAACTTAGGGCGCTATTACCGTAAGCTTTGTACTTAAAACCGCCAAAAAGCCCGGCAGTTTGGGGGCCGATCAAGCTACCGTTTCGGGCTAGGATTTTTGAGCTATTGCGCCCGGCAAAAACAATCACCGTAATAATGGCGATTAGTAAAATCGTTCGGAATAAAATAATCAGAGCGCGGGTTTTGCTTTGTGGGCTCATGATTTAAAACAAGGATTCCACTACTTTTTTAACGGTGGCGCCGTCAGCTTGGCCTTTAAGCTCTTTCATCACGGCTCCGACTAAGACACCGAGTTTGCTATTATCGGTCACTCCTAGTTCCTTTTTTTTGGCCTCGGCGACTTTTGTGATGTCGGCTTCGCTCATCATTTGAGGGAGAAAGGTTTCTAGAATTTTCAATTCGGCAGCTTCACTTTCAGCCAAATCGTCACGGTTGCCGGCTTTGAATTGCTCGATTGAATCCTTTCGTTGCTTGACCGAGCGTTTGATTACCGTGAGGACATCTTCATCGGCTAACTCTTGGTCCGGCTTTTTGCCTTTGGCGACCAATTCGTTGGTGAAAGCGGCCAGGAGGCCACGCAAGACTCCTAAACGCACCGCCTCGCGTTTGAGCATAGCGTCTTTGACTTGGCTTCGAATATCGTTTTGTAGAGACATGGTAAGGTGAGTAAAAATTTGGTCTTAATACCATATACTATATACCCGATACCTTATACTTTCCAGTCTTCTGGAGTATAATGTTTTTATGTCAGACACACTTTTGATTATTCTTACGGTTTTGGTCGCGATCCTAATTGGCGCGGTTATTTTTTTAATTATGAAATTTAATAGCCGAGCGGGTGCGAATGAGGAGGCGGAAACTAATGGTATGAAGCTTTTGCTTCAGCAGGTCAACGAATTGTCTCGCACCGTCGATGCCAAGATTGGCGAGGGGACCAGGCAAATGAATGATTCTGTAAAGATGCAATTAAGTGAAAGCCGAAATGTGACAGGGCAATTTTTAAAGGAGCTTTCCAACATCGCCGACAAGGTGGCGAGAGTTGAGGAGACCGGCAAAAACATGGTGACTTTTGCTGACCAACTGCAGTCGCTTCAAGATATTTTGAAAAATCCAAAACAGCGGGGGATTTTGGGGGAGTACTATCTAGAAACCCTTTTGAAAAATGTTTTGCCTCCGGGGAATTATCAAATGCAGTATGCTTTTAAAAATGGCGAGATTGTCGATGCGATTGTGCGGGTAAAGGATAAAATTATTCCGGTTGACTCAAAGTTTTCCTTGGAAAACTACAACCGTTTAGTTGAAGAGAGAAATCCGGCGGAAAAGGAAAAACTGGAAAAAATTTTCGTCAATGATTTAAAAAATCGAATTGTTGAGACTTCGAAATATATCAGGCCGGGCGAGGGGACGATGGACTTTGCTTTTATGTTTATTCCGCACGAGGCGATTTACTATGATCTGTTAATCAATAAAATCGGCGCTTTAGCCGACGATACGGAAAACCTAATTCAACGGGCGGCGGGGAAGTACAAAGTGATAATTGTTTCGCCGACCTCGTTTTTGGCCTATCTGCAGACCGTTTTACAGGGCCTAAAAGCGATGCAAATCGAGGAGCAGGCCAAAGAGATTGTGAAGAATGTTGATGGCCTAATGAAGCATTTAAAGAGCTATGATGAGTACCACAATAAGCTTGGCAACGCTCTCTCCACGGCGGTAAATCAGTACAATATTTCCGGTAAGGAATTTAAAAAAATTGATAAAGACATCCTAAAAATTACCGGCGTTTCGGCCAAAATTGAGCCGGCGCTCCTAGCTAAGCCGGAGAGTGATGAACTGGAGGGGTAATCTTGCGAGTTCGTCGCAACCTTAGGGGTTTTCCATATCTTTATATTCGTGTGTGCGTATTCGTGGTCTCGCTATTCGTGCACTTGCTTTTTAATTGGCTTTGTGTAAAATAGTCCCATTATGCCAATCAAGAAAGGCGCAAAACCAAATAAGACTGAAGAATTTGCGGTTATTGCTACTGGCGGAAAACAGTACAAGGTTTCCGTGGGTGAATCAGTGCGAATCGAGAAACTTCAGGGCGAGCACCAGGTTGGTGGCAAAGTTTCCTTTGATAAGGTGCTTTTGGTTGATAATGGCCAAGATACCACTATCGGCACCCCTTACATTTCCGGTGCCAAAGTTGAGGCCGAAATTGAAAAGATTGGCCGATTGCCAAAGGTGACTGTCATCCACTACAAGCAAAAGAGCCGATACTACAAAAAGGCCGGACACCGACAAGATTTCTTCCAAGTTAAGATTACGGCGCTCAAGTAAAAAAACCGATCCACTAGGGTCGGTTTTTTTATTAAGCTAAAACCGCAAGCCCGGTAGGGTTTGCGGTACAGTTGGGACGGAGGTTTTTCTCTTGGCCACTTTGTACTGGCTAGTGGCAGATTATGGCGGCGAAGCCAAAACCGAAGGCGCATGAGGCGGCAATCCAAAGCAGTTCCTGAAGTTTGCCTACTACAGGCTTGTTCGGATCGTGAATCGAAAGTGCCCAGCCAATGATTAAAAGGATGGGCAGGCTAAGCAGGGCTTGCATAACATCCTTTTGTTGAGATTTCTACTAAAATAGTATCACCCCGCTTGGAAAAATCAATCGACTTGTCTACCGAAAGCTAGAAGCGATTTTTGAGGGCGCTCTTGATTGTCTCTCGGTCGGCGTATTCGAGTTCCGCACCGGTCGAGAGGCCACGGCCTAGGTGGCTAATTTTAATGTCGCGGTCGGCAAAGTTTCTCCTCAATTCAGCCTCAACAAAATCACCGGTGTGTTCGCCGTCGGGGTTTAAATTCATGGCCAAGATGATTTCCTTGATTGCCGGCTCGGATCCGACTCGATTAAGCAAAAGTTGTAAACGAATTTTCTTTTCGGGCTCCGGTTCGAGAATCGGCAGGTTGCCGCCAAGAATAAAATAGTTGCCGTGGTAGCTGTTGGCTTTCTCGATGCTTTCCAAATCAATATCTCGGGCGACTATCATTAAAGTTTCGGCTTCGCGATTTTTGTCTCGGCAGATATTACAGATTGGATTGCCTGCGCGCTCCTTTTCAAAATAACGCTGACATTTTTGACAGGCGATAATGTTGCCTCTTAGTTCGGCGATTAGTGAAGCGAGCTCTTTTAGGGCGGTGGGCGGTTGGCTTAAAAGGAAGTAGGCGAAACGACGCGCCTGGCGGGGCCCAATTCCCGGAAAGTTTCGAAACTTTTCAACTAATTTGTCGATGGCGTTCATATAATTGAGGCACCCTCTCCGCCGGCAGTGTCAAAATCGCCGAAGTCAGATTTTTCGACGCTTAGGAAGGTGGACTTGCGGTCATCAAAGTAAAGTTGAACTGTGCCGGTTGGCCCGTTGCGGTGTTTTTCGATCATAATTTCTGCCACATTTGATTTGCTACCCTTACTAGTGTCTTCCTCGCGTTCACGATGAATGAAGAGAACCACATCGGCGTCCTGCTCGATGGAGCCGGAATCGCGGAGGTCGGAGAGGCGAGGTTTACCGCCACGAGCTTCGACGGCACGGGATAACTGGGAAAGCGCTAGGACCGGCACATCAAGTTCGCGGGCCAAATTTTTAAGGGAACGGGAGATTTCCGTGACTTGCTGGACCAAGTTGTCGGTCTTGTGGGAGTTGGTCGGGACCATGAGTTGTAAGTAGTCGACCACAATGAGACCGAGACCCTTTTCGCTTTTAAGTCTTCTCGCAATGGCGCGCATTTTCAAAATGTTGTTGCCGGCCTGGTCATCGATGTAAATCGGGGCCTTGGAAAGGCTGGCGAGCGAATCTCGAATCTTGCCGAAGTCTTGCTCCATGGAGAGCTTACCGGTGCGAAGTTTCCAAGCGTCGACTCGGGACTCGGCGGCGAGCATACGGTCGACCAGTTGCTGAGAGCTCATTTCCAAAGAAAAGATGGCCACAGGAATTTTGTGGGTGATGGCGGCCTGGCGGGCAATATCAAGAGCGAGCGAAGTTTTACCCATCGACGGTCGAGCGGCCAAAATAATCAGGTCGGATTTTTGGAGGCCAGCTAATTTGTCATCTAGACCCGGAAAACCGGTTGGCACGCCACGCAGTTCGTTGCCGGACTTATGAAGCTTGTCGAGGCGCTCCCAAGCTTCATCGAGAGCATCCCCCATGGTGATATATTTGTGGACGCTTGAGTTGTTGGAAATGTCATAGACATGTTTTTCCGCTTCGTCCATAATCTCTTCGAGCTCATTTTCCTCGTTGTAGCCTAAAGCGCCGATTTGCTCGGAGGCGTGAATAAGCCGGCGCATCATATATTTTTTCTGAACAATTTTGGCGTAGTGCTCGACATTGACGGATGAGGGGACGGCGTTGGTGAGTTCCGAAAGATAACTCATACCGCCGACTTGCTCCAAAGCTCCCTTGTCATTGAGACGAGCGGAAAGAGTTAGGCTGTCGATGGCTTGGCCTTTGCCCCAGAGCTCGATCATGGTCTCATAGATCAGACGATGTCTTTCGGTGTAAAAAGATTCGGCGTTTACGAGATCCAGAACTTCGTTTAGAGCATCCGGGCGTAGCATTACTGATCCCAAAAGCGCCTGCTCGGATTCGAGGTTGTGTGGCGGTACTCGCAAAGATTTTTTATTATTCTCGTGCATTGGATTAATTCTACGGGCGTTCCTTAAACTGCGCAATCCAAAAAATCGCACAAACTGTGGTCAAACTGTGTATTGCTTTTTGTCTTGACCTCTGCGGTCTGGGTGCTACTATTTGCGAAGAACAGTCCACGAAAGAGAGACCAAAATGAGCTCACAACCCAAAAGGCGGTTAACTGGTAGGACAGCCAAACCTAAACGTGGTTTTGCGGTCTCGAGCGAGGCCTTACGAGAACAGGCCGATTGGCAGGCGTTGAGTCTGGAACTTCGCAAGGTTCGTCACGCCGGTCACAAGCTGCCAAGAAAGCCTGATCCTTTGGAGGTTCTCTAGAAGCGAGTAAGTTAAGGGCCGATCTAGCGATTGGCCTTTTTAATTTCCTGGCCGGATTTGGAGTCCAAAACTTCGAAACCTTGATCCTCGATTTGCTTGCGCAATTGATCCGCCAAACTCCAGTCGGATTTCTCCCGCGCGGCTTGTCTCTCTGTGACAAGCTCCGCTATAGCTGTCGGGATCTCAAAAGTTTCAACTCTATCTAAAGTGAGCCCAAAAACTCGATCAAAATCAAGCAAGGTGGCCTTTTTATCCGGTGCAGAAATTTTGTCATCTTTAACTAATTCCCAAGCCAGGGCCAGAGCTTTTGGCAGGTCTAAATCGTCAGAAATAAATTCGTTGAATTGTTTTTGGTAATTCGGTTCAATTTTTCCGGCAGATTTGATCCCGGAGACAAAATTTCGTAAACGGCCGAGAGCAACTTCGGAGGCTGTTACGACCGGCACAGAAAAATTTAGCGGACTTCGATAGTGAGTGGTAAGCAGCAGATAGCGGTAGGCGAGGGGACTGGTCCTGAGCTTGAGGAGCGAATCGATAGTTAAAAAATTATCTTCTGACTTGGCCATCTTTTCGCCGGCAGCCAAGGTGAGAAAAGCGCTGTGCAACCAAAAGTTAGCGAGTGGTTTGTCATTAGCCGCTTCGCTTTGAGCAATTTCGTTATTGTGGTGAACCGGAATGTGGTCGATGCCGCCGGTGTGAATGTCAAAAGGTTGCCCCAAATATTTTTCCGACATGGCGGAGCACTCGATGTGCCAACCGGGGAAGCCTTTGCCCCAAGGACTTTCCCACCCGATTTGGCCATCGAATTTCCAGAGGGTGAAGTCGCGTTGGTCCTGCTTTTCCAGATTGGCGGAAATTCGCGCCTGCTTATTTTCCTGATTTAAGCCACCCAGCTTTCCGTAAGTTGGCAGTTTGCCGACAGCAAAATAAATTCCATCGGAGGTTTTATAAGTGAAGCCCTTAGTCTCCAATTTTTTGATGACCTCAATATCGTCATTAATGTGCTCGCTGGCTTTTGGCAGATAGTCGGGAGTGAGAATGTTCAAAGCTCTGAGGTCAGAGACGAAGGCTTGGGTGTAAAAATTGGCCAATTCAGCCATAGCCTCCAAGGTCAGAGGCTTGCCTTCGCGTTTCAGGGCTTTAGTCATCTTATCCTCGCCGGAGTCGGCGTCACTTACAAGCTGGCCGACATCGGTGATGTTCACGACTTGTTTAACCTTGAAATTTTCATATTCGAAAACTCGCCTCAGCAAATCGGCAAAAACATAAGCGCGTAAGTTGCCCAGGTGCGCATAGTTGTAGACCGTCGGTCCGCAGTGATACATCGAAACTTCACCTGCTTTTATCGGGGCGAAATTTTCCTTTTGCTTGGTCAGAGTGTTGTAGAGTTGAATCATGAATTATGGGTTATGAATTAAGTGAGGAATTTGAATTCATAATTTCCAATTCCTAATTCTGGCGCGCCTCGCGCCTACAGCCAGCGTTTCCGCTTGAAGGCCAGGAAAATAATTATGCCGATTATTGCCATCGTGCCGGAGATAATCCAGAAGTCATTTTTCACGCCAACGAAGGGCCAAAAGGAGGTGTTCATGCTGTAGAGCGAAGAAATGAACGATAAAGGCAAGATGATGAAGGCCATGACCGTGAGGGTTGTCATAATTTCATTTTGCTTTGTAGAAAGAAGGGAATTGTTCGTCTCGCGCAATTCGGCCAAAGCCTCGATGTGGCTTTTGATAATCTTGTCGACTTTGAAATATTCACTGCTGATTGCTTGAAGATAGTGCTCAAATTCGCCAGCGAAAAATATTTTACCGGCTGCTTCGAAGGATTGAAGAATGTCGTTATGGAGTGAAATCGTGGTTTTGAAATTCAGCAAATTTCGGCTGATTTTGGAAAGAGCGAAAACCATGGCGCGCTCTTCGCCGGCAAAAATCTGGGTCTCGATTTCTTTGAGCGAGTCTTCAATCGCCTCCAACTCATTGGTGCTGGCGCGATAGATGCTTTTCATCATGTGATAGAAAATGAAGCCGGCATGGTCGCCAATATGACTTTTGTCGAGAATGCTGTTGACCTCGAAAATTTTTGCAAATTCATGGAGAGGGTCGACTGTGTCGTAGTGCGAGGTGATAATGACATCTTTGCCGATGACGAAATCAATTTCCTGGTTGGCGCCGGCAGTTTTCTGGTGACTGTGCTTCAGGGCGGGGAAGTGGAGAATTAGATAAATGAAATCCTTATAGAGATCAACCTTTTGCTTGAGGCTGGGATTGATCAATTCATCGGCGATTAGGGGGTGAATCCGGTACTCTTCCATAATCGAACGAATTTCATCCTTGGTCGGAGACTCCAAGTCAATCCATTTGAGTTTTTTGTAGGTGTAGATATTAATCATGGGAATATTATATCATCCCGTTAAGGTTAGGCTATGTCCGATTGAAGTTGGCTGCAGATTTCTTGACATTGTTTCAGTGTCGAAGTAATATGGTCGCTATGAATAATACGAGTCACAAGAGTTTGCTCTCGGGTCTCTTGCTCCTCCCTACGGTGGAGAGTTTGCTCGTATTCAAAATCTAGTTAATGTAGACAAGGAGAATTAAGGTAGATTGTGAACACAAGTCAGCTCTTCACCCGAAGACGCTGATTTTTGTCTAGACTAGAGTCTCGATAAAAAGTGGGGGGCTGTTCCTTGAAAAACAACATAATTGTATCCGAAACCACTCCTTGTTATGAAAATTAAACCTGGCAAGTACGCGTCTTTTCCTGTTATTGTCTTACCTGACCGCAAGTGGCCGTCCCGAGTTTTGACACGGGCGCCAATCTGGGCGAGTGTAGATCTGCGCGATGGCAATCAAGCTCTTCCGGTGCCGATGAATGTCGCCCAGAAACTGGCGATGTTTCAGTTACTCGTTAGGCTTGGTTTCAAAGAAATTGAAATCGGTTTTCCATCTGCTTCGAACACCGAGTATCGCTTCACGCGGCTTCTAATCGAAGGCGGACATATCCCCGATGATGTGACCATTCAGGTGTTGGTTCAGGCCCGCGAAGATTTGATTGACGCCACTTTCAAAGCGCTCGTTGGGGCCAAGCGGGTTATCATTCATCTGTATAACTCAACTTCTCCGGCGCAGCGCCGGGTTGTTTTCTGCAAGTCCAAGGCCGAAATCAAGGCGCTTGCTGTCTATGGCGCAGAACTGATAAAAAATCGGTTGGGGTTGCTTGTTGGGACCCAGGTGACGCTCCAGTATTCTCCTGAAAGTTTTTCAGCCACTGAAGTTGAATTCTCAAAAGAAATTGCTGAGGCGGTCATGGATGTTTGGCAGCCGACACCGGAGCGGAAGATGATTCTAAACCTACCGTCGACCGTCGAGGTTGCGATGCCGAATGTTTACGCCGACCAGATTGAGTGGATGTGCACAAATATTAAATGGCGCGAGTCTTTGATTATCAGTTTGCACACACATAATGATCGGGGTACGGGTATTGCCGCTACCGAGTTGGGATTGTTGGCAGGCGCCGACAGAGTCGAGGGTACGCTTTTCGGAAATGGCGAGCGGACGGGCAATTTGGACATTGTGGTCTTGGCCTTAAACCTCTTGATGCACGGCATCGACCCTGGTTTGGACTTCAGTGAACTTGGCGCGATTCGCCAGGTTTGCGAACAGTGTACGGGCATGCTTGTCCCGCCTCGTCAGCCATTTTCGGGTGAGCTGGTACTTACGGCTTTCAGTGGCTCTCATCAGGACGCCATCAAAAAGGCCCTGGCGGAGCGCGAAGCGGATGGTCGAATAGTTTGGGATGTTCCGTATTTACCGATTGATCCGCAAGATATCGGTCGGCAATATCGGGAAGTCATTCGGGTTAATAGTCAATCCGGCAAAGGCGGGGTTGCCTACCTCTTGGAAAAAGAATTCGGCATACTTTTGCCGAAGGAAATGCAGAGGGAGTTTGGACCCATCGCAAATGACCAAGTAGATTCTCTGGGGCGCGAAGTGACGCCGACCGAATTGAGAGAGATGTTTTATAAGGAATACATTGCACTCGATTATCCCTGGTCGCTCGTTAAGTTTAAATCGACAGGTGACGGCGAATGCGTCTGCAACGCCGAAATTCTTCACGACTACAAAGTGGAGTGGGTTACCGGTGCTGGCAACGGTCCCATCTCGGCCTTTGTTCAAGCTCTGCTAACTCAAGCCCTGGCGGATTATTTTACTGTTGTCTCTTACCACGAACATTCTCTGGGTGTCGGCGAGAGTGCCGAGGCCATTGCCTATGTTCAGATTGAAAATTCCAAAGGTTGGCGTTGCTGGGGAGCAGGTACGGATACCAACAGCGAAAACGCTTCGATTAGGGCGATTTTAAGTGCCTTGAATCGACTTGATCTAAAAATTCGCAAGGCTCAAGGTCTGCCGTCCTCAGAATAGTTATAGTTCTTGTTAAAGCCAAACCGTTGCGACTGAAGTCGTGGCGGTTTTTTTATGTGGCTTTCAAGTGTTCGTAAAGCTTGCTCCTGGCGACTAGCTTTGAGATAATGGAGCCCATGCGAAACTGGCAAAAAATTGTTGTTGCTTTAGTTGTAATCGGGGCATTAGGGATTTCCTTTGCCTCCGGAGTTTACCTTGGACGGGAAAATCAGCCGGCAATTTCACAAATTAATTCAGTTATTAACAAAGAGGCTTCAGCTTCGGTGGAGGCTGTCGACTTCGCTCCTTTTTGGGAAGCCTGGAAAACTATCGATGATAAATTTGTGCCGACGGGTAAAGCGGCTACGACTACCAGCAATCAAAAGCGGGTTTGGGGTGCAATTCAGGGCTTGGCCTCCTCTTTGGGCGATCCTTATACGGTTTTTTTCCCGCCGGATGACGCGAAAATTTTCGAAAGCGAAATTAACGGTAATTTCTCTGGCGTTGGTATGGAAGTTGGAATTCGCGAGGGAGTCCTGGTGGTAGTTTCGCCACTTAAAGGTAGCCCTGCCGAGCGGGCCGGACTAAAACCGGGCGATAAAATCATTAAAATTGACAATCAACTATCATCGGATTTTCCGGTTGAGAAGGCAGTTAAACTTATTCGCGGTAAAGAAGGTACGGTCGTAAAGTTGACGGTTTTGAGAAATGGCGACGGCGGTCCCAAGGAGTTCTCAATTACTCGCGAGACCATCAACATCCCAACTGTCGATACCGAAGTCAGAAGTACTCTCTCGGTTGATGCGCAAGGCAACGGCACTCTCGCAAATGGCGTTTTTGTTCTGCGACTCTACAATTTTTCGGTTAATTCGGCCGATTTGTTCCGCCAATCACTTCGTGAGTTCGCCCTCTCCGGTACCAACAAACTGGTTCTTGATTTGCGTGGCAATCCCGGCGGCTACCTGGAGGCGGCGGTAGATATGGCGAGCTGGTTTTTACCGGTTGGTAAGGTGGTAGTAAGCGAAGATTTCGGCAAAAAGCAGGAACCGCTAATTTATCGCAGTAAAGGCTACAATGTCTTTAATGATAATCTGAAAATGACAATTTTGATTGATGGCGGTTCGGCTTCAGCCGCCGAGATTTTGGCGGGGGCGCTAAAAGAGCATGGAGTCGCCAAATTGGTGGGCGAGCAAACTTTTGGTAAGGGGTCAGTTCAGGAATTGATAAAATTGACTCCAGACACCTCGTTTAAGGTCACGATTGCCAGGTGGCTGACTCCAAACGGCAAATCAATTTCCGAAAATGGCTTGATACCGGATGTGGCGGTCAAGCCGACCGAGAAGGATGTGAAGGCCGGCAAGGATGTGCAGTTGGATAAAGCGATTGAATTATTAAACAATTAATAGAGTTATCAGCAGTTAATTTAAAAAAATGAAAGTCATCTTAATGAAGGATGTGCCGAAAGTCGGAAAGAAGTTTGAGGTCAAAACAGTTGCCGATGGTTTTGCAATTAATTCGCTCATTCCACAGCAGTTGGCAGAGGCCGCTACTCCCAAGGCACTTGCGCGTCTGGCGACAATGAAGGCCGAGAGTGAGACTGAAAAAAAGATTCAGGAGAATTTGCTTCTCAAAGACTTGAATTCAATTAAAGGTCAGACAATCAAAATTGAGGAGAAGGCCAACGAGAAAGGTCACTTGTTTGCTCAGGTTCACAAGGTGGAGATTGTAAAAATTCTCAAAGATAACTTGCAGGTCGACTTTTTGCCGGAGAATGTGATGCTGGATAAGCCAATTAAGGAAGTCGGAAAATTTAAATTGGTAATTGCGGTTGGTGATAAGAAAGCGGAGTTTAGTCTTGAAGTGTCACCGAAGAATTAAGTTCAGAAAACAAAAAACTCCCCTAGGGGAGTTTTTTGTTTATACCTAGTTTACATTTACTACTCGCTTAGTGACAACATCAGAGTTAAATTTGGTTTGGCGCTTGGTACCAAAAGAAACTGTGCCATCCTTAAGAGCGAAGAGGGTGTGATCTTTGCCGACGCCGACATTTTTACCGGCCAAAGTGTCTCGGCCCTTTTGTCGAATAATGATCGAGCCGATTTTAGCTCTTTCGCCAGCATAAAGCTTCACGCCCAAGAAGCGTGGATTTGAATCGCGACCATTTTTAGTTGAACCGGCGGCTTTTTTATGTGCCATGGGGAAGTTGGTAGTGAGTAGTTTGTAGTGAGTGGTAAGGAAAAAGACTACAAATAATCACTAAATTACTGATATAATAACCAGGTGAGTATAAAGGAAATGGCTTTAAAAATCAAGGGGGTGGGGGAAAGGCGGGAAATCTTCATCTCGCTTCTTATTATTCTGGTGGCTTTTGGCAGTTTTGGGCTTGGTCGGCTCTCTAAAATCTACGATACTCGGCCAGAGGTTAAGGTCAGGCTAAGTGACGGTACGGAGGCAGTTCCAGAGGCTGATTTGAGTGGCAAAGTTTCGGTCAAAGCGTCAAATCTGGCGGCCGTTTCAGTTGCCGAAGGCTCCGGAAAAGTGGTAGCATCTAAGTCTGGCACTAAATATCACTTTCCGTGGTGCGCCGGGGCCAGTCAGATTAGTGAGGCCAATAAAATTTGGTTTGACTCGGTGGCAGCCGCCGAGGAGGCCGGGTACAGTAAGGCGGCAAATTGTAAGGGACTCTAACTAGCCCCGACGCTTTGTCTGACAAAGGTCGGGGTCCCGACTTCTGACGTCGGGATTGGTAGTTAAGAAAATAAGGAGGAGAAGAAAGAAACGGGATGTAGTATAACGGTAGTATGTACGATTCGGGTTCGTACGATCCGGGTTCAAATCCCGGCATCCCGACAAGCGGAGCGAAGCGGAGACTTTCGGGATGAGTGAGCAAACTGCTTTGCTCACATCCGGGATGTGAAAGGCTTTTCCTTATCGAGTCTGCGAGATGGAAAAGCACCTGGCTATGTAGTAGCCAAATCCCGGCATCCCGACAAGTCGAACGAAGTGAGAATTGGCGGGATGAGCATGTGCTGGGGAGCACATGCGCCCGGGATTTGAAGCCCTGTTGAGTATAAATTTGAGTCCGTTGCGGGCGAAAAATTTATCCAACAGGGGTACTGAAACTGTAAGTTTCAAATCCTGGCGCACTTTCTCCCTAACCCATAGGCTCTGATCCTGTAAGGATCAAATATCCCGGCATCCCGCAGTTGAATTGTTACAGTGAATTAAATTTATGTTTTCTAGACCAGATAATTTTGAAGCGATGCTTGGTGGTAGCCATGTCAATTTTAGGAAGCGTGAGAGGTCACCACTTTCCGAGCAAGAAAATGAGCTTAGATTGGAGAATGAACGGAGACTGCAGGAGGGGATTGTAATCTTGCGGAAATTTAGAACGCAAGCACTGGCAGATCAGGATTTTGCCGAGTGCCAGAGTCATCTAAGAAAAGCGCATCAATTCTCTAGCAGAATGGCCGATGTAATTCTTGATCAAGCAATTAGCGAAAAGCCAACATCGGTTAACCCTGATTTTTTGGAGACATTGCGGAAAATGCGGGATGATTATCAGGACACAGGCGCAGGCTCGGCACATGATCTTCCTCCCCAATTTTCGATAGGTAATCTGTTTAGGGCGGTAGACGATATGCTGGTCAGGGTTGAAGAAAAGTGTCAATCATTGAAAAACCCGAATCACAGATTGACGGAGGAGGAAACACGGTATGTGTTGCAAGAGTTTCTGTTGGGTACAAATGATCTTAGTGTGAATGCAATAAAGAAGTTTTTTCTTAAAAATACAAAGATTGGTGGAATTTTGAGCGGCGGAAGTGTTTATGTTGAGGTTGTTAAAAAACTAGTCGAAAGATATTCTGACCAGGCTCTCACTGTAAATACTTTTGCAATTGCTGTCGATAAGGAAAAGAAAAAAGCAGTTTTTGAATCTGATGACGCCGATGATACTATGCAAACAGTCGTAGTTGTTGATGATATGATTGATAAGGGTGGTACGATACTGACCGCCCTTTGGGCTGTCGGCGAACAGTTTCCAAATGCTACAATTTATTCAGGAAAGGGCACTGACCAACCTGGTGGTTTTGAAGAGCGTCGGATTCGGAAGCACATGACCCACCTTAGTGTGCTATTTCAGGATTTTGCCGACTTTTCCGAGGCGGGCAGGAATGATGAGGCACTTATGCTTTTTGAACAAGCAGAACAATATGCCAAGAGTAATGGAGTGCTTTTGCAAAACGGCTGGTATAAGCGGAAAGAGCGGATTGAAAAACTAACTGGTAAGGGCGGAGGACAAAAGTGATTGTTCAAATGGTTTAGACTCACCAGAGATTTCCTTATTGAATGAAAAAGAATTTCAAAAAAATTGCTTGGCAGGTTGTGGCGATCGGCCTCATTTTGGTCGGTGCTGCGGGGCTTCTTTTGCCGTTTCTTCAGGGGATAATTTTTATTTTGCTTGGTCTATTTATTTTATCCCTAGTTTCTGACCCTTTTAAGACTCGGTGGCATAACTGGCGAAAAAAATTTTCTGGTCTCCACGCAAGGATCTCAATTATTGAGGAGAAAATCGAAAAGAAAATTGGTCACTGGTTCCATGATTAGATTTTGTCTTCTTTGATTCTTATACCGCATACCTTATACTTAATACCATATACTCTTAAAATGATTGTCGTTGATGTTGAAACATCAGGTTTAAATCCGGACAAGCACTCACTTCTCTCAATTGGGGCAGTCGATTTTAGTAATTCAAAAAGGCAATTTTATGAAGAATGTCGGATTTGGGACGGTGCCCATATTGATGGCGAGGCTCTGGCGGTTAACGGTTTTACTAAAGAGCAGATTGTTGATCCAAAGAAGAAATCTGAGGCCGAGATCGTGAAGGACTTTCTGGATTGGGCGCAAGCTTCCGAAGAGTACACGGTAGCGGGGGAGAACCCGTCGCTTGATGTGGCTTTTATTGTGGCGGGGGCTAGGAGAGCTCATATGACCGCGCCACTGCATCATCGTACAATCGATTTGCACTCAATTTGCCTCGCCGACATGATTAAAAGGGGAATCAGGCTTCCAATTAAGGACAAAAAGACAGATTTGAATTCGGATAAAATAATGGCTTATATCGGAATTCCGGCCGAGCCGAAACCCCACATCGGAATCAATGGGGCGAAGTGGGAGGCAGAGGCCCTTTCCAGATTGCTATATAACAGGCCGTTTTTCGAAGACTTTGGACAATATCCAATCCCATGGCTCAAAAACGGCCAATCCTAGCCGTTTTTATCCAAAGACTTCGGCCGGCTGTCAAGTAAAAAATGGCTTCATTAAGCCATTTTTTGGCATTTGACACAAGGTTCTGACCGTTGTTTAGTATTGACAAGTGCCCACGAATATGCTAAACTATTGCAAATAGAGCTTCGGCTCTGTTTTTGTTTCTCTAAAACGAAACAAGGTGAGATTTCCTCGAATATTTGTGGCTTTACTACAAACTACTAACCACTCACTATAAACTAAAATATATGATTGAACTTGCAACCACTTTGACACTTTTAGTCTCAACTTTGTACGGCAGTCCGGTCGCTTCGGCCGAGGGGATTGCTTCGGTAAGCTCTGAACCGCAGGCGATTGTAAGCCCGATTACTTTGGAGGATCATGTGAAGGAATACTTCAAAGATGCTCCGATTATGGCCGAGATCGCCAAGTGCGAATCGACTTATCGGCAACTTACTAAAGATGGCAGGATTCTCCGTGGCGAGGTCAACCGAGCCGATGTGGGCGTGATGCAGATTAATGAGTTCTATCATGCCAAGCAGGCCAAAGAAATGGGCTTTGACATCAAAACTCTTGACGGCAACCTGGCCTATGCCAAGTGGCTCTATGAGAAAGAAGGTACCAGGCCTTGGGCTTCGTCTAAACCATGTTGGAAACAGTCGGTAGCCGCTTCGGCTCCGCTCATCGCGAAACTAAACTAAGTCAATTAAAAGAAATCCAGTTTTCCAGTCATACAATTTACTCGCGGTCGTGAGTAAATTGTATGACTGGAATATGGATAAGGAAAACAAAAACCTCCGCCACTCGCGGAGGTTTTTGTTTTCTGGTAGGGTTATTTAAGGAGAAGTTCTTATGAATCGAGAAAAAGTTCACCCGGTTGAAGTTCCCGGTCGCGCACTTGAATCAAACAGTATTCTCGGTGAAGCCATTGGTCGGCTCAGATATGATCAACAGCCTTTGATTCTCGAGGCCCTGGCCAAAGAGCTCGGCCGACAGTCCAAAGGTGATAGAAAGCGAGGTCGCATTAAGCTTTCGGCCTTGCTCGCCAGAGCTCAAACTGAGACCTTGGCCCTAAAGAAAACCTTTGGTGAAATCCTGAAGTTGTGCCGGCCCTACATGAGTAGGGAATTTGAGATTTGGCCGGAAGCCAAAAAAATTCGCCGACGGCGGTGAGCCATAACACCGATCGATTACTTTTTAACCCCTTAACGAATTTATTTGTTGAGGGGTTTTAATTATTCCGGAAATACAATGTATCAAAAGAAAAAGGAGACCTCCAGATTGAAGATCTCCTCATTGAACGCGCTCGCAGTTGGCTTTAAGGTACTCGTAGAGCCGCATGCCAGTGCTCTCGTGGTCTGGGCTCTGTGGTGGGTTCGGAAGATCTGTCAGAATGACGAATGTGGTCTTAATGTTCCGTTCGTCATCCTGCCAGTGAACCTGCACCTGGTCACCTGGCTTTACTCTATACCAATCACGAGTATAGCTAGAGCGGGCATGGCGACGAGCAGTGTTGTCGTCCATTAGGCCCATCGCGCGAGCTTCCGATTCTGCGATAGGTGATCCATTGCATTGGACATCGAAAATGAAGTCGGATAGTCCGATATAGCTTCCGAGCAAGATAATAGTACTCACAGCTAGATTCCTTTCTTGAGCAATTATAGCATATCAACCTCTCACTGTCAATTATTGGGGGAGGGGGGTCAAAAGGTGGACACGCATCGTCTCGCTTTAGATTATGTGTCGCACAATATATCTTTTGTACATTAATAAATCCCTGAACCGGATTTGTACATATTACAAAAACGAAAACCGAGGCCTAGTTGGCCCCGGCAGTATTTAATAGATCGACATTTGGTCCTGAAGTATTGAGCTGTGGCTGCTCGCCATTCTTGATGTGGCCAAGCGCTCCGGTAAAACTCTCCCAGAGTATTCCGATAAAGATATTGTTCCAAAAATAAGTGACCGGCTGTGATAAGTAGTTATTCCACACATTGGTGACGATACCCCAGACATAGCCTAAGTTATTTTGGGCTAGCGGTGACTCAACTATGCCCTTGATATCAATATGAAAGTAGCTTAAGACCAGAATTGCAACCAGAACGATGAGAACGGTTCTAACTAGACCTCGATTCCTGGGAAAATTGAATATATTCATTGAGTGTAATTATACAAAATAAAAGCCACTAAAAACAAGCCTACAAGTAGGATAACGGATTCAGGTATGCTTTCGGGTCAGCAATCGGAACGATTGCGTTTTTGCAGTTGAGGCTGTTCTCGTACTTGACAATTCTTATACCCTGTGTTGCATAGACACCAAAGTGTAAGTGGGGTCCGGTCGCATAGCCGGTACTGCCACTATAGCCAATAATATCTCCGGTATTCACGGTTTGTCCCTGTCTTACTGAAATTACCGAAAGATGGGCGTAGAGAGTAGAGAGACCGTCGTTGTGGTCAATCATGACCCAGCGACCATACGAGTAGCAACCTTTAATCAAGTCGGTATCCCCTACTCCGGTGATTTTTCCGGCGCCGGCAGCCTTGATGGCTGTGCCGATTGAGGCGCGGAAATCTATGCCGGTGTGGCCTTTACCGTTATAGACTTGAGGATTCTTTGAAGCAAAATCAGTGTTGCCGAAATATTGAGTGATTAAGACCTTGTCGACTGGCCACTTAAGTACTCCAGTCCCGACTGAGGGTAATTTTGAAGGGTCGATCGCAATTTGCAACTGCGACTCAAAGGCAAACAACTCGGCCTCGAAAGCGGACTTTTTTGCCAGTTTATCCTTTAGGATGCGCTGATATTCGGACTCCTGATTTTTGGTGGCAATTAGCAAATTATTTTGGGCAGCCTTGTTCTGGTTTACAACCTGCTTTTGACCGGAGAGATTGTTTTTGAGCTTGCCGAGTTTGTCCTTTTCGGCTTCCTGGGATTTCCTTTTGGATTCAAGGTCGGCCTTGGTGGCGATCAACTGATTGATTTTTTCACGCACACTTTCTTGCAGTCGGTTTGAGGCTTCGATATCGTTCCAGACTTCACTGAAGCTGTTGTAAATAAGAGCCGCCTCAACCATTGATTGGCCCTCACTGCGGTCGACTTCCCGTAAGATTTTTGCCACCGCCTCGGTATTGGTCTCAATGCTCGCTTGCTGTTTTTTAATCTCTAGTGTCAGCTGATTGATGGTATAGCCGGTAGCGGCAATTTGGGTTTCGGTCAGGGCGACATCGCGGTTTAGTTTGGTGATGGTTAGGTTTAGGGTCTTGATATAATTTTGCAGAGTCTTGGCCTTGTCACCGACTTCGTTGATTTGTTTCTGGTAAGTCTCAATTTCCTTTTCCAAATCTGAAATCGCCTGATTTTTTTCGGCAATTTTGGCCTTGAGATCGTCAATTTCGGCTCCCAGAGATGGCGAGGCCAGGAATCCAAAAACGGCAAGAATCGAAACTGAAATTAGAATTCTGGAAACAAGCGTCTTCATTTTGGCAGTTATTTCAGACTTAGAATTCGAACCGCTTCCTCCAGCCGTCTTACAGTCGCGGTTTTGCCAATCATGGCGGCAACACTAAAGGGGTCGGGTGATTTATCCAGGCCAGTCAAGCCAAAGCGCATTGGCCAGAGGACCGCCCCGCGCCCAGTTTTCTCGGCGTAATCCCAAACGGCAGTCCTTAGTCGGTCTTTATCTGCAAAATCGCTCTCGTCTATCGGCCGAATGAGACCAAGGATTTGCTCGAGGTTTTGAGCGGTTCTCGTGGCGTCACTCCCCTTCCAAATCAATTTTTCTCCGTCATATTTAGGGTCGGATTTTAAGTAATTAATCTCGCCTGAGGTGAGCATTTTTTTAATGTCATCCCAAACCTGGATTCGCTCGAAAATCGTCTCGAAAATCAACTTAATTTGGGCGGGGCTTTTACCTTCCAGAATTTCTGTCGGCAAATAGGTTGTTGGCTCGAAATCAGGTTTTCTAATTTCCAGTTTCAGGTACTCTTTGTTTAACCAGTTTAGCTTTTCGAGGTTGAAAATTGCCCCACCCTTGTTTACTTTCTCGAGCGCAAATTTTTCAATCAGCTCGCTTTTGGTAAAAATTTCCTTGGTGGCATCGGCGCCCCAGCCCAAAAGTGCCAGGAAGTTAAGCATGGCTTCCGGCAGGTAGCCGGCATTTTTAAAATAACTCAAGGAGACGCTCTCGCCATGTTTGCGCTTGGAAAGTTTGGATTTATCCGGAGCTAGAATTAAAGGAATGTGGGCATAAATTGGCTGAGGGGCGCCAATGGCCCTTTGGATCAAAATTTGCCTTGGTGTGTTTGAGATGTGGTCTTCACCTCGAATGACATGGGTGACGCCCATTTCGAAATCGTCGACTACCACCGCCAAATGGAAAATCGGTTCATCCAAGCTTTTGGCAATGACAAAATCCTTGAGCTCAGCAGTGTCAAAAGTAATTTCACCTCGGATTTCGTCGTTGAAGGTAATCTTCTCGCCCGGATTTCTAAAACGAATTACTTCGGCCCGGCCGCCTTCCTTGGGGGCTTCCTTGGAAATGTAGGCTGTTCCATCGGCAATCATTTTTTCCAGATAGCCACGGTAAATCGTGGTTCTTTCGGATTGGCGAACGACCTTGTCTTGATTGTCGAATTCCAGCCCGAGCCAGGCCAAGGAATCGAAAATTTCTTTCTCGTATTTGGCTTCCGATCGCTCCTTATCCGTGTCTTCAATTCGGATCTGAAAACGGCCCCGATTGTGCCTGGCAAAAAGGTAGTTAAAAAGCGCGGTCCGGGCACTGCCGATGTGAAAAAGTCCGGTTGGTGATGGTGCAAAACGAACAACTGGCTTCGTATTTGAAGTCTTAGTCATAAATCTATTATAGCAGAAAATCGCGTAGTTTTAAGGCTGCCTGCCGGTTAGATTATTTTTCGTGGGAGAGACCAATTCGAATAAGTTCTCGGGCGATTTTATCGGCGGCGTCGGGTCTAGCAAAAGCTTTGGCGCCTATCGACATATTTTTTAAAATACCCGGGTTCCCAAATAGGCGGTTAATTTCGGAAACTAGCAAGTGGGTGGAAAAATTCTCCTCTTCAATGACTAACGCTCCCCCACTTTTGGCATAAGCGAAAGCGTTGCTTTTCTGGTCGTGGGAAATTGACTCCGGTATCGGCACGATGATACTTGGAATTCCCCAAATGGCAATTTCAAAAATTGTTGAACCGGCTCGAGAGATTATCAGCTTGGCAGCGCCGGCGCCCATTCGCATTGCTAAGTCGTTTACATAAGGTAATGGCTTGTAGCGATTTTTGTAAGTATTGTCCTTGAGAATTGATTCGGCAGTAGCCCTGACCTCCTCAAATTTCTCCTTGCCGGTCTGATGAATAATCTGGTAGCTGGCCAATAAATCTGGCAAGGCATCCAAAATGACATCATTAATAGCGGAAGCGCCCTGTGAACCGCCGAGAATCATGATGACCGGCAGGGTCGGTGAAAATTGCCAATATTCGAAAACTCCGGCCGTGGTTGGGGTGACAATCTCGGCTCGAACGGGGTTGCCGGTGTAAGCAACTTTTTCTTGGTCAAAAAATTCACCGGCTTCGGGATATGAGACGGCAATTCGCTTGGCGAACTTCCCTGCCCATTTGTTGACTCGGCCCGGCGAGCTGTCTGACTCGTGGATCATGACCGGAATACCGAGCAGTCGGCCGGCGAAGAGTGCCGGAAAACTGGTATAACCACCTTTACCGAAAATAACATCAGGAAAAATTCTAAAAATAATGATGGTGGCCTTGAGAACCCCGAAAGCTGTTTTGAACAAATCAAAAAAATTTAACAGTGAAAAATAGCGTCGGACTTTGCCGGCCGGACTTTGGACAAAGGTGATTTGATTATCGAGCAGAGCGCGTTCGTTGTAAGGCGCATTCGACATAAAGTACAGACTGGCCTCTAGCAGTTTCTCATCCTTGGCAATTTTGTTAAGGGCTTCAGCGACGGCGATGATTGGGTAAAAGTGTCCGCCCGTACCGCCGCCTGTAAATAGAATTTTCATAGCTAGTAGTTAGTAGTAAGTAGTTAGTAGTTAGTAGGTTCAGAATGAATTTTGCTCCCATACACCATCACATTAAGCATTTTCATGATTTCGGTTAGCAATGAATCAATTTTCTCATACTTTAGATTTTTACCAAAAGGCAAGCGTCTTAAGATTTCAATTTGTGTTTCAAGTTCTGACCCTGAGCCAAAGGAAATACTTAGGAAGTGCTGAAAATCCTTCTTGCTCCGTCGCCGGCTTCCTTCAGTTATATTTGACGGAATCGAGACGGCGGATCGTTGGATTTGTGAAATTAATCCGTAGGTTTCTGACCTGGGCAGTTTCGCGGTAAGTGCATAAATCTCTGTCACCAGGTCAACTCCTTTTTGCCACACAATAAGTTTTTTATAACTTTTTTCCATTTCCGCTATTCTGCATTTCCTACTTACTACTTACTACTAACTACTTACTATATCTAGAAATGTTCAAAATAATTCCAATTTCTGCCAGGACAAAGAAGAGTGCTGTGCCGCCGTGACTCACGAAAGGTAGAGTAATTCCGGAAAGTGGCAGAAGACCAAGCATCGCGCCGATGTTCAGATAGGCTTGGATAATGATAAGTATAACAATGCCGACCACTACGAGTCTACTGAAGGCGTCCGGTGCTTGGGTTCCGATTTTAAGCCCACGCAAAGTAAAGTACAAAAATAGAAGTAAAAGCGAGACTGTCCCCACGAAGCCAAATTCTTCTCCGGCTACCGCGAAAATCGAGTCCCCAATCGGTTCTGGTAAGAAGTTAAATTTTTGAATACTCTGTCCGAAACCGCGCCCCGTGATTTGGCCCGACCCAATGGCGATTAAGGACTGCTGGATCTGATAGCCGGCACCCAAAGGGTCGCTGGCCGGGTTTAAAAAGACTGTAATCCGTGACATCAAATATGGTCGCTGCATCGCGAGGAGACCGATGGCAAGGAGTGATAAAATTCCCAGAATGAGGATATCTCTAAAACGGCCACCTTCCGAAATAAACATTGCCAAGCCGGCAGCAAAAATAACCATAAAAGTGTCGGTGTCTGGCTGGGCCAAGAGGATGGCCCCGACAAGCCCGACAATAATCAAAAATGGCAACATGCCAAACCTGAATAATTTTATCTTCTCCTTCACACCGGATAGCCAGGCGGCAAAATAAATGATGAAGCCGATTTTAATCAGCTCGGCCGGCTGGAAGGAAATTCCGGCAACAATTATCCAACGGGTGGCTCCCCCATGACTGAAACCGAGTCCTGGAACATAGACCAGCAGGCTCACAAGCAGCGAGCCGAGAAAGATATAAAAAGCGTAAGTTCGCCAGAATTTGTAATTTAATCTTGAAGTGAGATAGGCGGCGATAGAGCCAAAGACCAGTCCGAAGACAATTTGGTTAAAGGCGGTACTGCTAAAACTTGCCCCGGTTCTCGCGAGTAGCCCCATCGAGGCAGAAATGAAAATCAAAAGGCCGACAGCTGCAAGCAGGAAAACCGCAACTAAAAAAGGTTTGTCGAGAGGTTTATCGCGCATACCTAGCCAATTAGTCCGAGGATTAGACCGATAATGGCAAAGACGACACCTAAAACCCAGTAGCGCATGGTGACTTTATAGGCCGGCCAACCGAGCGCCTCGAAGTGGTGATGCAAAGGCGCGACCAGAAAAACTTTTTTCCCATTTCGGAATTTTTTTGATATATACTGGATAATAACAGAGGCTGTGGTAATGACGAGTGGAAAGGCGATAATTGGCAAAACAATCAGTCCGTGCCCTTCACCAACTGCGTCTGTCATAAACGCCACAATCGTGAGGGTAATCGTCAGGGCCATGCTACCGGTCTCGGACATATAAAATCGCGCCGGCGGGATATTGAACCAAAGGAAAGCGAGAATGGCGCCGACGATCGTCACGCAAAAAGCCGCCAAGTTGATTTGTTGCTGGTAGAAAGCAATGCCGGCGTAGGCGGCAAAAATTGCCGCAAAAATTCCACCGGCCAAACCATCGAGCCCATCGATGATACCGCCAGAGTAGATGGCGGCCGCAACAATAACAAAGAGTGGCACGAAGAGCCAGCCAATCTGCAATTCCCCACCAAACGGGAGACCGATTGAAGTGATGCCGAGCTTAAAGTAAAACCAGAGGGCCGATAGCAAGGCGACGAAGCCGACAATCAAGAGGCGTTTCTTCAATGAGAGCCCGCCGGCAATATGATCACCGGTGCCACGGATGTCCAAAAGGTCATCGACCCAGCCGACCAGGCCGCCGAAAACCATCGCAAAGAGCGGTACCCAGGTTTGTGAGCGACTTAAAAAGTCCAATTTTTGCGTAAAGTCCGAAGGGAAAAACCGAGCCAAAAGCCAAATGAAAATTACCGTAATGGCAGTTGAGCCCCAAATAATGATGCCACCTAATCGGGGTGTGCTGGTCTCGCGGACCTGGTGAAGCTTATTAAAAATTGGCGTGCTACTGCCGTCAAAAGAGACGGTCTTGGCCTTTTTTTTCCACATTTCCTTTCGATACAAAATGGCGGTTAGAGATGGGGTCAGTAAAATTCCGATGATGAAGGAAAGTGCGGCCGGAATAAAAATTTTTACGATGTCGATTATCATTTAGTCTTATTTAGAGTTTACTCTAGGTTCGTGGTCTCCGAGATACTCAATGGCGGATTTGACAAGCGCCAGTGCGTCATCGAACCGGCCGGTTTCAGTTGATCCCAAAATGGAAACAATGACCGGGTGCATCAGGCCGGCATCGAAAGCGATTACCAAGTTGCCGCCGGCCAAATCGGTGAAGCCGGTCTTAGAGGCGACGAGGCCGCTAATTTCCGAAACGATTTTGTTGGTATTTTTCGCGATATGGATACCATCATTAATTTTAACAGAAAAATCAGGATAACCGGTATCCAGAAAAACATCTGCATGTCTGTTTAGGGCATAGCCAAACAGTTTGGCGACATCCCGCGCAGAGCCATAGGCGCCACTTGTGCTACTGCTTACATCAAGTCCGGTTTCGTTGAGGAAAAAGGTTTGGGACAGTCCGAGGGTATTTGACTTCTGATTCATCAGGTTAACAAATTTACCTCGATCGGATAAATCGGCAGTTTGGTTTTGGTTTAGTGCCTGTTCGCCGATGGTCTCGGCGATGGCTCTTACTCCGTCATTTGATGAGGCGGTAAGTGAAAAACCTAGAATTTTGCGAAGTGGCCAGTCCTCCCCGACTTTAAGGCCACTGTCCCCTTCTTCTCGAAGTGAAGAGTTGCTAATTCTAATATTTGTAAAATCTGGTACCGCCTCGAGAGCGACGATTGCCGCCATGGTTTTCGTGAGCGAAGCCAAAGGCAGTTGCGCCTCGGCGTTCTTACTGAAAATCTCCCTGCCGGTCGTAAGGTCGAAGACATAGGCTGCCCTGGCCCCGAGCTCAATTGACTTGAAAGGGTTGGCGGCTTCTTGTTTGGCGATTAGCTCGACCTTGGTTTTCTCTTCTGCAACTTTAATTTCCGAATAACTGATGAGACCTCGGATAATCGCAAAAATAATTAAAATAACCGCCACCGAAAAAATTGTCGGGTAGTATTTTTTCCAGAAAATTATGTAGTTTTGATTACTGGGTGGCATTTTGGTTGTTCTCATCCTGATGGCTCGCCTGCTCGGGCGCTTCGAGCTTACCCTCACTTGTCGCCTTTTCAGTTTGAAAGGCCTCAAGTTCCTTTTTGACCGCCCCGTATTCAGGTAAGTCACTGATTTTGCTGATACCCAAGAGGGTTAGCAATTCGAAGGTTGGTCGATACAAGAAGCGGCGCTCATCTTTGGGATCGCTGATTCTTTCAACTAAGCCTCGGATTGAGAGATTTCTTAAGATAAAACTTGAATTGACACCTCTAACATAATCAATTTCTGATCTGGTAATCGGTCCTTGATATAGCACAATCGCCAAAGTCTCGAGACCGGCCTTACCAAGTTCTCGTGTCAGCTCTTCTTTAGTCAGCTCTTGAATCAGGGTCGAAGCATTGGGTGCGGTGGCGAGTGTGACTTCGTCGTCTTTCCTCACCAGTCGAACACCACGAGTTTCCAGGTTGGTTGCAAGTTCGGCGAGCCGGCTTTCGAGTTCAGGAATGGAAACTTTGACCATGCCGGCCAGTTTTTTGACAGTGATCGGCTCGCTTTGCCAAAACAAGACTGCCTCGATTAAGTTTAGAGTTTCCTTTTCCATTTGATTAATTATAAGTTGGTAAGCCGACGTGATTGGTCTCCATAAAAATGTCATCGAACTGTCTTTCTTGTCTGACCTGGATGCTACCCTGCTTGACGAGCTCGAGCATTGCCAAAAAACCGACGATGATATTAACTTTCCCGGCTTTGCCGAAACCGGAGAATTCCTTAAAGCTCATTTTCAGATTCCTACTGATTCGTTGGGTTAGGTTGCCGATCATTTCTTCAAGGCTGATAACTTTGTCGACAACCGCCTTGGGTACAAATTGCTTCTTTGGCAAGTTTTGTAGGGTGTTATGAATGGCGCCAAGCAAGGATTCCAGAGTAATGTCGGCGCTTGGCGAAAAAATCGGAGCTGTTGGTCGAGGCTCTGATAAAAATAATGGTGTGGCTCCAAGTTTGGGCCGAATCATGGTTGCCAAGGCTTTGAAGCGTTGATAAATCTTAAGTCGCAATTCCAAATCTCTGATGTCACCCCGCTCTTCTTCGGTTAGCTCCAGGGTCGGCAGAAGCGATTTCGACTTGATAAGCAAAAGTGTCGAAGCAATCAGGACAAAGTGGGCCGCCTCCCCGACCGGAAATTGTCCCAGGCCTTTAATATAGGCAATATAGTCGTCAGCTACTTTCGAAAGGGCGATATCATTAATCAGCAGCTTACGCTTCTCAATCAATTGCAGGAGCAGGTCTAAAGGGCCTTCAAAAACAGCGGTTTTCACCTGATAGGTTGCGCCAATCATCCTTGAAATATAACCCAAAAAGGCCATTTCCTCAAGATATTGATTATTTCCCATACCTCTTTTCTCTATCCTTGGTTATTGTTTCTTGGTGCCTGATTATTCCCCACCTTGGGCACGGGGTTGTCCACAGTTTTTTTGAGTTTTGGATTTTCTCTTTGTTATACTACTACTTCCCTCCGCTCCGGCGGATGTATTTTTTTCTCAAAATTCTAATCAAAAATAGTTCTTATGATTTTTACACCCAAAATTCAAAAGGCCATCGATGTCTCGGCGCTTGCCCATCGCGACTTCAAGCGAGTAGGCCTTGATCTACCCTACGTCGTTCATCCTTTTGCGGTGATGCTGATTCTTTCACAATACACTGAAAATGAGGATTTACTTTGCGCCGCCCTGCTTCACGATACGGTTGAAGATAATTTCAGTTATTCAATCGACTATCTGACTCGAGAATTTGGGCAAGGTGTGGCAGATTTAGTTGATAGTGTGACGGAAAAACGGACCGCCGATGCGAGCGGTTGCTTCAAGGAAAGTTGGCAAGAGCGTAAGGCCGGTTACCTGGCGAGGTTGTCCTCTGCCACCGAGGGTGCAGTTTTGATTTCAGCAGCGGACACAATTCAGAATTTGGATTCACTGGTCGCAACTTATGAGAAGTGCGGGCCACAGATTTGGAAGAAATTCGGCGCTTCCATTGAGCGTAAACTTTCCTATTATCGGCAGATTGAAGCAATTGTGAAAGTCAAAACCACCTGCAGGATTCAGGACGATCTGACCTGCTCCTTGCGCCGACTCGAATCAGTTTTAGCTGCTCCGCTTTCTTCAAGAGTTTTTACCGAAAGTCTACTCCGACAATCGGACGTCAATTCGGTTTAGGTCTCGTGGGAAAAGAGTAGCTTCTTTCACGTTGTCCAAGCCAAGCATTTTTTGGGTCAATCTCTCCAAGCCCAAGCCGAAACCACCGTGCGGCGGCATGCCGTATTTGAAGGCCTGAAGGTAGAAAGCAAATTTCTCCGGATTTAATCCTTTCTCTTTCATCGAAGAAACCAGAGCGTCATAGTCGTGGATTCGCTGGGCACCGGTCGTAATTTCCACTCCCCTGAACAAAAGGTCGAAGCCTTTGGTGTAGGTCGGGTCTTTCTCATCTCGATAGGTGTAAAAAGGCCTTTTAGCAGTCGGGAAATTGGTGACGAAGATAAAATCTGAACCAAACTCTTTTTTGGCATATTCACAGAGCCATCTTTCATGCTCCGGCTCGAGATCCGGCTCATGGGTGCAATCCTTACCGGTCTCCTTGGTAATCAATTTCTGGGCCTCTCGCAAAGACAGAGCCGGAATTTCTTTTGGTACTCTTGGAATTTCGGCTTTCAAGGTGGCGAACTCACCGGCGCAGTTGGCCTGTAAGTCAGCCTCCAATTTTTGGAGGAAGCCAGTCTCGGTCAGCATCACATCTGTGTGGTCTTTGATGAAGCCCATTTCAATATCGAGCGAGGTGTACTCGTTTAAGTGGCGAGTGGTACTGTGCTTCTCGGCTCGGTAGACGTTGCCGGAAGTGAAAACTCGCTCAAAAACTCCCACCATAATTTGTTTGTAAAGCTGTGGGCTTTGCGCCAAGTGGGCCACATGCTTGAAGTAGGTAATGTCAAAAGAGTTGGCTCCACCTTCAGCATCGTCACCGATAAGCTTTGGGGCCTGAAATTCAATGAAGCCCTCGCTCATAAAATAATTGCGAAAACTCTTCATGATTTGTGACTGAACTTTGAAGATGGCTCGGGAGCGATCCTTGCGCAAGGTGAAAGGTAGGTTGTCGAGATAAGTGTCGATGTTAACTTCAGTATTTTTTTCAAACGGCAATTCTTGGGCTTTGCCGAGCACCTTTACTTCAAGCGCCTCAATTTCAATTGTCCCATTAAGCTCATCCTTGTTAATCATTTTCTCGGGCCGGGCGTTCACCTTGCCCTTGATTTCCAGTACCCACTCCGGCCGCGATTCCTTTGCCACCTCTTGCGCCTCCTTATGGTTTGGCAAAATTACCATCTGAACTTTGCCGGTGACATCTCGCAAATCCATAAAAATCAGCTTGCCGTGATCTCGCCTGATATCGACAAAACCGGCGATTGTAACTTCCTCGCCTACCTTGGTTTTTAAGTCCTTGATGTATGCTCTTTCCATGTTAATGGTGAATAGTTAATAATATAAAATAAAACGCCCTTGCAAAAACGAAACGATTTTCGTTCTTGCAAGGGCGTGCGATGATTCGCCGCGGTACCACCTCGCTTATTTCTCTTTTAGGCTTTAACGGGCCACCCGTGAGGGTCTAATCAGGTATTTGTACCCTTTCTTCCCCAAGCTCCGCCTTGTTTTAGGCATCAATGCTTTCCTGTATATTAGCATATCCGATAGGGCTGCCAATGATTGACAAAGTACACCGTTTATGCTATAATAGCCAAAATTGATCTTTAAAACTCTCTCTAGCGATACCAGCTCCCTACTTATGAATTATAGGAATTTGGTATCGCCGGAGAGAAAAGGCCGGCGATGTCGGGTTGGTCACTGTGTGGTCAACTCTTTGCGTGTCGCTCTATCATAATTAGCGACAAGCCATGAGTCATCCGAGACTCTGATACGGACGGCATAGAATTGGCCGCAAACTAACTTAAGGAAAAGTTATGAAAACATTAGTTGGAGTCGCAGAGCTATGGGTTACCCTAGTAGTGTCTTGTGTGCTGGGGTGGCTTATCGCCGCTCTGGTTATGGAGTGGCACGAACATCATCGTCGGGGGAATCCGCAGATCTCTTCCGGCCGGAAGTTGCTCGGCATTTGGAGGGGGTTCCTCCGATTGCTGTTCTTCTTCCTGCAACTCCCCAAGCTCAGAATCGTCCGCCGACTTCTTGGCGGTCACTGGGAACGTTGGTGGGTTGATCATCCGGTTTGCTCTGATGTCTGGCACTGGGTGCCAGAATGTCACGTACAAAATGGCAACCGGCCATCAGCCATATGCCGGGGTCGTCCGGTCTGTGAAGACCACGGCAGGCCGACGTGGTCCGTCAAATACCTAGAGGGGGCATAGTCGCCTCGACCAGCAGAGGAGCTCACGCTCCCCTGCTGGTTTTTAATTTCAAGGGTTGACAAAAACACTGTGTCATGCAAAATATGGAGAGAAATGGAGAGTACTTATTATGAAAAAAATATGGAATATTCTTATCGGTGCCAGTCTTTTAAGTCTGTTGCTACTCTTGCCAGCCTGCAACGACTCGAACGGTGAAAATACGCGGATTGAGCAGGGTCGTGTCGAAAAAGTCTTTATGCATACGGGAACCCACTTCTCGTTTTTAGTTGAGCAAGGCACGAATAGCTATGTCCTCAGGGACTTCTACCTGCGCCGTCAGCGGGCTCGGTTTATTGTCGATGTCCGGCCGGAGGATAGTATGTGGGTCAAGATTAAAATGAACAGGATGGGAATGGCCGAGGAAATGGAGATTCATCTCCGCTCTCTGTCCGAGGTCAACGGTTCGGGCTGGCAGGGTACTAAGGGGCGCGCCGGCAGTACCACGGTAATCGAATAATCTGCAACAAACTCCGAAGCGGGTCGCCTCGGAGTTTTTTCAATCCCAGGAAACCCCGTCCGACTCTTCCCCCTCTAGGGCGGGGCTGAATGGGCAACGGCTTAGCGCATTCTGATGTGCTAAGCCGTAATCATTCTGATGCCTTGAAAGGAAACCCCGGTCGGAGGCTTGGCGGAGGCCGGGGAGGGGGTCATTAAAACCAAAACTTTAGCTCCCGACCTACCCCCATACATTATAATTTACGACCGTAAATTATAATGTATTGCGTTAATGTTACTCCTTATATCCCTTGGCTTGGAGCCTAAAGAGACCAGCGTAAATGCCATTTTGAGCAATCAGTGTCTTATGACTGCCGATTTCAGCTATTTTTTTGTCTTTCAAGACAATAATTTTGTCGGTCTTTTTAACAGTCGAGAATCGGTGAGAAATTAAAATAGCCGAGACCGAATCCGGCAGAGCGGTAAATCTCTCGAAAATTTTAGCCTCTGATTCAGCATCTACCGAAGCGGTCGGTTCATCCAAAACCATAATTTTAGGGTCGCGGAAGAAGACTCTGGCCAAGGCCAGTTTTTGGATTTGACCCTTTGAAGGGTCAATCCCCTCCTCAAATTCTTTACCGAGCATCTGTTCATAGCCTTTCTTCCATCTCATGATAAATTCATCGGCCTCCGCCATTTGCGCAGCCCTGGAGATGTGCTCGTGCTTGGCTTCGACCTGTGAACGCCCAAGCGCGATTACCTCCCGGGCCAAAAAATTGTAGGAAGCAAAATCCTGAAACAGGACACCTAAATGTTTCCACCATGAGTCCAGGTCGATTTCTTTCAAATCAACACCATTCACCAAAATCTGTCCCGCAACTGGATCATAGAATCGGCACAACAGTTTAATAAGCGTAGTCTTCCCTGAGCCATTGATTCCTACTAGAGCCAGTTTTTCACCCGGCTCAATTGTAAAACTAATGTCTTTAAGAATTAAGCTCTCACTCTTCGGGTATTTAAACGAGACATTTTTGAACTCAACCCTGGGCGCGATTGTGTAGTCCACGAGGGTCGGATTTTGCGGCGGTGTGATTATTGGCTGAGTTTCCATAATACTGAAAATATCAGTCACAAAAAGATTTTCCTCGTATCTCTTGCCGACATTCAAGAAAAATCCGGATAGTGCGTTGCCAAACTCAATGACCGAACCGATTACGAAAATCATCGTACCGGGACTAATCTGACCGGAGAAAGCTGAATTGGCAACAGTAAAACCAAAAAACAGATAGGCTAAGCCACTCAAAATCAGAGCAAATAGGGTCAGTCGTGTTTTGCGCCACTCGTTAGCCTTTTGGTCGCTGCTAAAATCGGCTAGAATTTTATTGATGCGTTTGGAAAATTCGGAGACGTTCTGAAATAGTTTTAGTTCGGTAAGCTTCGGTACGTCATAAAAATGCCCGCGCAAATCCCAATAGCGTCTTCGGTCGTGCGCGCTCGCGTTAAAAATTCCCCAAACATCGCGGCTATATTTGATTTCCACGTAGAGCTTGGGAATCAAGGCTACGAAAATCAGCAGGAAAAACACCCAATTGTAGAAAATCAAAATTATACCGGCCACGATGACCCCGATAATGTTGGAAATGTTGGCAATCAGGCCGTCAGCTAAATTTACAATCGGCCACATCCCCCTTTCAGCCGCATTATTCAGTAAATTATTGAAGTTCGAATCTTCATATCTCGCCACATCAATTTTGGCCTTGTGTTTGAGATAGCGCAATTCGAAAATCTTCTGAATATCAATATAAAATCTTTTATCAAAATAACCTTTCAGACTGTAAATAAATTCTGGCAAAACCAGAAGCAAAACCACGAGCCCGAGCACGTATGTCAGTTTACCGGAATTCGGCACGGCAATGACGTCAACCAACAAGGCATAGGCGCCCTGTTTCAGAAACGGCAAAGCCGAAACCACCAGGGTCAAGCTAATGATCGTTATTAGGAGACGGCCCTGATCTTCAAAGCAGATTTTCAGGATCCTAACGGCGTTTTTCCAAAGGCTTTGGAGCCCCGTCAACTTCCACTCCATTTTGTTGTAATCCATAAGTTTAAGCGGTCAAAGTCAGGCCGGTCAGTTTACGGACCTCTGCCATTTTAGCTTCAGCGCGGGCGCGGGCTTTGTCGCCTCCAGCTTTGAGAATTGCCAAGACCCCTGCCCTATCCTTAAGCAGTTGCTCCCGTTTTTCACGGAAGGGTGTCAAGAATGAGACGAGGTCATTGTAAAGAGCCTCCTTTAATTTTTGATACTTGCCGGCAAATTCTGTGTAAACTTTTTCAAGCTCGGCTTCCGGTTTAATCAGCTTATGAATGGCGTAAACATTTTCGGGACGTCCGGAGTTGGAATCGGTGACAATCCCCATAACTAGTTTTTTGATCTCTTCATCTGAAGCGAAAATAGGAATGGTGTTGTTATAGCTCTTGCTCATTTTTTGACCGTCAATTCCGGGGACCACGGCGACATCTTTCAGGATGTAAGGTTCAGGAATTTTAAAGGCTTTACCGAAGGTGCGGTTAAATTTTTCCGCCGTGTCGCGAGCGTATTCGACATGTTGTTTCTGGTCTTGCCCCACCGGTACGATATCAGCATCCTGGATTAAAATATCAGCGGCCATCAAAATTGGGTAATCAAAAAGTCCGATGTTGGCCTCTTTACCTTTGGCGACCGCGTCCTTATAGGCGTGAGCTCTTTCGAGGTATGGCACAGTTGTTAGACAGTTGAAAATCCAGCAAAGTTCGGTCACTTGGGGCAGGTCGCTTTGCTTGAAAAGCGTCATTTTCGTCGGGTCAAGACCCAAGGCCATGTAATCTACCGCAATGTTAAAACTATTCTCTGATAGTTCCTTGGCATCAAGGAGAGTTGTCATGGCGTGATAGTCGGCGATGAAAACATAGGAATCGTACTTATTTTGCAATTCTACGAATTGCTTGATCGCTCCGAAATAGTTGCCCAAATGCAAATTGCCGGTTGGTTTGATGCCCGATAGTAAAATTTTCTTTTTGTCGGCCATAGTTGCTTCAGTATATCTCAAAATTTAATTGTGATAAAGCAATTAAAAAACCTCCCGAAGAAGGAGGCTGGGTTTTAGATTGCCACGATTTCGACCTTGGGCAATTCGGCGAAAATACTCCTCTTGGCTTGCAATCTGTCAGGTGTGGTCATCACCACGAGCCGGTCAAAGCCAAGGTAGGCAGTTTTGACCATCTGGTCACCGTTAACATGGGTCCTAACTCCTCCTAGGTCTAAAACAGGCACAATCACCTTTGCGGTAATTCCTAAACGTGCCAGTTTGTCCTCAAGAAGCGCTTGATTTTTCAGTAGCTCGCCTTCCGCCACCTGTCTCAGTTGTGGGGTTGCCAATTCCCGACCAAGTGGACCATGGGATTTTCGTTCGATTCCGATCTTTTCGAGGGCAGCATTAATCTGTGAACCACCACCGACACAAATCACCAGTCGGTGATACTGTAGTCGCGACATCATTCTTAGAAACTCTGCTGAGGTAAAAAGACCCCCAGAAACCTTTACAAAAATTTTAGGTAACATAAAAGCCTTTCAGTATTCTAGGTTTAGAATACTCATATTCAATTGAATTGCAAGCTGGTGTCCTCTAGGCTAATTTGTTCTTAAAAAATGAGACGAGTTCGTCGGATCTAATTCGGACTTGTTCCATCGTGTCTCGGTCACGGACAGTGACAGTGTCATCTTTTTCAATGGTGTCGAAGTCGACAGTAATGCAAAATGGCGTGCCGATTTCATCTTGCCTGCGATAACGCTTGCCGATGTTGCCATTGTCATCAAACATCACTCGGCCAAATTCCTTTTTCAAGGTTTTGTAGATTTCTTGGGCTTTTTCAACCAACTTCGGCTTGTTTCGGAGAAGCGGCGAGACTGCGAGCAATACCGGAGCAACTTTAGGGTTAAATTTCAAAACAATCCTCTCATCCTCGCCAGTTTTCTCTTTTTTGAAGGCGCTTGAAAGGACCGCCAAAACGGTTCGATCAAGACCAAATGATGGCTCGATGCAGTGTGGCACTAAAGTCTCGTTGGCTTCGGTGTCAGTATAAACCAAAGTCTTGCCACTTTCGGTTTCGTGGGCTTTCAGGTCATAATCGGTACGGTAAGCCAAGCCGTAAAGCTCGCTTTGGCCAAAAGGGAAATCAAATTCAAAATCAATCGTGCGTTTGGAATAAAAGGCCCGATCGGCATCGCCGATTTCTTTTTCGTGGACTTTGTCCGCAGAAATTCCAACGGCCGAGATAAAGTTTCTCATTTCAGAAACGAAATGTTCAAAAATCTTCTCCCAACCCTCTGGTTTAACAAAATATTCAATCTCCATTTGTTCAAACTCACGAGCTCGGAAAGTGAAGTCTCGAGGCGAGATTTCGTTTCGGAAAGCCTTACCGACTTGGGCCAGACCAAAAGGCAATTTAGGATGGAAGGAATCCAAAACATTTTTGAAATTCACAAACATACCTTGAGCGGTTTCCGGTCGCAAATATGACAAACTTCCTCCACCTTCTTCAGGGCCGACATTGGTCTTAAACATCATGTTGAATTTTCTCTCTGGGCCGAAATTGCCCCCACATTCCGGACACTTGGTGGCGCCGTTTAGGTGGTCAGTGCGGAATTGTTTTTTGCATTTTAGACATGGGGTGAGAGGGTCGGAAAAGTTAGTCGCGTGGCCGGTCGCCTGCCAAACTTTTTGATTCATCAAAATCGCGGCATCCATCCCGTACATATCGTCACGGTCGAGTACAAATTGTTTCCACCAAATCTGGCGGATGTTGTCTTTAAGTGCCACACCCAAAGGGCCGTAGTCCCAGGTTCCGGAAAGACCGCCGTAAATCTCGGAGCCTTGATAGATAAAGCCTCGCCTCTTGGCGAGTGAGATTATATCCTCCATGACGGCCGGGTTGTCCTTGGCGGGAGCTTTTTTCATATGAGAAGTTTATCAGAATTTACCAAATTAGAAAAGCGGCAATGGATTGAATTGAGAATTATGAATTAGGAATAATGGGAAACTGATAACCTACAGCCATAGCCAAATTCGTAGGGGCTTTCAACTCCGTGCCCCAATTTGTGTGCGCGTATTCGTGGTTTCGTGATTCGCATACTATATTCGTGTGCCCTATTCGTAAGGGTTCTTAACTTCTTTGTATTCGCATGCCCTATTCGTAAGGGTTCTTAACGATTGATGAAATCGCGATTTTTGATATAATCCATAACAAGTTAAATTTTAAATATGTCTATCGAAGATACACGCTCTGAGCGTCTGGCCAAATTGGAAATATTGAGGGGACACGGCATCGATCCTTATCCGGCCGAGTCTTTTCGTAGTCATGATAATCGGACTTTTGCCGAGTCTTTTGAGGCGCTTTTGAAATCCGGAAAGTCGGTCACCCTGGCTGGCCGGATTATGTCTCGTCGAGATCAAGGTAGCATTATTTTCGTCGATTTGTTTGATGGCACCGCTCGTGTCCAGGCATTGATTAAGAAAGATGACTTGGGTGAGGACAGTTTTAAATTGTTCACTGAAACAGTTGATACCAGCGATTTTATAGAGGTGACAGGCACCCCATTTACTACCAAACGCGGGGCCAATTCCCTACTCGGCACCAGTTGGCGAATGCTCGCTAAAAGTCTGCGCCAAGTGCCGGACGAATGGTTTGGTCTGAAGGATGAGGATGAACGGTACCGCAAACGCTACTTGGATATGCTTTTAAATCCCGAGGTGGCCGAAATTGCGAGGAAGCGCTCGATTTTTTGGAATGCGGTCCGTTCGTTTATGCTTGTGCGGGGTTTTGTTGAAGTTGAAACTCCGATTCTGGAGACCAAAACTGGTGGCGCTGAAGCCCGACCTTTTATCACTCACCACAATGCCTTGGACTTGGATGTTTATCTTCGCATTTCGACCGAATTGTGGCACAAGAAGTTGATGGTCGGCGGGATTCCAAAAACCTTTGAAATCGGACGAGTGTTCCGAAACGAAGGTATGTCCTACGAACACGCTCAAGACTACACTCACTTCGAATTTTACGAGGCTTTTCAAGATGCGAGAAAGGGTGTGCCGATGTTGATTGATTTGTATCGCGAAGTCGCCCAGAAAACTTTCGGCACTCTGAAATTTACGATTGGAAAGTTTGAGATTGATCTCGGGGCAGACTGGCAAAAGCTTGATTACAACGACCTGATGTCTGAAAAATATGGTTTTGACCCCTGCACGGTTGATTTGAACACGGTGTTTGATTCTCTGAAAAAAGAAAAAATTCCTCACGAACCCAAGATTGATGTCGGGCGAGGCGTGGATTTGCTCTGGAAGCAAATCCGCAAGACTCTCGGCGGTCCGGCAGTTTTGACTGGTATTCCGGTGTATCTGGAACCACTCGCTAAGATGAATGCTAAAGATAATCGGGTAGTTGATCGCTTTCAGATTGTCCTGGCGGGTAGTGAAGTTGGCAAGGCTTTTAATGAGCTTAATAATCCTATCGATCAGCGTGAGCGCTTTGAAAAACAGCAAAAACTCCGTGATGCCGGCGATGAAGAGGCCCAAATGGCCGACTTTGAATATGTTGAGGCGATGGAATATGGCATGCCGCCGATGTTTGGTTTCGGTGTCTCGGAGCGACTCTTCAGTTTCCTCTCTGGTAAAAGCATCCGCGAAGCTCAGCTTTTCCCTCTCATGAGGCCGAGGGTATAGTCGCTGATTATGCTTTTTCCCATTCGTCACTTGTAATTTCCGCCTGCCTAAGTATCTCTGCTACCAAATGTTTTGAAATGTCGCCTTTGTGTGGGTTGGGGATTCTCACTTTTAGATCCCTTTTGGCCATAAAAAGATGACGACTACCGGAATAGGGGCCGTCAAAACCCAGTGCCCGAAACTTTTTAACTAACATCCGAAGCGAGATGTTCCTAGGCATAGGAAAAATCTTTGCGTCGATCGAAACTCAGTGGTAAGCCGGAGATTTTGTTTCCGTTTCGCACTTGCAGTAAAATCCAATCCTCAAGCACCTCACGGAGCTCTGCCCGACAAGACTCAAGGGTTTTGGCATTTGCCCAAACACCCTTAACCCCTTTGATTTCGCCAAAGTAGGTCTTGTCTTCTAGGATTTTATATAGAGCATTTTTAAGCTTATTTTCAACAAATTCTGAAATCATATATTTGATAGAATAGCATATTTTGTGTCATAAAACAACCTCAGCTTAATTCTAAAACTCTTTAACTCCTCAACATCTAAACTTCAAAACTTCTCAACTAATCCCTTGCTTCCTCAACCTCCACATAGAATTGGCTACCCTTGCCCTTACCTTCGGATTCGGTCCGATCCTACCTTCGAATGGAACCGATGGGAAACTCAAGATAACCTTTTAACAAAAATCATCTCTGGATGACTTGGGGGTAGCAAAATAAAAGCCCACCCCGATATGAACGAGGTGGGCTTGTTTGTTGCCGAAAGAACTACTTCTTCGGCCGACGAGAGATGTTCCGGTGTTCCCCGATAAGTCGAAGGAACTCAACCTTCGGAAACAGAATGCCTTGACGAACACAGAATTCCTCCAAAAGATCTTCGGGGATGCCTATGCCGGTTTTCAAAGTGAATGCGTGTTGCGCATCCAACTCCTTAGAGGCCACGATCTTGTCGAGATACTTCCTGCTGCGACGCATCAGCTTCTCGAAGCTGTCACGCTCCTCGCTGAGCCAGTGAGCAATAACAGATTTCTGACGGAAGGTCAGGTCCTTGTTATCAATCACTTGACTAAGGGAGTCTGCCCACTCCTGAAGAATGGTCAGATTGATCCCCCGCAGGAAGACACCAATCATTGCACGCCGAAGCGCACGACGGAGAAGATACCCTTCCCGAGTGTTGCTTGGGACGATACCTTCCCGAATCATCAGAATCGAGGTCTTGACATGATCAAGTATGACCCGTGTCCATGCCGTATCACCAACGCGCTGATTGATGAGTTGATAGGTCAAATCGTACTGATCGATTTCGTGAATCGAAGCACGATCCTGAAGAATCATTGCGAAACGCTCGAGCCCTGCGCCTGTATCCACACACTTCATAGGAAGCGAGGAAAAATTCCCCTGCTCATCCTTGAAGTATTGCATGAACACTCCGGCATTCCAGATCTCAATGTGCCGCCCAGGAACCAGCACGTCGTCGATTTTTTTCTCGGCGAATTCCTCACCTCGATCAAAAAAAACTTCAGTGCACGGTCCACATGGACCACTGGTTCCAGCTGGACCCCAGAAGTTATCGACTGGCGGTCGGCCAATGATACGATCTCGTGGCAGGAACTTTTCCCAGATACGGGCTGACTCTTCATCGCTCGGCACACCGGGTAGACTTTCGTCGGCCATGAATACTGTGGCAGAAAGTCGGTCAACAGGGATTCCGAATCCGTCGGTAATGAGTTCAAAGGCAAGCTCAATAGCTCGTTCCTTGAAATAATCTCCGAAGGACCACGACCCCATCATCCGAAAGTTCGTTCCGTGATAAGAGTCGCCGACGCTTTCAACATCCACAAACCTGATGCAGTCCTGCACATTCGTCAGACGTGGGGATGGGGGCTTCTCTTGGCCCGTGAAGAAGGGCTTGAGCGGAGCCATGCCCGAGTTAATGAACATGAGGGTCGGATCGTTCTTTGGGATGATCCCTGATGGCTCGATGAGACGATGATCACGTTTCAGAAAATGCCCCAGAAATGTCTGGCGCACTTCCTCTGTTGTCTTGTACGGCAGTTTCATTGCAGTATCCTCTCTTTTGTTAAGGTTTCAAATCCTAGAATAGATTAACATGTATTCTAATTATTGACAAGAGTATAGTTGACCTGGCACCGATTTTGTTATAGTCTTATGCTAGAAGCAATTAACTAAAAGCTCTTTAACAACCTCAAAATTAGGAGAAAAAACATGAAATGGTTTGAACGGCTCTACTTCGGCACATGGCAACTTGGAGGACAGTTCAAAAATCTGTCCCCCGCCTACATTGAATCGCTTCTACTTTTCGCCATCAGCTACGGTATTCGTCGTTTTGATACGGCGGCTGTCTATGGTGGAGGGGAAGTTGAAGAGATACTTGGTTCATGCTTGCCGGAAGATGCGGTCATTGTGACCAAAATTCCCGCGATCAAAAAACCTGATTTGAAAGCTCCTGCTCCAATCAATGAATTCTACTCGCGTGATCATCTCGATCAAAGTGTAGAGAACTCACTGAGTAGGCTCAGGAGAACACAGATCGACACAGTCTTACTGCACAACTGGCTTCCTTCATGGTCGTCAGACGCAGTGTTTATTCTTCAGCACCTGCAAGAGGTGAAGGATAGTGGTATCGCTAAAAAGGTAGGAATTTCTCTGCCAGACGATTTTTCATCAGACATCAGTGATAAGGTCTTGCCTTACATTGATGTTGTCGAAGCTCCTTTCAATCGGAATCAAAAATGGGTGCTTAAGCAGCTCCCTTCTTTACTCGCGATGAAAAAGGAAATTCTTCTGAGAAGTCTTTTCTGCCAGGGTAAGTTGCTTACCAGTCACACCGCCGAGCAGCTCGTCAAAGATGCCCTGCAGCTTAAAACATCCGTTGTCATTGGTATGACGACGGAAGAACAAATAAACCGCAACATCAACCACTTGAAAGGAGTTGTCACATGAATTCCAAACAGGAATACTTCGCGGCAGCCAGTTCGGAACCGCGTGTCACAATCAACGGGATGACTACGGGCCGAGAATTTTCTGTGCGTGAATACACGTATGGAGTTCTTGTTCCTGACAGTAATCATCCCCTCTCGTGCGTCAGTGTGTCTAACAGCTCACTGAGTATTGATCTCTGGATTGGATGCTCGTGGCAGTGCAGATACTGCCACGTGCAAGACACCAATCAGGATCTTGCTGATCAAGGCACAATGCCGAAAAGACCGAGGCGACGCAATCAGTTCACCGTTGACCAAATCATCGACGAACTGATCAAGCATCCATTCTTCGTTGCAAATGAGACAATCATCAGCATCGGAACCGCAAGCACTGAACCGTTCGCTCCTGGACCGGTCACAGATAGCACATTCGAGATCATGGAAGCATTCGTGCAACGTGGTCTGCGAAATCCCTTTTGGATCGTCACTAAAGGTGGCGTTCCGAAAGGGAGAAAGCTCGATATCGCCCGCATCACAAATGCGACGCGGGGCTTGATGTTGTCTCTGTGCTGGGCAGACAATCCTGATACGATTGAACCTGCTCACAACAACCGCTTTCTGAATGCTGAAGAAGCAAAGGAAGCTGGTGCCACCATCGCATGGTACATGCGACCGATCGTTCCTGAATGGAGCGGAAACAAGGATCGCATCGAAATGATGATGCTCTGGGTCGAAAAGCACTATGGCAACGTCATTGACATGATCATCCCTGGAGGATTGCGTTGGACTGAAGGTATCGAAAATGGCCTGGTGGAGATTCACAAACTTCCCATGCCAAAAATTCCTAAGAATGACAATGTGAAGATGCTGCCTCAAGATCTGATAGACTTTATCTTTTCCTTGAGCGCTGAACACTTCTCTGGAGTTCCAGTATACCTGAAATCCTCATGCGCGCTTACTCGGATGCTCAAGATTCCTAGCATCACTTCGGTTCAGGCATTTGCCAGACACGAGTGTGAGGAGTCTCGTTGTCCTCTTGCTCAGCGGCAAATCTGTGCTCATGGATCAGCATATTCCATGAACATCGAACGTGCTCAGGCAATATTGGATAATCTCGGGATTCCGGCTCATGTCGTAAGTTGGGACACTAACCACGGACTTGTCACTCATCCCGTGATGAACAAGTTCACCTACGCAGTCAGGCAGACTGTATTCAAACACTTGGCAATGGGAGGTTCCACATGAAGTCGTATGCTGAAATAAAGCGCCACTTCGGGACCTTCGGTTTCAAGTGGCAAGACAGTGTTCCGATCGCAAGTTCAAATCCGAAACTCCTGTTTAACATCTCTGGTGGAGTTGTATTCGAAGACGCGATCTCTAATGGGACATCTCCCAAAAGTAGTCGCGTCGTCTCGGTGCAAACCTGCTTGAGAACTGATGGATGGGAGAAAATCGGTCGTTCAGGAAGGCATCATCTAGCATTCGACATGCTTGGCCACTTTTCCCTCTACGAGGACAAAGAAGCTGAAGTGAAGGATGTGATGATCGAAAGTGCATGGAGATATTTGACGGTGTGCTTAGGTATTAATCCCAGCACACTGTCAGCGACCGTGCACCCACAAGATGAAACGTCTCAAAGAATCTGGGAAAGGCTAGGTGTTAGGATCATCAGCAATGATGGAAACGTCACTTATACACCGACTCGGAACCGATGCGGCGTTCGTACGGAGATTGTTTGGCAAAATCCAGGCACAGGGAAGTCAATGGAACTTTGGAACTTGGTCTTTACCCAATTCCAAGGCGAAGTCCTCTTTGAATCTCCGCTGGAGATGATTGCTGCCGATTCAGGGGCTAGTATTGATCGCATCGTAACTGCCGTTGAGTGCAGCCGAAGCGACTATGAAAACTCGAACTGGGTAGGTGTGGTCAGCTCTCTCACTAAACGATCCAAAGTTCAGGATCAAGCCAACATGTGTCGCTTAGCCGATCTCGGCAAGGCGGCGGTGATCCTGGTATCACAAGGGCTTCGGCCTGGAAACAAGGCAGCGGACTATGTTCTTCGGAAACTTATCCGAGAAGCATTCATCCTCTGTCAGCAGGCATCGATTCCATTTGATGAGTTTGTCATGATATCAGGAAACCAGTGGTCTTCGGCCGAGACGGTGAAAACCGTATTTGCTGAAGAGGTGTCAAAATTCGAGAAAGGCCTTGAGCGTGGGAGAAAAGAGTATCAAAAGCTCGTTTACCACAGGGATGGCCCTCTAACCGAATCAGACATCGAGTATCTGGCATCCACATTCGGTTTTCCAAAGGCCTTAATCGGGTTTGAGGAAGCGAAACGCGGAAAGGGGGCGCTATGAAAAGTAGCGTAACCTCTGATCTTGCTCACGTTCTGCGTGAGATGCAGGGTATGAAAATGCTCTTACGTGTCGGACGGAAGAGGAATTCGTCGGAAGGCAAAATTGATCTCTTGGCAGGTTGCGATGAGGGTAGAATTGAGACATATTCGTCCATCATCGAATCTTTACTGAGAAAACGATGGCCTGATGGAAACTTTTTCGTGTGCGACGATAGCGTACGCTTTGATCTACCAGCGGGTACGGGTGGTGTCGCAGTTTGCGATGTGGCCCTACTTGTTCGGCAGGTTGAAGGATGGATCAAGGGCAAGAACCTGGGCGGTCAACATCGCTCATGGGCTACCGGGTACTGGTTGCCGGAGGCGTTGTGCGGAGATTTGGCTACGGCTGAAACTTTGTACGACGTAACCGACACCGGTGACCGCTTGAGGGAGTTACTTATTCCCTATCCTGCTTTGCTCTCGAAAAACATCATTGAGTTGTGCACTGAAGAGATAAAACAAAAACTCTCAACACTTGAAAAATTGCATGGAAATGCAACCATCGAGCGAGAGCTATGCCTCTCAGATGCTACAGCTGCAATGATCAGGTTGGCGTTTGCACGCAGCCGCCAGTACCTCCGTGGATTCCGTTCGCTTGAGCGACAAGCAATTCTCCTTCGGCCCTCGGACCGGCCTATCTATGAAATCGCCCTCGGACTTTCTAAAAGGAAAAGGGTGAAGGATCTGACAGGTAATATTGAGAAGTTGCTCTAACATGGAGACATACGCAAGTGTGTCTCCATTTTTATTCAACAATAGTTTCTTCTCCGTTTTCTAGGAGAGCAGCCTGGGAGTCGTTCAAGCGCTCAACTCTCACTCCGTATTTTTTCTCAAAATCAGCCGTTGCCGGCTCCTTTTCTGAGGAATAATGAGGAAGAATAATAAGATTAGTAATGCTAAAACCAGCAAGATCTTTTAAGCCGATATCATTTGGTTCGGGTTCTACCTCGTTGGTGATGTCAATTGAAGGACCGACAATAATGCTTCCGGCACTAACGCCAACATATACACCACCTCGACTCAGGAGGTTTTCAATTGAAGTTTTAAAATTTGCTTCTCGGGCAAATTTGAGAAGCTTAAAAGTGTTTCCTCCACATACATAGATAACTCCGTATGAAGAAAAGTCTCTGCTTGGCTCTGCCTCAAGATCAACAAAATCAATCTTAACGAATCCCATTTCCTCTAACTGTTTTTTTGCCAATTGAGAATATTTATTTTGATCCTTACCTTCTGCCGCCGTTGTTACTATTGCAACAGTCTGGCTTCTAGGATCAGCAAAAAAACTCTGAAATCTTTTTGCGATATTTCCAGAAGATAAACCTGTTGATGTTAGAAGTAATTTGCCAGATTTCATATGGCTTTTGTTATTAAATTTACTTATGTCTTCGCTCGGCGAGCTTAATGAATAATTCTTGCATGTGCTCTAGAAAACCAGACTTATAGTCTCTCAAGAATAAATCTCGTACTTCCAATTGATAAAGCTTGAGTTCGGACAGTTTACTAATCTCGATCCACATTGGTTCATATACTTGTTTGCCACTCTTCATCTGATGAATTTCTTCCGAGTCCGATCTCAATTTCGGCTCTCCTGAAATGTAATCGCAGAGGTAGAAAAAATTCTCTTCACCCGTATCCCAGGTAATGTGATATACGGGTCTTCCTACCTTTACTTTGATGGTTGTTTCCTCATCAATTTCACGGACCGCTGTTTGTTCTGATGTTTCGCCGTCTTCCTGTCCGCCACCAGGAAATACCCAGTATTCATCGCCTCTATTGATACGATGCATCACAAGAACTTTATCGTCCTTAATTACTATTCCAGCTGAACGGTTTCTTTTCATGAAATGATTTTAATTCGTTATATCCCTCCTTTAAGGTAGCGTACCTCACAGGAGGGGGCTTAAATTACCGAGTCCTAATTATTCCTTGGCCCCCAGCTCCACATAAAACTGACTCCCCTTACCTTTACCCTCGGATTCGGCCCAGATTTTGCCTTGGTGGGCTTCGATGATTGATTTGGCGAGAATCTAAAATTACTGATATAGTGAGTGGTCCCCTATGTCGAGGAATATGACATTCTTGTCGACAAATTCAAAAATAATTCTACACTTTCTATTAACCGAAAAACTCCATTGATTTCTTAATTTTCCGTGAAGTTTGTGAGTATCGAGACTCGAATTAAACGGATTAATTCGAAATATCTTTTCCCTATCGATTGCCCTTGCCTTGAGCGTAGTCGACAATTTGCTAAATGACTTTGCAAATCGTGGATGAAAATAAATTTTCATGCAATCTTTTACAAAAGATTTTTAAGAGAGTTCAGAAGAGGTAATTTACCAGCTCTTTTAAGTCTTTTAGCTTCTCGAGACCAGCGTAGAACATCATCACCTTTTATTTCTTCATTGCCGGAAATAATGGCTAAAAAGCGATCATACTCCCGTCTAGGAATAATGACTAGTTCCTCCCCCTTAGTTATTGTTTTGGGAATAGCGATTGTGCTCATATCGTAAATAATACCACAGCGAAATTGGATGCGCAATAAGTCCACTACCTTCTAAACTTCCAAACCTCCCAACTTCAAAACCCCGGCGTTTCAGTCGGGGTCCCGACCTTGCGACAAGCGTCGGGGCTTTTTAACTTCTCAACTAATCCCTCGCCTCCCTAAAACCGTTCCGAACGGTTCGGGCGACCAAATTTACTAATCTGGTTTAGCCTCCAACTCCACATAAAACTGGCTGCCTTTGCCTTTGCCCTCCGACTCGGCCCAGATGTAGCTCCTAATAATTTTTTCAAAAGATTGCAAAATTTAAAAACCCGACAAAATACATCGGGTTTGCGTGGTTGTTTTAGTCGCAGTTAAGATAGTCTAGCAACGCTTCGGTTATCGGCATGCCGGTGAGATTTTCAATCCAAACCCATTGACTATTAGGGTTCATTTCAAAAAAAATGTACTGGCCGGACTGGTCAAACGCAAGATCAAAGGAGGCGAAGTGAATTCCGAAGGTGCTCATCACAGAGAGAATTTTCTCATTAATTGCGGGTGGTAATTCAATCTGAGTATGTGGCACATTCTTGAAATCATATTTTCTCCAGTCGATTTTAGTTTTCTCGCTCTTTTGGGACTCAATTTTGCAAGAGAAGATTTGATCACCTACGACCGTTGCCCTGATCTCGTAGAGTTTTTCGATACAGGTCTGGAAAACAACTGGCACACATTTCAATTCCGATAATCTAGCCAAATCCTTTTCTGTAACTTGGCTCGTATAGATCGCTTCAAACTCTTGCCGATCGGTATGGACTTTACCAAAACCACCAAGAGATTTGACAACAATCATGCCACCGTGCTTTTCATAAAATTGCTCCACTAGCACCCTGTCTGTTGTGACCAAGGTGTCAGGAACAGTCAATCCCACTCGTTTCGCACACTGAAGCTGAAGGAGTTTGTTGTAAGCGAATTTTAGCCGGTGCTCGGGATCCAACACCCGGCCATCCGGAAGTGAATTAATCCACCACTCAAACAATAGTCTCCATTCTTTTTCCGCGTACTCGTTTGCTTCTGGGTCAGGAAACCCCATTTTGATTGTGGGAATTCGCCTTTGCCACACCCTTTTAATCTCCCTGCTATCGATTTTGCCGGTGTTGGCATCAATAGCCCAGGAGCCGTTACCCATGATCGACACTGTTCCTTCTTTCGGCAAGGAGTCCAGATCAACCCTGTGAACTCCTATCCCGCGCATTTTTGCTTTTTCACAGACAAAATCTGCCGTTGGGTCGTAGGACTTGGTTAGAATAAGAATCATAAATCCTCAATTTTTGAATGTTCGGTTGACTTCAAAATTAGAGTAATATAGCATGGTAGACATGTCAAGGAAAAGATTGAGTAAAATTGTGGGTCTGTTCTTAGCTGGCCAACGAGATAGAAAAGCGAAACTTTTCGAAAAAGACTTCGCTCTTATGGTTAAGAGGGACAACTATCGACTGGCAGAAGCTAAGCGGATAGTTAAAAGTGGACAACTAAAGAATGGTAAGGAATTTTACTGCGCAGCTATGATATTTCACCATAGTGGCAAGCTCTCCGACACAAAAATTGCCTTGCGACTTGTCAATGGGAGTATGGAAAGGAATTATAAACCAGCGAAATGGCTTTTCGCTGCCGTCACAGACCGAATTCTCACCCAACAAGGATTAAAGCAGAAATTCGGGACTCAATTTCAGAGAAACATTAAGACCGGCAGGTGGAAGCTGTTTCCGATCGATCCAAAAACGACCGACTCGGAAAGGATTGAGTTTAATGTCCCAACCCTAAAGGAAATAAAAGCTAAACTGGTGAGACTTAATAAAAAAACACTTTGACTAGAAATCTGATCTGATCAAAGTGTGTGCTTGTTCCGTCAAAACTTACGGGTCCTCATCATATTCGGTTTCTCTTCCGCCGGAGCTTGTGGTGTAGTAGGTACCGCCACACGCCTGCGAGTTAGCGACCTCTTCTTTCAAGTCGACGCTAACCTTGAAACCGAACATGAAGGGTTGTTGGGCCTGGGAATCCATACAATCGCCTTTCATTTTGGGTTTTTTTGGAGCAAATCCGACACCTATCGGCTGTTCCCTTGTATTCTAGCTAAATTTTCTTAGTTTCGTCAAGTTCGACATAGAATTGTGAACCCTTCCCCTTCCCCTCCGACTCGGCCCAGATTTTGCCCTGATGGGCTTCGATGATGGCTTTGGCGAGATACAAACCGAGACCTGTGCCGCTAGTGTTGGTCAAGCTGGCATCTTGGGCGCGGCTAAATTTGGCAAAGAGTCTCGGCAGAGTATCTGGCGAAATTCCCACCCCCGTATCCTTGACGGCAAACTTGATTTTCTTGCCATGCTTAGTGACGGAGACTTTGACGGAGCCTTTAGGTGTGTATTTGACCGAATTGTCGATGATGTTGGCGATGACCTGCTTGAGTTTGACCTGGTCGCCGTTGATTGGGAATTTTTCCTCCTCCTTGGATTCAAAAGTAAAATTCAGGCCGGCTTTGTCGATATTCGGTTTTAATTCATTGACAATCTCTTTCACCAAATCTCGAAAATCAAAAATTTTAAAATCATATTTCATTCGGCCCTGCTCGATGCGCGAGACATCCAAGAAGTCACTAACCACGAGGACAAGTGATTCGGTCGATTTATAAATATAGTCGAGCGCCTCCTTCACCTTGGCCGAAATTCGGCCGTAATCTCCTTCCATAATGAGTGACGCGTAGCCCTTGATCGCGGTAAGCGGGCCGCGGATTTGATGGGTTGCCAGCGACACAAATTCACTTTTCAGCTGATCCAACTCCTTCAGCTTTTCATTCGCCACCGCCAAATTTTTGTTAACCCCTTCCAGGGCCTCATTCGACGCTTCAAGCTTAGCGGCCAATTGCTCGATTTGTTGGCGTTGCTCAACTTCGCGATACACACTTTTAATAAGTAAATAGCCGAAGATTCCGACAACGATGAAAAGACCCCCTTTGAGGACTGCTTCAGTAGCCGACTTGGATAGAACGGCTTGGACAAGTAGAATAATTTCGATGAAGAAAACTAAGAGCTCGGTGGCGATTGTTTTTGCGTCGAATAATTTAAACTTTAAAACTGAGTAGCCTAGCAAAAATGGAAAGGCGGCGACCAGAAAATTTCCATATGGCGGAAGAGGAATCCCGAACCAAAGTGGGAAATTTGTCAGACCGCCACCAAAACCAAGAATCGCTCCGATGAGTATGTAAAGAATCTGTCCCTTGCGATCGTTGTCAGCGGCAAGTCGATACGAGCGGATCAAAATATAAATTGTATAAAGAATTAAGCCGACATAAATATAAGAAAAATAAATGTCATACACCATTCCGGCATTTGGCCAGAAGGTAAAAATCGATTTACCTTCTAGGTTTGCAATAAAAAGTGGTGAATTTACAAAAAAGATAATGATTACGGCGATTGCGTAGACAATTTTTAGAACAACACAGTTATATGTCCTATTTTTAGTTAGCTGAATGACCCAATGAAAGAAAAAAATTGGGATAAACAATGATCCAACAGAGAGGGTGCGCACCCAAAAGAGGGCGGTTGTGTAGTCACTAGATAAAAGCCACTGCCAATAGCTGAAAGACCAGAGAGCTAGAGCTGCAGTCATCAAAAAGTATAACTGGTTCGAACGATCCTTCCAGTTTTTTAAAATAACAAGAACACCGAACGCGGTGGCGACAATCCCGTTGATTAAACCCGATATCGCAAATATCTCCATAATTATTTTCTTACAACACCTATTATATGAACTTTCAGGGGCTCTGTAAAAATGTCGGGTTCGGCGTTAAACCCGCTTTGCTTTAAAATCGTGCGAATATCTTCAGGCGTCTTGTAGTACATTTTGGGCCAGCCAGTCTTGTAGACAAAAGGCATTTCCGAATTCGGAAAAACATTGGCGACAATAAACATACCGCCAACTTTGAGGGCATTATAGATTTGTCCGATGACTTGGGTGCCTCGATCGTTTTGAAAGTAATCTAGCAAACCAACCATTTCAACTAGGTCGAATGATTCTGGGCTCACCAGTTTTGAGATATTACGAGCATCGTCATTAATCCACTCAAAACAGTGGCCGAGCTTTTGTTGCTCTGCAATCTTTTTACCCAGCTCGATAGCTCGAGCATCTTTATCAATATTGGTTACCTTAATTTGAACATTCGGGTGGTCTTGGAAGATTCGATTCAGAACGTGCATAATCGCTCGAGACGAACCGCCCCCAACATTTAGAATCCTAACGGGGTCAGTGTCTACACTTTTCTCGGAGATTATTTTCACAAGCTCCTTTTCAATCGCCAGCTCTACAATTTTTAACCGATTTCGAATCGCTTTTGGCTGAGAAATCACATGATGCCAGAAACTATCGGCCAGTCCTTGCCAAAATCCTCTTGAAAAAATACTCCGGCTGTGGCGGCTATACATGGCTTCGAGGGCATGAGTCGATCCTCCCCTCTCTACCACGGCCGAGGCATCCTTGCTAGATTTTTTCATCATTTTCTGGACTAAGGAGGCGGGTAGATTGTTCAATAAAGGAACAGTAAAAATCCTAATGACTTTTACGCCAAGACTATGTCTTTCCAGATTTTCGGTCGATAAGTATTTTTCCATATCAATCAATGATATCAAACCAGGCTCACGTGGTAAACGGATAACCTAAACGCTCAATTTGTCTTAGCGAGACTGTCCTTAAAGAATGATAGGTAATTTTTTGGATTGGCATAAATATCATGATGGTCGCCTTTAACCAAATGAAAGTCTATGTAGCTTAAATTTCTAAGGTCTCGCATCCCTTTAATTGGGAAAACCCAATCGTCAGAGCCGTGAATGATTACAGCCTTGAGACCGCTTCGGTATAGTTTTTCTAAAAGAACCAAAAGCTTGGTATGAGAAATGGCTCCGCCCTCAAGTAGGCCCATAATCGGGTTCTTAAGAAAATATTTTGCGGTTTCTTCAGCAGATCGCAACAATCGAACGCGGGCCGCCGGTTCTCTAGCGGCTCTAGCCACCCCCTCCAATAGGTTCAGAATAAAACGGCCAACTAGTTTAATGAATGTCTCTTCTCGCATCAGGCCACAGGGTCCAACTAGAATCATGTTCCGAAAAAGTTCCGGCCGGAGCGAAGCCGATATAATACAATTAATAGCTCCTTCAGAATGAGCAATCAGGCTGACTGCGTCCACTTTCTGCGCCTCCAGTATTTGCAGGATAGTCTCAGCTTTTTGTAATTCCAGATGAGGCAAATTGCCCTTTGTAATCAATTTCAGATCCTGCCTTGAATGTTCAACACATAAAACCCGAAATCCGGCCTCAAATAACACCCGGATGGTATCCTTAAAGGTATTCGGTGTCTCTCCCCAACCGGGTCCCAAAAAAATCGGCACCTCGACCGCTTGATTTGGGGCAACATCCACAAAGTAAATGTTTTTACCGCGGACAGTTACTGAAAATTTTTTCCGAAACTGCTCTTCGAAATTCATACTGCAAATTCAAAAATTCTGATTATAATTTCGCCATCTCCTCGGCTGTGACCTGAGTCCCCTCTTTAATCCCCAGCATTTCCTCAATCGCTCTTTGGCTTAGCATGGGGGTATTATATCAAATCCCTATCTTTCTGCCGAAAAATTTAGAAAGCTAATTTTTTTAATAATTTTTGTGCATCTTTTTCGGCTTGAGCAGTATATTCCTGTAGGCCTGAAATTCTTCTGATAATTTTGTGTTCGAGTAGATAGATAGAATCCAGTCGCGTTTTTTCAAGAAAATAACGATCATGAGAGACTAAAATAACCGTTCCTTCATACTTTTTAAGTAACTCTTCCAAAACTGCGGTGGCTTCAATGTCCAGATGATTTGTCGGCTCGTCTAGGATCAAGACATTTACAGAGAGTAGAGAGAATATTGTGAGCGAAAGTCGGGCACGGGCACCTGGGCTTAATTCTGAAATCTGACCTCGAATATTTCTCTCAGAGAAACCAATTTTTACTAAAGCGTTGTAAATCTCATTCTCGGCAAGTCCTGTCTTTTGCATTAAAAAGGTCATCACCATTTCGGTTCGTGGAAGATTGTTATGTTCCTGCATCATATTGCCGACACGAACTCCTGAACCAATGCTAGTCTGGCCACTTTTAGGCATAGTTTCTCCCGAAATAATTTTGAGCAAGGTCGATTTGCCCGAACCATTTTCTCCGACTAGGCCAATTCGTTTACCGTATCTAATCTCCAGAGAAACAGGGCCAACGGAAAAACCACTAGCATAGCGCGCCACCGCATCGACCAGATTGATATCCGCCTGTGCACCTGAATGTATAGCTTCTAGGTTGATATTGAGCGGGATTTTTTCTTCAATCTTTTCAATTTCTTCCATCTGTTCAATTCGCTTTTCCAACGTCTTAGCCCCCCGCCCTGATTTACCAGCTTGTTCCCGTTTGAAACCTCTTAAAAACTTATCGTTGTCCGTCCCCGTCCAGCGTGTGCCCTTAGCAGATTTTTCTTTTCTTTTTTTTGCCTCCAGCGTAAGTCGTTCAATTTCCTGTTGCTGAGATAGATATGATTCCTTTTGTCGCTTAATCAACTTTAATTTTCTTTCGAGGTAGGAACTATAACTGCCTTTTTCTGCGGTTATAGTATGTTTCGCCCAATCCAGCTCCAAAACTCTACTAGTCACGTTATCCAAGAAGCGTTTATCGTGGGAGACGACAATGTAAATTGCGTGGGATTTTTTAAGAAAATCCTCAAGCCAAATGAGAGAGGGTATGTCAAGATTATTGGTCGGTTCATCAAGCAGCAAAAGGTCAACGTCTTTAAGTAGCAATCCAGTAAGCGCAATTTTTGTTTTCTGCCCACTACTTAAACTTGAAAGCTCTCTGTCTAGAGAAATGTCACCCAAACCAAAACCTGCCAGTACCAGTTTCATTTGATGCTCAAAATTATATTCAGCCGCTTTGCTCCCAGCCTTATTTCCAAAGTCAGACACAAGATGAATATATGAGAGTATTGTCATCTCTTCGACAAAACTTACATCTTGAGGCAAATAACCAATTCGAATTTTGGCTGGGTATTTGATCGAGCCACCATCATAATCTTCTATGCCAGCAAGAATTTTGAGCAAAGTAGTTTTCCCTGTGCCGTTTGGTCCGACAAGCGCGACTTTCCATCTATCTTCCAGACAAAAAGATATCTCATTGAGAGCAACGAGTGTTCCGTAGCTTTTTGAAATATTTTTGACTTTAATCATCATTTTTATTTTTCCGATATCTATTTGAAAATATAAAGAGCACGTTTTTCGCGTGCCCTTTAGTATCCGTGTCGTCGTTCAGATGTCGAATTCACCGGCACGAACTCCTTGCAAAAACGCCTTCCATTCGGAGTGTGTAAATGCGAGGGTTGTTTTGGAAGGATCCTTTGTGTCGCGAACCGCCACCACATCGGGGGTGCGGGCCACGGCAACACAATTGATGATTCCTCCTGGCTGGCTGTAGCTCGATTTCACAAAAGAGCTGTCGGGGACTGGTCTGCTTATCATACTGATTTCCTCACCATTTGGGGTTTGACTGGTTGTTAGGAGTAACCGCATTTACGGTTCTCTGATGTTAAGTATAAGTACTCTATATATTACTGTCAACATGAGCAATATTGTTCCAACAACCAGCAAAAATTCTAAAACTGCTCTTCAAAATTCATGCGGAAAGTCAAAATTTTAATTAAAAGGCCATCTTCAAACTCTTGGCCATCTCCTCGGCCGTAATTCGAGTCCCCTCTTTAATACTCAACATCTTCTCAATCGCTCTTTGGCTTAGCATGAGGGTATATATCAAATTTTCAGACTCTTCCCCTTTTTTCTGAAACCGACCACGCAATTTTATAAATCACTTGGTTATACCGACCCTAACCGCGAATTAGTTTTTTATAATCGTCCCAACTGCCCATTTCCAAATCGGCGCGGCGTTTTTCTAGGTTTGCCTCGTCCTCGATTGGCAGGAACTGAACATCGTCGCCATTTTTCTTGTATTGCGTGCCGTAGAGCTGGGGGAGATTTTTTAAAATTCTCAGTCGGTCAATCAGATACCCCAAATCCTTTCGACGAATCTGCTCATTGTTTGCTTTTAAAAATATTTCAATTACCTTGCCCATAAAGCCGTGGTCGCAGGAGTGCTGTGTAATTAAAAAGGCGCTTAAGTAGGCCTTTTCTGAGGCCACGTTTCTAAACGGAAAACCATATTCAGCGATAATCTGCTTAAGTGTCTCTGTGCTTTCTTGGTTTATTTTTTCTAATTCTGGTCCAGACAACTTCCCTAGTCTAAATAGCTTAATAGATTGTTGGTCTGTATCGTAAAAATCTTCGATGATTTTCGTTTGCTTTTTTGGGTACATATCTATTCTACCATTCGCGCGAATTAGCCGAGTTTGCTGATTTCAAGCATGACACTCTGGGCGGCAGATTTAAAATATTCGGCGTTACCGTCTGGACTTGATGGTGATTGAATACCAGCGAAAACATCTGACTGATTCATCGCTTTTCCAAATGCAACCTTGACGTGGCGTCGGCGGAGTAGGAAATCTGAAAGGGAGATTTGGAAATGGCCACTGATGTGTACCGGCACAATCGGAATGTCGAGAGTGTGCGACAAAAAAGCCACTCCCCCGTGCCCTTCCTGCATTTGGCCGTCTTTAGTTTTTCGGCCTTCGGGGAAAATCAGTAAACTTTTACCATGGCCCAAAATCTTAATGTGGTCTTGGAGTGATTCGGCGTAGTTGTGTTTTCCCGAATGAAGCGCGTGCGAGCCCCAAATTTTGAAAAATAGTCCACCGTAGAATATTTGTCGCCAGCCGCTGTTCTGATAGAACTTCTGCTCTCGTGAGGTGTAAAACATCGGCATCAATCGTGATAGAAACGGTAAGCTGGCCGGCACGAGAATCGGATCAAGCTCACTTGAGTGATTGCAAGCAAAAATCAGGCCGTGGTTATTCGTGACAGACTTTAGATTTTCCACCCCGTCGATTTTGAGGTGCAGAAAAAAACGAAAAACTGGTCGAGTAATCGGCCAAATCAGAGTCTGTAATACCAAAGGTGAAATTAAAAAAAATCGATTCATTCTGAATAGGATGGGTATTTCGTGGCTGACTGTGCCAAAATTATACCAGATCCTGACTTTCTTGTCTTGTTTTTTCGGACGCGAGATTTTGTCTGCACCCAAAAATTCACCGCCACCTTATTATTCGCCTATTCGCGCGAATCAGAGATATATTTAATGACCGGATGAGTGCTGGCCAGACGGTAGAACATTTGCAGACTTCGCTGTTCCTTTTCAACAATATCAGCCGCGTATAGAACGCCCAGGTGCTTGGAGGTGGCCTTGAATGAGAGCTTGATTATGGTCGAAATGTCGCTCACACTCGCCTCTTTGTTTAGCGCTAAATATTTAATAATGGCGATGCGTCGTTTATTTGCCACAGCTTTTAAAATTTTTTCCAAATTATTCATTTTATTCTTTACTTCAATTTACATTTGCTCTCTGTTATCTACTCTCGACCCCCTCATCTATTCTACCATTCGCGCGAATAAGCCCATAGACAAAATGTGGATAGTGTGAGGGGGTAAGTAGTGAGTAGTGAGTAGTGAGTAGTGAGTAGTGAGTAGTGAGTAGTGAGTAGTGAGTAGTGAGTAGTGAGTAGTGAGTGGTGGGTGGTGAGTAGTGAGGCGCTTTTATTCCTTCTTGAGACTGTTTGCGATCTTTATAGCCTTGGACATGAGGTGACTGCCAACCGCTCCCCAGTCGAAGTATTTTTTATAGTCGGAAGGGTCGATAAGCTTGATTTCAGTGATGTCTCCGTCCGGGTCGGAGATGAAGTCGCCAAAAGGCTCAACGAGACAAACCGAACGGGTCTGTCTGACAATTTTTGTTGGCTCGAAGACATCTTGATAACCGATAAATTTCTGCTGTAAAACGCGCATATTCGTTTCCTCCTTGACCTCGCGAGTGACGGCTTCTTCAAAGGTTTCGCCTGGCTCGATGCCACCACCTGGTGGCGTCCAACTTCCCTTTTCTCCATTGTAGACCAGGACAAATTTGCCTTCGCAGAAACAGAAGGCGTGGACGCCTTGCACAATTCTACCTTCGAGCCTATTGGTCGGGTTGGCCTCGCGATAAATCACATCTAGAACCTGATTGGCCTGATTTGTGAAAGTCGATTTGATTTCCATGTTTTGATTATAGCAGATGATTAGTCCTCGAAAATTAAAAGCCGCCACTAGGTTTTAGGGCGGCGGGGCTTGGTGGAAATGGCCAAATTAGGCTACGGATGCCTCCTTGTCGGCGCTCGGCGAAAATTTCACCGTCTCGTCTTCCTGCAGGCTCAAATGCGGATCAGCTTCGATGGCCTCGATGCTAAACCACTGGTCGAGTGTTTTGCAATAGAACAAACGGCCATCACTGGTGACTTTCGGCTCGGTTGAGGTTGCACTCATAACGTCTGTCCTTTCTTGGTATGTTCCTCTACCGTAAAGTTTAGCGCTCGCACACAGTGTGTCAAGCTGATTTGGCAAATTAAAAACCCCGTGAATTGCTTCGCGGGGCTAGATGAACTGAGTGAACTAAGGCGCGATGATACCGAGCTTTTCTCGAACCAGCTCGAGGGTCGGCCGAATTATCTCACGGGCTTTTAAGCCACCGAAGTGCAGGACTTCACGGACGAATTCCCTCTTCCCCCCCAGTTCGCGGCGTTTGACGCGAACTGGTTCAAGAATTGAGTTCACCATTTTGGCGAGTTCAGCCTTGCACTCCTGGCAGGTTCGCGAACCGACCCTACATCCGTTTGCAACTTCTTGAAGCAAGGAGGACTCCTCCCCAAGAAGGACTTGGTAGACCGGATAGATTGAGGCACAATTTTCGGGAACACCGGAATCGTCGCGTTTGACCTTGTTCTTGTCGGTGACTCCGTGCTTGGCATACTTTTTCGCCACAACCTCAGCGGCGTCATCAATGAAGATGCAGGAACTTTCGTCTGACTTGGCCATTTTACCGCCACCGAGGCCCGGGATCTTAACCTTCTGCTCTCCGATTTCGGGAATCACGAAGGTCTGGCCGAAACGGCGGTTGAACTTCTTCGCCAAACGACGCGCCAATTCAACATTTGGAATCTGATCAGAACCAACCGGCACTAAGGTCGCCTTTGGACCCAGGATGTCGGCAGCCATGAGGACCGGGTAAGAGAGATGGCCCAGATTCATGTTGGCACCACCACGGAGCAGATCCTTGAGTGTCGGCAGAACTTCGAGTTCACCTTTGTCCTGAATCATCGAAAGATACAGGGCAAGCTCGGCAATTTCTGGAACACTGGACTGCGCGTAGATGATTGATCGCTCCGGATCGAGTCCTGCGGCGATGTAATTCATGGCGATTTCAACACTGTTGCCGGTAACGGTGGCGGCATCCTGACAGGTCGTCAGAGTGTGCCAATCGGCAATGAAATAGAGACACAGGTTGTCGCCTGTTGAATACTGGACGAACTGTCGGATTGCACCCAGGAAATTTCCCAGGTGAAGACGGTTGGTCGCCCGGATTCCAGAGAGTACCACTTGTCGAGATTTGCGGTCCATATCGATAAGCGATTGGACTGTTGTGTCGGTGACAAACTCTGTGTGGCAACTGTCGCAGATGAGAATCTTGAATTTTTCCGTGCCAGATGTTGCCTTGTGGCAGACCGGGCAGAGCATCAAGATTGAATTGCAGCCTGGACAGTGGCGGACAGAGGCACCAGGATCATTTTCGATGCCACACGTATTGACCTTACACTTTCCACAGTGGAAAGTGACAGATTTCATGGCTCGCACTTCCTGTTCGACTTTTAGCTCAGGAGACCCTTGTCTCCTGGACGCCAACAGTTCAGAACGGTCCAGATTTGGTGGGCAGAGAATTCGACGGATTTCACTAATTTCGGTAATCGGAACGGCTTTCGTTTTCATTTGTTATTGTCCTTTCCTGTCCGAACCTTATCATCTGGAAGACAAAAGTCAAGTTGACACCAAGAGTTGGATTCAAGTAAACTTAAACAAACTTATTTCGATCCTCGGCGAAATGTTTCCGAGGGCTGGGTCGAAATTTGCTGCCGACTGTAAGATAGTTGGTAGCGAAAGTGATTTCTGCGATAGTGGAAATCCGGACTCCCCCGTTATCAGGAATGCTGTTGTTTGCCTGAAGTGGCGTAAGACAGCGAAGTGGCAGAAAGGAATACCTTTTTGCAAATAAGGTGGCACCGCGGTAATCCGCCCTTAGTACATAATCATTGGATTGTGTTATAAGGGCGGATTCTTGCTTTTGGGCAAGAAACTGCCGCAATAGTTCCTTAAAATCTTCGTCAATCGAGGAGCAATTATGAAGACGCCAAGCGATTTTGTTTTGGCTGGTAGTGGAAAAGAAGTCAAGTTTCGAGGTTTCAGCGTAGGGGTGCTGGCAAAACCTAAACTAGCTTTCAGCAGAGCTCCAAAGGATTTCTCAGAGGCCCTGCTGGAAAAACTCTACCGAACTGGAATATCTAGTTTCGGCCGTCCTGAAAGCCGGGGCTTTTATGACGATGTGAAGGAGCATACGCAGGATGGAGACATGCTTGCCTTGGCCTATTCCGACACGGATGTGCTCGGGTTTGCCTCGGCCAATCTTCATTCAGAGCATGATCTCTTCTATCTGTTTGGGGTTTTGATTGGGAAACAACACAAGACTCGCGGTGTTGGTATTGCGACAGTTAAGACACTGTTCGCAGAGTCTGGACTTCGGAAGATTGGGTTTACCACCCAAAATCCCGTCATGTTCTGTTTTTTGCGGAAACTTTGCAAAAGGGTTTCCGCAAACCCGGCCAGTCCAATTGTTCCTGCCGAGTGGCGAAAATCTGCAAAGGTGCTCATGAGCGACCGAAACGGTAGCTTCAATGAGCAAACCTTCGTGTCACATGACCTCTACAGTCAGTGCCTGTACGATGAGATACCGAAGTCTGATGATGAGGAAGTTAACCGATGGTTTCAGACTTCCTTGCGGATTAGAGACGGCAAAACCCGTGACGGCTTTCTGTTTTTGGGCGAAGCCTGCTAATCCTAAATATTCAGGGTTCCTTTTACCACTTAGTTTAAGGAACCTTTTTTATACATATGAAAAAACTGACATCAATATTAATTAATGGTGGCACTCATGGCACAGAAAGCCTGGGCCAGAGAGTGATCGCTTCTTTAAAGGAACTCGACCTGTCAAAAGGTAGGGTTGATTTTATGATTGCCAACGAGCGAGCGGTTAAAGAAAGGAAGCGCTTTATCGAGTCTGACCTTAACCGGTCGTTTCCCGGAAGGAAGGATGGCACTTATGAGGAGCGCTTAGCTCATCAGTTGTTACCTAGGATAAAATCCTACGATGTTGTAATAGATGTTCACTCTACTGAAAGCGAGCTTAAATCCTGCGTGATTGTCACCAAACTTGATGCTGAGACAATGAAAGTTGTTAAGGCTACGAATGCAAAAAATGTTCTCTACATGAAGGCAACCGAAAAAAATGCCCTGATATCAAACGCGAGAATTGGGATTGGACTCGAATTTGGCAAAGACAGAAGCACTAAGACTTTTAAGGATACTCGAAATGCCATTCTTCTGATACTTCAGCATTTTAAAATTTTAGATCGATCTGGCCTAAATCCGGAGCAGAAGAAATTATTTCTCGAAGTCTATGCCACTGTCCCAAAACCGAGGGGCTTCCGTCTGACAAAAGGTGTTGAGAATTTGAAAGTTTTTAAAAAGGGCGAGGTCTATGGTTTTAATCCTTCGAACAAAACTGAGATTAAGGCCACACAGGATTTTTACCCAGTCCTATTTGGGGAAAAAAGGTACAAAGATATTTTCGGCTTTTCTGCAAAAAAATTAAATGACAACTAGGTAATTTGTAAAGTTGTCATGATTCCTAATTGTGATAACCTTGGCACAGAGTAGCTTCCTTGCAGCGGCGTCGGCTAATGGTAGGCCAGCGGTCTCCAAAACCGCCCGTAGGGGTTCAAGTCTCCTCGCCGCTGCCAATTTCAAACCCCGATGACAAGTCGGGGTTTTTTAATGCCTAGCGGAGTTTGGCCGACAATTCAGAGACAGTTTTGGAGCGGATTTGTTCGTGAATGTCGTTAATTTCTTTGCTGGTCAGGGTTCGCTCCGGAGAACGGTAGACAACTCGAAAAGTGTAGCTGATGTTGTCCTTGCCGAATTTTTTCTCATCATCATAGGTGTCGAGTAGTTTAACCTCTTCAATCAAATTGCCACCACAGTCGCGGACAATCTCGTAGTAGTTATTGAGGCCGACGCCTTTGCCAACAATGAAGGAGATGTCGCGAACGGCTTGCGGGTATTTGCTGACTTCCTTGAATTTCGAATCCAAACTGGTGAATTGGCGGGTAATTCTTTCGTCATCAGACCAAAGTACTCGGATATCATTGATACCCATTTTAATCATCGCTAAACGATCCAAGCCGAAGCCGAAGGCCCAGCCATTGTAAACTTTTGGGTCAACACCCAAGTTCTCGAGAACAATATCCCGGACCAGGCCCGCTCCAAGAATCTCCAGCCAATTGCCGTTCATCATGATGTCCATTTCGACACTCTGGTGCGTGTAAGGGAAATCATCCGGAATCACCTTCCACTCGACTTTCTCGCCGTAGAGACTTTTGGCGATATCGACCAGTACATCAACTAAATCTTTTTGGGTAATGGTTCGCTTCTCGCGTTTGCACAAATAAAGGCCGTCGATTTGGTGGAAGGCCGGAAAATGGTTGCGGTCAATTTCGTCCTTGCGATAAACCTTACCAAAACAAAGCGCCCCCGCTTCCCCGTCGTTGTTGAGTTTTTTGACGATTGAAGGTTCGCGGAGATAAAAGGGCCAGACATCGGTCATCTGGGTCCGCAAGACCATATCCGGCGAGGCGTAATAGGTGTCACTTTCGCGTCGGCTCGGGTGATCCTTGGGCGTATTTAGGACATCAAAGTTGTTCTTAACGCTGATAATTTGGGGAATTGAGACAATATCGAAATCCTTGAAGCGCGGCAAAGCAACAACCTTGTCGACAATAAATCGGATTGGTGAGTTTGTCTTTAGCGTCAGGTCTGGTAATTTTAAAAGATTTTGAATTCTAATACCTTTAAAATCCGTTCGCTTGTGAATTTCGGCGAGTAATTTAGCCTCGGTTTCGTTTTTAATTTCCAGATGGGTCCTCATATTTTTAGCTTAAATTGATTTTGGAATCATATCAGCGCGGAAGCATTTCGGCAATCCTGGCCATCAAGTATTGGCTACCGGCTTGAAAATCTTTGACCGTAGGGTGTTGTTGCGGTACCAGGGCGGAGGCTTGAATCGGATCGCCATAAGTGATGACTATCCGGCGCTTGAATAGTAGCAGGTCGCGCAGGCTGAGCTTGTAAAGACCGTGAATCGCAATCGGCACTACCGGCTTTCGGTAGGTATGGGCGAGAAAGGCCACGCCACCGTGGGCAAAGTCAATTTCCCCATTCACAGTTCGCTTGCCCTCGGGGAAAATTGCCACACTACGACCGGCTTTCAAGAGCGAATCAAAATCCTGCAAGGAATAGGCGTAGTCACGATGACCGGAATAGGCCGGATAGGAACCGAGCAGTCTAAAAAGCAGGCCACCGTAAAATATTTTCCGCCAGCCGGATTTGGTGTAAAACTCTTTCGGTCGCGAGACATAATAGAGTGGGGCTAAGGGTCCGAAAAATGGCAGGCCGATGCGCAACAAAGGAACATCAAGCTCGCTCACATGATTGGCGGCAAAAATGGCGCCACTGGAAAGAGCGCGGACTTTTTCCGTCCCGCGAAACTCTATTTTGGCGAAAATCTTAAAAAACAGCCAGGCCAAAGCGCAGATAATCGGCTGGAGGATTTGTGGTATTAGTCTCGGGACCCAATATTTTCGGTTCTTCATAAATGTAAAAACGGGTCGCCCCGTATCACCATTATAGCGCTTTCGGGTTGCTTTTTCATACCAGAGTGATAAATTTAGAAAAGAACAAGAGGTCGGGATAGGACAACCAAAGGAAGTTGCGTGCAAGTTAACCTAAAGTTTGACAATAGCTTTTCAGCTAAGAGTCTGGCTGGCACAGCGATACCGCTTGGGTCGGCAAGTAGTGGTCTGGGGTCGCCGCCGATCGAGCGTTTCAAGGGAAGGGCCAATTGCCAGGATCCCAAGTGTCAGCATCCTGAAGTAATCTTATCTACCTACAATACCACCACGGTATTTGAAGGAAAAAATGAGATTCGAGTCTGTTTCGCCTGTCAAAAGAGACGACATGCCGAATTGTTGGCTACGGCCGCGCTTCTCTCTGCTCCGGTAAGTCAGGTTGAGCTCATGGCTGCCGCCAGAAAGGTTGCGCAAATGGTCGGGCATCATTCGATTACCGGACGCAAGACCAAAAGTCTTTCCTGATAACGCAGAAACTCGCGAGTCTCGCGAGTTTTTAATTTCTGCTATTTGATGTTGATGACCTTGTAGCTCACAACACCGGCCGGTGTCTTGAAGGTAAATGTTTCGTCAACTTTTTTACCCATCAAGGCGAGCCCGAGCGGTGAGAGATTGGACAGCTTGCCGGCGGCCATGTTGGCCTCTTCGGAGCCGACAATCTGGTACTTATATTCAGTCTTCTCTTTGCCTTTGTGGACAACCACAGTAGAACCAACCTCAACCTTTTCGCTGTGGTGAGATCCGACAATCGAAGCGGTCTTGAGCATATTTTCTAGATAGCCGATACGGTCTTCAATCTGGGCCTGAAGCTCTCTGGCTTCCTGGTATTCGGCGTTTTCTGACAAATCGCCCAAGGATTTGGCCGCTTCCAGGCTTTCTGCCACCTCCTTTCGCTTCACAGTTTTGAGGCTTTCTAGCTCGATTTTTAGCTCGTTAAATTTGTCTTGAGTTAGGTAAGATTTTTCTTTATCCATAAAAAATTGGGTTAAAAGTTGAGCCATTATACAGAAATCAGGGCCAAAGTCAAATGACTTGGTCTCACAACTTTAGGGGTTTTGGACCCACTAAGCCCTTGTACTCTACTCAAGATACTCGGGGGCATTTTGGTATAACCAGTCTAGAAATTGACGCATTACATAGGCGGCGCCGACCAGATTGGCGACTGGTCCCTTTTCCATAATTACCGCGAAGGCGTAATGTGGATCTCGATATGGGAAAAAGCCAGTCACCCAGGAGTTGACGAAACTTTTAGTGGTGCCGAGTTCGGCTGTACCGGTTTTACCGGCGACTTCGACTTGCAGAACATTCAGAGCCTGGGTCGTGCCCATGAGCACGGCCTGTCGCATCCCCTCTCGCACCACGGCATAATGTTTTTCGTCAATCGGAATTTGCAGAAATTGAGCCGGAGTTTCCGACCTGATAATTTGCGGGTCAAAAAGTTTTCCGCCGTTCGCTACTGCACCAATGGCGCGCACGATTTGAAGCGGTGTCACTTGAAAACCGTATTGACCGATAGCGGTGTTGTAGGTGTCGCCGACTCGCCAAGTTTTATCCTCAAAGTTGTCAGCTTTCCACTCCGGGTTGGGAATCGTGCCGGCCGTCCCGTTGAACATCTCGCCCGGCACATCACTACCCAGACCAAACAAGCTGACATACTTATCGATTCGGGAGATTCCCAAGCCGGGCTGACTCTCAAATCCGCCGCCAATTTCGTAAAAATAAACATCCGACGAAACAGCCAGGGCCTGTCTCATATCAACCCAGCCGTGGGCGCGCCAATCTCGAAAAGTTGATTTTTTGGTCGGGTCATACTGGTTTGGAATTGAGATTGAGCCGGTACTCAAGATTTTTGTGCTCGGGTCTATCACATTTTCTTGGAGGGCCCCGAGAGCGACAAATGGTTTGACGATTGAGCCAGGGGTGTAAAGTCCGGCGATAGTCCGAAAAAGAAATGGGGTGCGTTTGTCATTAACCAAGGTGGCGATTTTCGCCGAATCGTCTCCATCAGTAAGTACCTGCGATTGGTACTCCGGATAGGTTGTAAGCACGACGAGCTCTCCGGTTTTAACATCCATGATTACGCCGGCCCCGCCGGTAAATTTTGACGAATTCGCTAATTCCTTGATGAACTTAAACATGGCCGATTGCAATCCGGAGTCGATTGAGAGAGTCAGACTCTCGCCGTCTTTAGGAGGACGCAGGACACTCTCGGACTGGATTTTATTCAAGGCATCTGTCTCGGTGATTTTGAGGCCGTTCTGACCACCAAGCTTATCGTTGTAGGTCTTTTCCAGCCCATCGAGACCGATGAAGTCTTCGCGATAGTAGAAGCCAGCACTATCCTTAGAAGGATATTTGACATAACCCAACAGGTTGCCCACGCCATCAATCGGCGCGTAGCGACGGAGGGAAAACTGGGTTTCCTTGGCGCTTGGAATATTCCAGGCCAAGAGATTTTTATTGCGGTCGGAGATAATTCCCCGCTCGGCAAATACCAGAGTGTGGCGCAAGCGATTGGCCTCGCTCTTGGCTTCGTAAAGCGCACCCTCGGCGATTTGTAGGTGCCAAATACGGGCACCGAACAAAGCTCCCACTAGGAGCAAAAAAATGCCGGCCGAAATCACTGAAATTTTGGAGATGGCTTTTTCCAGCCGACCTTCGAATTGGTAAACATCAAAGGCCGGCAAATTGGCGCCGTCAAGCAGAATTTCGTCCGGGTCGATTTCGCCACCCCTTCTCATCCCTCGTCGCACAAATATTCTTTTAATTTTAGCAAACCACATTGTTTTCAATTATCACCCAATCAACGATTGTAGACAATCAGCCGAGTTTTAATGATCGTGGCCAGCAACAGAACCGAAGCCGAAAGCAAAAGGCCGGCAAAACTTCTAAAAATTTCTCCCGAGATGTGTCCTGGCCCGTAAAGCAGATCGAAGCAGAATCCCAGAATAATGATTTCGTAAAAGTCTTTAAAAACAAAAACTGCGACCAAACCGAGAGCAAATGTCAGCCACCACGGCGTGAGAAGCAACGCCAAAAGAAGCAAAACGCCGGAGACCACTCTCGTTAATATTGGTCGAGTTGTCATCTGATTTAGTTAACAGTAACCCAGTCTAACTCGGAGACATTGACCGGATTTTTAAAGTAGATAGTCTGAAAAGAGTCGGTTGGCTTGAGTAAGACATCCTCAACTACGGCGAAGGCGTGGGAGTCAATTTCAGGAATTACAATCGCATCGCCAGATTTAACCTCGACTTCTCGGGGCAATTTGGCTTCAAAATTTCCACCACCTCGACCAATAGCCGTGGTGATAACTCCGCTGTCGCCAATCAGAGCGTCGGCGCTTTTACCTGGAAAGGAAAATAGTGTGGCGCGAGCCGTGTTTGTGAAAACCTCGGTTATTTGGGCGATAGCCACACTGCCAAGCGCAACAACCCTATCACCTATTTTAATACCATTTTCTTCACCCCGATCAATTAAAATTGTGTCGAAAGGCGTCTGGTTGGGACCACTGATCACCCGTGTCAGAATTTCGGATCGGTTGATTTCTTTCCGACCCAGTAAATTTTTCAATTCAAGATTCTCTGCGGAAATCCGATTAAACTCCAGAAGTTTAGCGTCCAGACCTTGAATTTGCTGTCTTAGGCCGGCAGTTTCAATAATCAGGGACTGCTTTGCCTGAATTAGACTGCTGTCCACGAGGAAGCCCCGCCAAGCAGCAGTTTTAAAATCCCAGAATGGCCGGGCCAAATCTATGGCCAAATTTCGGATCGGTGCCAGACTACCGAACCAGCCTAGAAGGAGGACGACTACTAGAATCGAAACTAATCGGGCAAAAATCGGCCGGCTTCGTCTAGAGCTACTTCTTAGGTGGTAGGTCATCTTCGTTTTCAATAAGTACTTCCTGGTATTGGGGCAAATTTTCCAAAATCACGCCGGCCCCGCGCGCAATCGCCGTTAGAGGATCGTCAGAAACGAAAACCGGGATTTTCAAATAGTCAGAAAGTAGGCGATCAAGGCCACGGATTAGTGCCCCGCCGCCGACCAAGTGGATACCGCGTTGCATGACATCGGCCAAAATTTCCGGCGGAGTGGTTTCCAAAACTTCCTTTGATGATTCGAGCAAGTTGTCAATTGATTGAGCCATGGCCTCCCTAATGTCCGAATCGGTGACGATTACCTCGCGAGGTAGTCCGGTCACCAAATCTCGGCCACGGATCGTAGCTTCAGTCGGGCGTTCACCGGAAATCACCGCACCAATTTTAATTTTCACCTCCTCAGCAGTTTTTTCACCAATCAAAATTTTAAACTCGCTTCTGATGTAAGCGATAATATCATTATTCAATCGGTCGCCGGCCACGCGCAAATTTTTCGAGCGCACAATCCCGCCGAGTGAAATCACCGCGATATCCGAAGTACCTCCGCCGATGTCGATTACCATATTGCCGACCGGTTCCATTACCGGCAGTTTAATGCCGATTGCGCCGGCCATCGGCTCCTCAACAATCAAAACTTCCCTGGCGCCGGCGTTTTTGGTGGCGTCACGCACAGCGCGAGTCTCGACATTGGTGACACCGGACGGCACGCCGACTACCACGCGCGGGCCAAAAAATTTCTTTTTCCCACCTTGGGCTTTATTCAAAAGGTAGAGAATCATTTCCTCGGTCACTTCGAAATCGGAAATGACCCCGTCAACGAGCGGGCGTACCGCCACGATGTGGGCCGGTGTGCGGCCGAGCATTTGTTTGGCCTCACTACCGACGGCGACCACGCGTCCGGTTTTTTGGTTGATAGCGACTACCGACGGCTCGTTGATGACGATGCCTTCCCCACTCACATAAACCAAAGTATTAGCCGTGCCCAAGTCGATACCGATATCCTGGGAAAACATCTCGCCAAATTTATTTATAATTCTTTTCATAAAATGTAATACCAATCCACGAATTTTATCCCAATCTACGAATAACTAATAGGAGAAAAACTTCCCATTCGGATATTAGTTGATGGGAATCAAATTCGCAGATTGGTATTTTAGACCTGGCTTAAAATGTGCTCCTCTGCCACAATTCGGACTGCCCCACCCTTGCGCTCTTTGACTTCCACGCCACCAGCCTTCAAGGATTTATCACTCACGACTACTCGAAGCGGGAGACCCAGCAAATCGGCTTCGGCAAACTTTTCGCCGGCGCGCAATTCTCGGTCATCGAACAAAACTTCCGTGCCACTTTTGAGTAGAGCCTCATAAATTTTCTCCGCCTTTTCCTTAATCTCCGGCTTGCCACCGTCAACTGAAATCAGGTGAATTTGGAAGGGTGCCACCGCTTTTGGCCAGATGATGCCATTTTCATCGGAATTAATCTCAACAATGGTACCCATGACTCGGCCTGGGCCGATGCCGTAGGAGCCCATAATCACCGGTTTCTTAACGCCGGCCTGATCAAGATACACCAAATCCAAGGCTTTGGAAAACCTATCGCCAAGACTGAAAATATTGCCGACTTCAACCGCTTTTTTGACTTCGAGTTTGTCGCTTTTACAGTTCGGACAGGTTGGCTGATCTTTAATAATTTCCTCGTTGACGGCGATGCGGCAGGAATTACAAACATAAATATTATCTTCACCGGCTGAGGTCAGAGTTTGGAATTCGTGGGAATATTTGCTAAAACTTCCTCCGGAAGCAAAAGTCACATAGGTCTGATCACCCAAGCCGACTTTTTGGAAAATTCGACTGTAAGCGCCCTTAACCCTTTCATAAAATTCATTGTGCTCTTTTTCGTCTTTAGAAAAAGAATACAAATCCTTCATCAAAAATTCTCGACCACGCAAAATGCCACTCTTGGCGCGGGCTTCATTTCTAAATTTGGTTTGGAATTGGTAGGCTGAGAGTGGTAAATCCCGAAAAGAGCTGATGTGATTTTTCATCAAGGCCGTCAGTGGTTCCTCGTGAGTAAAACCTAAGCCTAATTCAGTGCCACTTTTTAATTTAGTTTTAAACCAGTTATCAACTTTATCGTCGCTCCAGCGGTCAGTCTTTTCCCAAACAGTTTTTTCTTGTAGCGCCGTCAAAAAAAGTTCCTGGGCGCCCAAGCCGTTCATCTCCTCGCGGATGATCCCAACAATTTTGTTTAAAGTCCTTAAGCCCAAAGGCAAATAAGAATAGGCACCGGCCATTTCTTTATTGATAAAACCGGCTCGAATCAAAAGTTCGGCGTTCTTGGCCACCTCATCTTTTGGAGCCTCTTTGCGTGATTTAGTGAAAAGTTGTGACTGGCGCATTTTGTTGGTTCATAGTTCAAAAATTTAGTGCCAGCGACTCTGACTTCAAAACTTTCAAACCTCTAAACTTAGGATTTGTCCCAATATAGTACCGCAAAAATGGCTTTAAAACGATGTTGACAACTCTAATTTAATCTGTATTGTTAGAAATAGAACCGTTGGGATCTGGCACTGCTACTTCCCCTAAAAAATCAAATCAGACTGAAATTATGAACCTTCTCGATCAACTAAGCCTAGACATCGCAAATTTGGATGGTGCAGGCATCTTCTGGTTAATGTCCCCGGTCTTCTGCGGCCTGTGTGTACTTTTTGGTGGAATTATTTTGCTACGCCAAGTGCGCAAGAAAGCAACCCTTTACTCGGTCTTCTCTCACGGCCGGAGTCGGCGGGTGATGTTCTTTGCAACTGTTTTGTCACTGTCCATTCTCTCGATGGTGTTGGTCCTCCTCGGAACATTGCCGCCTGTCCTGTTGTCAGAGTTTCGATTCGAAACAGTCAAACCCATGACAATGCTTGAGAACCGGGAAGGCCATGTTTTGAGGATTTTCCGACACGGTGAGTTTGTTCGCCGTTCGGATTTGAAGCTCTGGACCGGCCAGGGCTATCACCTGACCGACTATCACGAACAGACGGTGGAGGTCGCCATGGTGGTTCGACCAGTCACCGAAAATCCCAAGGTCCAGCAAATCTCTTACCAAATCGTTTACAGCGAAGGTGGCAGTCCGCGGGCCAAGGTCCAGGCGACGGCCTTCAAGCGCAAAATGGGAGCGGAAAGGCACCTGGGCAGCATCGCCGACTGTGTCCGGTTTCATCTTTACAACTTCCAGTTCCAAAACAGCAAGGAGCTCGCGAAGTTTAGCAATCCGATGGATTACGAACAGCAGATTGCCTTCGAGAAAATGGTTCGCGCCTATCTCGAGCCGAAATTGGCCGAGGGCTGGGTTCGAATCAGGTCGGTTCAGTTTCAGTTGGAGTGAGGACCTATTTGAATCAATTGCCCACGTTTTGCAGTGCAAAACGTGGGCTTTTTAATGGTTTTTCAGGGCTTGACTTTATCCCCTTTTGGGTGTATAGTCCGATGCAGAAACGGTAAACATCAAAAACCAAAAAATTGAAAGGTGGCCTTATGACAGACTTCACTTCCATCCTCTGTAGCACTACCCACTTCTGTCTCTTCCTCTGGTTAGGGTTGGTCCCTGCCGTCGGCTTTGGCGTCGGCCTGATTTGCCGACGCTTTCCGAAGAGGTTCGATTTCGGTGATCAATTGGAGTTTGGAGCCGTTGCGGCCCTTGTCGCGCTTATCCTCGGAGGAGTGGTGGTCGGAACATTTCATGACGGAAATATCACGGGTGTGGCGCGACAGATCGTCCTTATCAACCCGCACACCTTACTGGTGAGCCGTAGTGGGGCTGTGGTCTATCGCGTGTTCAAGCACGAAGAGGCTATCAGTCGTGATTCGTATGAGACGATACTCAATAACGGACTTCGATTGGTCAGTTACAACACACACCCTGCCATGACGGAAATGAATGTTGTGCCGATAACCTCGAACCCAAAAGTTCGGAGTATCCTGTACGAAACAAGGTTCACATATGGTGGCACGCTGGCAGAGATGGCAAGTCTCTTGAGCTTCACGGCGACGGCCAGCGAAAAGTACGGCTTCGAAACGAAGTCCGAGGACGAAATCGTGAAAAAGTACTTGGCGATGCTGTTGTATGATTTCCAAGATCAGCACAGCAAAGAAATGGCCGAGTTCACGAACCCGCTCCGGCAGGAGCAACAGAAACGGTTCGAGGAGCTGGTCATGAACTATCTTCGGCCCCGCCTCGACGGCGCGCCGATTCGGCTCACCAGTGTCCGGTTTCGATTCCCGGACACGAAGTGAAGAGTGAAGAGAACGCAAGAGAAATCGAAAACCACCCGCGAAATCGGGTGGTTTTTTAATTACTTCAGCAATTCCTCGATTTTTTGCAGAGCGACTTGCTCATCCTCAATATCATCATGAGTATGATTGACGAAAGGCAGGGCTAGTTCCTGGTTCTCGTGCAGAATTTGCATCAGCCTCTTGGCATTTTTCTTGCGCCAATCCGAGATTGCCTTATCTGAAGTCTCCCCGGCAAATTTGATTGCTAATTGCTTCTCCAATTCTTGTAGCATACCGATCCTGTCTTCAACAGCCGAGAGGGCGTCGCCCTCGGATTCCTGGTAGCGTTTAAGGAAATCTGGATCGTCCCTTAGTATTTGGAAGAAACCCTCGCGATATTCGGGAGAGCAACAATCAACCCAAATTTCAAAATTGGCGCTGGCGCCACCTGGGTGATCTTTTAGCATTCGCTTCATCAATTTCATTTGCACGCCATTGTAAAGTCGCAAATCGGCCAACAACTTTTCGGCTTGTGCACTCTTATCGAATTTTATCTCTTCTGGATTCGGATTCATACCTATACTTTACACTTATACTTTCTAGCTGACAAGTTTGGCAATATCGTGATAGGTCACCAAAATCATTAGGAGAATTAAAATGGCAAAACCGATGCCGTTTACAATATTGGCAATTTTGGGATTAATATTTTTTCGGCGAATCGCTTCGATAGCGACGAAAAGTAAGCGACCACCATCGAGCGCTGGAAAAGGAACCAGATTGATTACGGCTAGGTTAATAGAGATAAAAGCTGTAAAGGTTAAGAGGTATGATAGGCCGGACTTGGCGGCGCCACCAACTAAACCGACGATTCCTACTGGCCCGGCTACCTGAGAAAAATCAGCTGAGCCGGCAAAAATCTGATAGACAAATTTAGCCAGGCCGATAGCTGTTTCCTTTGTCAGGCTCGCAGTAATTTTGGCACCTTCATAAATTGCCCGGTGAATTGGCAGTCGCAGGGTGCCAACCAGATCGAGAGAAACCCCGATAGCCATTTTGTCTGGCACAATCCCCGCCTCCGGTAAAACTGTTAGGTCAAGCTTCTCCATCCCTCGAGTTGCCGCGATTTTGATGGGTGTCCCGTTGGAATTGAAAATGAAATTTTGAGTGTCGGCAACCGTAAGTTTGGATAATTGATTAGCGCCAATTGAAAGATTTTCGATTTTATCCCCCGCCTGAAGACCGGCTCTGAAGGCTGGCGAATTCGGCAGAACTGAGACAACCAAAACCTTGGCGTCCGGCGAGTATTTTTCATAACCGGAAACGGAAGTGTTAAGACCTAAGCTTAAACTGCCGGAAATTAAAATCCAGGCAAAAAGTAAGTTGAAGAGGATGCCGGCAATCAGAACCCCCGCCTGAATGCCACGGTTCTTATTTACAAAACTTCGGGCGGAGTCGGGGCCGGAAATTGATTCATCGTCAGGGTTTTCGCCGAAAATTTTTACGAAACCGCCGAAGGGTATCAGATTGATGGTGTACTTAGTTTCACCTCTTTGCCAGGCGAAAATTTTCGGCGGAAAGCCGATAGCAAATTCGTCCACTCTAATACCGGATTTTTTGGCAATCAAAAAATGCCCTAATTCATGGACAAAAATTAGCACGGCGAGAATTATTAGAAAAATGATTATGGACATAAGAGGTGAAAAACTAAATCAAAGTTTTTGCAAAATAACCAATAATCAAGAAACAAGCTCCAAACAATATTCAATGAATCAAAATTCCAATTGATGACTACGCGTTCGGACTTGGTTATCGTCTCTTGGTTATTGGTTATTGCTCGCTACGAGCTAATTTCTTGCTCTTTTTTACCGAGCATCTCTTCCAGTTTTTTATTTCCGGCATCAACCAACTTTTGTACATCACCTTTGAGACGGAAAATGTCATCTTTGCCGAGACCCCCTTCCTTTTCCTTACCTTGCAGTTCGCGAACAACTTCGTCGCGGTTAGCGCGCAAGGATTTGCGGGCATCCTCCAGTTTAGCCTTGGCTAATTTAATAATTTGTTCTCGCCTCTCTGCCGAAAGTTCCGGAAAAGTCACGCGCACACCCTTATCGTCGGCCGAGACCGAAACTCCCAGATTGGCAGCAGTAATTGCTTTCTCAATTGTCTTCCCTTGTGAATGATCCCAAGGGGCAATGCGCAAGCTTCGGGCATCTTCGACCGAAATCGCAGCAATCTGATTTATGGACATCAATGAGCCGTAGGAATCGACTTTGATGCCATCAAGAAAGGCCGGGGTCGCGCGATTGGTTCTGATGCCGGAGAATTCTTTAGTAAGCCAAGCTTCAACTTCGGCGATTTGCTTTTTAATTTTGGTGAAATCAAACATATTTTTAATTTTTAGTTAGTTTATTTACTATGCCTACAGTATAACCGATTGCTCGAGAAATCGAAACTCGGCATTAGACGGGTACTTACGACTGCACTAATTCCCGCTATCGCAGGAATTAGTGCAGGTGGGGATTGTGGCTAAAAAATCGGAGATTGAAGATATATTAAGAAATATAAAAGGCCCGATCCAAAGGATCGGGCCTGGCTTATCCAACAAAAGAACTGAGAACCGATTTCAGGCGTTGCCGGCAATCGCCGCCACGCTTCGGCTGAACTGGTTGATTTCATGACGGATCTCCGGAGGCTCGGCGCCAGGTGTCACAATCGTCTTGATACCCATTCCGGTAAAGCAGGCATGGTACGCCCTGACCGCCCCTTCGTCGAGGCGATCGGAGTTGATGCGGAGAGCACAACCCATCCCAACGACATATCCCACCTTTTCGACATACGCCCTGAAGTCTGCCGGTTGGTCATCGGGCAGGCCGTCAGTAATGAGAAGCATTGCCGTGCTAGCCGAGATTCCCATGGCGGCATAGCCTTCAGCCACTTGTTGCATTTTCTTCACCAGGCTGATGGCAGTTCCAACGAGGGGCGTACAACCGTGATTAGGTACATACGCATTGAATGAGTCCTTGGTGACTTCACCAATCAGACCTTCGAAGTAGAGCTGATTGAATCCTTCAACAATGAGATAGAAGTCGCTACCTCTCGCACCCCTGAAGGCCTCCACTCCGACGTGAATACCATCAATTGCTGACTTGTAGATGTTGCCGTCCTTCATCGACCCAGAGTCGTCGAGAAGAATCCCGACGACAACCAAGCGGTCGGAGGTTGGCGGCGCCAAAGTTTGGCGTCGCGGCGGGGTCGGTTCATTTTCGCCCTCGCTCACATCCGAATCGCTATCTTGATTGCCAGGGGTCGCACCACCCAGAAACGAATCCAGATCAATCTCATCGACTGGTTTTGGATTCCGGCCACCTTGACCTCGTAGAATTGGAGCATTTGCCATTTTTTTCCTTTCTCGTTGGCCAGGCTCTAAAGCTTGGCTTGTTTTTTGTTTTCAGACACTGATGACTTACCCAACAGGGACTCGAACACTGCCTTCTCTGGTACAAACCGCTCACCACGATGAAACACCTGGAAAAATATCTCAAGAATCGGCCTCGGAACCTCTTTCAGGGACCTGGCGTTTTCCGGATAAATTACCCGTGGATCAAAGACGGTGACGCGGTTGGCCAATCTCTCACTAAGATCCATTCCGGCAACAACGCCGGCATACGGATCAGTGAAAGTAAGAAGCCTCATGACTGTCACCAAATAGGAGTACCAGTCACCCAGCTTGTAGTGCGGCGCCACCAAAGAATAGACAGCCTTGTTGACTGCCGACACCTCAGGGATAAGCTTCTCAGCTTTTTTGGTTTTCCGCTTTCGGGTAGTTTGGGTCGAAGATTTCCGACCGGTCGAACGAGTCTTTTTGGCTTTTGCAAGTTTCGTCGGAATTTCTAGCCCCACGTTTCCGCCGATACCCAAAATCTTCGGGTCGACGAAACGGGGCACAAATGTCCGGCATTGATAGGGTCCAAATTGGAGACTATCAGCATCGATCATCCGAAGCGCCAAATCCTGCTCGCGGAGCAAGAGGTTATTCTCGCCTAGATCTCCGACCACGACATCTTTGGCATGAAGGCCAGAGATTAGGTCGTGAAGTTCGGTGATTACTTTGTACCGCTCTCTCAGGCTAAGTTTACTGTCGGTTCGGGTCTCGGCATCCAGTGAGGTGCCTTTGACAAACGGCATCACATAACCAAAGACTTCGTCGCGACCATCAACAAGGACAGCAGTCGGGGCAATCAGAGCCTCCGGCAGATCCGTTGGGAATTCCAGGAGCTTAGTTTGCATTTCATCCAGCCTGACTTTCGCGGCCTCTCTTGAGGCAGCGTCTTCCTTGAATTCCAAATCGTCCGGCTGACGGAAGATTTTGGCAACCAAGTCTTCTCTCATTTTGTAGATGACGGCTTCGCCACCCTCACCAATCTGCTTGAAATTCCGTTGTTTCCAATCACGCACTTTGATGCGGAACATTTTTCCTTTCCGGCCCTTTTAGCGAGCCCTTTTTTGATTTTGGTTCCGATCTAGCCACAGGTCGTAATAAACGTACCGCCGGGATCACCACCATCGTCTTCAACAACGATTTTGGTTGACGAAGCCGGTTTGCCGGAAAGTAGGCTACCGATTGTGCCCAGGAAGCCCGGAGGCCTCACTGTCACCTTCTTGACCCTGGTCAGTTCAACCAGTTCTGTGGCGAGACGCCGAAGTTGTCCTCGTCCGGTGACACCATCAAACTCCTTGGCCTTAGCCAAAAGTTTCGGTGCCATTTCCGACAGAGCTTCAAGCTTGCCGAGCTCCCTTTTTAGCCTTTTGACTTCAGCTTCGAGGCTTGTGCATTCTTCTTCGAACGCCTTCGCCTCGGCAGTGGTCGTAGCGAGCTTGGCGGTCAGATCATCAACCTTGCCAGTCAGTTTCGTGATCTGGCCTTTGAGAACCACCATCTCATGACGCGCAGCCAGAAGCTTATTCTGAGCCTCATCAGAGCGGGCAATCACCAGACTGACATCATCGCGACACTGCCCGGGAACAAACGTGCCCGATTCGATTCGCTCGGCTGTGTGGATGTTGAGCCAGCGTTGCAGGTTGGTCTTCTGAACTAAAGACGGATGATGGAAATCCTCGCCGACAAGTGGCTTGAAACCATCAGTCGCCACAACCAAACCCTTTTCAAGTTTCTTGAGGTCGAAGGCGACAAAGACGGTGAAGCTTAGATGCTTCACCAGATTCGGATCGTGATAGGCGGTCTTAGTGAGCAGATTGTAGGCCAGATAGGGCGGACTGTTCTTGATAGGCGGATCCAAAATGGTCGCGTCATCTTCAACAATCAAAACCCCGTCGCCCAAATGAGCCACTGCAACCGCATCACCAGCAATCACGAGAGCGATAATCGTGAAGAGAAAGGTCGATTCGATTGTTTTCTCGAAATCGGCCCTCTGATCTCCTCGGGTCATCGTCTTCGCAATTGCCGCGATTTGCTCACAGACTTCCGATTCTACTTGCTCCCAGTCGAGCTTGTCCGGCACGACCCCTCGGTCGAGCTGACTTGTAAGCGCCTTCGCGACCAGTTTGGCACCGATATCGGCGCCGGTCGCAGAATTTGGCTGCGAACCGCAACCGTCACAGAGGACGGCGACCAGACCATCCGGTCGGTCGATTCGCAAAACCACATCCTGGTTATTGATCTTACCGGGTTGGCCCGGGTTGATATGGGCCGAACCTGGTGCAGTTGCAATTGAAACGTGCATATACTAGCCTTTCTTTTTGTTGTTAAAGGTCTCCTAACCAAGCAAATTGATGCTCAGCATTCTGTACTTTGTATATACTAATTGTCCAAAAATGTCAATAGAATAGCCGGTTTTCGGGCCATCAGTGAAACCGCCCCGATTTTAAGCCAATAATTAGGGTCGAGCTGGACCAAAAATCTTTTAGCACCGGAAAGCTCTAGAGATCAATATTTCGAATTACCTCTGCAATAATTAGTGAAAAATCGTCTTCTTGGATGGCGCCGTAAACGCGGACCGTGTCCCCTTCCAAATATCGCCCCAACTTCGTTTTGTTTTTCTTGTTGTCCAGAATCAAAATATCAGTCGGCAATTTTACCGTATAATCGGTGCCGGCGATGGCGATTGTTGCCTGGGTCGGTAAAGTGGTTGAATCCAGACGCCTCAAAACGCCTTGAAAATTTTTTGGCCAAAACATACTCCTGTTTAGGTAGACTTCCAAATTTTTAGCGGTCAGAATTTTTTTCGGAATATCGTAGGTACCGTCAGCTTTGGTAATTGTATCCCCAACTTTCAAAATACTGCGGTCGATGACTCGACCATTTCGAATTATTGAAGTGTCGGAACCAAGCGCGACCGTGATGTCACCCTTGGTTTTGTCAGTTAGGGTAAATTGCGAGTTGGCCAGATTCAAACTTTTGACCTTACCGGAAAAAGCTGATTTCTCGTCATTCAGTGACAAATTCTGAATTGTCTTGGCTTTAATTGAAATCGTGTCAGACGAGGCGTCGAGGTAACCCTCCAGGTTTAGAAAATGATCGGCCACGACTTCGCCGACTACGGCCGGTCCGCCAAAATGGCGAGTGAAAACCGTGTCAGAATCGGTCTTTATGATGTAGCGGATGAATGAATTGCCCCAGGTGGTGCGAGCATAAAAAGTTGTACCGGCCACCTGAACAACTTTGACCCCGCCAAGCTTAATGCTGCCAGCCGCATCAATCGAAATAGTGACGGGTAAATTTTCGGCTCTGGCCAAATCGGAGCCCGTGGCCAGGAGTGCTGTTACGACCAGTAAAAATAAAACTTTAATTAGGTTCTTCATTTAGATAACTTTACGCGTTTTTCGCGCCCTGTCAAACGCCGCGGCGGCGTTTGACAGGGCGCTGATTCTCGCTACTATGGAAGTGGACCCCGAACCTTAACAAGAGGATTGAAATGAAGCATCACATTCTCCGCGCCCAGCAGTTTGATCGCAGTGCCCTTGAAAAGTTGTTCCTTCAGACCCAGACAATTCGTCATCATTTCCAAACTCAGCAGGGGGTCGACCTCCTGCGGGCCTCTTTTCCAAGCAAAACTCTGCTCTACCATTTTTCCGAACCTTCGACTCGAACTCGCATTTCTTTCCAAATGGCCGCGCTCAACTTGGGCATGAGAACTCTCGGCACCGAAAGCGGTCGGGAATTTTCTTCGGAAGTGAAGGGTGAAACTCTTGAGCACACCATCCGCGTACTATGCGGATTCTACCCTTCCGTGATTGTCATTCGTCACAGTGACACCGGCGCGGCCGATCGCGCGGCCGCCGTGAGTGACAGTTGTGGCTTCAACATTCCAATCGTGAACGCCGGTGATGGCACTGGCCAGCACCCCACCCAGGCGCTCCTCGACCTCTGTACCATTCATGAGCAATTTGATCACATCGACGGTCTCACGGTTGTGATTGGTGGAGATTTGGCGCACGGGCGAACTGCTCGATCTCTCGCCTATCTGTTGTCGAAGTTTAATATCAAGTTGATTTTTGTCTCCACTCCGGAGCTCACCATCGGCGAAGACATCCAGGCCCACCTTAAGGAAAAACAGATTGAATTCCGTTTGGATACCGATCTTGAGGAGTCATTCCCGGAGGCCGATGTGGTTTACTGGACCCGCTTCCAAAAAGAACGCGTTGGTGACGCCACGGCCAATCTGCCTCATCGGATTACTCTCGAAACAATGGCCCTGCTCCGTTCAAAGGCGATCTTGCTTCACCCCCTACCCATCGTTGGCGAAATTGCCAGGGAAGTGGATGAACATCCGCAAGCCCGCTATTTTCACCAAGCCCAAAACGGCATGTTTGTCCGGATGGCCCTGCTTCAGAATATTCTGGCTTAGTGCCAAAACGACACTTGGCCCCTTTGCTCGCACGAGCAAAGGGGCCTTTAAATTTTACAAACCGTTGACACTCAGATTTTCTTATCCTAGAATTCGAGCGGATAGTTTCTTCGTCAACCATCAACAGCAAGAGAGGACCCCATGAAAAGTCGTGTTCAGATTACCCTGCTCCTGACGGCGTGTACAGTCTTGTTTCTCGGTTGCGATAATCCGCAACAAACCAGCAACCCCAGACCCGGAGGCGCAACCGCAAGAGCGGTCGCAGTCTCGGCCGAAATGGCCGGCGAACATCCTCTCGGCCAACCATGGGATTACTTCCCGACCGATATCGGCCACCGATGGTCATATCGGATTACCATACCCGAAGGTCGCGATGCTCTCAATCATCGAGTGGTTTCTTGGGCATCCGGTGACAAGGGCGGCGTTCGTGTGGAAACTCGCGGCCGCTATCTGCCGGACAAAAAGGGTACGAAGTCCTCCTATCGCCTTGTCATCAGCATAAAAAAGCAGGCGCCGAAACAGGGCCCTTTGTCTTACCCAGAAGGCTACGAAATCGGAATCGATGAGGATGAGCTCGGAATCTTCGAATCGACGATGGGTGTTTTTCTGGCCGTAAGTCGAAATCCGCGTTATTCGGTTGATTTGGTGACGACTCACGACCCGAGTTCCTCCTCGGCACCACATACCGGTAGCCCTTGGGGTACCAGCTACAACAAGCCGGGCTTCGGGATGCGCGTTTATTTCTTTGGCGAAAAACCTGGCGTGCAGATTGGTCTTTCGGACCAAAATGACGCCGTACTGTTCGATGGGCCGGAAAAACTTAACGGCAAAAATGCCCTGAAATTCATCCGGAAGGTCGAAGCAAGTAAGAAGACCGACTTTAGCCGAGACATCGACAAAGGCACCTCTGTCCTCGACAAAGGGTTTGAGGAGGAAATGTACTTCGTTCGCGGAGTAGGTCTGGCGAAGTTAACCCAAAAAGTCGACGGCAAAATAACCATGACCTGGGAATTGGAGTAAACAATAATCTAGGCTGGTTGCAAATATCAAAGGCCCGCTTGCCAAGCAAGCGGGCCTTTTCTCTTCCTTTCTCCCCCCGCTTTTCCCCCTTGACACGACCTTTTAATTTAGATATACCAATACTAGCAGTTCCTAAAAACAAACAAAACCAAGGAAGGAGTCGGTTATGTCAAAGCGAATGATTCTCCCAAATGGGCTGCGTGGAGTGGCCATTGACGAGGCCCACAAAGTCCCTAGTGGTGCTTTTGTTATCTTTACAGAAAATTCACCTCGCTATGTTTTTTTCGTTAGCATTAGAGGCGATATGCAGGGTTTTTTCGCTGTCAAAAAGGATGGCACAGTCGACCGGCAATTCGAAATACTCGACTTAGTTGAGGCTCATGGCCGGCCCGGCGCCTTCTCCCCGGTTGAAGCCTTTGGCGGCGACGATATTCCTGGACTAAAGATCCGAAGAGGTAAGATTGTCTGGGACAACGAGGAACTGGATAAAAAGCCTACCCGAAAGCACGCGAAATGAATAACCAAACCCTCCTAAGCTACACTCCCAAGGATGACGACTTCGGAGTTTATGTCGGGCGACTAAATCCGATGCACCTCGGTCATCAAGCCATGGTCAGCAGTCTGCTTCAGACCTTTGGCCCAAATCACCTTCTGCTAATCGGGAGTTGCAACAAGCCGATTTCAATTCGTCACTTGTTCAATTATGCTGACCGGTGTGACATCGTGCGCGCGGTTTTTCCTGAAGTTCGAATCGCTCCACTTCCCGACTTCGATGGTAGTGACGCCCTTTGGTTTCGGGCGCTTGATGACATCTTGTGGCTGACCGGGATTGATCCTACCAAAGTCTTGTACATCGGTGGCTCTCGCGAAGATGTTGAGTTTTACCGACTTTTCGGTCGGAAGGTTGAAATCGTCAATCGCTTCGGTGGCCTGACAGTCAATGTAAGCGGCAGTGAAATTCGGGACGCTCTCATCGAACATCGCCCGCTTGAGGCCATGCTCGACCCACGAGTCATTCCGATAATTCAGGAACGATTCGCCATTCGCTGGGAGGAAGTCAAAAGCAGATGATTTACACAAACCACCGGCCTGCGCCAGTGGTTTTTTAATTCAAGATCACACTGGCTTGCGTTTTTAAAAATCAGTGGTAGTCTAGAAAATAGAAAGGGTCCCCTAAATATGAAAAAACTTCTGCGAATCGATCCACCGCGCCGGACCAAACACTCCCGCAGAGCTGGTCGCTTGGCGCCAAAACGTTTCCTCGTCTGGAGCCTTCCCACTCAGTATCGCCGGGCCATCCTCGTGGCCGCGCGTCGTCAGATTAGTCGTCTCTATCGTAGGCGTGGTCGCCCGAATCCCAAGGGGATGCTCGTGCGGTCGCTTTACAAGGAGCGTGGCCTGATCACGACCCTCGTCAACACCGACCTCATGACTCTCAAGTTGTGGGATCGCTGGACCAGGATTGACGACGCGCTCGCCGCGAAACTGGGCAAGGAGTTCCTCCCGGCCTTCGACTGATGCTTGTGAGGCCTTGCCTCACAAGTGCGCTAACTTCAAACCAGGAGGGCATCATGAAAACCTTAAGGGTTTGCCAAACTGCCGGTCATAAGGTTGTGAGAAGCCGATGTCCGGTATGCCGTCAGGTTTTCACTGAGGGTGAATATTTAATTGTACTTTTCGATAACGGCGTGCCGAGAGGTGCCGTCGCCTTCGACCAGGTAACCTGTTGTGGTCAAACCGGTTCTGGACCGCAACTGTTCGGGAGCTCGTTAGAGGCCGAAGCCGGTGCCATCATGCTTAGCGTCGGTAGCAACGACCTTGAGCTGGTACCTTTGGATCCGAAACTGTTTTGAATTCGCCCCGCCTGTCCGACAGGCGGGGCTTTTTTCTTTTCAAAATCAAATTGACTCACACTCTCGAGAGGCATATGCTGACCATGAAAGGAAAGGTCTTTCTATGAGTAAACTCGCGACGCTACTATTTGGTGTGGTTATTTGTCTCACCGTGGCTATTCCCTGGGCCATAATTTTCTACTTATTTCGCGCCGAGATACTCCGGTTTGTCGGCGATAGTATAATCCGGGGAATCTTCGTTAGCCTGGGCCTGGCATTAGTTGCAACACTGCTTGTGACCGGTATCGGCTGGGCGATATACAAGATTAGAAACCGCACACATTGATACATCGGGCGGCTACACTCCCTTACCCTCACCTCAAAGCAAACACCGCCCAGTCCAATGTGGGCGGTTTTAAATTGTCAGGAAACTCGAGTCTCGCCTGTCTGGCCCCACTGGCCCCGTTTCGACCAGGTCGAAACGGGGCCTTTCTTTATCAGACTACCTAATCCCGGTATCACAAGCCAAATTCACCTCGGCCATCTCATCCGGTCCGACTGTCACATTTCTAGTTTCGCATCTTGGCAACATTCTTCCACCAACCGGCTGCAAACCATATTCACCTGGAGGCAATTTAATTTCATACCTGCCGTCCTTGTCAGTTTCCGCTGTCGCAAAGGGCGAACTTTTCGGACTACCGATGGTAATCACTTGCACGGTCGTCTGATACGGCCGGTCGGCACAATTTGGATCCGGTGGAATCCTCATCACTGGACAAGTTGGCCCCAAAAGCACCTGACCCTTCACGCCGGATTTAAATGGCAAAATTCCCGAACCGCCCGAGCCTGCGGCGCCCCCAGTTTCTTCCGTTGCCAGAAATTTAATCGAATCAAGCAAGGGCTCGAAGTCTTTTCGAGTCAAGGAATTTTCATCCAAAAAAGCGCCGGAAAAAAGATAGATATTTTTATTGTACGCCACCGCGACCGTGTCGGTCCGATAGAGACCGTCAATCAAATAGCGAACAGCTTTTTCGCCGGCCAACACATAATCCCGATTGACGACACCGGACAAAAGTCCAAGATTGGAAAGCGAAGGGTTATTTTCCGCCCATTCTCCGGCAGTTTCATTCTTAAGATTTTTAAAAACTGAAATTTCGATCGAAGCTGGGCCTTCGCTCGCTTCGCGATTCCCTGCAAAGCTCTCATAGTCGCTCGCTGGCATAAGCGAAAATATTTTAATGAAACTCGGATCAGCCAGATTATCCGCCGAGTGTTCTCTCAAAATATAGCCATTGGGGCTCACTCGATACCTGAAGGATAATCCGACCATTGAGTCGGCCCGCACTGCGTAGCTCTCATTTCCGCGATTTTCCTGATACCAGAAAACCAAGAACCCGACCACGAGTAGTGTGCCGAGCGTCAAAACTATTTTCCATATTGTCGCATTCTTCATTTAAATCTCCATTTAAATATCATTGTGCCCTACCACTCGCCTTCGAACGTGCCCAAGTCTTCCTCACAAACGGCAGGGAAAGCGTGGACAGGATATAGCCACCAGCCGGCACAAGAGCCTTCAGCCAGGGTAGTGAATCTTTGATCGTCAGTAGCCAAATCCCGGCGACTATGTAGGTCGAAAGTGCAATAAAAAATCGCCGGGCAAAGCTTATCTCCCAAGCTTTATCCTGCTCTACTCGTCCGTTCCTATCTTTAATATTTCTGATTTCCGTCTCAACATCCATAAAATTATTTCAAAGCGAAACCGATTTCAATGTCGTGGAGGTAAACCACTCGGTCGCGGAAGCCACAGGCCCGAGTCAGTTTTTTAAGTGCCTGGGGAGTTATAGCTTTAAGTTTCCGATACAACTCCGCCTGCCCAATCAACTTCTCATCAGGTATAAAATGCTTACCGTCAGTACTCGTGATACCACCTTGCCTCCTGATCAAACTATACAGATTATCAAAATTCATAACCTCACCGATCGCCACTTCCAGATCCTCCGGACTGAGCTTCTCTCCTTCCGGCAGATTTTCACTTTTCTGCGGCTTCTGGGCCGGCTTTCGCAAATAATCAGTCTCCAGTTCCCGAGTTTTGCGAATTCTCTCAGCCATAGTAATAACCACCTCCTTGGCATCCGGATGAATCTGCAAATATTGCACCATCGCCTCCTGCAAAGCCTTGGCCGAGCTGGGATCTCGCATCATTTCACCCAAAGTGATGGAGCTGGTCTCCGCACTGACATCCCCCGGATTTTCCGAATTTTCCGGAGCCGTGGTTTTTGACCCACCTAAATCAGTTTCTCTAAACATGCCTTTAAATATACGCCTTGAACTCCAAAATTACAACGAACGCTATTTAGCTACCTACAACCCCTAAACCGCCCATATTTTTCCGACTTTACGCAAGCAATGAGTGGTGCACTTGGAAGTTGAATGTACCAACTCGGCATTTGACAAATGGATCTCGATATGTAATATTAATTTTGAAAGGACGATCTTTGCATGAGAGCTACTGCAACGCTGGTAATTTTTATTATTGCGCTCTGCCTACTGATTTTACCCGGCGAACTCAGTCTTCATTTATTCGGTCCCCAACTTCGTGAATTTGTGGCCGGAAGCAAGGCGTGGGCCATTGTGGTTGCAATCGGCATGGCTATCACCGGAGTCTTGTTTCTTCTTCTAGTAGGCAAGATTTGTCAGCATTTCTTCTTTCCCTACCTAAAGGTCAAAGATGAAGACCTGCCGGACTTACTCAATGACGACGAGAACGAGTAGGCTTGAATTTCGACCAGCTACCTTCACAGCCGCCTTTGACAGGCGGCTTTTAAAATCACAGGTTTCTCTTTGTGGACCATGCCGGGATCGAACCGGCCGCCTCATCCATGCCATGGATGCGCTCTACCAAATGAGCTAATGGCCCAACTGGCCAATATACTATCACATTTAAATAGATTTTGAAGACCAGCAAAGATATGTTAGTCTTTCTTGGTAATCATAATACGGGCCGTTAGCTCATCTGGTAGAGCACCTCATTTGCAATGAGGGGGTGGCAGGTTCGACTCCTGTACGGTCCACAAAAGCACAAAATCCCGCCTTCGCGGGATTTTGTGCTTTTGTGGAAGGCGGAACCATATCGCATCAGCAGATGCGATGGTGAGCTGGGGTCGCGAACACTTATGTATTTTGTTGACCTTTGCAACAAAATACTTAGTGACTCGTCGTACACCAAACAGAGAAAACCTGCTCTGAGGCAGGATTTTTGATTTTCGCTTAGACCGGAACTATACCTCGCCAGCATATATTGACTTTTCTATTGATATATGCTAGTATGTTTGTAGAACCAGATGTTCCTAAAAACTTCTAAAAGAAAGGCTCCCTATGGCACGCAAGACAGCTAAGACATACCTGCACGAGGTTTCAGAGATCGACCGGCATGCGGATTTTGGCAGGCGGCACAGTTTCGTCAGTTTGATTTTTGCCGGCGTTAATGATGACGCGTCCTTAAACGAACTGCAACAGAATCTTTGCGACAAGCGGATTAATGAAGCATACTCAAAGCACGCTAGCGATGAGGCGACACTGACCGAAGCGGCTATGAATATTGCCACGTTCCTCAACACCTGCCATGCTACCTTGCCCCATAAGCCAAAGTAGCCTTGCAACATTTCGCACTCCGACCACAAGCGCACTCCGGTGCCCGATTGGCCGGAGTGTTTTTATATTCCAACTCAACTAAGCCGCCCTCTTTCTCTGCTCAAAACTTCTCTCTTCCGCTTCTTCTTGCGCTTTCTGCCACTCGTCCATCGCGCCGGCGGCGGTTTGAAAATTTTTAGGTTGCGTTTTGGCGCTCTCAGATTTAGTGATAATTTTCGAGGCAACAGTTCCTGCCTCATCAATAACCTCCTCCGCCTCAACTTTTCCATCGACAACCTTTCTCATCAAATCAAAAAGACCCTTCCCCTTTTCCGGTGGCACATATTTTTCTTGCGAGTTCATGGCTAAAGTATATCGCAATTTAAATTTTTCCTAAACCTATGCTACGATTTCATCCTACAAGAGGATACTTGTAGGGCTCATAGTAAAGTGGTATTACGCGTCATTCGCATTGACGAGGCCCGGGTCCGATTCCCGGTGAGTCCACAAATGGGTGATTCATCATTGGTTCAAGGTTCCGATTTGTCTGGTGTCACTTATTTAAATAGGAGTACAAATGAATAAACTCGTAATCCGAGTCTACACAGTAGCAGACCTAGAGCAAATCATAAATCTTCACAATATCGCCTTGGAGGCGACTGGCGCCCATGTCGGGAATGGCCACTGGGACCGTGACTTATGGGACATTGAGAACATCTACCTTAAGAACAACGGCACATTTCTAATTGGATCACTCCAAGGCCAAATTGTTGCCATGGGTGCGTTGCGTAGAATCTCAGAGGAAATGGGCGAGATTAAGCGCATGCGCGTCCTGCCACAATTTCAGAGACAAGGGTTTGGACAGGCCATACTGACCGCCCTTGAGACCGACGCCGCAAAAAGAGGATACAAACTTCTTTGCCTCGACACGACTGTGTTACAGGTAGCATCGCAAAAAATGTACTTGAAAAATGGTTATACAGAGACTAAGCGCACGAAGGAGGGTTTTCCATTTGAGACAATTTTCTACGAGAAGCGTCTGTCAGCATAGACGGGCTCATACTCGCGGGAGTAAGGCAACTAATCTCAGTTGCCTTTTTACATTTCTTCGCCAAGGATATAAGATGAGCTCATGCATTTTGTTTATGAAACAACAATAACCATTCGAAACCTTGTTCTAGGTTTCGCGTATCGAAGAATTCTGAAGCCAATTTTTTTTGCTTTTGACCCGGAAAATGTTCATGATTTTTTCATTCTGGTCGGCCGACTGCTCGGAAGCAATCCGGTCTCCCGACTAGCCACTTCCCTGCTCTTCAATTACAAAAATCCCACAGCGCTGGGACAAAAAATTTTAGGGATTGAGTTTCCAAACCCAATCGGCCTGGCCGCCGGTTTCGACAAAAACGCGCGTCTGGGAAAGATTCTGCCGGCCGTCGGCTTTGGTTTTATCGAATTTGGCTCAATCACCGGCGAGACTTGCCCAGGTAATGATAAGCCGAGAATTTGGCGCCTGAAAAAATCGCAGTCCCTAGTGGTCAATTATGGACTACCCAACGACGGCGCCGAAGCAATCTCAGCGCGACTAACCGGACAAGAGTTTAAAACTTCAATCGGCATCAGCATCGCTAAAACCAATTCTCGCGAAACCGTCGAGACCAAGGTCGGCATTGTCGACTATGCCAAGGCCCTTGGCAAATTTATTGAGATTGGCAATTATCTGACAATAAATATCAGTTGCCCAAATTCTTACGGTGGCGAGCCGTTCACCGATCCGACCAAACTCGATCTTTTGCTCGACCGGCTGGAAACATTTAAATCCAAAAAGCCAATTTTTTTGAAGCTTTCACCTGACCTCTCAACTTCTCAAGTCGACGCGATTTTGGCAATTTGCAGTCGCCACAGGATTGACGGATTCATTTGTGGCAACCTAACCAAAAATCGAAATGAACCGGCACTTCAGGAAATCCCACGGGTGGCGGGTGGCCTAAGTGGTCGTGCTGTTTCCGACCTGTCCGATCGGCTCGTCGGTTATATCTACAAGAGAACTGTTGGCAAATATATTCTCGTGGGCTGTGGCGGTATTTTCACAGCCGAGGACGCGTATTTTAAAATTCGGCAGGGTGCCTCTCTCTTACAGCTAATCACCGGCATGATTTTCGAGGGGCCACAACTAATCGGCCAAATTAACCAAGAGCTTGTTAAACTTCTGAGGAACGACGGTTTTGAAAACATCTCTGAAGCTGTTGGGGCAAATTTTAGGTTATAATTTACAATATGGACACTTTTACACTTTTGGCCTCGCCGTGGTGGGTCAATCTGCTTTTTCTAGTGCCATTCATCGCCTACTGGTCTTGGCGAAAAAATCGACTGGAACTGACTTGGCAGGTTTTAATCATTGCCGGTATTTTTGGCATCGCCTTCGGCTTCGTCGAGGCTTCGGTTGTCGTCTATCTCCGCGCTGCCGTCGGTCTACTCCCCGGCTATGGTGGCACCCTCTCCGAGGTCGCCAATTTATCAGCCGGCTTCTATCAGCAAGCTCAAATTTTGACCGAACTGCCGAAAAGTCTGGTGACCGTGGAATTTTTCCGCGAAGCCGCGACCATGATTATGCTAATTTCAATTTCACTGCTTGCAACAAAAAAACGCGCCGAGCGCTTTGCGATTTTCCTTTGGACTTTTGCAGCTTGGGATATTTTTTATTATGTCGGCCTCAAGGCCACTGTCGGCTGGCCAACTTCACTCCTCTCTCCCGATGTTTTATTCTTAATCCCTGTCCCTTGGCTTGGCCAAGTTTGGTTCCCAGTTTTAGTCAGCCTTTTCTCGATGCTCGCTATCGCTCTTAGTCGAAAGTCAGGCACTAATTCGTAAGCAAAGCCTGCTTCACCAAGTGATCCAAGAAACTTGGCAAATCCGCGCCAACCGCCTCAAGGGCTTTGGGGAAAAGTGATTCACTGGTAAGCCCCGGCAAAGTGTTCGTCTCCAAGGTATAGATACCGCGTTTTGGGTTAACGATAAAATCAGAGCGCGAATAATGCCTCAGGCCTAAAGCCTCATGCGCCTCTTTTGCCAGCCTTTGGATTTCAGTTTTTTCGGATGGACTGAAGTTTCCCGGACAAATTTCCTTGGCCTCGCCGCCATACTTGGTCTCATAATCAAAAATGTCATTTCCAGTCGGCTTAATTATTTCAATCGGCAAAAGTGAATATAATTTTTGACCGCGAAAATTCTCCACCACCCCGCAGGTCGCCTCACGACCACTGATAAATTCTTCGATCAAAGCCGAACCAAATTCCGAAAGCACCCTCGGAAGCACCGCTTCGAGTTCGTGAAAATTTTCGGCCTTCGCCACACCGAAAGACGAACCGCTGCCAATCGGTTTGATAATCGCCGGCAAATGGAAACTGCGAAAAATTGAGTGGATATCCTCGGTGCGATATTTTTCGGCCGTGACTACCATCGCAACCGGAGTTTTAATCCCTTGCCGACGATATGCCTCCTTCGCCGTCGCCTTATTCATCGCCAAAGCCGAAGCGAAAGATTGTGAACCGGTGTAGGGAGTCTGGTGATAATCCAAAATCTGCTGGACTTTGCCATCCTCGCCGTACTCGCCGTGCATCGCGTTGAAAACCACATCAACATGTTTGAGAACCTGGAGTGGCAATTTAGGCAAACCGTGCAGATGCCAAGTACCGTCCTTGGAAATAAAGACATCTACTGGAAAATAGTGTTCGGGCAGATTTTTAAGAACGGCTTCGCCGGTTCTGAGCGAAACATCATATTCGCGCGACGGTCCTCCTCGTAAAACCCCGACTCTAATCTTGTGCTGTTGCATTAGCTAAATTATATCATCCCGTTAAAGATAGGTCATAAGAATAACCGATGTAGTTAGTGGGCGTGCTAATTCTCTGATCAACGAAAATTTGGATTACAATATAATTTGGAACAAAAGATCTCTAACGGGACAATGAAAAAGGCGGCTGCCGAGTCTGCAAAACAGTTGCAGATCGACAACCGCCGCACCGAAGCGACCTCCGGTGTTTGTACCGGCATTAACGCACATCGATTACGTTAACGCCCCTAAAAGCTATTACAAAATCGCCGGTCAGTCAAGGAAATTTGACTTGAGCCGTCGCCTAAGATTTTTGATGGCAAAGCGGTGTGCCTCGGCATTTAGGAGGACAATCTCCTTTTTGAATTTATCAATAATTTCCGAGCGACCGGAAACACTTTTCGGCTTATGCCTCTCATCTTTCGTCACGGCAACAATCGGAATACTTAGTCCGCTTTTCACCACAACTGTCTCAGCCGTATGCTTTTGGCCGGCCCCGCCGTCAACAATAATCGCTTGAGGTAAACCCCACTCTCGGTGCCCAAATCGCCTAGTCAAAACTTCTCGGAGTCCGCCCACATCGTCGCCTGGCTTGGTATTTTTTAAATTAAAAATTCGGTACTCTGAATTATCGAGCCCGCCATTCTGCCAAACCGTCATTACTCCTAAAGCCGAACTGCCACCCAAATGGGCCACATCGTAGGCCTCCAGACGCAAATCGGTCACATCTTGAGCACTTGCCTGATTTTCCTTAATCAAAGCGACATCCTGAATATGCTTAAGAGCGAAAAGCTGTTTTTTTATTTCCCCGGCCTTTTCGAATTCCCTTTTCTTGGCCGATTGCTTCATCTCCTTATCTAGTTGTTTAATCAGGGAGCTTTTTTTGCCGGAGAAAAACAACTTGAGGTGGCGGATGGTTCTGCCGTACTCAGCTTGGCTAATCGCTCCAACACAAATCCCCGGACAGAGACCAATTTGATAATTGAAACACCCCCGCCCAGCCCCAGCCCCATAATCTATTCTAATGTTCTTGAGAACATTAGAATAGATCGGCTCGCAGGTGTCACGAAAAGGAAAAACTCGCCGTACAATTTTAAGGGCTGTTTTTAATTCTCCTCCATTTGTAAATGGCCCCCACCATTCTTGAATCTTGAATCCTGAATCCTTAATCAATCCATTGACGATGTCTCTTTGGCGAACAATTAAAACCCGCGGAAAATCTTCCTTGGTAATCACCAAGCAATTAAAACTCCGATCATCCTTTTCTTTGGTGTTGTAGGGCGGTTTAAACTTCTTGATCAAATCGGCTTCGAGGATTAAGGCCTCAAGAACCGAACCAGTCTTCTTGAAATCTAAAGAAACTGCCTCATTCACCATTTTCAAAATAAGCGGACTGCGGGATTCCAAAAGATCGGAAGCGAAATAGCTTCGGACTCGATCCTTAAGCGAGCCGGCCTTGCCGATGTAGAGAATTTTTTTGTTGCGACCGAGAAAAAAATAGACCCCTGGCGAGTCCGGCAACTGCTTCTTTTTGAGATATTGACTTTTCACATTGCAATGCTATCATACGGCGAGAACCTGCACAATTACATATTCTATGAATCCCCAAACTGGAGCCCCTGTAGGTTGGATTACCGCAATTACTTTCTCGGGCCTGGCCGTTGCAATTTTTGCACTTACCTTGCTCGTCATTGGCATCTGGATCGGCCTGCGAACCGCAGTCGCGCTCATCGCCGTCATTGCCATCATCACCCATCGCCACGCTTATGGAAGCCTTGCCCCAACTAAAACAGCCGGAGCTCAACCTATCAGAAACCTCCGCGGAGAAAGTGACTGGCGCGACGGCTGAAATCAAGGCCGAGCCCTCACCGGATCCGCTTCGCGAGTCGTACCATCGGTTTGTTTTGCCAAGAACCAAAAGACGAATACTTGGCATTCGCCGGAAAAATTATCGAATGCTTTGAAGAGACCGCCCCGCGCTTGCAGCAAGCGCGGGGCTCTTAATTTTCCCAAAAGAAAAAGGCCGCCCGAAAGCGACCTTTGAAACCTCCCGTCGACTACTTTTTATCGTCAACGGGCTTTATGCGGTAATTGAATAAAATGTTCGACTCGACGGCAAACTGCGCGATTGCCCCATCCCGCTTTTTGACTCGGAAAATTGACGGCTTCTGAACACTTGCGTGGTAAGTCATCACTTCGGTGACTTCCGGATCAAGGATTTGAATTTCCTTCAAAACCCCACTCTCAGTGACATAAAAGTTTCCCATGCAGACCACCGCAAAAATCATGGCCATTGCCAGGATGATTGCCACCAACGCGACCACATTCAGCAACTCAATAAGAGTAAAGGCCTTATTTCGTCGGGCTTTCAATTGCACACTTTTCCTTTCTTTGAGGTTAACCGCTCCTTCCTATTTATACAGGTTTGCTAGCTTTTGTCAAGCACCTGACTACTTCAAGTGCTTTTTCAAATATTTTCCGGTGTGGGACTTTTCATTTCTAGCGACCTCCTCTGGCGTGCCCTTGGCCACCACTTTGCCACCGGCTTGGCCACCCTCCGGACCGATATCGATAACATAATCAGCTGATTTAATAAAATCGATGTTGTGTTCAATGACCACTACAGTATTACCATGTTTCACCAGCTGATCCAAAATCTCAATTAACTTCTTCACATCTTCATAATGCAAGCCGATGGTCGGCTCATCCAAAAGATAAATAGTTTTCTGAAGGTGCGGTCGATAAAGCTCAGAAGAAATTTTTACTCTTTGTGCCTCGCCACCGGAAAGAGTTGTTGCAGACTGGCCGAGCTCGAGATAACCCAGACCAACCTCGTTTAAGGTTCTTAAGCGGTCAGAAATCGCCGGAATATCGTCAAAAAAATTCACGGCCTCCTCAACCGTCATCTGCAAAACATCGTAAATACTTTTCTTTTTGTACTTGATATCCAAAGTCTCCTTGGTAAAGCGCTTGCCTTGACAGACATCGCAGGGCACATAAACAGTCGGCAAAAAGTGCATCTCCACCGCGATTTCACCGTTGCCCTGGCAATTCTCGCAGCGCCCACCTTTCACATTAAATGAGAAGCGATTCGGCGCCCAGCCCCGCGCCCTGGCCTCCGCGGTCGAGGCAAACATGTCTCGGATAAAAGTAAAGGCTCCGGTGTAGGTAGCAGGATTGGACCTAGGTGTTCGACCAATTGGCGACTGGTCGATTAAAATGGTCCGGCCCACATATTCAGTGCCAGTAAACGAAGCGCAATTGAAAATTTCCGCCGTCCGATAGCGTCGCTCCAATTTGGCCTGCAAATTTTTGTGAACAATCTCATACATGAGAGACGACTTCCCTGAACCGGAAACTCCGGTAATCGCCACAAATCGACCAAGCGGGATATCGACATTCATCTTTTTGATATTAAAAATGTTGCCATCGCGAATAGACAATTTACCCTTATCTTGAGTGCGCCTCTTCTCCGGCGATTCGATTTGTTTGGTCCCACGCAGATAATCCAGAGTAAGCGACCCCGATGGGTTGGTTTTGGCCGTGATTAATTCGTCCAGAAAACCAGAAACAACAATTTCGCCCCCGTGCACGCCGGCACCTGGGCCAATATCGACAATATAATCAGAAGAGAAAATGGTATCCTCGTCGTGCTCGACCACAATAATCGTATTCCCGATGTCTCGCAGATGGAGCAGGGTTTTAATCAAGCGGTCATTGTCGCGTGAGTGGAGGCCGATGGTCGGCTCGTCCAACACATAAAGCGCGCCCACTAGGCCGGAACCAAGCTGTGAAGCCAGGCGAATGCGTTGCGCTTCCCCGCCGGAGAGAGTATGAGACCGCCGGTCGAGCGTTAAGTATTCAATGCCCACATCAATCATAAACTTAAGTCGAGCCTCAATTTCCTTAATGACCACTTTGGAAATTTCCATCTCGGTCTTGGTCAATTTAATCTTCTTGAAAAACTCGTCGGCCTCGGAAATCGATTGCGAGACCACTTCTACAATATTTTTCCCGCCCAGACGCACGTGCAAAGCCTCCTCACGCAGTCGCTTGCCCAAGCAAGCCTCACAAGGCTCATCACCAAAAAGATGTTTGGTGCCCAGGCCCTTACATTCCGGACACGCGCCGTAAGGTGAGTTGAAAGAAAAAAGGCGCGGCTCGATTTCCGGATAGGAATAACCGTCATACGGGCACATAAATTTTACCGACATCAGTTTTTCACCGGCCGGAGTAATCAAACGAAGTAAGCCCCCCGATTCCTCGATAGCCTTCTCAATCGCCTCACTCAACCGTTCCTTGGCCGAATCCGGCTTGCTTGCAAATTCACTCAAATAAATCTCGTCAACCAAGATATCAATATCGTGCTTTTTGTTCTTCGCTAAAATAATTTGCTCGCGGAGTTTTTTAACCACGCCGTCAACGCGCACCTTCTCATAACCCTTACCCAATAGATCATAGAGCAGTTGGTAGTACTCACCCTTTCGCCCAACCACCACCGGCGAGAAAATCTGGATTGACTCCGAATTGACCGCCACCCCCATCACCTCTTTACCCTTCACACTTTTATTCAAATCCAGAGCGTGACGCAGAGTCGTATCCAAAATCTCCTCGTTTGAAAGCCGGCTAATTGGCCGATCACAAAGCAGACAGTGTGGCTTACCGACCCTGGCAAAAAGCACTCGCAAATAATCATAAATTTCCGTGGTCGTGGCGACAGTTGAGCGCGGATTGTTGGAGCGAGACTTCTGGTCAATCGAAATCGCCGGCGAAAGGCCGATAATTTCATCGACATCCGGCTTTTGCATCTGGCGCAAAAACTGCCTCGCGTACGAGGAAAGCGACTCAACATATTTTCTCTGCCCCTCGGCAAAAATCGTATCAAAAGCCAATGATGACTTCCCCGAACCGGAAAGGCCGGTGAACGCGATCATTTTATTGCGAGGCATGGAAACCGTCACATCTTTTAGATTGTGGGTCCTTGCCCCCCTAACAATGATTTTCTGATCTTCTGATTTGTTTGGCATAATTTTAATTTAAAATTGAAAAGTAAAAGTGTAAAATGAAAATGTAAAATTTATAATATTACTCGACATGACATTATCTTAATTTGTAATTTTCCATTTTGAGATTTCCAATTTACATTTTGTTCTGCAGATAGCAGTCCGGCCCCAGGGACAAGCCCTAGGGTGATGGTGTGAATCATACTAGACAACACAGAAAAAGCAAATTAAAAACCTGCGGCACCGGCGCAGGTTCGTTGGATTTCTGATGCTCAGCCAGACCCCGTAGACAGGGAATTCAGCCTGATAGCCTCTAGGACGGTTAAGTCTTTGTCCGGCCACCATTCGGCAGGAAGCGCCCTGTGCCGCTCCTGAAACGTTCTTAGTCTATTAGACGGCTCCGACGCTTATCGGCTTTGCTGAGAGAGATGACCACGGACAACGGAAGGCCCGCACCCACGAATTCCTGAAGCACCGAAATGCTTCCCTCCGAAACGAAGGCTTCATCATTGATCCTTTTACATACTACTCAAAAATTACAGCAAGTCAACTCGAAATCAGAGTCTTCACTTAGACCAGAGTGACCCAGCGTAGGCCACGCCGACACAAGGCAATCTCTTGATTTGTCCTTCTGACAAAATCACCCCCAACCAATCACCCGCATTCACCAGTTGACACAGTGGCTCAAATCAGTATTGTTTCAATAGAAAATACTCAAAGAAAGGCTGTTATGGGTGCCAACACCACTAAGAACTCCAAATGGAATGATTCTGCGTTGAAAATCTATCGCGACCAGCTGACCGATGCGAGGTACGCCCCGGCCACCCAAGAGCAAATCGCGACATGGTCCCACCAGGCTGCAGCCGGCGACCTTGCCGCAAAACACAGAATGATCGAAACCAATTTGCGCCTTGCTGTCGTAATTGCCCTGGAATTCTCCGCCGGAAATTGTGCATGGCTCGACCTAATCCAGGAGAGCAATCTTGCCCTCACGCACTCGGTCGTACAATTTGAACCCGAAAAAGGCTTTCGGATTTCGACCTATGCGAAGCCGTGGATCATCAACCGATGTCGAAGCTTCATCCGAGCTCATGGGCGAAATGTGCGAATTCCAGTGTATATCTATGAAGCGGCGAGGCGATACTCCGAGGTCATCACGGAAGTCTGGCAGAAACTCGGACGAGCGCCGACCCACGATGAGATTGTCGAAAATGTCCCGGTTAGCCGAATGAAGTGGCTCCTGATGCTTGCCATTCTTCAGGGTGAGGATAGTCTCGACCAGGAAATCGCCGCGGCCAATTCTGACTCTGACGATTATCCTCATTATCCTTTGGACGGATACGACTTGGTCGCGGACCAGTCGACGCTGTCACCGTCAAGCCGATTAATTGCCAAGGAAGAATTTGTCGAGCTTTATTCTGGCTGGTTGCGGTTTAATACTGTGCTTGAATATCGGCGGGCCGAAGAACCCGAATCAGTTCGTCGACTTGAGCTTAAGGCGGGGCTCACAAATTCTGGAGTACCGACCACGCTTGAATATGTCGGGGAAACCTGCAACCCCGCCGTCACCCGAGAGGCAATCAGGATTTCCGTTCGAAATTCCTGGCGCAGACTGCACAGCCTTGGCTCGCCGTTCAAAAATGAAGACGACCTTATCGAGTCGAAAAATGCGCTTCAAGATTTGCTTGACATATTTACAGACAAGACAGAGGTTGAGGCGATGCAAATTGAGGCAATGAAAGCCCACGCGAGGTGGTACACAAAGTTTAAAGCGAAGCACTAATAGCAATCCCTACTGCCCGCCAACTCGGAGTTGGCGGGCTTTTAAATTAAAAACCACCTCTCTTGCGAGGGGTGGTGTGAAGTGTGGCAGAAATTCAGCTTGTCGTTATTGCCGATACAGAAGCTGCTGTCGGCTTGCGAAATGCCACGATTGTGATGATGGCGCAGAGAATGGTACAGACTCCGTAATAAAGTCGGTCTTCGACCGTCCAGGCTTTACCTCCCATACAGGAGAGACCATTAGCCAAAACATAGCCGAAGTAAATCATGGCCATCTGGCGATCCGGCCTAAGCCAAGCATTCCGAAGCTGCGGCAGTCCGGAGATAGCAACTGCAATCGTGCTAGCAACCGTGGTGGCCTTGGGGCCATTTAGATACCAGACGATGAGACAAACAACGACCATTGCCAAAATGCTACTTTCAAACCACGACCAATTAAATTGCCTCTTGTAGATCAGAGTACTGGTGACCAGTGTGCCACCGAAGCAGTAGCATGCCACAAGAGCAAAGTTGCCGTGCTGAATCACGGTAGCAACAAGCAGAATCACATCGAGCGCCACCCAGAGAATCCAGGTGGCGAAACTTTGCTCGACTGTGCCCTTCAAAATTCCCTTGACGAGCGGATAGTAAAGCAGGAGCGCGATCAGACTGCCGGCGCAGATCAGAATAAACTTGATGTCCACAAAATTCCTTTCCTTCTTGGCCGAGCACGCGAGTGCTTTAGCCTTGGTTTTTTCTAAAACAGTTCTCCTATAAATATACACATCTACAACCACTTGTCAAGGATTTGAAAATTAAAAAACCGCGGTCATCTTTCGACGACCGCGGTATGTAACGCGACTGGGCTAAGGTTTGATCGAGAGCGTGATGCTCTCGATGTTCACCTTACCGCCCACCCGGCTACTGTGCCGGACGCTCACCATCTCAAGCCCTTTGCCCTTCACTTCGGGGAAGGCTTTGCCAGCCGTGGCAATGGCCAAGATGAACTTGCCAACATCATCATGCAGGCCGCCGGAATTGCAGAACCGGCCTTCGGCCAATTCCCCGGTCGGCTGAACTTTCAGTTCTCCGGCCACTGTCTGGACCGTCAAATTCCCTATCGGAGACTGCACCACGAAGGTGTCGTCCGCAACAGGGGTGACTGATGCCGCTTCCACGGCCGACTGCCAGATGATGTGATTGGACCAACCGAAACTGGCCGCGGTCAGCACGACGGCGATAATCGCTGCACCGATGGCAAACGGGAACGGGTCCCGCCTAACCACCAGCCGGAAGCCGGCCTTTTCGATTGAGGCCGTGATGATCTTGCGATCGGCCTCGGTCCAGCAACCCCAACTGACGGGGCCGAGCCTAAGCGTCCGCCCCGAAATGTCGAAGCGCACACTAAGGCCAACCTGAACCACTCCATCCGCGGATTGGTAGGACATCCAGCCCTCGTTCCGCGAAAAATCGGAGAACGAGAAGGATTTCACCTGGAGACGGACCGCGCGCCCACCTGAGTAAACATGGAAGATACCTTTACCGGGAACCATCCAGGTGTTGTCGGTAAGCGTTTTGGCCTTTCGGGCGTCCTTTTCACTGAGGGTAATCATTCCGGCTGGGATTTTCCCGGCGATCGTTTGCGTACATGTAGGACTCACAATTTTCCTTTCGTTTTTGCTTTTTGATTTCGAACTTCTGTTTCAATTATAGCATTTCCTCATGCCATTGTCAATCTCTCCTAAACCGCTCTGTAAAGGCCTGAATTCTGGGCCGACACACGATTCCCCTACTCAAACAAACATCCCCCCCCGTTCCACTTTAGTCAAGTAAAGTGGAACGGCATTGATATTCAAAAATTAATTTTCAGCCCAAGACCCCTCTCGAAACCTAGGAAGCATAAACGGCGCGCGCCGCTACCAAAGTCCGTGGGTAGCGTTTATTTGGCGCAGTAGACAAATTATTTTCAATCATTTCCGCCGACCGAATTGTATCTTCCCAAATTTTTTCACCTGACGGGCCAAGTTCATTCAACCTTTCAATGAAAATTTTTCGATACTTTTTCACTCCCCCACCAACATCCAGATGAAACATATCGCCAAGACTTGGTGCAACATAACTTGGATAAATCGGTCGAGCTTTCTCATAGGCCACGAGATCATCAACGCTACTACCACGCGGTGGCCGACTATCTGCCCACCCCTTAACCTTTGCGTCATATTCCTCACGAGCTTTGTAAAAGGCGAGCAATCTTGCAATCTCCATATCTATCACTTTCTCCGAAATGGGTCGACTACGAATATGCTCGACATCCTTATCTTCAAGTCCGGTTCTTTCTCTAACACCCGCTCTAAATTCAAGAATATACTTTTTGGCAACCTCCTGAGTCAAATAGGTCTGGTTTAATGTGACACTGTTTTCGAGAACCTGCTCCTCCGAGATACCCTCCCCCTTCGCCACTTGAGCCGAATCAATATACAAATATCCATCAATGTCACTTCCTTCATGCGCCATGCCTTTGACCATCGAGCCAAACATGCAAAAGGAAAGTACTTCGGGAAATTTTTTTTGCATGTCAGCAACCTCGGCCTTCACTGCTTCGAGACGATTGGTTAAAAATTTTTCGCGAGACAAAACGAAACGCTTAGGACTTTCGTTTTCGGAACGCTTCTTAGATAGTGAAGCAATCTCCTCCGGACTATAACTTTTTTCATCCATTATTTTATTATAGCAAAATTATGGAATAATGATGTTGGACTTTAGTTAAGTAAGGTGGAAAGCCCTGTACCAGCCCAAGATTTATTGTCATTTCTACAAAAAATGCTATGCTCTCTGTGTTGTAGTTAGCTCTGTCTTTTCTCAATCCTTAACTACAAACTACCCACTACCAATCCCGACGTCGGAAGTCGGGACCCCGACCTTTGTCAGACAAAGCGTCGGGGCTAAATGCTGGCCCTATCGTCTAATGGTTAGGACACGGCCTTCGAGAGGTGAGGAATGGGTTGGGACCCATTCCGCAAGACCCTGACAGATATTTTTGAGTGTAATCACGAGAAAAATATCGACAGGGTGTACTGCTCCTGTAAGGAGGTAAATTCGGGGAAATTGTTTGCATTCAACAAAATATTGGCCCTATCGTCTAATGGTTAGGACACGGCCTTCTCAAGGCTGTAATCGGGGTTCGACTCCCCGTAGGGTCACATGACACAGAAAAGACTGAACTGCTTCAGTCTTTTCTGCTATATGTGAAGACGGAAGCATGTTTTTCTAGCAAGAAAAACAGCTGAGTCCGGGGCTGGAAAATTCACTTTCGACGGAAAATGAATTATTGTGGCCCACGCTATTCTGTACACGCTAGTGTTCCATTTTTTGTTTCTAGACTGTATCCTGTCGTAACGAAACCTCCCAAACATAGTAAAAATTTTTAGGGTCATGATCACCTATAGCATTAAGACGACGCAGATTAAGAGAAGTTTCAGATTCATAATAGCCGATTGTCTCCCAAACCGTCTCCATAAGTTTCCTGTAAAGAAATCCCCACTCAATTACCCTTCCATCAACATCAATCGCTTCTTCTCCCCATAAACCTGCCCCGCCTTTCCACCAAAACTGCCCGATTGGTTTGGGTAAATTAAAAATAATCATTAAGCCATTTTCATCCTTCATTTCATCCAGGCCGTATTCTATGGTTTTTGAAACAGCCCGATCTCCCCAAAACATCGAAAATTGCGCGAGATTCATTTCAGTCTTTTCCATGTAGGCCAAAATTGCCGGAGGAATGGGCGTAGTCGCCTTCTGCGTCTCAACTTCAGCCATAAGTGCGTCAAGTCGATTCTTTAAAAGTTTTTGCATATCTGCAGTAAAATCAGTGGCAACCTGTAACAACTCCATTCTTTCTGGTCCCTTCGCACTCTCGTTTAGACCAGTAAGATCGTATATATCGTTGGAATTCTGGAAGCCTTCTTCGCGACGAAATTTCCCAACCTGATTTTCTAGAGAATCCTTCATAAGCAAATTATACAGAAGCATGTTCAAATTACAACTTCTCTTCTACAGACGATTTTCCAACTAATGATGTGCTACCGTTCTAGATTTCGACCCCGCCCAGAACCTCTGATTTCCTTTATCAAACATGCTATACTCCCTAAGCACGCTGTTTTGTGAAGAAGGTGAAATTCCTTCGCTGTATGCGCAACGGTAAGCCAACATGGCAAGTCCGATCCAAAACAGGCAGGAGCAGGAAGCTCTCGTGCCCGCTCGCATAAAGCCCAATCATTTTGGAAACTTATGCGCCCGCATAGGTTTTTATTTTTTACAAAATGAAATCATTATTTAGTGCCATAAGTTTTCTGACTATCTTCCCTGCCAGCACACCTCGGACTGGTGACATGGAACATTTAAAATTTTCCTGGATTTGGTTCCCTCTCGTCGGATTATTAGTCGGTGCCGTAATTGGAACTGTTTTTGAAATCGCATATCTTTATTTACACCTGACAAAACTTGTCTCGGCTACACTGACCATCACAGCGTCGATCCTGATTACCCGAGGTTTTCACTACGATGGCCTGGCCGACACCGTCGATGGTTTATTTGGTGGGTCAAATAAGGAGGAACGTCTGAGGATAATGAAAGATTCTCACATCGGAAGCTTCGCAACTTTGGCCTTAATCTGCACGATTTTATTGCAGATACAATTTACCGCCAATATACCAATCTATCGGCTGGTTCCCACCCTCGGGGCCGTCGGCCTGTTCTCGCGACTTACGGTGCTTGGGCCGATGTTGTGGTCCCCTTATGCCAACGAGTTGAGCCTTGGTCGAGTATTTGAAAGAAGCCTTTTCCTTTACCTGATCGCCATTTTTTATAGTCTCTGGCTGGGGTATCTTTTGGTTGGCCAACAGGTAATCGGCGTAATTCTAATTACTTTCGGCACCGCCTTAGCAATCAGCTATCTTGCCAAGCGATTGCTGGGCGGTATTAATGGAGACATCTGTGGTTGCCTTATTGTAATTAGCGAATTGGTCGCTACAATTTATTTGTCACTCAATTAATTTCAAAACATCTTATGGCTAGCAAAATAAAAACGAGTAGGTCAGGTGCTCTTAGGCTTATTCTGGTCCGACACCCAGAGACCATCTGGCAGGATATCAAAAATCCGGAAAATAATAGTCATGACCATCGACTACTCGGCCAGACTGACATCGACCTAAGTAAGGAAGGTTTAACCCTGGCCCAAAAATTGGCCAAACATTTTAGTAAGCAAAAAATCGACCAAATTATCACCAGTCCGCTAAAGCGAGCTTACGCCACCGCAGAGATAATCGCCTCGGCTAATGGGGAGAGTTCGGCACAGTTCGAAAATGGCTTAAAGGAGATAAGCTTTGGCCTTTGCGAAGGGCTAACCTTTGGAGAGGTGGCCGACAAATTCCCTGAAGTTTATAAAGCATACCTATCACAAAGCGCCAGTATAACCTTCCCTGAAGGCGAATCATTCGGGTCGTTTCAAATCAGAGTCAGGAAATGGCTAAATAAATTTATCGCTAAAAATAAGAACCAGACTGTTTTAACTGTCGCTCATGGCGGGACAATCAGAATAATTCTTTGTGCCCTGCTTGGCTGGCCAACAAAATCATTTTGGCAGATTGGGCTCCACTATGGGAGCATTTCGATTGTCGAGGTTTATAAAAAGAGTCGCGTTATCGAATGTCTAAATTGTAAAATCTAAATTATGAAGAAACTGACTAAAATTATTTTTATTATCGGTGGTGCCGCGAGCGGCAAGTCTACCTACGCCCAACAGTTGGCGATAAAATCCGGTAAGCCCGTAACTCTGATTGCAACAGCCACCGCTTCAGATCCCGAGATGGCCAGCAAAATTGCCGCCCACCAAAAGGCCCGACCACGGTCCTGGCTTACGCTTGAGACACAGAACGAATCACTTTTCAAAATGATTAAACTAGCCAAAACTCCAGTGATAATTATTGATTGCCTCACGATGTTCGTCTCCACCCAAATGGTGATTAGTGGAAAAAACAAAGACCAAATATTAGTCCAGACTGAGTCAATTATTAAGGCTATCAAAAACCACAAGGCCTGTAAGAAATTTATTATTGTCTCAAATGAAGTTGGAAGTGGCCTGGTTCCCGACAGCAAGCAAAGTCGTGATTTTAGAGAAATCCTCGGTGCCGTCAACAAAAAATTTATGGCCGCGGCTCACCAAGGCATTTTGATGGTCGCCGGACAGCCACTACATGTAAAATAAAAAACTCGCTGCGACAACCTTGTCGAAGCGAGCTTACGAGAACCTTCTCTGGCACTATCGGCTCAATAAGCCGATGCGCCAACTTGATAGCAGACCGAGAAATGTGGCAAGGGCTAAAGTGAAAAATGTCCAGAGCGAGGTGTGACAGACGTAGAGGTATGTCATGCAGTGCCGACTCGACAACGCCTCGTACCAATGAAAATTCTTAAAGGCGCCGAGAAGCCAGCCGTCATTCACAAACAAATCATACTGGACACCGGCCCAGAAAAAGAGAAACCAGCAGGCAACCAGCGCCACGGGCAACACCAACACTTTGATGAGCTTCATACTAAGCCTTTCCTTTTATTTATTTTACTAACCCTAAATTCTGCTGGCATGATAGCACTTATAGCCGTAAAAGTCAAGCTTCCGGCAACTTTGGCTTAAAATATGGACAATTTTTAACCTTGACAATATATTTAAATCGTGTATAATTGTGACAGAATCGACTATGGAACGGATCAGCCCCAGTAAGGCTGGACGCAGCTCCTAGCGATAGAAAGGTCCTATGTCAGTTAATGTATACCTCAAGGAAAGTGTTCGCCAGTCCCCGCAGTTTAAGGTCAGAACTACCTCGGATGGCTCGACACTCCTCTGCTTTGACGGCATGAGCATCTTCAACGACAAGGGTCGTCTGCATGTCATGCTCAATGACACCGACATCGTCCCGCCGGCGCTTGATGAATTCGTCGCCGGGGTCAGCATGCATGTCCGCATTGCAGCCGAACGTACCAAGCGCGAACGTGGCATTTACCGGCACCAAGATGCCGAGGCCGAGGTCGAAATCGATGACGGCCCAGGAGGACGCCAAAATTTCCTCCTGATGGTCAAGGCAGAGAAGCTTGAGTCGGCCTGGGCGCTAGTCAGAATGATCAAAGCCGGCACCATTCGCCCGACGGAAAGCTTCGAAGGTGCCCAATCCGGCAAATCGCGGGCCGAGCTCGAAGTTGAGCTTACCCAAGCCGAGTGCCTGATCGGAGCGGCCACGACAACCAAACGGGCGCTTGAAACACAACTAAGGAAGGCGCAGGCCGATCTTCAGTTGGCCCAAGAGCGGGTCATGGCAGCCTACAAGCTCGCCACCGAACTCGCGAAGGAACCCTGGCCGTGGTGTTGCAAGAGCACCATGACCGAGCGGCTCCATAAGATACTTGGCGACGCCCCGGACACCACCGTCTGGTAGGCGCAAAAAATCACAGGCCCTTCGCGCAGCGCGAAGGGCCTTTTTATATCTGATTTGACAAATTCGAGACCTGGGCGTAGGCTGGAGGTAGTAGACACCAAGTGTATCAAGAGTATGGAGTGTAAAGGGCCTGGCCCGATCTCCATCGGCAACCCTTCCCCTTGGGAAACGGTGCCAATTCCAGCCCGCGTGTGCGGGAACGATACGCTAACTCCTAAGTTAGTTTATGGAATATCTCCCTGATACATCGCCTTTAACCGGCGGTGTTTTAGTTCATTGAAAGGATCATATGTTCTACCAAACGCTCAAAGGACAGGTCATAAATTTAAACCTGCTTACCCATTTGCAATTCAACCTTCTGGTTGGTGAGCTCAATCTTATTGGAATCCCGGAAATACTCTTCTTGAAAAATCCGAAGATAAGCTTGCGAAGTGCGAGAATGTCAAAGATTGCGTGCCGACATGACTCAAGCTTCGTCAAAGACGAGTGGCACCTCATGGTACGAAGGTTGCTACCCAGGGCAGAACAGCCAGATGTTCTCAATGGGCCATTAGCAGTCGTGATCGACGATTTGCTCACTCGAATCCGGATTGCTGAAGGCCGAGAAAAATTTCCGGCTAAATTGAAAGGAGTTCAACCTGCCAACCAAGAGCGCCTCAATATTCGTGATTTAGAACAGCAGGAACTTGGTGTCCGAATTGCCCTACTCACGCAAACCCTGAAAGCTCTTGGCTTCAATCAGTACCAGATTGTCTGCATCACCCAGCTTGAATTCATGGGAAGAGGTGGCCAGCATTCCGATTCGGTTCAACCGCTGGTTGCCAGGGCACTTCACAACTTCGCCCAGGTTGATGCGCGTCTAAACAAAGACCAGCGTCGAGCGCTCAGTCGTAAAATATCGGCCTTCAAAGTCGCCCCTCTCGACTGCTTAGACTTCAGATTGTTTGTCAAAAAGTATGGCTGGTTGATCTTGGCAATCGAATTCCACTGGCTGGAGTCCGACGGCTTGATTCCAATTTTACTTTTTGGAGATATCGCCGAACTCTGCCGGTTCAGACTGAAGACGGCAGACTTGGATCGAATTTTGGCTACGAGTCAGGTTCATTCCGAGAGTCATGGAACGAAATCTGGACGCCAAAGCAAGGAACTGAAACGGCGCGCTGCCAATAGTTGCTGGTATGACCATATTGCCTGCCAGCGCGGAGCCGGGGCAAGACAGGTCAAGACTGCTGATGATGCCGTACCACCTCAAGAAAAACTCCCGAGGCTTGTGGCAAAATACCTAGACCGAACGGAGATGTTACTCAAGGTGAAATCCTACTCCTGGCAACTACTGCCCATCATCGCCCGCTGGTTCGCCGCTTGCTCAGGTAAAAATCTGTCGATGGCGGAGATACTCGCACAAGTTAGAACCTGAGCAATTGCAGAATCAAGCCGCGACCTTCGGAAGGTCGCGGCTTTTAACTTTTCGCCTCTCCATTTCTATTCTAGTGTTTTGCAAAACACTAGAATAGAGGTTGAAGTAGTTCCAAACTGTTGAGCCGTAACAGAAGCTTGCTTTTTTGTGCCTTTGTGGTAATGTCACAAAAGAACAGGAACCTCAAAACACTGAGCATCAATGAAAAAATCCTTCAGATTGCCCACCTTAGCTGAGATTGAAAGCGCCTTTTTTTCAGCAATGTCAAAGGGTTATATTCAAAATCTTCCGCCGGAGCACACCCCCAAGATTCCCGGGCTCAAGACCGTTTCGATTGCTGTTGGAGATCTCTTGGTCATTGACTCGTGGGTCACAACACCAATTTCCAAGAAGAGTTCCGGTACCACCACAATCTCACACAGGAGGTGCCCGGTTTGGATCATGCACTACGGAGGCTGGTTTGAGGAGGATGTAGTACCCTTCCTGAAAGCGGCTCTTTACAGCGCCTACATGATTGAACGGAAATTTTACGGTGGTCGAGGCCCAGTCGTATTTGACTCGGCTGAATTCCCGAACTGGGTTTATCGAAACACAATCCTTCGGAATAGTTTTCAGCAATTTTCCGGACAGGAGGAGATTCATACCCGCACCGAGTGTTGCCTTGGGTATCACTGGTACCGAGGTATGTCTCTGCTCCCCTAGCCAGCATCCAAATCTCAAGCGCGGACATCCTGTCCGCGCTTTTATTGTTCCAATATTTTTCCAAACTTTTAAACTTCCAGCTTCTAAACTTTTAAACTAACGCTTTCCCCATTCCTCATCCTGCCTAACCAAAAGCTCCGCCCGTTTATCTGGCTCGGCCATAATTTCTTCAACAATTTTTTCCATACGCACACCTTGCGAGCCTTTTACTAAAATAACATCACCGGGAGCGAGCAGATTTTGAATCTCCTTGGCAGCGGAAATTGAGTCTTCAAATTGTAAAACTTTTCGCTCATTCAAACCGGCGGAAAGCGCGCCCTCGGCGAATCCCCTTGCCCTTACCCCGACAGTTATCAGCAGATCAGCATCCTTGGTCATGGCTCCGATTTCACGATGCTCGTCCGCCGAGTGTCTTCCGAGTTCGAGCATATCGCCCAGAACGGCAATCTTTCGACCGGCCACCTCCAAGCCGAACAAAGTCTCGAGGGCACTTTTGACGGCGACCGGCGAGGAATTATAACTATCATCAATAATCATTGTTTCCTTAATCCCAGAAATCAGACGCATTCGGCCAGGCGGGCTCTCGTGGTCGGTAATCGCCTCAGCAATTTCTGAAAGTTCCAGACCTTGCGAAACCCCGACAGCCGCGGCGGCGAGAATCGGGTAAGCCTGTTGAGTGCCGATTGTACCGGAGACATTAATTGGAAACGACCTAGCGTTAACTTTTAAGTCACCGCAAATTCCCTTCGGAAACTGAAAACGACCATAGCCGGCATAGCAAATTTTAATGTTGGCGGCCGAAACATTCGAATCCCCGGTCAAACCAAAAGTTGTCACCCGATTTTCTGACTTCTCGATAGCTTTAACGATATCTTCGTCATCACTGTTCGCGATAATCACTCCGTCACGGCTAAGCGAGCTGAGCAGAGACATTTTCTCCGCAATCAACTCCTCGCGAGATTTAAAGAATTCGATATGCACCGGCACTTTGCCAAAACGGGTAAAAACCACAACTTCAGTTTTCAGCCATTTGGCAACCTTCTGGATATCACCCGGTCGGTCGGCACCGACCTCGAGAACCAGCCACTCCGGATACGGCTTGCGACTCATTATCACCACCAAGCCTCTCAAAAGATTCCAGAGCCAGAGCCAAGGATTTGCCCAGGCATTTTGCAAGCCAAGAATCGTGAGCGGAATTCCGATTTCACTATTAAAACTTTTTTCACTGCGACGCACGAAAAACTTTTTTGCCAAGACACTGTAAACCGCATCCTTGGTGGAGGTCTTGCCAACACTGCCGGTCAAAGCGACAACCCTCGGACGAAATTTAGCCAAAACCAGTTTGGCCTCAAAAGTTAAAATGGCAACAATAATCGGTTTAAATAAATTCTTCATTGGAATTTGCTTCTTGGTGTTTGGAATTTCCAGATAGATAAACGTCGGACGTTTATCTATCTGGCGGGATTTCATAATAACTGATTAAAAATTTGGCGAGTTTGGAAAATGGCGCCGCCAAGGTTTGTGAAGCATACTCTACCCCTTGTGGCTCAAGCTGATAAAGAAAGACCAGAAATTTCGGGTCAAAGGCCGGAAAATAGCCAAAAAACGAGTGCAGGTATTTGTCTTCATAGTACCCTCCGCCGTTCGGATTTGCAATCTGGGCTGTACCAGTTTTGGCGGCGATGCTGTAGCGTGCCATCTTATACTTGCCCTCTCCCAGGGCCTTATCAAAAACCTGAACGAGCATCCGCGAAATGGTCTCGGAGGTATCCCGCTTTAAAACCTGCTTCGGCGGATCAAAGGTTAGAGTCTTGTCAAAACCAATTTTGTAGTTAATTTTCCTGACGAGATGAGGCGTGACCAAAACTCCGCCGTTTCCCAAAGCTGAAAGGGCACGCACAATTTCGATTGGCGTAAGCGCAATTCCCTGTCCAAACGAGGCAGTCGCCAGTGAAATGTCCTGTGGCTCCCCGGCAGTCAAATTGCCGATAAGTCCGCCGGTTTCGTTGGGCAGATCAATCCCGGTCTCCTCGTCGAAGCCATAGCTTTCAAAGTAATGTGGCAGGGCCTGCTTGCCAAGCTTCAGGGCAACGAATGTGGCTCCTATGTTGAGCGATTGATTTAAGACTTCCTGCATCGGCACGACCCCCCTCGCCTTACCATCAAAATTTTGAATTTTCCGGCCATTTAAAATTAAAAAGCCGGTATCATTATAGGTGGTGGTGGCGGTAATCACGCCGGCGTCCAAACCGGCGGCCAGCGTCAGCGGTTTCATGATCGAGCCCATCTCGTAGACATTCTCGACCAGAGGATTACTAAAAACATTAACATCGCTTTCGGCCCAGAAATAATTCAGATCAAAAGTCGGACTAATTCCCAGAGCGTAAATCTCACCGTTCTTCGGATTGATAATAATTCCACCAACCTCCTTCGAGCTCCAAGCGGTTTTGATATTTGTCAATTCACGCTCAAGAGTCGCCTGAACAGTCGGCTCGATTGTTGTGACGATGTCACCCTCCAGGCTTTTGCTATGCAAAAAAGTATCACGCAAATTTGAAAAAAGTTCGGCAAAAAAGTTGACGAAGGTCGAATCCGGCGATCGTACCAGATTATCTTGATAAAATCTTTCCAGGCCATAGCGACCAGCCAAAATGTCTCCTTGATAAGCAACGAATCCAATTTCCTGAGCAGCCAGGCTGTTGCCAGGATAAAAACGCCACTTGTCCTTATAAAAACCCAGACCTGGGATGCCCAACGCCTCCAACTTGGTGACATCCGCTTGAGAAATTTTCTTGGCAATCTCCTCGTAAGGGTCGCTCTTCCTAGCTGCGCTCGTAAAAAAAGTGTCGTGGTCGATTTCAATAATTGGCGAAATCTTTTGATAGACCTCATCGGCATTCTCAATCAACTTGGGATTAAAGTAGGCCGTAAAACCGGACTTCAGGGTGGCAGCGCTAATCAATCCGCCATCCTTGCCGGAAAAGAAAATTGACCCACGATCAAAGGTGTCGTTGGTCTGCTTCACATATTGGCCTTCAGCGCGAGACGCCAAGTCTGCACCGGAAACAACTTGCACCAAATAGAGCTTCACGGCAATCAAGCCTCCAACCAAAATGACCAATATTGATATTAAGCGAATCCTTGAGCTAGTTGGAACCCCCATTAGATTGATGACTCAAACGACAACCCACGGCCAAGGGTGGTTTTGGCCACATAAGCGACACTGTCGACATTCTGAAAGCCGAGTTTCTGGGCAAGCTCGACCGTGACCGTCTGATCTAGAGCGATAAATCTTGATTCCAAATCGGCGACCTCCCCATTTAGCTCCGATAACTGGGAGCTCATTTTCTCGCTGGCGACTGCGCTTTTGACCATATTATTGACCAGAAAGCCGTAAATTAAAAGCAGGCTAAGGATGCCGGCACCCAAAACCCAGATTAAATCCCTTATTAAAATATCACGATGAATTGCGTAAGTTCTCATATTAATTTCTCAATAATTCGGAGTTTGGCACTGCGAGATCTGGGGTTATTTTTGATTTCCTCATCGGTCGGTACAATCGGCTTTTTACTGATTGGAAGTCCCCTCTCGGCCTTGGCTAACTCTTTAAAATAATTTTTAACAATGCGGTCTTCTAAACTGTGGAAGGAAATTACCGCCAATCGTCCTCCCGTCATTAATTTTTCGAAACCTTTGATAAGCCCAAGTTTTAAATTATTCAGTTCGTCGTTTACGGCAATCCGCAAGGCTTGAAATGTTTTGGTGGCCGGATTGATTCGGCCATGGCGGTAAGATTTCGGAACCGCACTCTCGATGGCTGAAACCAGATCCAAGGTAGTAATAATCGGCCGACTCCTTCTCGCCTCAACAATCGCTTTGGCAATCTGTCGGCTATATCTTTCTTCGCCATACTCGTAAATCACTTTGGCCAACTCCGCTTCCGGCCAAGAGTTTACAATCTTAGCGGCGGTCAGATCTCCTTCTTCAGGCTCGGCTTTGAAAGTCATGAGCAGTGGCTCATTCTTTTGGAAACTGAAGCCGCGTCCGGAGGATTCAAACTGATTTGAGGAAAGGCCGATATCTAAAAGAATTTTGTCCACCGACGGAATGTTAAGGGCTGCAAGCGCGCTGTCCAGGTCTCGAAAATTTGACTGGTAGAGAACAAAGTCCGCTTTGGCCTCTTTGAGTCGTCCTTCAGACCGTGATAGTGCGTCTTGGTCTAAATCCAAACCGATAATTTTTACTTTCGGAAATCGTTTGGCGATTTCGAAGCTGTGTCCGGCCCCGCCAAGCGTACCGTCGAGAATGACATCACCCTCGTGAATATTGAGCCCATTGATGACTTCTTCAGTCAGAACAGATATATGAACGTTTGCCATTTGATCGTCAAATTAGAAAGCTCCAACTTCACCCAACTTCTCGGCCAAGAGATCACCTTGTTTCTCAATTCGCTTTTTGTAGTTGTCCCAGATGCCTTCATCCCAGATTTCAACTCGACTGGCCACACCGGCAAAAACAACCTTGGTTTTTAGTTTGGCAAAATCCTTCAAAAAATCCGGAATCAGGATACGGCCGATGGAATCAACGGCAGTTTCAATCGCACCAGAAAAAATGAATCGACTGAAACCTCGGGAGTCGGCCTGGCCCATGCCTAATTCGGAAAGCTTGCCGGAAATTTTCTGCCACTCTTTTTGCGGATAAAGAAAAAGACAATTATCAAGACCGCGAGTGATCACCACCTTTTTCCCCAACTCCCCTCGAAATTTCGAAGGGAGCGAAATTCTATTCTTCTCGTCGATACTGTGAAGGTATTCTCCGATCAGCATAGAATTTAGGTTAAGGTGTTAATGCCACTTCGTTTGACCGAAGCGGTCTCTCCACTTTGTTTTGCCTCAAACATTGGTCTCCAAAATATTCTTTCGAAACCAATGTTTGAGGGAATCAGCACTGGTTCAGTTTGCCGATTCCCACTTCTTCCCACTTAATGAATATTATATAGCACTTCTTCCCACATCACAACAGAGTTATCCACACTAATTGGTATATGGTATTAGGTATATGGTATATGGGAGGAAACAGAGCGGAGATAAGAAAAAACCGCACGGTTAAGTGCGGTTTGAAATATCCGAGTTAGGACCTAGCTGGCCTTCTTCCTCCATGTGGCCACAAAGTCAGTGGTAGTCGTAATTGCTACAGGCCTGCCAACCGACAGCTGGGCGACCGTACCCAAGTTCCGATAGAGTGTTGAACCTGGTTCGGCTGAAGCTATGCAACGGTTCACAAACTCTTGAACGCGATCCTTACCGATAAGGTTTTTCATGGCGTTGCTACACAATTCAAGGCGATTCAAATCCCTCGCCCCGGTAATCGCCATCGACAAACCAACAAGCAGCCTTTGGTGGAATTGGCTCGGAAATTGATTCTCCGCCAGCAGTTGCAAGGCCGTAGCCTTAAGGCCGAGCAAAACATTCTCCGGCCCGTCGAATGACACCTCTGTCGCGGCCTCACGGGTATTCAATACCTGAAAAATGATCTCGGCCAAAGCGGAGAAAACTTTTTCGTCAGCTTGGGGCACAACAGTCGGCTCTTCTGGAGTCGAACCCGGACTGACTTCCTCGAGAATTGCCACCCGAACCTTCTCGATATCAATAAGGCCGAGTTCCTTTAAAACCTTGGCCGCCACCCCCTCGCCCTCTCGGAGAATTCCCAAGAGAAGATGCCCGGTTCCGACAAGTTTGTGATCAAGACGCCTGGCCTCCTTCTCTGCCAACCGAATAACCTTTTTTGATCGTGGAGTGTAAGGCGCACCGCCAGGAATTTTCTGATCCGGTCCAGTGCCGATTGCGGCAAGGACAGCCAACTTTATTGCGTCGAGCGAAATACCAAACTTACCAAGGACGCTACAGGCTTTGCACTGACCAAGAATCACCATCCCCAAAATCAAATGCTCTGCCCCGATAAAGTTGTGGTTAAGCCTGTCGGCTTCCTTGCGGGCCAACGCCAATACCTGCTGGGCTCGTGGCGCAAACTGTATACCGTCAAACGGAGTTTCACTCATAATAACCTTTCAACTATCCTATACTCATTCTCCATAGATAACTGAATTTGTCAAATATAAAAGCCGCGCGTTGCGCGCGGCTTGGAAAAACCCTAAACCCTAGGGCGGAGGCCACTGGGAAACAAAGTTCACGCTGACCTGGACGGGTTTGCCGGTAATCAACTGCAAGGCGGTGCCCCACCGCTGATATTCGCCAGAACCAGGTCGCACTTTGGCAAAAGCGATATCAGCCATTTGAGCAGCCTTTTCGGCACCCAAAATTGCCACGAGAGCACGGATGCATTTCTCAATCCGATCAGTATTCGGCGCAGACGAAATCAACTTAGACAAGAGCAATTTCAGCCGCTCGTGGTAAATCGCGTGAATAAGCGAACCGTGCACGACCAAGAGTCGGAAAATCTCGTTGCACAAATCAGAAAAAGATTTATTGGCTAGACCAGAGAGTCGGATGAACGAATCTTCAGGCAAGTCCAAGATTTTCAGGGCAGAATACGCCAAGTCGCCGATATCCTTGGCCTGAAAAGTTTGCAAATCTCCCGCCGTCACCGATTGGGGTTGAGGACTAGACTGAATGACCTTGCGAATATCTTCAGCATGGGCAATGCTGAATTTTTTCAGCATCCGAGCCGCAACACAGTCACTTTCGGCCACCAGGGCCAAAAGCAAATGCTCCGTACCGACAAATTCCTGACCCAGACTCTTGGCTTCAGTCTCGGCCAATTTAAAAACCATTAAGACCCGGGGAGCAAAAACGGTAGCCGTGACCACCTTATCATCTGGTCCGTGGCCAATATGCTCGAAAGTGTGGGAATATAGTTCGCCGAGTACAACCCCTAACTTTTTCAGAATTTCGCAGGCGGTGTTATCACGCACAGCAATCAATCCCAGAAGCAGGTGCTCCGTCCCCACGCAGTCCTGTCCAAGATTACTCGCCTCCGACATGGCCTGCGCGATGACTTTTTGAGCCCGCGGGGTGAATTTAGTAGCCTCAATGCTCATTTTATCCCTTTCTTTTAGTGTTTTTTGAAGGAACCAACCTCAAATTATTATGCACGAAAAATTGATTTGGTCAACCAAAGGACCCGCAAAGTTCGACTTTGCGGGCTTGAATCTTCTGACTTCCAATTCTGCCAATCCTACTAACAAAAATCCGCCCTGCACTAATTTCTGCTATCGCAGAAATTAGTGCAGGGCGGATTTTGTCCGTTCTTGATTATTGTCTCTTGGTTATTGGTTATTGCTCGCTTCGAGCCCTGGTTATTGATGATTCTCCTTATATTCCTTCTTGCCTCAAATCCTCAATCGCTTTCTTGGCAGTTTTAGAAAGCTTAGTCGGCATGACAATTTTCACATTCAACAACAGGTCGCCGCGCCTATTGCCGTACGGCACGCCCTTGTTTCTCACTCTTAAAATTTCTCCGTGAGTAATGCCTTCCGGAATTTTTACGGACAAATTACCATCCAAGGTCGACACCTGGTATTCCGCCCCGAGCAAAGCATCTGAAAGCTTCACGCTAACATCCATCAGCAAATTGTTGCCCTCTTTAACAATAGACGAATGCGGCTTCACATGAACCTTGATATACAAATCGCCCGACGGCCCACCGGCAATCGCCTCACCGGCGCCGGAAAGTCTGACCGCCTCATCATCATTGATACCGGCGGGAATTTTTACATTGATCTCCTGCTCTTGTCTTAAAATTCCCTCACCACGACAATGTTCACATTTTTCTTTTGGCACTTTGCCTTTACCATGACAATTGCCACAGGTTTGAACCGTATTAAAAACTCCGATAAACGAGCGACGAGTCTCTTGCACCTTACCTTTACCACCACAAACTTCGCAGGTCTTCAATTCTGTGCCAGATTTGGCTCCAGAGCCTTTGCAGATATTACAGGTTGAATCCTTGGCCAAGGAAAACTTTTTATCAACTCCAAAAACCGACTCGGCGAAACTAATCTCGATATCAACCGAAATGTCCCGGCCGCGCTTGGTCCGACTTCGGCCACCACCGCCACCAAAAAAATCGCCGAACAAATCGCCCAGGTCGAAACCTTCAAACCCTTGGCCGCCATTCGCAAAACCGGAAAAATCAAAACCACCGGCGCCACCAAAACCGCCAAATCCACCACCTTGCCCTGGTCCGGCTCCGCCGGAAAAAGCTTGACCATAGGTGTCATACTGTGCCCTTTTTTGATCATCGGAAAGCACACCGTAAGCTTCGTTTATCTCTTTAAACTTAGCCTCGTTGCCACCCTTCTTGTCGGGGTGATGCTCATGTGCCAATTTCCGAAACGCTTTTTTGATGTCGTCCTTTGAGGCCTTTTTATCAACGCCTAATATTTCGTAATAATCTTTTTTCATATTGACATTTAATGTTTGCTATGCTATCACTATTTCTAGAACTTCGTCAACCGTATGACACCCCTTCGGATTAACACTATGAACCTGCGCCAATTAATCGGAAAGCTACTTCACAAGACCCGAGCCAGTGCCGCCAGATCAACACTTATCGAAATGCTGTCATTGCTCAAGGAATATCCAGACCAGCAAGAGACGGCGACACGGCGAAGAGTTGTCATGGCTATAATCCGCATCATTGAGGAATTCCCGAAAGAAATTTTTCTACACTCTGATCGATCAGCGAAAAGGCTTCCTGGGGCCACTCAGAACCAGTTCGGCTGGGTAATGCGACTGGTGGCCAACAAAGATTTCCCGGAAAGGGCGATGTTCGTTGGCTTTGTCGGCGACAAACCTGACGAAAGATTCGCGATCAAAATCCTTCTGGAGGCCGACCGCAACAGACCCAAACCCGTCTACGCCTACTCAATCGAAGTGACTGGAGAAGGAAGCAAGACGATTCTAAAGGCACTGGCCTTCCACGAGAGTAAGGATCAACTCAGCGAGGGAGGGCCATATGCGAGAGCCCATCAAATTGACGCCATTCTGAACGAACAGGAATCAGCGTCTCTCATCAGTGCCTTCATCAATCTGACCAGCACCGAAGACTAAGCCTTTCCCCTCCTCCACTCTCCCCACGACGAATGTCGCGGAGAGTAGGAAGAGGGGATTTTTTATTGTGACTGCGGAGAATACCCAGCCGCTCTGCGGCGGGGATGAGTCCGCAACGAGAATCATGCGTCGGCGGAGCCGACACTGCTACAACAAAGTTTGCCCCGTTGCCTCGCCCAATACCCCGCCGAGGTCTTCCGAGGGAACAGCCTTGCTGCGGGGATAGGACGAGGACAAATTTTATTTCTCTAACTACCCACTACTCACTACCCACTACTCACTTTTCTTCTCTTCCTTCACCTCCGCCTCGTGCACTTTCCCCTCCTTATTCTCGGCATTCGGCTGGGAATTTTCTTTCGCCGCCTTACTCATCGCTTCGCCAACTTTAGAAAGCTCGCCGGAGAGCGCCTCGGTCGCAGTTTTAATTGCTCCAAGATCAGCACCATCCTTCACACCCTTCAGAGCCGTGACTTTGTCCTCAACGGATTTCTTAACATCAGCCGGCACTTTATCGCCAGCATCCTTAAGCGACTTCTCGGCAGTGTAAATCAATTGCTCGGCAATATTTTTAGCTTCAACAGTTTCCTTTTTCTTCTTATCTTCTTCGCTATGAAGCTCGGCATCCTTTTTCATCTTTTCAATATCAGCATCAGTCAGACCGGAACGAGCTTCAATCTTAATCGACTGTTCCTTGCCCGTCGTCTTGTCCTTCGCCTTAACATTCAGGATACCGTTGGCATCAATGTCGAAAGTCACTTCAACTTGAGGCATGCCTCGTGGTGCCGGCGGAATCCCATCGAGAATAAATCGGCCGAGTGATTTGTTGTCAGAAGCCATCGCTCGTTCGCCCTGAACCACATTAATCTCAACTTGAGTTTGATTATCGGCCGCCGTCGAAAATACCTGCGACTTGGCCGCCGGAATGGTAGTGTTCTTCTCAATCAACTTGGTAGCGACTCCTCCCATAGTCTCAATTCCAAATGATAGCGGGATTACATCGAGTAAAAGTACATCCTTCACATCACCCTGCAAAATTCCACCCTGAATAGCGGCGCCAACCGCCACAACTTCATCCGGATTAACGCCCATGTGCAAGTCCTTGCCGAAAAATTCCTTCACCGCTTTCTGAATCATTGGCATCCTGGTCTGGCCACCAACCATCACGATTTCATTGATATCGGGAATTTTAAATGGTGAAGCTTCCATTGCCCGCTTGGTAATCATCATCGCTCGGTCGATAAATTCTCGAGCCAATTCTTCCAATTTGGCGCGAGTCATTTTCACCAGTAAGTGTCGAGGGCCGGAAGAATCTGAGGTCAAGAACGGAATGTTCACCTCGGTCTCAACCGCAGTCGAAAGCTCGATTTTGGCCTTCTCCGCCGCTTCATCAAGCCTCTGGAGAGCGAGGGCATCATTTCGCACATCAATTCCCGACTCCTTTTTAAACTCCTCGGCCAAAAAGTTAATAATTTTCTGGTCGATATCCTTGCCTCCCAAGTGCGAGTCACCATCAGTCGATTTTACTTCAATCACATCATCGCCGACTTCCAAAATAGAAATATCGAAGGTTCCGCCTCCGAAGTCGAAGACGGCGATTTTCTCATTTTTCTTTTTGTTGAAGCCATAGGCCAAAGCCGCCGCGGTCGGCTCGTTGATAATTCTTTTGACATCTAGGCCAGCAATTTTACCGGCATCTTTTGTAGCTTGTCGTTGTGAGTCGTTGAAATAGGCCGGCACGGTAATAATCGCTTCGGTGATTTTTTCACCCAAGCGCGCTTCGGCATCGGTCTTCAGCTTTTGCAGAATCATCGCCGAGACTTCTTCCGGTCGATACCACTTATCACTCATCTTCACTTCGATTCCGCCATTCTCGGATTTGCGAGTTTCAAATGGCGCCGTCTTGATATCTTTCTGCACCCCAGCATCATCGTAAGTGTGACCAATAAATCGCTTAATCGCGAAAATTGTGTTCTTCGGGTTTGTCACGCCCTGTCGCTTGGCCAAAAGACCGGCCAGTCGTTCGCCGCTTTTCGAGACTGCCACAATCGACGGAGTCGTCCGGACACCTTCGGCATTTTCCAAAATTCGTGGGCCACCAGATTCCATCACCGCCATTGCGGAGTAAGTTGTTCCCAAGTCGATTCCTAGTATTTTAGACATAGTTTTTTAAATAGATTAATGATTTAAGAATTAAGATTCATGATTAGATCCAACAGAAAAACACGGCTCAGCAATTCCCGATTTCATATCGTGAATCCTGAATCGTGAATCTAGATTCTACTCGACGGCGCTCGTGTTGGTTGACTCGTCAAAAAAAATAATTCAAAAAAAGGCGATTCGATTTCCTCATCAATAGCTTTCTCAACTTCCGGCAAAATCTCTTTTGTCTTCAGGCATGGAAGGCAGAGTATTTTTCCCCTCCTAATTCCTAATTCATTATTCCTAATTCCGCCCTCAATCGCTTCGATTGACAAAACCTTCACCCAAGGCTTTCCCTCGAATTCCATAACCAAAAACTTCACCCGCGCCAAAGTGCCAGTTTTAGTCCTTAAAACCCTCTCAAATACCTGGCCGGTCTGTTTTTGGGGCAAATTCATTGCCAAAATTATACCCTTTTTAGCCGATTTTGATAACTTGACAAAACCCCACAATTTGCTATAATACAGCCAGAAAACTTCAACCCAAAGAATACCATGTCAATAGGACACTATACCGCACTGATAATATCTCTAACAATCGGAATCCTGACCCTGACCACCGGCATCGTGTCGGCGACTGGATTCGTGAGAGTTTTGCTAATCGGGGTCGGCTCATTTAGTCTCGCACTCTCGATTGCCGCACTTGCGAGCCACATTATCGCCGCCATCGAGGCAAACAAGCCGAAGTGACGGTCAGTCGCTGACACGAACATCAAAACAGCGAGGTGCTCCCCCGCTGTTTTTTACTTGACAACTCTAGAGATTGTGCTAACTTGGATTCAGAAGCAGAAAGGAAAAATATGAACAAGACCCTTCGCAAGATTGAAACCATTAAAACCCCCTGTTCAGGTCTACGCTGCAACCACAAACTCTGCAACAAGCCACTGAAAGAAGGACAAGAAATCTCTTTTCTACCTGCGGCCGGCCGCAACGGCCAGGCGCGGCATTTCTGCAATCCGAGGTGTTTTGAGAACTGGAACACACACTGAACTAGCGGAGAAAAAGTAAACCGCAAATTCCGCCAAGCCAACCCTCCCGGTTGGTTTTTCTTTTCTCCCAACTACTCACTACCCACTACTCACTCCTCTTCCCGCCCAACTTCAAAACTTCTCAACTTCTAAACTTTCCTCTCTCCCACCTTCACCCTTGCCGCCTTCACCACCCGCCCATTAATCTCATAGCCCTTGCTTATAACCTCAACAATTTTATGATCTTGGCTTTTATCCTCCACCGGCACCGATTCAATCGCTTCGTGATTGGTATGGTCGTATTCATCTCCCACTCTCGGACTGATTGATTTCAAATGATTCTTTTCCAAAATTGAGTGGAGCTGTGAGTGGATATATTCAACTCCGACTCGCCAATTCTTATCCGCCTTCTCCCAAGCAACTTTGTTGGAAAAAGCCATTTCAAAACTGTCTAGAACCGGAATCAATTCCTCGATCAAGCCGAGATTGGCAAATTTAATAAAATCGCGATTGGATTTTTCCTGGTCTTTTCTGTAATTGATAAAATCGGCTTTTGACCTCTGCCAACCATCCAAATATTCGCTTTTCTCTTTCTCACAAGCAGAAAGTTTATCTTTTAGCTTTTTAAGTTTGGCTGGTAGGTCGACATGAGCCTCTTCGGTGTCCTCAAAAACCACATCGTCGGATGTTTCTTCGGGCGGAACCGTTTTATTATCTTTCAAGTCTTTTTCGTCTTGCATAGTGGATGAATAAGGAATTATGAATTAGGAATAAGGAATTGTAGGATTAGGGTTTAAGTATAAGGGATTTGGGAAAGATTAAAAACTTGACTTAGCGCAAATCCGTTTTAAAAAACCGACAGGCGCAAGGTGGCACGCTGTCGGCAAATAATTTTAACCATCTAGGACCTACCGTCGCCGAACCTCTTGAGGGTGGCCAGAGCCTCGGTAGCGGCTGCTTTTTCGGCCGATTTTTTTGTAGTCCCCAAGCCCTCACCTAGCACCTGGCCGTTACAAATTAATCTTACCGCAAAGGCCTGTCTATGGACCGGCCCATCCGCGGAAATCAGTTCATATTCCGGTATCAATTTCTGCTTGGCCAGAACCTCCTGAAGCAGGGTCTTCGGGTCCTTCATCGGGGCCGTCTCCGCCCAGTGAGCATTCATCAAGCCTTCTTGGAAATGAGTTCGAAAGAACTCCTCGCCGGCCTGGTAGCCATTTTCAATAATCAGTGCCCCGACTAGCGCACAAAGGGTTTCGCCCTCCAGACGCGCGGTAGCCAACTCAGAATTTCGAATCCCTGCCTCGGTCGTAGGCTGAATCACCAAACAGTCGAGCACTTTTAGCTTTCTCCCTACTGCCCCGATCTGTGAGTTAAGCCAGTTGGACGAGCGGATGGAAATTACCGCATTCGATTGCCGAAGCAGGGTGAGACGAATTGCGAGCACCGTCTGCAAGAATCGCCGACCAATGTGGGTCAAATTTTCGTTAGACTGGAGCGGACGCTGTTCGGGTTCGCGAACCATTGAGCTGTGGGTAATCGCCGCCGTAAACATTCGTTCAGTATCCTTAAAACCCAATTCCAAACGGAGGTCATTGCATGTTTTTCTCATATTTTCAAAAGTACTTTCTTGGGCAATTATGCATTAATATTGTCTGCTGTCAACTAAAACCGCCCCGCACTTTCGTGCGGGGCGGTTTTCTTTATTCCTGATTCTTGAATCCTGAATCCTGAATCCAGATTCTTAAATCTACCTCTTGCTCCACTGTGGCGCTTTCCTTGTCCCGCCAGCAAAAATCAGAATTTTGCTACGAGACAGCGTCTTTAATATTTCAACACAAAATAAGTACCGGGACCGACAATCATCTCTAGCGCTTGGACCATTGCGGTGCTTTCCTTGCCTTCTTCAGACCGAATTTGCGTCTTTCTTTGGCTCGAGGATCTCGTTTAAGGAAGCCGGCTTTCTTCAAATTGGTGCGGAGTTCCGGTTCGAGTTCGTTAATCGCTCTCGCAATACCGTGACGAACCGCTTCAGCCTGACCATTAATGCCACCGCCTCTGACCACAACCGTCACTTTAAATTTCTTGGCTGATTTTGATTTATCGAGGGCCTCGCTAGCGGTCAATTGCAAATCTTTGGTCGGGAAATAAACATGGAGCTCCTTGTCATTTATGACAATCGAAGTCTTGGCGGCCGGAGTAATCCGGACTCGAGCCGAAGCGGTCTTGCGACGACCTACGGCTTCAGTGTATCTCTCAGTTTTAGTAGTTTCTGGGTGCATAAAAATTATTCAGTAATAATCAAATTTTTCATCATTTGTTTGGTGAGCTTGCTACGCGGGATCATACCATAAACTGTCCGACGGAAAACCTCGGAAAAACCTTTGTCCTTAATAACCTTATTCATATCTTCAATCACCATCGAGCCGCGATAACCGGAGTGGCGGTGATAGATGGTACCGGCTCGCTTGCGCTCGGCAATATCAATCTTGGAAGCGTTAACAATCTTGACGACTGTCTTTGGCTTCACATTTCTTTGGAAGCTCGCATCCTTGCCAATCAAAAGCACTGCAGCCTGGCTGGCCACTCGTCCTAACCTCATATTCGTAGCGTCGATTGTATGCTCCATGATAAATAAAGTTTAAAGTAAAAAGTGTAAAGTCCAAAGTTTAGACGAATTCAATAATCGCCATTTGGGCACCGTCACTGATTCGGCGGCCAAGCTTGGTAATCCGAGTATAGCCACCCTTTCGGTCCTTGTACTTCTCGGCGGTCTTAATGATCTTTCCGGCCAATTCAGCGCTACCGGTCTTGGAAGTCAGCAACCTACGATTGGCTACCGTGCCGATTTTGCCTCGGGTAATCAATTTTTCAACGGCCGGGCGAATCTCCTTGGCCTTGATCAAGGTCGTCTTCATCTTGCCGTGGACAACCAAAGCGCGCACCAAGGACCGCCCGAGAGCCTTTCTCCCCTTTCGCTTCATTCCGAATTTTCTGTTGGCATTATGATGACGCATAGTAAATGTAAAATTAAAATCTCAAAATGGAAAATTATTTAAGGGTGATGCCGAAATCGCCGAGAGCCTTTTTGATTTCCTGGATACCTTTGGCACCCAAACCCTCCACATCCTGCAAATCCTTCTCCTTCTTTCTGGCCAAACCGCCGACCGTTCGGATGTTAGCGCTAGCCAGAGCGTTGGTGGTTCGAGGTGAAAGAGGCAGAGTCTCGATTCGGGTCTTCAAGAATTCAGTATCAGGTTCCTTCTTGGTACCGGCTTCGCCTTCGCCTTCGGCCGGAGCAACAACTTCTTCCTCCTCCTTAAAACCGACCACGGCCTTAAGCTGACTGATCATGATTGAGATAGAATCCTCCAAAGCTTCTTTTGGCGAAATGGTACCGTTAGTCTCAATAAAAATGCGCAGGCGGTTGAAATCAGTTCGGTCGCCCACGCGCATATTTTCAACTTCGTAGTTGACTCGGCGAATCGGGGTAAAGATAGCGTCCATGGCGATTGAACCGATATCAACTCGATCCTTGTGCAAAACTTCTTTGGAGACATAACCCAAACCCTTTTCGACAAAAAGCTCCGCTTCGATTTCAGCGTTTTTCTCGGTAGCATGAGCCAAAACCAATTCCGGGTTTAGGATTTCAATCTGTCCCGGGAACTTGATGTCGGCAGCAGTAATTTCTTTAACACCCTTAACTTTCAGGGTCAGATTCTGTGGCTCATCGGTGAGCATCTTGATTCGCAAGCGTTTTAGATTCAAAAGGATAGTGATGACATCCTCTTTGATTCCGGCCATAGTTGAAAACTCGTGACTAACACCCTCAATCTTGACGCGAGTGACCGCGGCGCCCGGCAAGGATGAAAGAATAATTCGGCGAAGGGAGTTGCCGAGGGTATGACCATAACCAGGATAAAGACCATCAATTTCGTAGACGCCGATATTATCGCCTTCTTTGACGATCTTCGGCTTTGACGGTAACAAAACGTTGTGTAGGGCCATAGGCTCTTTGTTTTATAAAATAATAATAAAATTTTAAGAAAGTATTATTCTACCCTATTTTAGTATTTATCGCAATACTAACGGCTGTAGAACTCAATAACTGCCGACAAATCAAAGGTCTGCTCCCCTTGGACATAAACCGGCGTTCCGGTCACTTCCCACTCGTTTTTGTCCTTGGCAAAGGTCATCCAGGTTGGCAACGGCTTCTTCGTCTTCTCGATCAAATCCTTAAATAGAGGGCTTTTCTGGCTACCTTCCCGAATTCGGATTCGGTCGCCTTTTGACATGGCGTAGGAAGGAATGGTGACTCGGCGACCGTTAACCAAGATGTGTCCGTGGGAAACCATCTGGCGGGTAGCTTGTCGCGAATTACCCAAACCGATTCGATAAACCACATTATCTAAGCGTCTCTCCAGTCGGCCATATAGGTCTTGCACGGTATTGGTGCCTTTGTTGGCGACCGCCGCACTCACATAGTTTCCAAATTGTCGCTCGCCGACTCCGTAAGTAAAGCGCACTCTCTGCTTCTCCAGCATCTGAAGACCGTACTCAGTTTTGTTCTTGGGATGCGCGCCTTTCTTCCCACCCTTGCGCGACTCAGACAACGCAAACTTTTGAGTTTGAGTTTTATCAAAAACAGAAGGACCGAGTCGGCGAGCTATTTTGTATCGTGGGCCAATGCGCATAAAAAGTTTAGAAGTTAATAAGTTTAAAAGTTTGGAAGTTTTAGACGCGGCGAGGCTTAGGTGGCTTCGGGCCATTGTGCGGGACCGGGGTGACATCCTTAATCGAGTTCAAAGTGATACCTTTGGAAATAAAACCCCGAACGGCTGACTCGCGACCGGAACCAACACCGTTGATGACCGCGGAAATCTCCTTTACGCCCATCGCCATCGCCTTCTCGGCCAAGACTTCTCCGACTTTCGCGGCAGCAAAAGGAGTGCCTTTTTTAGCACCCTTAAAGCCAAGTGAACCGCTTGATGACCAGGCGACGGCATTACCCTTGCTGTCGGCTAGCATCACTTTGGTGTTGTTATAAGTTGATTGCACGAACAAAATGCCCGTTTCCAGTTTACGCTTACTTGAGGCACGAGGAGCCGCGGCTGCACCTTCAGCCTTCTTCTCTCCTCCTTCAGTTGTGACAATTCTTTTTTTACCCATTTGATTAAATTACAGATCCAAAATTATAAATTCCAAATAAATCTCAAATAATAAACTGGGAGTTTGTGGTAATCTTGTTGCTTGCGATTTTTTGCCTTTATTTGGAATTTGAGATTTCCTAGTTTGATGCTTTCTCTTCTACTATCTACTATTTCTTCTCCGCCTTCTTTCTACCGGTACCCATCGTCTTCCTCACATTACCTCGACGAGTTCGAGAATTGGTTTTGGTTCGCTGACCTCTTGAAGGCAGGCCTCGCTGATGTCTGGTACCTCGGTAGGCTTTGATATCTTTGAGTCGTTTGATATTGCCGGCAACCTCTCGCTTGAGGTCTCCCTCCAATTTCAAACCCTCAACAATCTTGCGGATGCGAGCTTCCTCATCAGTAGAAAGATCCTTTGACTTCTTGCCGTAATCAACTCCAGCCTGCTTTAGAATGGCCTGGGCCCGAGGGCGACCAATGCCATAAAAAACCGTGAGGCCAACCTCAAGTCTTTTCTCATCTGGAATTGTGATACCGAAGATTCTCATTCTTATTTTTGCTTATTTTTTCTTGTTCTTGCTTTCCCTCTTTCTTCATTCCCTCTTCATAATACTTTATACCCTATACCTCTCCTATCCTTGTCTCTGCTTGTGTCTCGGGTTGCCTTTACAGACAACATAAACATAGCCCTTGCGTCGGACCACTTGGCATTTCGGACAGATCTTTTTGACTGAAGCTTTAACGCGCATGAAAATTAAAAAATGTGTTCATAGACACAGACGAACATACTATACTATATGGCCTTTTTTGTCCATAGCCAAAGGCCGATTTAAGCATTTTACTTAAATTCGTTGGACAATCCGGCCCTTACCGCCATACGGGTCTAGCTCGACTCTCACGGTATCGCCGATGAGCACCTTGATGCGGTGCAATCTCATTTTCCCAGCCAAATAGGCAAGAATTTCCCCGTCAGAATCATCGAGTTTGACCCGAAACAAAGTATCGGGCAAGGCTTCGGTGACGACCGCTCTTACCGATTTTTTTTCTGTGGAATTTGCCATTTATTAATTGGAACAGAGATATGTTAACACAGTTAGCCTACGGGCCGCAACCCGCCCTTGGCTATTGTCTCTTGGTTATTGATTATTGGACTTCATACACAACATCCTTTCTCTCAATCACAATTTTCCAACCAAGTCGCTTGGCCTGTTTAAAGAGTCCCGAGTTGGGATTAAAGCAAATTGGCTTGGCCACCAATTCTAAGAATGGAATATCCCCGTCAGTGTCACCGACTCCGACCGAATCCTTGAGGGTCAGACCGTTGCGTTCGACCGCGCGTCTCAAAATCGTAGCCTTGTTTTGAATCAGATGCTCATCGACAACCTTGCCATTAAAGCAATCTGTCGGGCCAAGCTCGTAAATTCGGCCATAAACTTTATCAAAACCCAATTTCGAGCAAAACTTGTCGAGAATTGTTTTGGGCGACTGAGAAATGGCCAGAAGAAAGTAGCCTTTCTTTTTGAGTTGCTTAATCAGGTCTCTAGTGTAGCGATAAGTCCGATTTTGGTGCCGAGCAATTACTTCTTTGGAGATTCGGTCGAAATCGCGATACGAAACACCCTTGAGATGCCTCATGAACGCCTCGATAACCTTCATTATATAGTCATCATAGTCTCCGGCTCGGTTAAGCCAGTTGGTTTGGACCGATTCGTAAATCCTCCGAGCGCCAGCCGGAAAAATATTCTGATTTACCAACTCTTCGGTAAGTTCAATCAAAAGACTCGAGCGAAAAATCGTGCCGTCGATATCAAAAATGGCGACTTTTTTCATATCCGAATTCTACCACAAAATCCCTCCGCCCCTCGTCCAAGCTTCACCCCCTACACTAACTTTTCCGTACGGAGAAGTTAGTGTAGAGAGGGGGGTGAAACGATAAATCAGGCTACCTTCAAGCTACCGGCAAGCTACCCACGACCCGCACCAGTTTTCTAAATTTTAATATGTAAAAGGGCCGGCGCGAAAAGAATCAAACGCGCCGGCCCGGACAGCCAGAATTCGGGTAAAGGAGGTAAACCCCGAAGACCGGCGGAAGATCGTCTTGGCCAAGTTTAATCCAAAGAGCCAACTTTCGCAATCAAACAAAACCTATCAAAAAAATTTAGTTGCACAACCGGCTTGCCTCGAGCTAAATAAGGAATACAATTAACTCAAGTTATCAGCTAATTTTATTAATTTTTCGTATGAAAAATAAATTTGCCGCAACCAATGCCGGCAAGACGGGAGTGGCGATTCTAATCGTTGTCATAGTTTTGGCAATCATCGCCTACTTCGTCTGGGGCAAAGGAGCGGCTAACGCCCCGGTGAGCTCGGAGAGCAGTTCACTCGGCGGCACTGTTGCCAACACCATCACTGGATCCTCCGATGTGGCAGCCAAGATTGCTCCGGAGACCAATCCGTTCAAAACGGCTGAGGTCAATCCATTTACTAGCGTTTACCAGAACCCATTCGGGTCAAAATAATTATGAATAAAGAAAAAATTTTGTCTTCGGTTATTTTGACTTTTGCCTTTTTCATTTCTGGCGCGATTGTGGTCCACGGCCAAACTCCATCCGCAAACCCATCACCAATCACCTTCCCGGTTGCTGACCTCGGGGGTTGCAAAACCGAGGCTAGCTGTAAAACCTTCTGTGACAACAAGGCCAATATCGTGGCCTGTGTCAATTTCGCCGAAAAGCATGGCCTACTGGGCGCCCAAGAGGCCGAGCAGGCTCGCAAATTCGGTGCGATGGGCGAAGGCCCGGGTGGCTGTAAAGATCAAGCCACTTGTAAAAGCTACTGCGATGGCACCAGTCACCTCGACGAATGTCTAAACTTCGCCGAAAAGAACGGATTAATGAGTGGCGAAGACTTGGCTCAAGCACAAAAAGTTGCCCTTGCCCTTAAAAACGGAACTTCCCTACCGGGTGGCTGTAAAGATAAGAATACCTGTGAAAGCTACTGCCAAATCTCCTCTCACCTTGAAGAATGCCTCGGCTTTGCCGAGAAGGCCGGATTTCTAACCGGTGAAGAATTGGCTGAGGCGAAAAAATTTGCTCCGCTAGTTGCGAATGGCGAGACCCCGGGCAAATGCACAAGCAAAGATTCTTGCGAAAATTATTGCAAGGATGTCACTCACACCGATGAGTGTTTCAGTTTCGCCGAGAAAAATGGTCTGGTCTCACCGGAAGACGCCGCGCTCTACAAAAAGACTGGCGGAGTGGGTCCGGGCGGTTGCAGATCAAAGGATAGCTGTGAAGCGTACTGCAATGAACCGGCCAATTCCGAAGCTTGCTTCACTTATGCCGAGCAACATGATTTAATTCCCGCCGACAAACTGAAGGAGGCCAAAGACGGCATGGCCAAAATGCGAACTGGCCTGAAGTTCGCCACTCCAGAAGTCATTAGCTGTCTCAAAGAAAATCTTGGCGAGGACAATTATGCCAGTATCGAATCCGGTAGTTTTGTCCCGGGACCAACCGCCGGCAAAGCGATTCAGGGTTGCTTTAGCGCAATGCAAAAATTTGCCGAAGAAAAAATGAGTCAGATTCCCGAGGAGGCCAAACCCTGTATCACCGGAAAACTTGGCGCCGATGCCTTCGATAAAATCAAGGCTGGCGAAATCGATCCGGACACAATTCAAACAACAATCAGCACTTGTATGAAGACTTCGGTCGGTGGCAAAATCGAAAACCAAATGAAAGCCCAGTTCCAGGGTATGACCGACCAACTACCACCAGGGGTTGATCTTGGCGACATCAACGCCATGGCCGAAAAATGTCTGAAGCAATCCTACGGCGACAACTATGAGGCCAAGTTTAGCCAAGGCAGTGTCAACACCGACGAAGTCCAAGCCACCATTTCCACATGCATGCAAAATCAGATTCAGGCTAAAATTATGGAGCAGATCAAGGATCAAATCCCAAGTGGGGCTGGAGCCGGCGAAATTCCTCAAGGCTATGCACCCGGTAACGGCTTTCCGAATGATTGGTCACCGACCGATGATGAAATTGAGAAAATGAAAAGCCAGTACGGCGCGCCGCCGGAAGGTTATCAAGGTGGCAGTTATGGACCGACCCAATAATAGAGACTGCAAGAAGAATTTAAAAAGGCCCGCACGGAACGTGCGGGCCTTGCCTTTCACCAATTAACCTTCGAGAGAACGGAGGCATTCGTCAAACAGAGCTTCTTCCCAACTCGACGAATTTCTGCCACTGAAGATCGCCAGGAGTTGGAGCTCTCCCTGAGTCGCACTTTTCACAACCGCCGCTCGAAGTCCCATGGCAACATCGTCAGTCCAGTGCGTTCCTCGAATATCACAGTATTTGAGATAGACCCGAACCTTTGCCGTAAAACTTCCGGCCACCTCGATCAGGCTCGTGAAGACCAGCGTGATGAGCTCGGGATGATCCTCAGCATTCCACCGGCCCGAGGAGATCTCTTGGAGCAACTCATCGTTCACTCCGCCAAACTGCTTGAATTTCTCGAGCACCCTCTTCTGATACCCATCATCCGACAAGTACCCGCTTTGAGCGACAACCTTGTAGAGCTTGAGGGACTCGGCTTGACTTGCGATCGCCGAGAGAACGATCTCGAAGACCGCCTCGTCGAGTTCGCCTCGATTCTCGCCGTGTTGCGGATCACCGTTCTCGAGATAATCCAGACACTCCTGAATGGTCGGCGTAATACCCTTCACCGCGGCCAGGATGAGCTCCTGGTTTTGAGAGTTGAACTCCTGAATATAAACCCGGGCCAGATGACCCAAGTCGCTGATTTTCCTAAGAGCCTCCGGAAGAATGTCGCGCGCGAAATCGACATCGATCTCAAGCGCCTTCTCCAGAATTTCAACCGCGTGCATGCTCGTACTGCAGAGCGTAAGTGCCCGACTCACGGCCACTTTTTGCAGCCGCTCGTCTTGATCACTGTCACGGACCACATCCATCCACTCCTCGAGAGGAGCGTCGACTGTCGCAACCTTGTCCAAGACTGCCTTTTCCGCTTCGTCGTCATCGGCTTCAGTGACCTGGTCAAAAACTTTGACCAGGTCGGCCAAACTGTTCGCCGCCTGCTTTTGCTCTTTGAGAGCGTGCACAAGCAGTCGCCTGCAACCCTGTCGTTTGGCGACTGCACACACCTGCTCCCAGTCTGCAAAAGTGTTTGCCTGACTCATAATGCCGTTCTCGATCTTCTCTTGAACTGCCGAGTTCGGGTGCAAACGCGCGCACAACAACAGCAACTGGCACCAATTTTTGAGCGTCCTGGCACTGGTCGTAAGAAAATCGACGATCTTCTCAAGCGTGGGAGAAAAATTCGGCGACAAATCCATCAGCCGACGCAATTTGTCTTGCGTGTCAGCGTAGGCGAACATGCGCTCAAGCACAAATTCACCAAACTGTGGCCGACTTTTCACCCGATGGAAAACCGCCTCGCCCGATTCAAAATCGACGATAAAGGTGTCGAGCTTTTCGAGAGCTCTGGTCTCGACCGGGCTTTTGGGTTGACAGTTGAACAGGATTCTGATGATTTTTGCCAAATCGGCACCTTCCAGATCTTCCAGTTGGTATTCGACTCTGGCGCCCGAGACTCTGCCCAATCTTGCCGTACTGATGCTCATTTTCTGCCTTTCTCTTTGTTGGTTAAATGATTTAAAGGAGCTACCTATCTACTAAAATACACTTCTAGTTAAAAATGTCAAGATGCCGAATTGGCGCCACAGGTTAACAACTTTTAGCCAATTAAAAACGGGCCGTCCGAAGACGACCCGTTGACTAACAATTTGCAACAAACAATTTACGACTCCGAGCGACCGCGAACCGCCGTACCGAGCTTCTCGAACGTTTTCGCGAGCGGCGTCCCTTCGAGGAGTGACTGGATCGTCGCTCCAACGCTTTGCTTTCTCAGGTAGGCCGCGAGACCGAGCTCCTCGGCCATCTTGACCAAGGCATCCCGATCGTTCGAGGCTTCGATGGCCGCCACGAATTTCTCCGGGATAGCAATGAGCCTGTCCTTGAGGGCCGAAGTTTCCGCTTGCAGTTTCTCGATCTCCAACTTCTGGATCTCGGTATCGATTGCCTGCTTCTGGTCGGCGTTGGCCTTATCACGAGCCAAGACGGCTGCGCTGATTTTGGCCAGGATGTCCTGAATTTTGAGGTTGGCCTCTTGGGCCGCCCTCTCAACTTCGAGGACAACTTTTTGCCTCTCGAGCGCTTGGGCCAACCGCTGACCTTCGAGCATCATGTCTTTCTCGTGCTCGCCCTTGGCCGTCTCAAGCTTCTCTTTGGTGGTCTGTCGAGTGATCTCCTCAATCCGCTTGGCGACCACGAACCCCTGTTCGCGCTTGGTCAGATCAAGCGTCTGCGTGATAATCGACTTTTGCGCATCAGCAATGAGCCTGGCCACTTCGGGGTCGGTCGGCTTGACCAGGAGAACTTCCACGTCATAGACGCGAGCGTCAATCTGCGGAAAGCCACATCCCGGGCGAGGACCGGTTTCCGGCCGCTTGCCAAGAACCGCATCCCGAATGATCACCGTCGAATTGCCGATGAATTCACTCACGGCGTATTGCCTGGCGACACCGCGCAGGATTGACCGCAAGTGATCCGTCACCAATTTCACGTAGTTGTCGACCACGAACCATTTGTCTCCGTTGCCGATAAACTCCACCTGGTAGCTCACCTTCACCTCGATTCCCATGCCGTCTTTGGTTTCAACCGTGACAACATCGGAGACCTGGTTGCCGGCAATCTTCAGGTAAACCGTCTCCTGAAGCCTGTCGGTATTTTTGGGCTTGCCCGTGGAGAGCGACAACCGCGTCAGCTCTTCGTTGTATTCGAGGAGGACTGTCTGCGGCCCTTTTACCACGCGTCGCTTGCCATTCTTGGCCACGACTTCAGTCGCGTAACCGGCCCAAACCCCAATCGAAACTGCCCCCTGGTACTTGGTGTCCAAGGTAATAGTCCGTGGGGTAGTGTGAGTCGACCTGCGTTGAATTTCATCGGCGCCAATTGGCACATTCAGTTCTCCATAATCCGCCCCACGGGCAAAGGCGCCCGCCGAACGAAAACGAGAACTTTCCTCCACGAAGATTTTCGAACTGGTCAACCTCTCGGTTTCCAACTCGGCGTTGATCCGCAGGGCCTCGGTATTCCCGGGGAACCACAGCTCCACCAACTTCTTCGGCAAGGGTCGCTTGATGAAGACCTCTTTGCGCGGATCAAGGAGAAGCATCTTTGGTCCCTTGACCAAGGCCACCTCGCCCGTCTCACGGTTGAGAACATACCGACCTTCACCTTCCGGAACAGCCACTGCGTAGTGGATATTATTTTTGTCGTAGGTAATGATGGCGTGCTCCGGACGCGGGAAGTAAATAGCCTGTTGTTTGCCGGTAATGAAAAGTTCCGTCCCGGCTTGGACAACCGCCTCCTTGCCCGCTTCTTCCCCTCCCTTTTCCTTGTAGTCCGAGATTACTTTGACATAAATCCCGCTCAAGGAATTGAGCTCAATCGCCTTCGAGACCCGCGAACCATCCGTTTCCACAAAGGTTTCGGTGGCGGTCGGAAAGACCACCGCCGGACCGGGAACGAATCGCTTCACACCGTCTTCGCCAAGCAGAACACAATACTGGAGACTTTCCAGCGTGACCGCTTCGCGGACGAATTCACCGGTTTTTTCATCCGGCACGACACGCATACCCGTGGGCGGAATGAAGAATGAGGCGTCGGTGCCACAGATGACAATCCTCTGGCCCATGGTGAATTTATCAGGATCAAGTTCAAGTGAAGATTTCTTTTTCACCGGATCTCCACCTCCAACTTTCTGGACGACGGCCTTGCCCCAATTTTCCCCGGACTGCTTTTGATTCGTCACTTCCAGAGTCAAGAACTGATTGGAACGCAACTTGTGACCCGGAATGACGGTGGCGTTTTGTTGCCACCAGAGAGCGAACGACACTGGCCCGTTGTAGATGACCACATCACCCATTTCAAGATCCGGTGGTGGACTATTTCGACCACTTTCCGGGAAGCATTTGTCTTTGACTTTCCCCGGATTCTGGAGCATCACATACTCGCCTTGCCGAGCCGTCACATTTCTTTGAACCGCCAAATCGAATGACGATTCATGCTCCTTCATCTTGACGCCGTCCCAAGTCACTGCGACTTGGTCACCTGCCAGGCTCATCTTGTTGGGCCCAGCAATGGTGTTGACATTGCCATTGGTTCGATCAAAAACCATCACAAAATGACCGTGCGGGATTGCAAGATCACGATTTCTTTCAGGAGGCATAATGACTTTCCTTTCTTTCTCTTTGTTTGTTGTGTAGAACAGATGGGCCAACAAGCCCGTCCTGTAGTCGTATTACACTAATTTACCACGGATGTCAACATCGACTTTGCAAATTTTCATAAGTTCAAGAACCCGACTCGTTTCGTTGAATTCGTAAACCCGGCAAGCACCCGATTCGTTTGCAATCTAGCGCCTTAAAGCTTAAAATTCCTTCATATGTTTAGCCACGAAAAATCATCCCCGGGCCAGAGCCAAGAGAGTTATGAAGCCTCCAAAATCACTCTGACGCCACCACCCGGCGAATCACTCCTCCGCCTCGACAGTCCGGAGTCGCTTTGGCCGGCCGATGTTAAGCAAAACGAGAAACTAAGAGACGAAGCTGAGGTCCGCCTCAAACTCACCGCTGACCTGGAAAAAGTTTTCGAAGCAATTCCTGATGCCGATGTCGAAATTGCCGAAGCCCTCAGATCAAAACTGATCAAACCGGAGGTCTTGACTAGAGTTTATGACGAGCTCTCAAATTTTCTCGAAACTGAAAATGGTGCCGAGCGAATTTTGCTTTATCTCCCTTTTGAAATTTTGCCAGCCAGCGATTTGAAAACCGAGTCCGCCGAGCTCGACCGAGCCGCCAAACAATTTAACCAGTCCTACCTAAGAAAGTGGCGAACTCTGCTCACAATCTCCGATACTCGAGCCAACTTTGTCGACGGCGACATCCCGGAAGTTGAGCTACGATCCAAGCCTTTGCCCCGTGTCATCAAGGCTGCCCATTTTGTACCCAAATTAGTTGAGAAAAATTTACTGACGGCCGATACGGTTGTCGATCTTTTGGAAAATAGTGAAGATGAAACCTTAAGCGACAGCCTGATGGATGCCATTCCGGTTTTAGCCGATCTCGGATTCCTGCCAGCGAAGACCTTTGACCGACTTGCCAAATCAAACAACCCCGACTTTGCTAACCTGGCGAAAATGATCGAGCAGAGCGAACAGTTACCGACCGAGGAAGTTGTGAAAACAGGGCGAGATGCCAACTGGTTGAATAGTTTTGGCAAACAAATCGAGGCTAATTTAGAGGCACTTAACAAAAGACACGCGGATCGGGCTGGAAAAATTCCGGAGGCCAGGATCGCTTGGCAAAAGGATCGTGACGAAAGAAAGCTTATAGAGACTGCCGCCGCTCAAATTGATTCAGCTTTAATCAAGCAAACCCTTTCGGTTGGTGATTTGGATCAGGTCGCGAAGACAACCCGAAACACCCCTTTCAAACTAGCCATCATAAGAGGACTTGGTAAATTCCTTGGTAAGTCTATTTCGAATAGCCCGGATGTTGCCCCAAAAATCTACGCGGAGCTTGAGCCGATAATTATCGACCTACTTGATCATCGCGAGAAAAAAACCAAAGAGCTGATCGAGGCCAGTTTATATCACTTGGCAGACTCCGGGGTAATCTCCAGTCAAAAGCTCGAGGCTCTCGGACTTAGGACACCGAGAATCGGCGCAGAATTTAAAATTGCGGATCAAGAAACTGCCAAAGAATTTTTGGAAATTGCCAAAGCGATTGAGACTAGCGAAGAGCTTTCGAGGTCTATCCTGCCAATCTCGATTATGTACGGCTCTAAGGTCAAGGGTTACGGCACTGATTTTGCCGATATCGACGTAGCCGTCTTTATTAAACCAGAAACTCATTTTGAGAAAAGACGAGAAATTCAAAAAACTCTCGAGTCAATTTTAAAATCACACAAGATCAAAGGGGGCGTATTGGAATTCTGGCTTGAAGCTAAAGGAGAAACTGTGCAAATTAGGGATTTCAAAAACCCGGACAATTTCTTGGGCGACAGTTCCTTCGTGAATGTTCTTTTTGGTGGAGTTTGGGGCGGCGACCGAAAGGAAATGCAAGATCTTTATGAAAAACTGCTAACAAATTATCTGACTGCTGATGATGGGGCCAAGGAACCTTGGCTAAGAGAGCTCGAGCGCGACTCATTACAATATCGATTAATGCACAAGGGCTATTCTCGCTTTTATCCGGAGCAAGGCGGAATCCAAACTAAAAATTCTCGGGACATCGATTCGGACAGCACCTTCTGGGACTCGGGCTACCGCCGTCTCGCCACCAAACTGTTTTTGAAAAAGGTTTTCCTGCCGAAAATTTAGACAAATTTAAAGGGCGGCTCTCGTAGAGAGCCGCCCAACTGCAAGAACTTCTTATTCAACAAACGAGGACTTAATCCTCTTCTTCGGTGCGACCGATACCGGCCGTGGACCGCCCGCGCCCGGGAACCGAGACCGGCACGGTCTCGAGCTTGTCCCAGGGAATGGTCGCGCCAAGCTGAATCATCGCGCCCAGATAAGTGAGTTCAATGTCAGCTTGGACGTCCTTAAGAGACATGGTCGCCAAAGCAAAGCGAGTGATGCTCTGCTCGGCCCGAACCAAATCTGCGCCGACCGTAATATGCAGGTCCCTGATCATTTGTTCCTTGGTAGCCGCCCCGAGCTGAACAGGCAGGGCCGGATCTTCCAGAATCTTCAGGATTCGATCCGCATCCGCCGCCAGAGCACGCGCCACCGGAATACCGGGACCAGCGAAGACCTTGTTGATTTCATCAATCACCGCTTCCGCCCCTGCCCGTAGAGCTGACGTGTCAGGCAAAGCCATCAGTCCCTGGGCCGCCATACCAGCACCGCCGACTGCACCGCTCATGGCCGCGACCAACAAGGCAGGATTACTGAGTGTCGCCATATAACTTTGCTGCCAGGCGATGAGCTGGTTATTGAATCCGCGCAAGGCCTTCCAGAGATGAGCGTCAAGCTTTGCAAAGAATGCCCGCTTACGAGTCTGGTTCGCATACGCTCCGGGGATACCGATTGCCGTCAACACATCACCGGCCGACTTGGTGGCAATGAGCTTCTGGAGCCGGAAGAAATCGGCACCACACGGTTCCGACTGATTTTCAGAGAACTCCTCCATTTTGGCCAGCAAAGCCTCGGGAAGTTCGAAGAGTCCAGTACGCCGAGCAAAACCGGCCTTCACAGCCGAGAGAACCTCGACCACACCAATCTTGAGTTCGCCGCCGACCTTGAGCATCTCGATAAACGATTTATCGTCGGGCACCTGAGGCAAAACCGACAGGGCCTGCATCGCCGGACCAGCCGCACTGGCCGTCGAAGCCACCACTTGGGGGGCGCCACGCAACTTGGCAATGTGACGCCGGAAGATGGCCGTGGGGATTTTCAGGGCCGACAGGGCTGCTTGAATATCCGAATCCGGCGCGTCATCCTTGTTGCCGAGGGCAGCCAGAGCGTCTTCGCTCGGCGTCCCCACCACGCCCATCAGGGCATTCGTAACTTCCTCAACTGTCTTGCCAACGGCATTGGCGAACGGACCGATCCGCTCATTCCAAAGTGCCGAGTAATCGGGCTTCGCCTCCGCCGCGGGGGTCGTAGTACCGGGAGCTTCTGTTTTGGATTCCATACTTAACTGTCCTTTCTTTCTTTGGTTTGTTGTGAAAGATCGAGAACCTTGCGATTCTTCGTCTTTTCTAGGTATATACTAATAGACAATAATTGTCAAGGCCCAAATTAATTTTGTCTTTTGAGCATTAAAAGAGACCGGATTTTGGCAAATCCGGTCTCAAGCTAAACTTTTCTCTACAAAAGAACTTTATCTGCTTCCGTCGGTCCGAAGGAGATCATTCTGACCGGCACACCAAGTGCCTTAAGAAGTGTCTCCGAGCATAACCCGGCCAATTCCCTCTCATCGGCGAAACCTTTGAGATCGAAACTGGTTATTTCCGGCCGACAGAGAGACAACTGTCTGCTCAACTCGGCTTGGCGGACCAATTGCTCGTCACCACTCTGATGCGAAACCTTGATCTGACCGTCCGGCCCGAAGAAATTCGGATCGTCAGCCCCAAGATATCGGTCACACATCGGCCAGCGACCAAGCAATTTGATTTGGTCAAACCAACTGATCGCCAGACCGTGGAAAACTTGCGGACCACCGCAAACTTCGATTGCATAGCGCAAGGCTACGAGGTCAAGCGGACCAACTCTGACTTTTCCCTGCCAACGATTTTCATCTTTACTGCTGCCCGGCAGGAGTTCCTCGACAAAGCTTTGGTCCTCCGTCACCATCGCACCGGCGCCGTGGCGAATTTGATAAGCCCGAGTCACCCCGAGCCTGACAACCTCACCGTCGTAGCCGAGATCGTGGAGAAAATTCCAAATCGTTTGGGGAATGGTTCTTAATCGCGAGGTGTTGGGGTGAAAGCCGTAAAACTTATCTGTCAGCACCCCATGCGAACTCTCGACCACAACCACACCATCCGGCGAAAGAATCTCGTTAACCAAGAAATCTCGATCAACAATCTTCACCCGACTCGCGACCAGCCGAAACTGATCGGCAACCCAATCAACGAAATCCTCGTCCTGAATCAAATCGATTTCTCGCTGTGCCATTTCCTGATCAACCGTCCATAGAGTAGCCGAATTTTCGATAATTTCTTCAAGCTCGAGAAGTTTTTGTTCCCTCACGGCCCAAAGTTTGTCTCGTAGGCTCGACTGATTAAGGTCCTTGGCGTAGATAGCGAGTTCGGGGTGAATTTCCGAATCAAGCTTAGCCTCGCCAATCCCGACTCCAATCGTGCCTTTGGGATTATCTTTCCTCGCCAACTCGCGTAAGCGAGAAGCGATGGTATGAAACGGGGTCGCACAAAGTGCTTCATCATCTACCGTAAGATAACTCCAGACATTCCCAATGCCCCACTCAAACTGGAGCTCTTCAGCTTCCGCGAGTAGACGCAGTGGCTCGATTACAATCAGACTACTCAGGTAAGTCTTAACACCCTCGAAAGTCCCGCAACCGAACTGACTGAAATTAAATCTCTGGCCAGCCGAAGTTTTTACTCCGTGACTACCTTGCGCTCCACCGGCTTTAATGACGGTATGCGCTTTCTTAGCAACACAAATCTTGTGGACAACACCGCCTTTACCGCCGTCGCCTCCACCAAGATCTGTCACCGTAAAGACTTGTTTCTTTTTCATCCTTTACCTTTCTTGTTGGAGATTTAGTGGAAGTTGGAAATTGATTTTAGAAAGGGGTGGCGACTTAAGCAGTCGCCACCCCAGTTTTTCAGAGCCACATCCCGCCGGGTTTTCCAGGCTTATCAGCTTTGGGCTTAGCCGCCCCAGCCGTGTCTGGAACATCCGAACCAATCGGCCAGAGGTCACCCTTCTTCGCAAAGAGATCCCCCTTCATGGGAATCCGCTTGAAGTTCGGGAGCGCCGCCTGGGCGCCGATCGGAATGTGAGCAACTGCCCGTCGGATCGCCTTGGCATCCGAGGTGTCGATTTCCGCGTTGTCGACCAGAAACCGGTCGACCGATTGCAGAGTAAGCGTCCCTTCGGTCAGTCCGATAATCGCCGCTTTCACAGCCGGCAAGAGTTCGGTCTGCGGAATGGTCACTACCCGTTCGGAACCGTAGATTTCCTGCCAATACTCCCGAACATATGTCCCCGGCTCCACCAGAAGCACGAAGGCGTGCGCAGTCTTCAAAAGATCCCGCACAATCTCGGGCGTATTCGGCAACTGGCCCTCCTTCATTGGGTGGCCGTTTTCCCGGACTTTGTCCAAGACATCCTGACCAAACACCTCTCGGAGTTTGTCATAGTCGAGATCCGGCCGCCGCCTTTCCTTGGCATTGCGGCCACAAGCGTCGGTAATCGTGAAGTCGTAAGTTCTGAGACCCAACTCCACAGCCGTCGACCAAGTGAGGTAAGCGGCTCCGAAGAGTCCAAACTGCGGATCCTCGTCATCGTCGCCTCCTTGACCCTCCGGCACCATATAGGTCATCTGCTCGGCAATGCGCTCGTCGAATTCGGCTTGCGACCGACAGAGCACATAGCTATCATCGACATCAGCGAAGATGGAAGTGATCATCTGGGTATCATACCGACCAAGAACGGCGCCGGGCACTTCGGCCAGAAGCTTGTTCGTCTTGGGCAGGACCTTCATCGCGATTTCCACATTGCTACCCATTGAACCGGTAGTATCCAGACGCGTTTCCTCGAGCATCGCCGTCCCGCGGAACAAGACAAACTTCTTACCTTTCGGTTCCAGCCAGCTGATTGAGCGCCTGACGGCGCCAAACCCTTTCGGATCAACCAGTCTGTGAAGGCCCCTGCCTTCCCGATGGCGCTGTTCGCCTCTGGAGGTTGCCGAACCAGCTGATCGGATTGTTGCTACCGCCCGCTCAAAAACAACTGTCGATCCTCTATCTTTACCCATAACTTTCTTGCCTTTCTTTTTTGACCCAAGCAGTTTTTGGATTGCTTGAGATTGGTTTTGGTTTTACTTTTCTTCCTCTTCCACCGTTTCTTCCGAACCCCCGAACTCATCCAATGGGTAAGCCGTGAAAGGATGATACTCTCTCGGCCACTGCCCATAGACGAGCCGGTAAAAATCTCCGTGAGCTTGCTTGGCAGAGGCTTCACCCTCGCTAAGCAATTTCTGGAGAAGTTCCCGATATTTCTCATCAGGCAACTGTGCGTCTTCGAGTAGCTCGCCGGTTTCCGGGTCGCCACCCAAGGCCACGACTACCGCCCTAGTCACTTGCGAAATCTCTTTCGCTTTCACGCCATCCGAAAGAGCTCCGTCGGCGAATTTTGCCCCGGTCCAATCGAAGACTGCCACAAAGTGACCCTCCCGATTGATCAAGATATTATCGCCCGACAGATTGCCGATTTCGATGTTAAGATTGTGCGTAAACCCCAGCATCTTCAAAAGTTTGCCGAGTATCCACGCGCTCGTCCTCGGATCGATTCGGATCCGATCCCGGGTAGTCAGGTGCAAAATCGGCACCAACTCCACCAATTTCTTCGCGACATTCGGAAAAGCCACCACATTAATTCGCCGGCCACCTTGCTCGTCAGCAATAAAGCTTTCGATCAAGGCCGGGAAATAAAAGTGGTAATTCAGTCGGATTTCCGGATGCTCTTTAGCTTCCGAAGTCTCCGCAAATTCAGCTTCCAAAAGCTTGGCTTCTTCGGTCATGATTCTAATAATCACGGCCTCGTGGTCGAGCGAAGAATTGTCCGAGGTCTCCAGAGCAATTTTGAGAATTGCCGGCTGACCGTCCGGAAGAGTACATTCGTAGATTCTGTGATGTTCGGTTTGGCCAATCTGCTTGCCGACCTGGTAGGTCCGGCCACTGACGCTTGTAATCTGCATTTTTTTCCTTTCTTTTTAAGGTTCAAGGTCTATGCACCTTATAACAAATTAAGTATTAAATGTCAATACAAAGAAAACCGACCCTTTGACTTTTTGAAAACCGAGGCTATGATTGGAAAAGATTAAGAAAGGAAGCCTAAAATATGGACTCAGAAACTGAACCTAACCCGGCCAACCACCAGGTCGCCATTAAGGCCCGTGAACTTTTCCGAGTAGACATCTCGCCGGAAGCACAGGTCAAAATTGCCTATGCCGACCCGAGATTTTATGACTGCTTCGGCGAGCAAACAGTCGACCGGCGACCACTCGGCGGTTTAACGAGCGTGGTACTCCTTGATTTTGAGAGTAATGATGAACTCGTGAGCTATGAGCCATCCCTTACCCTTTCAGATCTGTGGAATCTTCTCCTAAAGCAACCGAATGGTGAGCCCGGGGATTTGCTTTGCCGAGCCTACGAGAATGGCTACTGCAATATTTTTTGCTTCAATGATTGTTTCGGCGCGCGGCGCGCCGTCTACGCCATGTGGTATTTCCACGGCTGGTACATCGGGATGACCATTGAACCGGTCGATGTCAGAGACAACATTCGCCGAACCTGGTCACCGGGTCACAAAGTGTTCTTTTGAAAAACAAACCGCCCCGCACTTGTCGGACAAGTGCGGGGCTTTTTTCAATATTACGATATATCGTAATATTGAGGACCGAGGGCCATACATGGAAATTTCGCGAAAAGAAAAACCCCGAAGCACTCGCGCGCTTCGGGGATCGGGGGTCTACCCCTGGAGGCTCTGCTTCCTCTGGGCTCGCCGTTGTTGCCGAGGTCACGGTGACAACCTCATGGTAGTTGGATTAATCCTATATAATCCCCAAACGCTTCCGCTACTGGATCTCTCTTTCGCGGGCTCTTTTGGGCGTAACATATATCCTTTCTTGGCCGGGGTTTCCGAGGCCTATCCCTTAAATCCGTTACGAGCATTTACAGGGTACTAGAAGTATAGCATACCCCACACTTTTTGTCAAGCAAAAATAGCTTTAGCAAAAGCCGGCCAGATTTAATAGCTTAACAGGGCCATAAAAACGATCCTCGTTTAATTTCCCACGATTTAGAGCCTAGTTTTTTGCTCTCGCCGGAAGCTGGGGTAAGAGCTGAATCGATTTGGCAGAAATACTACCGTCGGTATTGGTCGTACCACCTACACCAACATCAACTCCAACCAAAATATCCGACAGCGAGCCAGCCGAAGTTTTACTCACCGGCGTGCTGGTTCCGAGCAGAATAAGCTTGGTACTGCCATCTTGAAGTTTAATCGATAGGCTAGCTGAATCTTTGGTAATAACTTCACCGAAGGCTGATCCCCCACCCCGATTCCCCAAACCATTGACACCTCGAAAATTATTCGCGCCCGCCGACATCTGACCATTATCAAACTGACCGCGTGCCGGCGTCAAAGTCTTGCCGTAGGCCACCCCACCATAAAAAATTATTCCTCCCAAAACCAATGCTCCGACAACTCCTGATGCAATTTTTTTATTCATATTACTTTTCAAGTATTTATTAAATTATTCCCCTATTCTTTAATTCCTAATTCCCAATTCACAATTCCTGATTCTACCTACTCGTACCGGAGAGCCTCAATCGGATTTAACTTGGCCGCCCGTCGTGCCGGATAATAACCGAAAACGATTCCGGTCAAGGCCGAGACGCCGAAAGCCAAGAGAACCGACATGAGCGACACGCTAGTCTGCACCACGCCGGTGAGACTGACTAGATACGAAACCAGCCACCCCAAAATTATCCCGATTACCCCACCGATAATGGTAAGCGCCACTGCCTCAACCAAAAATTGAGTTGAGATGTCGTTTCTCTTGGCACCAATCGCTTTGCGCAAGCCAATCTCGCGAGTGCGTTCGGTGACCGTCGTGAGCATCATGTTCATAATGCCAATCCCGCCAACAAGAAGCGAGATTCCGCCAATCGCCGCCAGAAGATAAGTCAGAGTCGAAGTGATGCTTGAGGCGGTTGAGAGAATATCGTTTTGGTTCAAGACGCTAAAGTCCGCTTTGGTCGCGTCGCTAATATTATGCCTAGCCAAAAGCAAAGCTGTTAAGTCGGCCTGGACCTGCGCCATCACTTCTGGTGCGCTGGCCTGGACAGCAATTGTGGTCAAATATTTATCACCGGAAAGAAATCTCTGAGCGCTTTTTACCGGAATATAAATAATGTCGTCCTCATTTTGAAAACCGGTTCCACCCTTCGCGACAGTTACCCCAATAACCTTAAACTCCATTCCTTTAATTCGAATTATTTGACCAACCGCACTTGAACCCTCACCAAAAAGATCGTTGCTCGCCGTCGGCCCCAAAACTGCCACCTTGGCGATTGAACTGTTCTGTGTATCGGAGATAAAAGCTCCTTCATCGATAGAGACATTTCTAATTTGTGGGTAATTCGAGGTAACGCCGATAACGGTCGTATTAGTATTTGTCCCTTTGGCTGTAATCTGATACCGGCCCGAAACCTGCGAATCCACGGCAGAAATTCCGGCAACTTCTCTGGCAATCGCTACGGCATCATCACTGGTCAAAGTCTTGGCTCCACCTCGGCCGGCACTGGCTCCAAAGCCTTGAGTTCGTTGGGCGCCCGGCGTCACTTGAATTAAATTGGATCCCAGAGATTCAATTGATGAGGAAATCGTGTTCGAGGCCCCGGTGCCAATCGAAACCATGGCAATCACCGAAGAAATACCGATGACAATACCCAGAATCGTTAAACCTGAGCGAACCTTGTTCGCTGAAAGTGCCGCATAAGTCTCGTGAAAAATGTCGCTGATTTGCATAATTAAATTTTAATATGACGCCTAGTGTGCGCTTTGGAATCTGAGAGAATTTTTCCGTCCCGGAGCATAATAATCCTTTCGGCATGTTCGGCGACATCATGCTCGTGGGTAATCAAAACAATTGTTCGGCCATGGTCACGATTCAACTTTTGAAAGGTTCCGAGCACAATCTCGCCGGTTTTAGTATCAAGGTTGCCGGTTGGTTCGTCGGCCAAAATCAGGGTCGGATCATTGACCAACGCCCTGGCAATCGCGACTCGTTGGATCTGACCACCGGAAAGCTGATTACTCAGGTGAAGAAAGTGGGATTCGGTCATACCGGCCGCCTTCAGAGCTTTCTCCGACCTTGTCTGTCTTTCCGAGACACCGACTCCGGCATAAACGAGCGGCAACATCACATTGCGAAGTACTGTCGTGCGTGGCAACAAATTGAAGGCTTGGAAGACGAAGCCAACATTCAAACGACGAATGTCTGCCAACTCTTCATCAGACAAAGTCGAAACATTCTTGCCGTCGAGAAAATATGAACCAGTTGTTGGCGTGTCGAGGCAACCCAAGATGTGCATCAAGGTCGATTTGCCGGAACCTGACGGCCCCATAATTGCCACAAACTCGCCATCCTCGATCTTGAAGGAAACTCCGTCGAGCGCCTGAAATGCGGCGTCGCCCTCGCCGTAGGTCTTAGTTATGTTTTTAACTTCAATCATATTTGAGCCTAAATTTAGAGCCTGATTCCGGAACCACCGAAACCGGTATTGCGATTAGTGCTCGTCGTAGTAGTTTTAGCCGCAGTCGCCGTGCCGGAAATCGTGCGAGTGATTATCTGTTGCCCTTCGGTAAGGCCGGAAACAATTTCGACTTTACTGTCGTCGGAAATGCCTGTCACGACTTCAATCTGTTCCGGAGCCGCATTGGAAATCACGCCTTGTGTACCTCCGGCATCGGTAAACGGAGTAGCAAAGACTTGAACATAGCTGACACCATTTTGAGTCTTAACTGCGCTTGTCGGGACTGCGAGCACATCCTGCTTAACTTCGGTTTGAATCGAGGCGTTCACCGTCATGCCAGATTTAATCTGAACATTTTGACTATCGAAGGCGATCTTCACCACATACGAAACCACACCCTGACTAACTGTTCCGACCGTATCAATAGAAGCAACCGAGCCGGTTAGGGTCAAATTTTCAATCGCGTCAAAAGTCAAAATTGCCTTATTCCCCACTTTCACTTTGGCCGCATCGACTTCGTTAAGCGAGAGTTCCGCAATCTTCTGATTCGTCACCAATGTGGCCACCGCCGTACCGGTCCCGACCGTATCAAATTTTTTCAAATTCACGGAAGCTACTGTGCCGGCAAAAGGCGCGGTAATGGCATAATTGGCCAAATCGTCCCTCAGTTTCCGTAAATTATTTTCTTGGGTAGTCAAACTGTAGGCGCTTGATTGTAGACTAATCGGATTATTACCGTCCGGATTGCCGATCCTTAAAATAGTCAGGCTTCGCTCATCGTCACGGATAGTCCTTTTATCAGCATCAATCGCCTGTTGCTGGGAAAGTAAGGAACTAAGTCTACTGTTGGCAGTCGAAAGATAGGTCTCGGCGCTCAAGCGCATAGTGGTGATTTTAGAATCAGTCGCCAGACTTCTTTGCGCAGTCTGATCAATCGTCGCATCAAGAAAATTTAAAAGACTTTGAAGCGCCTGGGCGATTGAGGTGGTAGTTTTTATCGAGTCGGTCAAATTCTTTTCCAACTCACTGTTGTTTGAATAGCGGGTCAGCAATTTGTAGCTGACCAGACTTTGGTCATACTCGGTTCTCGCAACAGTGTAGTCTCGTTCGGCAATATCCGAAATCGGTTTAATAATTTCGTAAGCCGAGTCTGATGACGAAAAACTATTGTTGATAACGCTAATGTTTGTCTGGGTCTTATTAATACTTAAATCGGTTCCGTAAATAATACCCTGAGCGCCGGTCATCACGGTCGGCAACGCCAAGTAGGCATCTGAAACAACATTAAAAGTATCGTTGAAGGTCGTCGCCAGACTTTTCTTGGCGTCATCAAGACCTTCGATGGCTTTCTGGTAATCAATCGGGGCTTGAGCAGAATCTTTTTGAAACTGAAGTTTAGCTTGGGCCAACGATTGTTCGGAATCGACAACTGCCCGCTTGGCATCAGTGGCGTCAATGTAAGCCAGCGCTTGCCCGGCCCTGACCGTATCCCCGGCCGAAACCCCCACCCAAGTAATATCACCGGAAGCTTTGGGTTTGATATCAATCTGATCTGAAGTTGAAACCTGGCCACTGCCGGAGACTGAAGAAATAATTGCGCCACGCTCGACCGTGCCGAGGATGTAGCGAGTTTCTCCGACAGTTGAAGTTAGAGATCGGTAAGTATAGATACCGACAACCACCAACACAATAAGTATCAGACTGCTCCAGATTTTGTGCTTTTTAATGAAGGTGGCTATTTTTGAGAAGGAGTTTTTCATAATTATTGAGCTTTAACCGGTCCGAAACCTGAGCCTGGCGGAGGAGGCAAAACGCGGATTAATCTGGCTTCGATTTGAGAACTGTCATTCGGTGAGCCGACGACTACCACCACATCATCAACCTTCAGATCGATAGCCTTGATCACATCTCGAAATCGTCTGATCTCGGTATTATCCCCAACGAGAACAACTTTTTCTACGGAATCAGGGGAAGCCACAACAAGAGTCGGCAACTTAATACTTACAATTTTGCCGGTGGCGCCATGGGCTTCGAAAAATCCGCCCCGCATCATGGGCATACCAAAAGACCGTCCACCACGCTCGCCAAAGGCGCGATAATAATTATCGCCAAAACGATAAGAGAAAGCTGCTTTGCGAAAACCGACAAGCATTCCGGCCTGAAAAATTAAAAGTGCCACAATCACGATAGCGATCACCGTCAGAATGTTTTGAAAAGCTTTGGATTTGGTAAATTCGTTAAAATTTTTGTACATATATTTTTAATTAACTACTAAATGAATGTCGAAAACCGTTTTGCCAATTGGCGACCAAAATCCGTAGAGAAAGGAGCAAAGTCGCCACCAGGGTGAGTGAAACTGTAATCTCCGAAACCGGAGCCGATTCGATAAGTGAAAAGGCCAACTCCCGCTCTGAAGACAAAACCAAATCAATGTCAGAAAACAAAAGCGACAGGTAGCTGTAGAAACCACTCTGCTCAACGGCTTGGGATAAATATCCAAGCGACCAAACTAGACCCGAAAGAGAAAGCAATAGGCCTCCAGAGGCAGAAAACAGAAAAAACTTGGCGCGACGACGCTCTTCCTTGCCAATCTCGCTCAAAATGACAGCCTTCAGTTTGGCGGGGGGATTTAATTTATCATTTGGAGCCATACTGAATATACGGAAAACCGGCCGATTTTGGTGCACTCGGAGTGCCCTCAAAATCGGCCGGTCCGCTATTTCTCCTTATCCAACTTCAGCTGGCCCGGCGCAGAGCCGAAATGGCTCGCCGGTATTGGCTTTTCACGGTATGGAGTGGCCGTTTTAAAATCTCGCCAATTTCTTCAAATGTTAAATCGCTTGAGTAGCGGAGTTTCAACACTTCGCGATATTTCGGGTTAAGCCTAGCCAAAAGACCGGCCACATATTTCTCGTCTTCGGCTCGCGCCAAAAGTTCGTCCGACTGAAGCGCATCACTAGCAACGGTAGATAAAAGATAATTCTCTCCCATCTCATTCTCAAAACTGGAAATTACCAAATCTCTTTTCTTTCTCAAAAAATCAATCGCGGTATTTCTAGCAATCGCAAAAAGCCAACCTCGAAAACTTTTTTTAGGTGAAAATTGACGAATATTTTTCCAAGCCTTGATGAAAGATTCCTGAGCGATATCTTCAGCCGCTCCCAAATCGTTGGTCAGTCGAAAGGCCAGATTGTAGATATCACTAAGGTAGCGGTCAACCAAAACACTGAGGGATTTTTCATCGCCTTCCAGATAATCATTAACTAGTTGTTCGTCAGTCTTTCTCATTTCCTATATTATAACAAATATTGACCCCATAAACCTCACAGAGATTTTACCGACAGAAACTGGCAAAAAAATCGGCGTAGCGCTTACGCGCTACGCCTTGAAACTTCATGCCTTTTTCGGCTCCTCAATCTGCTCCAGACCCAGAACCGCGTCATTCCACATCAGCTTCCTGGCGCCTTTGATAGAATAAGTTTCCTTCGTCAGGAAGAAGGTCGCCCCACAATTGTCGTGCGTCGCAGAAAGAAAGTGGAGAAAAATTCCTTCAACCCTGAAGAAGTAGTACAGACAGAGGCCTGGGGCACCCGAACTGTTCATCAAGTCGGCCAAATAGGCCGCCTTGGCTGGCCAGGTCAGAGTCACTTCGTTGAAGCTGTCATGGTAGGGGGAATAATCCAGAACAATCGGCTCGGTGAGGTTCTTTGACTGGCGCAGGAACCAGATGATTAACTTTTTCACTCTTGGATCACTCGCCTCGCCACTCGTCGGAAAATTCCAAATGTAGCGCTCGAGGTCCTTGTGAACCTTCTCCTGTCCACCTCTGGCCATTTGATTGACGAAGCCTCTCTGCAAGGCGTCGGGTATCAAATTGGGGCGCTCGATGTAGAATTGCAGGACCTTCTCGTCAAAATACGGCACCGCCAAATTGGCCATGACTCTGGCTTTAAAGGCCTGAAACTGGGGGTCGGCTTCCTGCCGAGCCTTCCAGGATCGTTGCTCTTGTTCTTCCGCACTGACCGCACCAACTGCCACCAGTCCGGGTTTCTCATTTGTATTCATGAGGTTACCTTTCTGTTTTTGTTTGTTTTTACCCGAGCAGGCAAAATCCTGCTTTAGGGCTTTTGTACTTTCTGGCTTGCGTAAGTGCCGGCCAGATTCAGATTAACCCTACACCTAATTATAGAGATGTCAAAAGGACACCACCAACTTCAAAGAGAGACCTTGATATTCTCAAAAACTTGACTTTTCGTCAATGATATGTTAGCATTCCGAAAGACCTTACAGCTTGATACTTGGTTTTTCCAAGGGCTGTTTGTTCTCTGAAAACCACTAAGCGAACGCGGGACCACTCGCGACGCGCAGAAGAAAGGTTAGTAGCCATGACAGTACACGCATACCTCGCGAACGGAGATCACATCACGGTCGGGCCGACCGGAACCGGTTGGGCATTTGACAGCTGTGTCCACGACCGAACAACGGCCCCCTACATCTCCTTGTCAGAAGCGGTGATTCGGCTTGGAGTCCCCCCTGAAATCGCCCGGGTCACGAAAGAGTTCAGCCTCTACGATTGTCTCCGGGACACTGGGCACCGCGACAGCGGGAAGTATACTCACCGCTCGGCCACGGCTGAAGCCGAGTACCGGCCCGAAAAAATGGGTTTCTGCCTGACCATCCAGGCTCGGGGCAAAAACCTGGACGACCTCCAGGCAATCCGCGACCTGATTGCGGCCGGCAAGATTGCCCCGTCGCTCCCCTTCGGTGGCCAGCAGGTGCAAAGCACCGTGCTCGGCATCAAGGCGGCGTTCCACCAGCTCATCGAGTCCATCTCCTTGGCCTACAGCCAATGGAGCTGCCGGACTTTCCCGAGCTAGACTCAGGATCAATCGCCCGCCCCCACATCTCGAATGTGCGGGCGGTTTTTAATTAAAAAGAAAACCAACCCGCAGGTTGGTTTGAAACAAAAAGGCTAATTGGCTAGGGCTATCTGGGCGCCAGCAATATCTTCTACTAGGTCGAGCAAGCGCTTGGGTTGCGTCACTTCCTGGCGCATCGCATTGGGACCGATCAAAACCGATTCGGCACGAAAGTCTTGAGTCGGATCAGTATTCATGACAATAATTGGCAATTCTCGGTTCACTTTCCGAATTTCCTGACAGAGCCCCTGACCACTGATGGCCTTCCCACAATCACAAATGATAATCAACCGGAAATAGCCGAGCACCTGACCGAAGGTGTGAAGGATACTTTTCCCATCCTCGACCCAGACTATCGTGTAGCCGCGGATCTTGAGAGCCTCCTTAATCGCTTTCGCCAGAGTCTGATCACTTTCAACCAATAGAATTTTCACGCTTGGCCTTTCGTTGAGTTGCTTCATTCCGCCTTTAGTTTTATCAGAGCCTAACCGGCAAGTCAAACAAATAGTCCGAGTATTAAAAAACGCACCACGGGGTGCGTTGCTTAGTCTAAAATTCCATATGTTGAATCGGTGGCGATGAAGGCTGAAGAAAGAAGTCGACAACCTCGAGCAGGTTTCGGATCTTCTTCGACTTCTGCACAAAATCAGCAGAATCGTCAGAGTCCGGGTCGAACCCCATAGTAAGCACAGTCTTCAGGTCGAGTATCGTGTAAAATATCCACGGCACTTTCTGCCACTCCGGATGAGACCGGAAGATCTGCCACATTCGCACTCCGGCCCGCCTGAAATCACGCCCGGCTTGTGCGTCAACCTTGGTCCCAGGTGGAGTATTTTTCACCGCCTCCTCATAATCCTGCAGTGGCAGCATCATTCCGGAAATGACAAGGTTATAAGGGAAAGGGCCGCTAGGTACTCGCTCAAGTAATTCCTCAAAACTCTTTTCCGTTTCGAGGCGGGTGACTTCACAACCACCAAGATTCTCAAAGTGGACACCGAGCCGGCTACTGACTGCCACCGACTGCTGTGGGTCATTTTCAATCAGAATAATTTTTGTCATAACTTTCACCATTTCTCACCCAACACTACCACCATTTTCCCGAAAAGCAAGAAGAAAGCCCCTTGGAGTCTGCTCCAAGGGGCGGATTTCAATTCACCTAAATTAAATCAGGTGGCTTCCAACCAAATAATCACGGAGCTTCTTAAGTGCCTTTCGGCGCATCGAGATAATCGCTTGCTGCTCGTTTGATAATTCAGCATAAGTCAGATGAACACTCAATGGAACGAAAATTGGCGCCCAGCCGAAGCTGTTGCTACCGCGCGGAATGTCGGACACCAAACCCTCCATCGAACCGGAAAACAGTCTGACCTTTCCCCCATCATGAAGACCGTAGCAAACCGTGGCGGTACATCGGCGATTCTTGCCATCAACTAGACGACAAAGACCTTCCATGTCGAGCTCTTTCAGAAACCACTTGATTAATGGCCCCGGAAGTTGACCGAGGGCGTGGAAGACGAGCGAGACATCCTCAACCAAAACCGGCTGGCCGAGCTTGGTAAAAGCTCTTTCAGCCTTATCCTTCACAATTTCCCCCAAATCCAAGGACTGGATTTCAGGCAAATCAATTTCTTGATGTTCGATTGGTACCGCCAAGTAACGCCTGACTTCTTCGGCCTTACCAGAATTACCCGTAATTAATGTAAGGTTCATATCTCTTGGCATTATACCTATTTAAAATGATTTGACAAATTAATAAATTATGCTAGCGTGTAAAAAGAACCCCAATCAAAGGATCTTGTGAAAATTACCGTCGGCTCATTAAGTACTCTCAAATTGGCGGCCGTGATCAATGCCTGCAACGCCCTCGGCCTCGTAGCCAATGTAGGACCGGTCAAAACTTACTCTGGCCAGAACGAACAACCACTCGACTTCAATCAGACATTTAGAGGCGCCCTAGCCAGAGCCAGGCAAGCCCAAGAGGCCGATCCGAACAGTCTGGCAATTGGCATCGAGAACGGAATTTTCTGTCTTCACTCAATCAGCCGGTCGGAGGAAGGCATCCGCTTCTTGGACATCGCCGTCATTGTGGCAATCACGCCGGATGGCCAACAAATTATCGGCACTTCGACCGGCCTGGAATTCCCTCTCGAGTATGTGATGATAGCCTCCCAGAGAGGCTTCAACACGACCACGGTCGGAGACGTGATTGCCGAAAAGCTTGGTGGCCGCCCGGATGACCCCCACAGCACTTTGACCAAAGGTCAAATCAGCCGACAGGGTATTTTGGAATCAGCTCTCGTCCAAGTCCTGAAGCAAATTCAATTTTGAACCCGACCATCAACTCCCCGTCTCTTCACGGGGAGTTTTTAATTAACTGCCTGCTTTGTCTTGTCTCGGCGCGAACAATTACGCCTCATTGACTATTTTTGTCAAATCGGCTAGCTTGTGGACAGAACGAACCTTAAAAGAAAGGGAGTTTATGAAAGCCCGAAAAGCCGTTTATGCCGCCAGTCTTGACCCAATAACCTTTGGCCACATCAATGTCGTCGAACGGATGGCTCCGCTTTATGACGAATTTGTGGTTGTGGTCGCCGTCGACCCGCGCAAGTCCTACACCTTCACACCCGAAGAGCGGGTAGCGATGGCCAGGTTGGCGCTTCTGCACATCAAGAATGTCAGAGTCGATATTTGCGTCGGTCAGTATGTCGTGAAGTTTGCTGATTCAATCGGCGCCCAAGTCATCATCCGCGGTTTGCGCGGTTGGCGCGACATGGAGGATGAAGAAGTCTTGAGCGAGGAAAATCGGCAAATCTGCCCACGCATCGAGACCGTCTATGTCGGCTGTTTGAAGGAATTGCGATATGTGAGCTCGAGTCTAGTCAAAGGCCATGTCGGCGCCGATCCCAACTGGGAAGAGCAGGCCGAAAGATCGGCCCCACCGGCAGTGGTCGCCAAACTTAAGGAGAAGTTCATCTTGAAGAGGGCTCGCCGACACTGGGACGCCCTCATGGTGGACTTGGGCCAGCCGAAAGGGTCTGAAAGAATCTTTTTGGATCTCGTTGCCCGCTATGGCGAAACGCACCGGGCCTACCACACTCTCGAACACATCGTTTCGATGCTCGACGAGCTTCGGGAAGTCTGCACTCTGCTCAGCGCTCCTTCGGATGTAAACTTGGCCGTCTGGTACCATGATGTAGTGTACGAGCCTCCGTCCAAAGATCATCCGGTGATTGCCGACAACGAAGCGAGGAGCGCCTACCGAGCCGAGCTCGACTTGCAGAAACTTGGTTTAACCAAGAACACAATCGAGCATGTAAAAGAGCTCATCATGGCGACGACTCACACCGAAATGGCACCTGATCTTGATGCCCAGTATCTGGTTGACCTCGATCTCGCCATCCTCGGCAAGTCGGCAAAAAAGTTCGATAGGTATGATCGGGGGATTGCCAACGAATACAGCTGGCTCCCCATTCAGGACTTCCGCCGGGGACGAGCCGACGTGATGGAGAAATTCCTCAACCGGAAACCCCTCTACCTGACCAAGTTCTTCCAAGACCGGTACGAGGCTACCGCTAAGGAAAACTTGCGAAAATTGGTCGCAAACTTGAGAGGCTAACAACTCGGCCCGAAGCGCAAAGCGCTTCGGGCCTTTTTAATATCAATTTTCTAACAACGATTTACTTTGTCACCACCTCTGCCCCACTAGATGACACCTCCGGCGCCGCCTCCCCACTACTGGTTTCAGGAATTTGCGCTGGTTCGTTATTTGTCAGTTCCGGAACAGCCTCCTTATCTTCAATCAAATTTTGTTCCGGCCCCTTGAGCAATCTCTCGGTCGCAACCTCAGCAATCATTGGTTGCATTTCGGTTTGAAGTTCAGCGAATTTTGGCACCCCAGCAGAAATCTGATCGATCGTGGTGTAGCCGTTTTCATAAGCTTCCGCCAAGACAATCACATACTCGGCCTCCATCTTCGGCGCCTTCTCTCCCTGACCAAAGATGGTCGACAGCAATTTTAATAATTGTTCATAAAGCGAAGGGATCTCTCCGGTCTCAAGTACCGTTTTAAATTGCTCGGGTGGCATTTTTTTAAATATCTCAAAGGTGGCCGTAATTTGTTCCTGCCAAATTTGTCTCATTTCTTCCTGCAACAGTTCCAGCCTCGCCTGTTCGAGCCTTTCTCGCTCTTCCCTCAATTCCTGAAGTCTGATTTCCGGACTAAGCAAAGTACCCTCAGCAAGCGGAGCCATACCAAGACCCTCCCTAATTTCAATAAGTTTCGCTCGCTCCTGATTTGCCGAAGCCTCGATTTGAGTAAGTGCCAAGGAATTTTCACCTTCTACTCGAATCAAAACATTCAACTTTTCCGGTTTGGTCAAGGTCTCGAAACCTTTGCCACCCGGCTCCATTAATTCCCAATTAGCAGCTTGTGCGCCCTGTTCAACAGTGGCAACCGACAACTCTGGCGCAACAGGCGCCTCGGGCAATAAATTTTTAGCTTCTTCCATATATCTAAAGCATATAGCATTTAAAACGAAGTGTCTAACAGACTTCTCACCAATTTCCCGTTCCACTTTACTCAACTAAAGTGGAACAATTGAATACTGACCCACAGATTCAACCGTCACGCACCTTATTTGTCTAACCCAAAACCCGCCCTTGACATTTTCTATATATATGTATATACTAGAAGTAGACTCGGTTCCCTGGTATACCAAACGAAACCGCAGAAAACCCAAATTAAGGACAAAAAATGAAAGCAATGCTCGCCGACCTAACCGGCTGTTATGTTAGGCAACACGGCCGAATTTCGCCGTGCGGAGTTATACAGACCCTCTACAACGGCGTCCCTGACAATCGGTGCGAAGAGTTGGGTTGCACCCGCTGGAGCCAAAAATTGCTGCAATATGGCAATGGCGATTTCCGGGCGGTAATTGATGAAGAGCGCGCCCCGAAGCACCTCATAATCCGTCAGGGCAAGCGCGAAGTTGCCCGAATCCCGCGGAGTCAGATCTTCAGCTGCGAGGTTTTCAAAGTCGGAGTTTGTGCGGGTGGATTCCCCGCGGCAATTCTCGTATACGGAAGGACACCGTGGAAGAACCGCGACGCCAATCTTCGGGCTCAAAGGCTCCGCGAGGCGCGGCGCGGCAAAAAGCCGGAAGTGTTTGACAACTCCACCTTTGTGAAGGTCAGCCCACTCTATGTAGGCCAAACTCTGGTTCGCATCCGCCTCGGAGACATTTTCGATTCAGGAGATTACCAGTTCAAGATGTTTACCCTGTCGGGCCAACCGGTCCGATGCCAGGTCGGACACTGGCTTTCCAAAAAGACCTGGGGTGTTGAGTAAGACCCCTTCAGCTCGTTAGCCGCCCACCCCGTGGGCGGCTTTTTAAATATATAAAAACCCGTGAGCCACTTGGGCCACGGGTTCTGCAAACTTTTTCTAGGGATAAATTGATTAATCATCATCATCGGCCAAACCGATAGCCTCCTCCACCACATCGAGTACGGCACTAGCCACTGCTTCCTCAATGACATCCGAAACGGATGGCGCAGTAATCTTCTTTATATCGACCGTGGGCAGGACAGCATGAATTGTAGCCAGCAACTCTTCGACCGAGAAGGGCTTGGTTAGGACCCGATTGGCACCAGCCTTGAGGCACTCACCAATAAATTCTCGTCCAGGCATGCCACTTTCGATAATGACCGGCAACTCGGGTCGGACCGCTTTGATCCTCTGACAGAGTTCTTGGCCGTTCATCTCTACCATCTGGTAGTCGAGAACCACCACATCGAACTCGAGCAGACGGGCCAAACCATCACTCCCAAGAAACTCCTCCGCCGAGGCGAAAGTTGAAACTTGGTAGCCATGCCGTAGAAGAGCTTTGGCCAGAAGCTTTCGAATATCTTCTTCCGCCTCAATCAGAGCAACGCGTGCATGAATCACTGACATATGACCTTCCTTTCTTACCTGAACAGCTCCCGAAGCTGTCGCAGGGTTGTTTTGTTATATACTTCCACTTGTATTTATATCACTACAATCTTTTCTGTCAACAAGACCAACCTGGCCCACTCATTTCTCCTCTCTTATCTAAACCGTCTATCCCGTTCCACTTTAGTCAGGTAAAGTGGAAAAGTCCCTTGCACGAAATTCCAACGGGTGTATTCTTGCCAAAGAGAGATATTGAACGCCGGCCGACAATCACCGGACTCCGATTGGAGCTGGCTGTCGTCCGACTAAAGGGAGACATAATTGACTCGCGCGTTCCAAGCGCGGATCAGCTTTCTTCGGCCTCCAGACGCTAAGCGTCTAACCGCATTAAGTCGTCCACCCAGATGCATAGCTAAGGTGATAACCTGCGAGGCACCACAAGGTTCACTCGCGACCGAAGCTTGCATTGCTGTCTAGCCCCGACCCGATGGAAACAAGTTGTTTCTCACTCGGCCCAGGCGTCTTAAGGTGCAGCAAGGTAGAATCTCTCCTTTGCGTATAGGGCGGCTCGCTTGCGAGCCGCCCATTTTCATTTGTCGCGACAAAAAAATATCTCCGTAGCCAAACTCACCCCCAGTATTTTGTCTTAGACAAAAAAGCTGGTCAGAAATGCGATCAGCAGAAGCGTGACCAGATTTGAGAAAATATCAGAGAAGAATTTTTTCCAAGCAAGTTTTGGATCACAATTACTCCAGAGCACTCCGGAACCAATTGTCGGGACAATAAAGCAGAGCCAGTTTAGCATCACAAATCCAATAGCCAGACCGAGCGACACGCCGTTCTTGACGCTCATAGACACAATAAAGACCACCGCAAAGGCTGTTAGAAATGATAGCAACAGTTGAGCCGTGTACATCTTCGGCATCATCGCCTTCCCCGTCTGCATTTTATTCTTTTTTTCTTCCTCCGACAGTTTATCAAACCCGAGAGATTGCATATGAATCCTGCCCATCGGAGTCGAGTTGGAATACCAAATGGTACCAACGACTGCGGCAATCACCGCCCCGGCAACTGAAAGTGAAATTGTAGTAAGCATATTAATGTATAGATTAGATTAATTATTCAGGTCTTTTGTATTGAGACAACCCGAGAATGTTTCCTTCGGAATCCTTAAACCAAGCCAGGAAACCCATCGCGCCGTTTTCTCCTAACGGAGTTTTACCGCGTACTACTGAACCACCGTTTTTAATAATATTACCTAAAGCCAAGTCCATATCAGGAACATCGATATAAAACATCGGGTACGGCATGCTGGCATCACGCTTACTAGAGCCGCCATTTATAAAACCTGTTTCTTTTGGTTGCATCTTTTCGTCAATCGGCCCAGTTTGCCAACTGGTATAACTAAACTGCTCCCACTCAAAAGGCTTCCAGCCAAAAACTTTCTGATAAAAAGACTTCGCTCGCTCCTTGTCATCCCAAGGAAATTCAAAATGTGTGACTTTATTCATATTCAAAATTATATCAGAAACAGCCAAATTTAGACCAGGGTCTGAATTATAAAACCACCATTAAGGTCCGACCTTGATATTTTGGGGTATGACGACCACCCGACATTGACATCGTCGCATGACAGTGTTAGTCTACATACTAGTTCAGCAACTCAAACCGAATAGACAAGAACCACCGAAACCGAAGGAAAAAAATGAGTTCATCAGCTCTTCTCACAAAAGCACTTGTCAAACAAGTGGCGGATATATTGAAACCGAGTATTGAGGCGATTATTGCACTCGACCCCTCTCGGTCTGTCGCCTGCGTGGCGGTCCTCGACCCGACCATACCGTACGACCACCAATTCATCAACCGGGATGACCCACTGCTTTGGCAAGAATCGTTCGGGGAACCAGACAAGACGAAATGGAAAAATCCCTACGATGAGTTCGCGCTCAAAAAGGCGCACTTATCGTGGCGTACTGGCCTACCCAGTCATCTCGTCCAGCGACACCAACCCCACCTGCTTCTGAAGGAGGACTTTAAATTTGGCGGAAGCGTCTGTTATGAGGGAATTATCGTGGGCACCAGCGGTCTCGCCTGGCACCACGATCTGGCAATTTCCGGCCTGTTCGCCTCGACACTCCACGCCTTCGTCATCGGCGCCTTCGAAGTCGACCTGGCACGCAAGCCCTACTTCGTCGGCCTCCCGGAATAAGCCTGACACAACCTTTACACTCGGCATTCGCCTCACCACAACCGCCCCTTTGGACGGTTGTTTTTATTTAATCAAAATCTGACTTCACCACATACCACCCCTACCCGTTCCACTTTAGTTAACTAAAGTGGAACGGGTAAGCAGTTTTCTTTTCGGAGACGAAGAGGAAATTATTTAAGCAAAATGAATTGAAGCGGGTCTGGGAACAATTTGGAATTAGAGGAAATGTCGGCGTACAAGCCGTAGCCATCAAGTTCGCTCCAAGAATTATTCTCTTCTAGATTTTTGTAATATTCAGCCGTGATTGTTTGGACATGTAGATGAGGAAACCAATTACCATTAAAAGGCGCCTTTCCAACTTTGGCAAAAACTTGCCCGACTTTTAGGCTGTCGCCGACTTTGCATTTGATTTCTCGATCGAGGTGAGCATAAATCAGATAAATCGGCACCGAGAGATTTTTCACAATCACTCTTGGCCCCCAACCGCCTTCTTCCGGATAGTCATCGTCGATTCTGACAACTTCCGCGTCAAAATCAATCGCGATTTCTGTCCCAGTCGGCACATTGATATCAACTCCGAGATGAATGTAGGAATTTTCGGCATCAAGGTAACTGCCGTGCCACAAGACACTTCGATCTTCCGGCCAGCCACCATAGGAAAAATCGAGATTATATTTTTGATGGGCCTGCAAAACCATTTTCTGGCAAATCTCCGGATCAAGCAGTGGATTCTCCCCCGCTTTCACCCGGTTCTCCGCAAGCCACACTTTGGCTTCCAAATTCAAATTCACATATCCAAATTTTTTATTCTTTAGATTCGGAAAAATCATAACTGGATTATATCAGCTTTAGCAGGGCCTCGCTTCATTGTCCCCTCTTTTTTCCATTTTAGCATTTTGCAAAACACTAGAATGGAGAGGGGGTGCATTCCTCGGTAATTACAAGGCCGGACCTTGTAGATTCAGGTTAATTCGCCGCCACTTCATACACCCTATACACCGCATCCTCCCCTTCATCGTAGAAGTCAGGAACAAGCACATCCTCCAACAGAACAACCCCCATTCCCCCAAGTTGCGCCTGTTGTCCGTCTAACAGGGCCAATGAGTTTGATCGAAGATGCATGTCAAAAAGTACCGGTTTGCTATCTCTCGCCGCTTTCACCTTAAGTTTTCCCAGCAATTCTTGAATTAATTTCTGGCCAATACCGCGCCTTCGAGCCTCCGGGGCGACCGCAATATCTTCGAGATAAACTGATTTGTCGCCCTCATCAGTTTCACCCTCTACCGCAACAGCATATGCAATCATCTCTTGCTTGGTCCCTCCTTCCTGCACACCCCAGGTTGCCAAGGAATATTCTAACCCATTACCGTCTTTAATGTCTCGAACAAGTTCCAACCCCTGTATCAATTCGGAATCATCTGCATATACCTTACCCTCAAGATCGCGCATCAAGCGAAAATCATTTTCAGTAAGGGGGAGCGTGGAAACTTCACCGAAAATAACGCGCTCAGCATCTTTTGGATTGTCAGCTTCAGACCTCCTGTTTACCAACTTAACTCCCTTTTCCCAAATTGTTTTAACGCTGGTATCTTCCGCCTCAAGAAAGTATCCGTCCGACCTGCTAGCCCCGCCGATTTTTTTGTATCTCCCTGCATCTTCGGGAAGTTTTGACAACTCTCCAGCAGTAGGCAAATCATTGTTTGCCTTGCCAAGAATAGCCTTTTTGACCCCAATTTCTTTGGCGTAATTTTTAATATATTTAAAGAGCTCATTTGTAAACTGCCCAGAAAAATTTGCACTGTAAAAAGTATTGGCCTCAATATTGTCTACCACCAAAGCCGGTTCGCCTTTTTCATCCTCACCGAGCCAACACCACGCGGCCGTCACCGGCTCATCTCTTACCTCGTCCCACACATTCACGATTTGAATGCCCAAGTCGATGTTATAGTCCGATATAGGAGACTCAGCCCCGTGGTACTCACTGTCTATGCAAATGCAACAAGGAGAATAGTTACCTTGGTACAAATCCACATCAGGGTCCCTTGTCCAGACAAAGATACTCATCGGACGACTTTCAACCTCCTCCCTCCTTTTATCGGATTGCTCGGAGAAAAGATTCTTGAGCATACTTCTGTCAGTATCAAAGTGGTTGAATTGCTCGGCAAGTTTCGTATTTATCTCCTGAATAAGAGCCGAGGCACGATCGCTCCCCAAGGCCGGTGCAATAACGGTTTTAAGATTGCCTCGAAATTCCTCAATTCGACGCTCCATAACTACAAATTTTGCGCGCAAATCTTCTTTTGCGCTTGCCATCTTTCGTTTAATCTCTTGTATCCTCTTCCCAGATGGCATCTTCTCCATAACGACATTTTCCAGTTCTTTTTCGGTCGCCACGAAAATTTCCTGCGCCTTATACACATCATCTTTAAGGCGCTGGAACGAGGCCACATCAGACAACAATTTTTCCCACAGAACACCTTTTCGCTCTTGCGAGAATTTTGCTTTCAGGTTTTCTATCCCCTTTTCAATGCCGGCCACTTTTTTAGGATTTCCCTCGTTTCGTGCTTTCTCCAAAGCTTCTGTCATTTTTTGAAGTTCTTCTGTAGGAAGTTCACCCTTTCCCAACACGATCTCAAATGCCATTAGCTCAGCACGGTATTCGTTCAGCACTTCTTTGATGGTGTGGGCATAGGTATCAATCGTTTCTTTAATTCTTCCAATCGGCGTAGTAATTATTTCCGAGAAAGCCAGTGTGTTTTCGTTGGAACCCAAATTAAAATGCGCAGTCTCATCATAATTTAGCCAACGCTCTGAGTTTATGCCCTTTGCATCGATACTTTCCAAAACCTGCTTATTTAATCTGTACCCCACAAGAGAGTCCTGCATCAGTGTGCGAAATTCAACCGATTGAGGGTCAACATCTGGATGCTCCGCCATTATCTTCTTTTTGATTTCAAACTGAGTCTTTATACTACTTTTTGCAATTGTGTCGAACTGCGGATACTTAATCAGTAGGCGTGAACCAAAACGCGGATTGGCTGCCACAGCGTCTAAAAGAAACGGGTTCTCCCTCGCAATCCGAATTATTTTGCCCAGGTCGTTCCTAAACTCCAGAAGACTCAAAAGCAAATCCGGCGTTCTTTCAGCTTGTGCAGAAAATTCGGGAGAGACAGCCGCCAAATCAGACAGAATTTTACGCATTTCTGGAAAGAAGCCGAAAATATCTTCACTGTTCACGGTCACCCTAAGCTTCTCTTTAATTTTTCCTGCCATATCTTTTTTCTCATCCAACAAGCATTTCAGGAAGGCCCGCTTCCCCACTTGTGACATTGCATCATCTGAAAGCTGAAGCCGACCCTTAATTCTCATGGTAGCTTCAAACGATCCCCCAGATAAAATACTGGCGACGGCTTCTATCGAGGCTTGCGTGTAGATTTCGTCGGTGAGAGAGAATTGCTTTTTAATCTGAACAGCGTCCTCAATGTTTTCTTTTGAAAGCTGCCTCATGACTCCGTTTTTTGCCGCCTGTTGGACAGGCACTGAAGAAATATATTCCTTGGAGATTGAGCAACTATCTTTAATCCCAATCGAGATACTGCGGTTACCTATGTTTAGAAATTTTATTAGCTCTCCTTCGGCAATTCGGTTTAACTCCTCGGCAGGAAGAAAGAACTTCTGTGCTATTTCCACGGCCAGTCTTATGTTGCCTTGCTCTATATATTTTGACATCCCATTTTTGACTGCCTGTTGCATTTCCTGAGAAGAAAGCTCTTCCTGTGTGAATGAGAAATTTTTTACCAGATTATCGTAGTCACGAATATTGCTGGACTTACCATTAGACAGTAGGCTCAACAACCCCTCCCTGGCGCATCGCCTCATGGCCTCAGGAGACACACCAAATCTTTCTTGGTATTCCTTGATAGGAGCAGTGTCAGCGTGGGCAAATCGGTCAATGATTCGCGCGTTAACGGCATTTTGGACTTCAGGAGATGGGATAACCCTAGCTGAAACGACGGGGAACTGATTTATCACTTCGGTCGAATGATCGGTCGTGTAAGCGCCGGTCAAAAGACTGATTGTGAGTTTTTTTACGGCTTCTTCGATTTCCGGTGAAGTATTAAAATCAATCGGAAGCGCGAATTTATCCCTAATCAACTCACAGGTCCGAAAGTAACCATTGTTATACGCGCCGATCCGCCCCCCAAGTATGTGTCGTACTAAAGCCTTTCGGGCACACTCTTGGATCTCCGGAGAAACCAGCGTCTCTGAAGAAAAAGACGGGTCGTCTGCCAGTTTCAGTGCCTGTTCGGCAGATCCGGTCTCCAGGTACCGGATTAATAGACCCTTAACCTCCAACTGAACTTCTGGGGTATGCATGATACCTTCGGGAATTGAAAAAGCTTCTCTCATCTTTTCTGCCACCGGCAGATTATTTCGTACGATTTGGCGTATCATTCCCACCTTCACCGCTTCTTGAGTTAAGTCTTCCGAAAGTAAAAAAATATTTCTAATTTCAACCGCGCGGTCAAGCATATAGTGAACCCCCGATATACAATATGTCACGATGCGTGCAACCGCCGACTGCACCTCGGAAGAGGCCAGGAACTCGTCGGGAACAGAAAACTCTTCCTTTATGGATATTGCCCTCTTAGTTAAAGCGTCAATATTGTCGATATCTAGACAACTCATCATTCCCTCTTTGGCGGCCTGCTGCATTTCCGGAGATGTGCTAACCCCCTTCGGAAGCTCAAATTTATCCCTAATCTCGATTACATTGTGAATATTTCCTCTTGATAAGTTGGCCACCATTCCAACCTTTGCCGCCTCTTGAAGGTTTTCTTTCAGGAGCGAAAATTTAATCCCGACTTCAGTGGCATTTTTGACAAAATCATAGTCACGGCGAGATAAAATGTCGGCCACCCGATACTTAACAGCCGCCTGAACTTCTGGCGAATGCATGAATTCAGTAGTAAGCAAAAAATGTTTCTGGAGGCGTTCCGCCTCGCGAACATCCCCGACAAGCAAATCATCGGAAAATTTCTTCTTAAGGGCATTCTGGACTTCTGGCGAACTGATCACTTCGGCACCAAGAGACAGTTTGCTTTTTATTTCAATCGCTTTTTCAGTGTACCCCTCCGAAAGAAGTTGGGCTATTACATGTTTGAAGGCGGACTCCAATTCAGGAGAAAGCGCCTGTTCTGGGGAGAGATTAGGAAAAAATTTATTCACTAGCCCAACAATCCTGTCCGTATCATCCCAACGAATCAGCTCATCCTTAATGGCGTTGAGTGCGGCGACAGAATGAATAAATTCAGTCGGAAGGGAGAACACATCTTTAATGTCGACAGCTTCTGCAAGGTTTCCACTCTCTAGGCACAAGAGCATCCCTTCCTTGGCGGCTTTTTGTACTTCCGGAAGAACTCTTACTTCACTTGGTATCCTAGAAAGGATTTGTTTTCTTTCCCATTCCCAATCAACATTGTCGTTATTATCTAAGTCATCATCTTGGTCATAATCATCACCCTTATCGTGCTCGCTGCGAACATGGTCGACACCTTCAAGATTATTCTCTTCGGTATAACTTATATAACCTCTCAACAAACCCTTGATTAAACGATCCGTCGCCCTTTCCCGAATGGTGTCTTTTTTACGCTTCTCGTCGACATCAAACTTACCCACCATATCCTCAGGCCTTAAAACCACCTTGTTTACCTCACCTTGCTTAGAAAATTTTTCCGACATATGCAAATAGTAGCAAAAAACACTCACGAATTCCATGAATGATTTGATTGCAATAATTACAAGGCCGGACCTTGTAGATTTAACATGCCAATTTAAGAATATACTATTTCCAAAACTTCAGTGTCAATCGTCCCTTTGTACAAAATGTGCGGCACAAGATGAAAAAGTAACGGCCTGGCGCCATCTGCCCTCTTCTGCTTGTAATACTCAATTGTCTCCTCTGGGACAATGCGGTAAATTTCCATTCGGGCAGGATCAAACGGCTCGTACTCTTTGAAATTCGGAATAACATCCTTGTCACGACGATAAGTAAAAGCGATACTATTTCCTCCCTGTATCAAGGACACAGGAATCTTAAACCAAGCAGTTGGAGGCAATTCGATACCAGCTTTTGCAAGATTTGCCTTCAAAGACGCGGGTGCGACGGCAGTAAGGTGTAGTACATCATTCCACAAACAACGCAGGGGCGGAATTTCAGTAGTTAGCAGGTGCTTCCTGTCTTCATATTTCTTAATGTGCTCATTGTAAATTTCTGGCTGTGTTTCCTTCAAGACATTCAGCGGATAAAGAGTCGTCCCAACCATGTTCTTTGGCACACGATGATATAGGTATTCCATATACGCAACACTAATGTCCCGGCAACTAATTTAATTACGGTAACTCAAATTTAATATAACCCATGTTCTTGAACAAAACTTTTCCTGTCGCCGGATCGATCTCTGCCATTGCTGGATACTGTCCATGGTCGGTACTAAAAAAATAGGGGATTTCTTTTTCGCCTATATCCTCTTTCTTTACTTTCAATTCGTAGACTAAATCAATGTCAAGAAATGACCCCGGGTAGATTGTGCCTCGAATTAAGTCCCTGTTGTGGTCGTGCTCTTCTGGGACGGAAAATATTGTGGGTAAATTCGTATTTACATACAAGTGCCAATATCCCTCACCTGCCTTCAGTGCCTTATTCCCGCTATTTCTTATAGCAAACTGAAATCTCGCAGTATAATCATCGCCATTCTCGACAAGAAGAATAGTGTCTCTATAAAATCCATCCTGCTTCACAACAAAACAAAGGTTTGGCGATTTAAATACATCAGTATATTGATACACAACAAAGCCGACCACTGCCGCCACAATTACCTCTGACCAAAAAGATACCTGAAAATCATGGCTGGAGAGAAAATCTTTTATTGCAACTAAAAATTCCATGCTGGCCTCCTCGGTCTCGTAAATTTTACCATCAAGCCCAACAAAGCTTATTTGACTACTTTTGTTCTATCATTTTGATGCTCCTCGGAATGACATTATTTTATCAATAAACTCTTGTCTAAAGATAACGTAGTTAGTACCGTTCTCACTCTTCTCTTCCATATAGCTCAGGAGAGGTTGTCTTTTGTGAGTTTTTGGATCATCAGTATCAGCTTCAACTCTCAATCCAGGCAATGGTCTAATTCTCTGAGCGACCGCCTTTCCGACTTCCTGACCACCCTTCTTGAATCGTAAGTGAATTGTCCAAATGCTTATAAACGGATGTTCGGTTGTCAGACGTTCCCTAAGGAGGTTGATCCACTCCTCGCTTTTCTCATGGTTCACGAATATCAATAAACTGAACTTAACAGGCTTATCGCCATATTGTTTCTGCTTTTTCTCAACAACCTTTGCCATCTCCTCAAATGACTTGAAGTGTGAGTAGACACCAGTTAATTCCACAGATTCCGCACCCAGCTTTTCTGGGGTCTCCCCAAATGATATGAAGTCGAAGTCTGGGTAGGCTCTTTCGGCTTGGTCATACTGTGCAAGCCACCAGTCCTTTCCGGTGTGTTTCTTCATCGTGAGCGTGAAGAAATAGGCGGCAAATCCCTCTCGAGCCTTCTTCACCTCTTCGTCTGGACTGGTAAAAAACTTCTGAGCACCTACTCTTTTTAAAACCTTTTCCACCTGACTAAAAAGGGTGTGTGGATGAGCAAAGAATATTCCAGTTGCCATATAACTATCTTGCATAATTCTCCTCGGAAATGAGGTAACCTATAAATAGAAGACGATTTGATCGAGCGTGAGTATCACCTGGAGCGCACGTGCTTGTGTGTATGTCTCACCGGCCGCATACCCATGACCGACGGTGTGGCGTGAAGCCCCAGCCACTTCTGGTGCGTTAGGGTCGAAATCGGGGTACGCAACTTTCAAAAGATATTCAAGGAAATTCGACGGGAAGAACAGCGATGCCTCGCCATCGACTTTTTTCACTCCCTTTTCTACGGCATGTTTAAGCAATGCTTTAGTCTTTGCCGTCGATCCCTTCTCTGCCAAATGCACATCCGCAAGTACACCTTCGATTTCGGTCATTATGTTCTTTATAGAGGAAACGGGGTCGTTACCCTTGAATGCATCCAATCCAGCCTGTAGCACGGTCTTGTGTTTAGCAAGCGCTGGGTTTCGCCACCAACGCTCCGCAATCTTATCTATGCGTTCAGAAGTGAACTTGGCTACAAGTTGTTTCTCCTTAGCCTCGATATCAAACTCCGCTTTGTATGCCTTTATTAGTGGGTCGAAGTCACCACCAATGACTTCGATAAACGGGAACCAACCTGCTTTGGTCATACGTTCGACCGTCGCTTCATCGGCAAGTGCCTCATACATCGCTTGGTAGCGCAGACGCTTGTAAAGCGTAGCCAAATCGCGCTCCATTCGATCCGTATCCAGCTCACCACTAAGGTCAAAGAACATTCCAAACTTCCACCCAATCTTGAAACAAGCGACGATCTTATCCGAGGGATCAGGGGTCAAAGCGTGATACTTCATTCGACGAATATCGCCAATATCTCCTCCGTAAACCGCTTCACCGGCTTGGACAGTACGCTTTGTAAGTATCTCGATTGCGCGGCCGGCCCCGTCCAAATGAAGTTCGCCTGTGCCGTCTTTATGTATAACAAGCACAAACTCGACAAATGAATCAATGGAAAGGATTATCCCTGCTTTCTTCGCCCTCTCGATAATGATGTTGCTTACTTGCTCCATATATAAATGGAATTCGCGCTCGTCTGATGTTAGATAAGCGCGAACAAGTATAGGAACTAATTCTTCTTTTCCTGCCGGAGTATTGGTTGTAGCAAAGCCTACCAATGGTGGTAAGGAGTTAAGTTTCAGAACATTGACGCGTTTCGGCATGTATGACACACCCATCGAAGTCATCTGCTTCGGCTTATAGGGAACGTATCGTTTCTTTTTTCGTCGATTCTTGCTCATGATTTCATTACACACTAACTTAAGACCCAATCAAAATATACCGTCTCTGACATAGGAGTCGAACGATGCTCCTTGGAGTCCGAACCTATCTCAAACTGGCTGGGGAGCTAGGTTTCGAACCTAGAGTCTCTTGCTTCAAAGGCAAGCGTGTTACCGGTTACACCACTCCCCAATATCTAAAGACGATACCGTACAAACTACCTTAAAAACGGCTTTTTTTCAACCTCCATTAAAAACTACTTTGCTGTTAGCTACTTATTATTCGTCAACTTTATCAGCGCCAATTCTAGAGGTAAAGTCTGGGTTGAGGCGTAGCCGACGAGATCGACGGCGGTGAGGATTTCAATTAGAGCCGGAGAGTTGATTCGAGAATTTTTGTTTGCCGACAATTCCTTGAGAAAAGCAAAATCGGAATCGGAAAATTCAGATTCAAGATTTTTCGCCATTCCCGGGGCGGTCTTCAAAATTAAAACTGCCCGCGCTTTGCGTAAAAGTAGTTTGCCGTAAACTTTGATATCCAAATTTTGTTTTTCGGCCTCCGTCAAGGCTTGAAGTCCCGGCTCGACTTCCCCGCTACCAAGCGCCTGCAAATATTGATTAACCAGGCTCGCCTTCGGCGCGCCGGTAATCGCCTCGACTTCTTCACTCGAAATTTTCTTAGCTTTGGCCGAACTTAGGATTTTTTGGAGAATTACTTGAGCGTCGCGGAAGGAACCTTCGGATAAGAGGGCCACCAAATCGGCCGAGGCCGATTCGAGAGTAAAACCCTCGCGCTTCGCCAAATCAATAATCATCTCCTTGAGCAAGGAAAGAGACGGCTTTTTGAAACTGAAAACTTGGCAACGGGAAACGACCGTCTCGGGAATTTTGTGAAATTCGGTGGTAGCCAGAATGAAAATCGCGTGTTTGGGCGGTTCTTCGAGGGTCTTTAGCAAGGCGTTGAAGGCGCCTTTGGAGAGCATGTGCACTTCGTCTATTAGATAGACTTTATAGGGTGATTCGAAAGGCAGAGTGTTGATGGCCTCGCGCAAGTCCCGAATGTTGTCGACTCCGGTGTTTGAAGCGGCGTCGATTTCGTAGAGGTCGTTGCCGGTAGTGCCGATGGCTTCGGCGAAAATTCTTGCGACAGAGGTCTTGCCGGTACCGCGCGGGCCGGAAAAAATATAGGCGTGGCCGATTTTCTCCTGTTTAATCGCGCCTTCCAGAACCCGGACAACCTCGTCCTGGCCGGAGACTTCTTTGAAGTTTTTTGGACGATATTTTCGGTAGAGTGCGACTTCGTGCATGGGGATAGTATAGCAGAAAAGCAGGGGCACAGAAGTATAAGGTATATAGTATATGGTATATGGTAGAAAAAGAAGGTATGAAGTATATGGTATAGGGTATATGGTATGAAAAAGAAGTATAAGTATAAAGTATAGGTATAAGTATGAAGAAAAGAAGAGAAGAAAGAGGGGGAAAAATTAAGAGAGAAAGAGAAAGCCCCGACGCTTGCTACAAGGTCGGGGCGGTTTTAATTCTTAGGAATGTGGATCATTCACGAAGACACCAGCCCAATCGGCCACGCTCGGCCAATTTGGCAAGCGCCCGGATGACAACCCGCTTGTCCTTGTCGAGCCACACTCGGCCCCAGACTGACACCCAATCAGTCACCGACCGAGCCAGCTTGAAAGTTTTCTTCATGACGAGCCGCTCGATCCTGCTGTTGTGTGGAGCCCTCGACCAAAGATCAAAGCAAGCTTGAAAAGTCTTGGCCTCGTTGAGCCTTTCGGTCAAAATCTTCTTAAGCTTTCTTTCTGTCAACTTCAGAATTATCCTATCATTGCCGAAATTTCGAACGGCAAGACACTTCTGCTCGGTATCGGCCAGCTTTACTGCCCGACGCAAAATCTGATGATTCAGACCTGACAGTGGTACCTGAAAGGAATACTGCCAGGTGCGCCGAGAGATCTGTAAACAATCCTCGGTAGTATGGGCACTCGCGAATTCATTGATGGCAAGAACTCTGAGTTTCTCCGTCACCAACTTTCGCATATTGCTCCAAGTCGGCAATTTTTCGATATTGATTTCTGAAACGACCTTGATGTCAGTCGCCTGAACCAGTTGGGTGCCAATTATCGTCTCGGCCTTGTCCACAGCTTTACGCCAAACGACTCCCCCCTCGACAGCCGCCTCGGCCGCCATGAGACAGTCGTCGCTCGTTTTGGCCAACCTTAGGGCTTTGGCCGCATACTGGTCGCGCTGTTTCTTGCCCAAGTTATCGGTCTTAGCCAGGCCCGCCCACTGGACACAATTTTTGGCCGATTTGACCCGACGAATAAAATGCCTCTTTTGCTCCGCTATGCCGGCCCTCAGGGAATCGTTAACGGTAAGACCGAGCACCTTTCTAATCTGTGGCAACGCATCCTTACCAAGCTTCAACCTGAGAGAAAACTGGAGTCTCTGCAATCGATTGATTTCTTTTATTGTCTTCATTTGAGAGAACCTTTCTGGGTTTGTTCTATCAGTTTAGGACGAGAATGTCAACGGTAGGAAGTATAAGGTATAGGGTATATGGTATGAAAAAGAGAAGAGAAGAAAGAGGGGGAAAAATTAGGAGAGAAAGAGAAAGCCCCGACGCTTGCTACAAGGTCGGGGCGGTTTTAATTCTTAAGAACTCACTTTAAACCGCAAAGCCAGACGATGCCGGTGGCTCCTCGGACTTGGGCGGAGTTTCAGTCTCCTCTGCCCTGCCAGATCCCTGGCCAGTATTCAGAGACCCCTCCTCATCCTCAGGATTCAAAATCCTTTCACAGGCCCTCTCCCACTCCCGCATGGCATAGCCTGTAATCTCGCTTGGTATTCTTTGCAGATAATCTTCGAGAATTCCGAGATGACCGGTATTTTCGGCCATGTCACAGGCACGTTTGAAAACTACCAGCTGTTCGTCCGGAAATCTCTTCTCGAGATAGTTCAGGATACCGATACACAGATTAAAATCGGCATTGGTGAGAACCAAATGCAAAGTATCGAGCTGGACTTGAAGTCTTCTTTGCATCAACTCAATAGCCTCGGCTTCACCACAAATGATAGCCAGAAGCCCTAGCGGGCTTAGACATGGACCAGGCCCGGAGCCTTCTTGACTGTCCCGTTCAGTATCATCAGCCATAACAGAATTTCCTTTCCTTTGGCAATTATATGCCCCATTTTAAAAAAGAAAAGCCCCGCACTTGTAGGCAAGTGCGGGGCCGTGGTGACCGCGCGTGGTAGTAATAGCGAGTTGATTTGGACACGGTCACCGATCTCTGTGACAGGAAGTCAAACATAGTAAGTAAGAGCACCCGTCACAGAATTTTCGGTCATCAGCAACACCCCCTTTCTGTCTAAAAATTATCATAAAAGCTGGAAAAGAAAAAGAGGTGGGCCTTGCGGTCCACCTCTACGGCTCGCGCCGATTTGTTTTAATTATATGATTTTAGCTAGTGAATTGGACTCACCTCCTTTGGTCGGGCGTTTTGCCCGGTGCCGGGATACAAGAATCATGACCGGTTTAGCGATTTGGCCGTTGGTCAAGACTCTTTCATTATGGCCCCTTAGCAACGCATGCGGGGGCCGCCGATGGGTTTGTACTATTATCTTCGGGAGGGAGCGGGCTTGCGGTCATCAACGAGACCTAGCCAACGACATAAGCACTCCTAGCCGAATTGATACTAGTATAGCATAACCAGTTTTTTTGTCAACCCCGTTAGAGATTTGTTGTTAAGAATGGCAGATTTTCCCTTATTTTACTTAGTAAAAGCGAGACTAGAGCCACATCTACTGTCATCCTTGATGACCTATCTCTAACGGGGTCAAGCGTTTTAAAGACCCCGCATTTGCAACAAGTGCGGGGCCCGCGAGTCAATCCCTAGCCAAAAGGCCGTTTTCTCCAACTCAAAAACCTACCCAATTTGGGCAGATTAGCGTGTATAACTTTGACCTACCCGAGAGTCCCGTGTCTAAAGGACATTTCTAAAGGACAAAATGCATGTCCTTTATCGCTTCAGACGCTCCCAGAGAGCCCTCAAGGCATCGAGGATTGTACTGCTGATGGCATTAAAAACGGTCGCGGTGTTTGATTGAATCCTAACTATCACAGGCGGACTGTTTGTCGCAATTGAGCCAGTTGTCGCTATGTTTAGTCCTATCAATCCGGTAACCGGCAAGGTTGAGGTAGCCTCTAGATTTTGTCCTTTAAGGATTTCCTCGCTCGTTAGGGCCAGATTAGTCGAGGTGGCCGTACTGCCGATCTGGGAACCCGCGCCAACGGGGATGCTGGTATCAGGGACAAGTTCCGGCAGACCGGTCGGGGCATAGTTCGGATCAAGTGACCCACAGAAGATGTCGTTTACTTTCTTGACGGTAGTGATGTAGGCATAGCCGGTCGGCGTAGTCGTGGCCCAAGGTTCCAAGACATCAGCTGAATATTTGACCTGAAAGGCCATGACTGCAACCTCGGTTGCATCATCATAAATTCCATTCAAGGGAACATCAATCTTCTCAGTATCTCGAAGGAAGGCCTGCAACTTCAGAACTTCGGCCGAATCATTTTGCTTCTGCTTACCAAGATATGAATTTAGGTAAGTACAGGAAAGTGGCGCAGATGCAGGAGTACCGCTTCCAATAATGCCACCACCAGAGGCCGGAGTTGACGCCGGAGAATTATTGGAACCACCGACTGAAACAACCAGCGTTCCGGAAATTGGGCCGTTCCCGCCAGATGGGGCTCCGCCACCACCACTGCCTCCCCCACCACCTCCGTTGCCACCATTAGCAACAACTGGAGCCGAAACATTTATCGTCGCATCCGCCGTTGCTGAAACACCCTGTCTTAAAATCGAAGCGTGAGCCGTGTAAGTTCCAGCGGTGCTGTAAGTACACGAGCCGTCAGTGGTGAAAGTTGTTTGATTGGTTGTAGTTGAAAAATCAACTGCGCCATTGTTATCGCAGTCAACATCCAAAACTGAACTGCCGACAGCTGTGCCGGAAACCGTCACCGCAAAAGTGACACCACTAAGCGGGGCTGTGCCGGAAGTCACACTCGGAGTCAAGGTGACGGCAACGGTCGGAGAGACTGGGGGCACACTCGGCGCCACCAGTTGGTAGAAAGACGCGATAGCCGGAGTGGTGGTGGAAACCGTATTGCAACCATTCACGATAGTCGGAACAGTCGTGATGGTTGTCCAAGTGGCGAGGTCAGTT